>WNFG01000282.1_pt1 | contig 42202 bp, 41 predicted proteins | sample 5400431 | NCBI WGS metagenome assembly WNFG01 (sample SAMN13153346, study PRJNA577476) | soil metagenome | isolation source: 120 cm saprolite under Douglas fir tree site 2 hole 3 replicate 2 | place: USA:California | collected 2015-04-18
TCCGTGAACTCTTTGGCCTTGACGGCCGGGTATAGAAAGTTGAATTGCTTCTGGCAGGGAGAGAATGCATCTTCGCTGCCACGAATCCCGCAAGGGGCACCGTCACGAAGCTGACGGTGGGGCCGGAAGGGCCCAGAGGAGGAGATGGCTCTTAAGTGTTTGATATTACAGAGAGAATATCCAGATCCGACAGCCCGGAGCGCCGTCATCGATCCTGTCAGTCAGATTGCGGATTTGACGACGGACGTAACTGCAACGACGAGGAGTGTCATTCGTCACCGGGTGCGCCACGCTTTGCGAGGCTATGCTTCTGCAACTTATAGCGGAACTGGCGGAAGGTCATGCGCAAGAGCTCGGCGGCCTTGGTCTGCACCCCGCCGGTGCGGTCGAGGGCGCGCTGCAGGTAGCGGCGCTCCAGGTCGTCGAGTGTCGTCTCGAGGTCCAGGCCCTCGTCGGGGATATCCACAAGCTCGGGTCCGCGGCTCGGGCGCTCGCGGCGCACGGATTCGGGCAGGGCCTCCGCGCTCAGCATGTCGCCGGCCCCGAGCACGACGGCGCGCTCGAGCACGTTCTCCAGCTCGCGGATATTGCCGGGCCAGTGATACCGCTCCAGCACCGACAGCGCGTCCGGGGCGACGCCGCGCACATCCTTGCCGAGATCCTTGCTGAACTTCTGGAGGAAGTGGGCGATGAGCAGCGGAATGTCCTCGCGCCGCTCGCGCAGCGGCGGCAGATGGATCGGGAGCACGTTCAGGCGGTAAAACAGGTCCTCCCGCATCACCCCGTCCCGCACCGCGGTCTCGAGATCGCGATTGGAGGCGGCGATGAGCCGCACGTCGGTCTTCACGTCACGCGTGTCCCCGACCCGCCGGATCTCGCGGACCTGGATGGCGCGCAGCAGCTTCACCTGGAGCAGGGCCGGAATCTCGGTGATCTCGTCGAGGAACAGGGTGCCTCCCTCGGCGGCGGTGAACAGGCCGATCTTGTTCGCGACGGCTCCGGTGAAGGCTCCCTTCACGTGCCCGAAGAGCTCGGACTCCATCAGGCCCTCGGGAATCGCCCCGCAGTTGACCGAGACGAACGGCTTGTCGCGACGGTGGCTGTTGAAGTGGATCGCGCGGGCGACGAGCTCCTTGCCGGTGCCGCTCTCCCCCGTGATCATGACGGTGGAGGGGCTGTCCGCGATCTTCCGGATCGTGTCGAACATCTCGACCATCCTGCCGCTCTTGCCGATGATGTTCTCGAAGCGGTGCTGGGTCTCCAGCTGCTTCCGGAGATACTGGTTCTCGGCGCGTAGCTGCTTTCGCTCGAGCGCGTTCTTGATGATGAGGTTGACTTCGTCGAGCTTGAACGGCTTGGTGATGTAGTCGTAGGCGCCGAGCTTCATGGCCTCCACCGCGGTCTCGGTCGAGGCCATCGCGGTCACCATGATCACCGCGGTGTCGGGGGAGAGATCTTTCGCGCACCGCAGCACCTGGAGTCCGTCCACCTTCGGCATGCGCAGATCGGTGATGATCGCGTCGAACGGATCCCGGCGGATCGCTTCCATCGCGGCGGCCCCGCCTTCGGCCAGCGTCACGGCGTAGCCCGCTTTCTGCAGCGTGATGGCCAACAGGTCGCGCATGCTCTTCTCGTCGTCCACCACCAGAACCCGTGGTTCACTCATATCCGCCTCGTCTCGCGGTGCCGGCTCCCGGCCCACCGCGTCAGGATGCTCTTCGGCTTGGATGTCTTGACCGCCCGGCTCATCTGCGGGCGGCCCCTTCCGGAGCGGGAAGCGTGAGGACGAAGGTCGTGCCCTCGCCCACGCGGCTCCGCACCTCGATCGAGCCGCCGTGCTCCTCGACGACCCGATAGACGAGAGCCAGGCCGATTCCACTGCCCTCCGGCTTCGTCGAGAAGAACGGCTCGAATATATGCGGCAGGTCGGTCTCCGCGATGCCCTGGCCCGTATCGGTGATGGAGATCTGGAGGCGACCCCCGCGGTCGCGGAGCGACTGGGCTCCGACTCGGAGCTCACCCCCGTCGGGCATCGCCTGGACCGCGTTGAGACAGAGATTCCACACCGCCTGCCGCAGCCGCTGCGGATCGGCCCGGGTCGGCAGCGTCTCGCCGTACTCCCGGGACACCTTCAGGTTGGCGGGCAGCGTGCGATGCTCGATCAAGAGGAGCACCTCGTCGAAGATCTCCGCCATGTTGATCTCGATCGCCGCCATCGGGGCCGGACGCGCGTACTCGAGGAAGTCCCCGACGATCTGGTTGAGCCGCGCGGACTCCCGCAGGACGATCTCGACGAGCTGGCTCCGGGTGTTGTCGGGCGGCAGATCGCGGGCGAGCGCCTCGACCGCTCCCGAGATCGATGCGAGCGGGTTCCGGATCTCGTGCGCCATGTTGGCGGAGAGGCGGCCGACCGCGGCCAGCCGGTCCGCCTGGCGCATCCGCTGCTCCATCTGCTTGATGCTGGAGAGGTCCTGGCAGACGCCGATGAGCCCGGCCACATCTCCCGTGCCGGAGCGAAGCGACCAGAACGAGATACCGACCGGCACCTCCTGGCCGTCGTGCCGGCGGAGACGGAACTCGTAGCGGGGCGCCGGCTCGCTCCCCTCCGAGACGGCCCGCCGCACCTCGGCCAGGTCGACCCCGTCTCCGAAGATCGCTTCCCACGCCTGGTCGACCGCGTCCTCCGCGCGCACCCCGGTGATGGACACGGCGGCCCGGTTGAAGGCGGTGACCCTTCCGTTCGGGTCCACGCCGACCAGCCCCGAGCCCACCGATTCGAAGATCAGGTCCCGGAAGGCCTGCAGGTCGGAGAGATGCTTGCGCTGGTCCTCCATGTGCTCCTGCAGCTCGTGATAGCGCTCCGCGAGGGCCCCGGTCACCACCGCGACGGCGAGCAGTACCCCCGCATTCATGAAGACGGTCAAGATCTCGAGCGCGGTGTTCTCGGAGGGAGCGCCCACCTTCAACATCGGGACGATCGTCCGGCCCAGGACCGGCAGCACGTAGAGCAGGCTGCAGATTCCCGCGACGACGAGGCCGCCGCGCCCGGACACCACGAAGCAGGAGGCCACCACGAGGAGCACGTAGAGCGGAATGAAGACCGACTGGGGGCCGCCGGTCGCGGTGACGATCGCCGTGATGAAGACGGCATCCAGGCCGAACTGGAACCACGCGATCCGCTCCATCGGCACGCCCCGCCGGTCGCCCAGCGGCAGCACCAGGCAGGCGGCGGCGGCTCCGAGCACGGTCAGCGCGAACGCACCGAAGGCGTAGGGGAACGCCTCCGTGAATCGGAGCAGGGCTCCGACGGCCAGCACGATGGCGGCCGTGAGCAATCGCGCCCGGTTCAGCCCCCACAGGGACGAACGGAGCGCCGGCGACTTGGGCAACCAGCAGCTCTCGGGCTACTTGACCAGCGTGACCAGTTTGAAGATCGGCAGGTACATGGCCACGACGAGGCCGCCGACCACGACACCGAGGAACACGATCATGATCGGCTCCAGCAGCGAGGTGAGCGTGCTGACCGCCGTGTCCACTTCGTCGTCGTAGAAGTCGGCGATCTTGCTCAACATGGCGTCGAGGGCGCCCGTCTGCTCGCCGACCGAGATCATCTGGGTCACCATCGGCGGGAACACGCCGGAGGTGCGGAGCGGATCGGCCAGGGTCTTACCTTCCGTGACCGCGGCGCGGCACTGCAGCACCGCCTTCTCCACCACCTTGTTCCCGGCGGTCCGGGCGGTGATCCGGAGCCCGTCGAGGATCGGCACGCCGGACTGGACGAGCGTGCCCAGGGTCCGGGTGAAGCGGGCCACCGCGACCTTGCGGACGAGGGTGCCGAAGACGGGCAGCTTGAGCATGAGCGCGTCGATGGTGGCCCGCCCGCCCTCGGTTCGGTAGTAGGACCGCAGGGCCATGACGGCGCCGATCATGCCCGCGATGAGCAAGAGGATGTAGCTGCGCACGAAGTCCGACAGCAACATGACGACCTTCGTGGGCAACGGCAGGTCGGCGCCCAGGTCCTTGAACATCTGGGCGAATGTCGGGATGACGAATGTCAGCATGAAGATGACGACGAGAAGCGCGACGCCGATGATGGCGCACGGGTAGACCATCGCGGCCTTGACCTTCCGCTTGAGGGCCGCCGCTTTCTCGATGTAGGCGGCGAGGCGCTGGAGAACGACGTCGAGGATACCGCCGGCCTCTCCTACCTCGACGAGGTTGGTGAAGAGGTCGTCGAAGGTCCGCGGGTGGCGCCTCAGCGCGTCGGCGAGCGTGGAGCCCGCTTCCACGTGGCGGGCGACCTGTCCGGTGACGCTCCGGAGCGTCTTGGACTCGCTCTGCTCGGCGAGGATGTTGAGACACTGCACCAGCGGAAGGCCGGCGTCGATCATGGTGGAGAACTGGCGGGTGAAGATCGCCATCTCCTTGTCCTTGACCTTGCCCCCGAACTTGAAGGACATCTTGGGCGCCGTCTTTTCCGCGATCTTGGTGACGAGAATCGCGCGGCGCCGCAGCTCTCCCACCGCCGAAGAGCGGTCGGGAGCCTCGATCTCACCGTTCTGCACTCCACTGGCGGTACGGCCTTGATAGACGAAGACAGCCATCGCGTAAGCCTCCTCGGTGGTCTACCGTCTGCCGAATGGAGAACCGCCCGCGCCCGCGACCGCGGCGGGGGCCCCCGCCGCGGGGGCCGGGGCGGTGCCGATCAGTCCCGCCAGCTCTTCGGGCAGCGTGCTGCGGTTCAGCGCTTCTTCCCGACTGATGCGGCGTTTCTGCACCAGCTCGGCGAGCGATTGGTTCATGGTCTGCATGCCGAACTTCTGGCCCGCCTGCATGGCGGAATAGATTTGGTGAACCTTCTCCTCGCGGATGAGGTTCCGGATCGCGGGGGTCGCGACCATGATTTCCAGCGACATGGCCCGGCCCCGGCCGTCCGCGGTCGGGATCAATTGCTGCGACAGCACGCCTTCCAGCACCAGCGAGAGCTGGGCGCGCACCTGCGCCTGCTGGCTGGTGGGGAACACGTCGATGATTCGGTTGATGGTCTGCGCGCAGGAGTTGGTGTGGAGTGTGCCGAGCGTGAGGTGGCCGGTCTCGGCGATGGTCAGGGCCGCCGAGACGGTCTCGAGGTCGCGCATCTCACCGACGAGCACGACGTCGGGGTCCTGGCGCAGGATCGACTTCAACGCGTTCTTGAACGAGTGCGTGTCCGAGAAGACCTCGCGCTGGTTCACCATGCACTTCTTGTGCTGGTGCACGAACTCAATCGGGTCCTCGATGGTGACGATGTGCTCCGAGCGTTCGGAGTTGACCTTGTCGACCATGGCCGCCAGGGTCGTGGACTTGCCGGAGCCGGTGGGGCCGGTGACCAGGATCAGGCCCTTGGGCCGGTCGGCCATCTGCTCGACGATCGCAGGGAGCCCCAGCTCGTCGAAGGTCCGGATCTTCACCGGGATGACGCGGATGGCGCAGGCGACCGCGCCCCGCTGGCGGTAGACGTTGCACCGGAAGCGGGCGAGCCCGTGGATGCCGAACGACAGGTCGAGCTCGTTCTCCTCCTCGAACTTCTGCTTCTGGCCCTCGTTGAGGACGCTGTAGGCCAGGCGCTGCGTATCGGTCGGGCTCAGCAACTCGAACTGGGTGATCGGCGTGAGCTTGCCGTTCAGGCGGATCTGCGGGTGCGTGCCCGTCGTGATATGGAGGTCGGAGGCCCCACGCTCGATCATCAGGGTGAGCAGGTCGTGCATCGTTGCCGCCATTGGTTCCCTTGAACCTCCCTATAGACCTGAGTGTATGCCCCAGGGCCCCCTCAGGGCGCATGCAACCTGCATTCCAGGATTGCCCGGGTATCCACTGCGGACGCTACCGGATGCCCGGGCCGTGCCGAGAAAGGCAAAGGTCACCAGTAGCGACAAGTCATTCTAGCCCAGGGTGGTTTTAGCAATCGCTTATTGGCTGAGGCCCCAGGAAGGGGGCCAGGCGGATTCCTGGTGGGATCCCACACCAGGCGTAGCTCTGGCGCGGAAAATGAGGGCTAGCGAACGCCCCCCAGGCGCTTCAGAACTTCGCTGAAGGCTTTCTGGGCCTGCTCCTCGTAGAGCACGAAGAGGACCTTCTCCAGGCTCGAGGTCCCGCGCTTCACGTGCTCCACCACGGTGGTCAGCATGGCGTCGGCGGACTGCGCCGGCGGGATCCCGCCAACCCCGCTCCCCAGGGCCGGGAAGGCGAGGGAGGAGAGCTTGTGCTTCTCGGCGATGGCCAGGGTGGCCCGGGTTGCCGCGGTGATGTTGCCGGGGTCCGCCTTGAGGTCCTTACCCATCATGACCGCGTGGATGACGTGGGTCGCCGCCAGGTTCCCGGCGACCGTCAGCACCGCCTCCCCGACCTCAACGGGCCCCTGCCGGATGGCGTCCTCCTCAATGACCACCCCGCCCTTGCGCTTGAGAGCCCCGGCGACTCCGGCGCCCATCCACAGCTCGGCGTTGGCGGCGTTGACCACCGCGTCGACCTCGGCTTCCGTAATATCCCCGCGCTCGACGATGACGGTTGTTTTGCCGATCTTGCACTTCATGACCGAATCCCTGATTCGGGCCGGCCCTGGCGCTCGTGTGCCTTGGCCGCTTCCCAGGCCCGATCCAGGTCTTCCGCGGATGCCTCAGTGACCGTCCGGCCGCCCGCCTTCATCTCCGTCTCCACCTTCCCGAAGCGTCGGGTGAACTTCTCGGAGGCGCGGCGCAGGCAGTCCTCGGCATCCATGCCCCGTAGCCGTGCCACATTGACGATCGAAAAGAGCAGGTCGCCGAGCTCGTCCGCGACTCGGGCGTCATCCCCGCTGGTCAGCGCCTCCTGGACTTCGCCCACTTCCTCCCGCACCTTGCTCCACGCATCCTGCCAGCCTGTCCAGTCGAAGCCCACTCGGGCGGCCTTGGTCTGCAACCGCTGAGCCCGGAGCAGCGCGGGAAGCGAGGCGGGGACCCCGTCGAGGACCGAGCCCCTGGAACCGGTCTCCTCCTGCTTGATCCGCTCCCACTGGGCGAGGGCTTCCCGGGAATCGGCCACCACACGGTCTCCGAACACGTGCGGGTGCCGCCGGGTCATCTTGTCGCAGACCCGCTCGACCACGTCTTCCATCGTGAACTCGCCAGCCTCGGCCCCGAGCTGGCTGTGGAAGACGACCTGGAACAGCAGGTCCCCGAGCTCTTCCACGAGGTGGTCCCGCGAACCTTCGTCGATCGCCTGCACGACCTCATAGGCCTCCTCGATGACGTACGGGCGGAGGGAGGTCCGGGTTTGCTCGCGATCCCACGGGCAGCCACCTTCGGCCCTGAGGCGAGCCATGAGGGAGAGGAGGGAGACGAAGCGAGTGCCGGCGGCGTCAGCCATGGGACAATCGTGGAGTCGCACCGGCATTATACACAACCGACGCGGCTCGTTAACAGGCTAGCGCGTCTTGAAGGTCAGTCGGCCCTCCCCGACCTCCACCCGCTCCACGACAGCCGGCGCTGGCCATCGAAGCAGGGGCCCATTATCGACGTCAGGAGCCAGCCGGGTATGGACAGGCTCCCGACCCGACTCTGGACGAGGGTCGCCTCCGCATACCGCGTTCGCCGCCGGGCTGCGGGGCCCTCGAGCTCGATCGTCCCAGCCAAGGTGATCCAGATCGTGGTAAGCCATAGCCCGGCGTCGTCCACGTGGCGAGCTAGCCACGCGGCCGCGGCTTCAGTGACGACCAGGGGCTCGTGTAGTCGGGAATGACCATGTTCCCGGAGCCCGATCTCCGCCACGCGAGGTACCGGCCGGGCCGAGGCAGCCAAGACAGCCCACCTTCATCGTTGGGACGCTACCGCCTTTCTGCGTCGCAAGCCAAACACTTTGATTCTATTGCCATATTTAGAAAGTTTCTCGTCTTTCTTGACATGATCCAACTCAGACTATATAAGTCAAGTACGCTTAGATCTCAGCTTGGGCCACGAGCCCCGCAGACAGGAGGAGCAGACCATGACGCTCATTCGCTTCCGCCCGCTTCCGCAGACCCTGGATCCCTCGCGAGACCTGACGGACATCCAGACGCAGCTGAACCGGCTCTTCGACAACTTAACGGAGCGCGTGTGGACTCCGCCGGTCGACATGTACGAGACCAAGAATGAGGTCGTGGTTGCGGTGGAGCTGCCCGGCCTCAACGAGAATGAGATCCGGCTGTCCATCGCCGGCGACCTCCTCACCATTCAGGGGGAGCGGCAGTGGAGCGACGAGGCGCGCGAGGCGGGCCACTACCGCCAGGAGCGCCGGTTCGGGAAGTTCGAGCGGACCCTCTCCCTCCCGATTTCCGTCGAGACCGGCCAGATCAAGGCGACCTATCGGGACGGCGTGCTGACCGTCAAGCTTCCGAAGACCGAGGGCGTCAGGCCCAAGGAGATCAAGATCGACGCGGTCTAACTCCGCGGAGCCGCCGGAGCCGGTGGGACCGGGCGTGATCGCGCAGGCCCAACGGCTCCGGCCCGGCGGCGTCCCAGACACTCAAACAGGAGAGAACACGACATGGCGAAGGTGATCGGCATTGACCTCGGAACGACGAACTCGGTGGTGGCGGTGGTCGAAGGTGGAGATCCCGCCGTCATCGCCAATCAGGAAGGGAGCCGCTTGACTCCGTCGGTAGTGGCATTCACGAAGGAGGGCGACACCCTCGTCGGGCAGGTGGCGAAGCGCCAGGCCATCACCAACCCGGAGAACACCATCTTCTCCATCAAGCGCTTCATGGGGCGCCGCTACGACGAGGTGCTCAGTGAGGCCAAGCTCATCCCGTACAAGGTGCTGAAGGCCGACAACGGGGACGTGCGCGTGGAGAGCCGCGGCAAGGTGTATTCCCCTCCGGAGATCTCCGCCCTCGTGCTGCGCAAGCTCAAGGAGGCGGCCGAGGCCTACCTGGGGGAGAAGGTCACTCAGGCCGTGATCACGGTCCCGGCCTACTTCAACGACAGCCAGCGGCAGGCCACCAAGGACGCGGGGGCGATCGCCGGGCTCGAGGTGCTCCGCATCGTCAACGAGCCCACCGCGGCGGCCCTGGCCTACGGTCTCGACAAGAAGAAGGACGAGACGGTGGCGGTGTACGACCTGGGCGGCGGCACCTTCGACATCTCCGTTCTGGAGATCGGCGAGGGGGTGGTCGAGGTCAAGGCCACCAACGGTGACACCCACCTGGGCGGTGACGACTTCGACCAGCGGGTGATGGATTGGATCGCCGAGGAGTTCAAGCGGGAGAACGGTATCGATCTACGCAAGGACCGCATGGCGCTCCAGCGGCTCAAGGAAGCGTCCGAGAAAGCCAAGTGCGAGCTGTCCACCACGGTGCAGACCGAGATCAACCTCCCGTTCATCACCGCGGACGCGAGCGGACCCAAGCACCTCGTGCTGACCCTGACCCGGGCCAAGCTCGAGACGCTGGTGGCGGATCTGATCGAGCGGAGCCTGACGCCGTGCCGGGAGGCGATGCGGCAGGCGGGTGTCACTCCCGACGACATCGACGAGATCATCCTGGTCGGCGGCCAGACCCGGATGCCCAAGGTCCAGGAGGAGGTCAAGCGGCTGTTCGGCAAGGAGCCGAACAAGACGGTGAACCCCGACGAGGTCGTGGCGGTGGGCGCGGCGGTGCAGGCGGCGGTGCTGACCGGAGAGGTCAAGGACCTGCTGCTGCTGGACGTGACGCCCCTGTCCCTCGGCATCGAGACGCTGGGCGGCGTGCTGACCAAGCTGATCGACGCCAACACCACGATCCCGACGAAGAAGACGGAGACCTTCACGACCGCGGCGGACAGCCAGCCTTCGGTGGAGGTGCACGTGCTGCAGGGGGAGCGGCCGATGGCGCGTGATAACCGCACGCTGGGCCGGTTCCACCTGGATGGGCTGCCGCCCGCGCCGCGGGGCGTGCCGCAGATCGAGGTGACGTTCGACATCGACGCGAACGGCATCCTCAACGTCTCGGCGCGCGACAAGGCGACGAGCAAGCAGCAGAACATCACGATCACCGCCTCGTCCGGCCTCAGCAAGGACGAGATCGAGCGGATGAAGAAGGAAGCCGAGGCGCACGCGGCCGACGACGCCCGGCAGCGCGAGGGCATCGAGATCCGGAACCTCGCCGACTCGGTCGTGTACTCGACGGAGAAGCTGCTGCGGGAGCAGGGCGACAAGGTCGAGGCCGCGGACAAGCAGGCGACCGAGGCGGCTCTCGGCGAGCTCCGGGAGGCGCTCAAGAGCGAGGATCTGGACCGGATCAAGAAGGCGCAGGAAGCGACGGTCCAGGCTTCGCACAAGCTGTCGGAGGCCATGTACCGCGAGGCCCAGGCCAAGTCCCAGCCGGGAGCCGGCGGGACGTCCGAGCCGGGGCCCGCGGGGGGCGCCACGCCGCCCAAGGGGGACGTGGTGGACGCCGAGTTCGAGGATCTGGGAGAGAAGAAATAGCGCCGCGGCATCCGACGCGGCGGGAGGAGCGCGGGGCCCGCGGAACAGCGCGCGGCCCCGCGCACGACCATGCGTGACTACTACGCGGTACTCGAGGTGGATGCGGGGGCCACGGCGGTGCAGATCCGCCGGGCCTACCAGCGCCTGGCGCGCCGGTATTCCCCCGACGTCAATTTCTGGGAGCGCGACGCGCGGGCCCTCTTCGAGGAGATCGCGGAGGCCTATCGCATCCTGAGCGATGCCACCGCGCGCTCGCTCTACGACCGGCAGGACGCGCGGCCCGCCGGCCGGTCCGGCCCCGGACCGTCGGAAGCTTCGCGCGCGGGGCGGCGCGGCGGGGATATCCACGTCGCGGTCGAGCTCTCGTTCGCGCAAGCGGTCTCCGGGGTCGAAGCGGACGTGCCGGTCGACCGGCGGTCTCCGTGCGAGGCCTGTCGCGCCACCGGCGCGGCCCCGGGGGTCCAGCCGACCACCTGCTCGCATTGCGGGGGGCTGGGGACGGTGTGGAGCGAGCACTCGCGGGACGGCGAGACGTGTCCTGCCTGTGACGGGCTCGGCGCGCGCGTGGCGGTGGCCTGCTCCGCCTGTCGTGGTCGCGGCGCCACCCCGGGTCGCGCGGTGGTCCACGTGCTGCTGCCGCCGGGGATGGACACCGGCAGCCAGCTCCGGATCCCCGGTGAGGGCCACTCGGGCCCATTCGCTGGTCCGCGCGGGGACCTGATCGTGATCGCGCGGGTGCACGAGGATCCGCGATACACGCGGAAGGGCGACAACCTCTACTGCGAGGTGCCGCTCTCCCTGGTCGAGGCCGTGCTGGGCGGCCGCATCAAGGTGAAGGGAGTCGACGGATCGGTGGACCTGGCGATCCCGCCCGGCACCCAGAGCGGCCAGACGTTTCGCCTGCGGGGCAAAGGCGTGCGCCGGCTCACGGGCGATGGGCGCGGGGACCTCTACGTGACCGCGCGGGTGGAGATTCCCCGCAGCCTCGACACGCGGACGCAGGAGGTCTTCCGGGAGCTCGGACGGCTCCTGCCCGCCCACCCGGACCTCGACGCGCCCGGGAGCGCCCGCGAATGACCGACCGGAGCCGGCCGCTTTACATGATCGGCGTCGTGGCGGAGATGGTGAAGATCCATCCGCAGACCCTCCGCATGTACGAGAAGAAGGGGCTGATTCGCCCGAGCCGCACCGAGGGGAAGACCCGGATGTACTCGCCGGAGGACGTCGAGGAGATCTCGCGCGTCACCCGGCTCGCCCGGGACCTCGGGGTGAATCTCGCCGGTATCGAGATCATCCTAAAGATGAGGCGCCGCATGCTCGACATGCAGGCGCGGATCGAGGAGTTGACCAATCACGTGCGAAACGACATGGCGGACTCGCGGGACGAAGCGCGGCGCGGCAAGAGCGAAGCGCTCGTCCGGGCGGCATCCAGCCAGCTTTCGCCCGTTGACCTTTTCTGAGGGAAGGGAGGCCATCATCATGGCGGACGAGAAGATGTCCCTGGCCAGTGCAGGTCCGTTGAGCCCGGAGGCGCCGGTTCCGGAGCAGGTGCCGATCCTGCCCTTGCGCGACACCGTGCTCTTTCCGCAGTCGGCCCTGCCGCTGGGAGCCGGCCGCGAGTCGTCGGTGCGGTTGCTCGAAGACGTGGTCCGGGGAGGCCGCCTCATCGGGGTCTTCACCCAGCGGGATCCGGCGACCGAGGATCCACAGGAGACCGATCTGCACCGGGTCGGCACCCTGGCCACCGTGCACAAGGTGCTGAAGCAGCCGGATGGTACCGTCCGTCTGGTCGTGCAGGGGCTCCATCGTATCCGCATCGCGGAGATGGTGCAGGTGCGCCCGTATCTCGTCGCCCGGATCGAGCCGGTGCCGGAGCTCTCGCCGCCCGCCGGAGATCTCGAGACGGAGGCACTGGCGCGAAACGCGGGGAACCTGTTCCGCCAGGTGGTGGAGCTGTCCCCGATGCTGCCCGACGAGCTCGCGACGGTCGCGCAGAACGTGACCCAGCCCAATCGGCTCGGCGACCTCATCGCCGCCACGCTGCCCGTGCTCACGACGCAGGTGAAGCAGGAGCTCCTGGAGACGCCGGACGTCAAGGCGCGGCTCGCCCGCCTCGTCTCGGTGCTGACGAAGGAAGCCGAGGTGCTGGCCCTCGGCTCCAAGATCCAGTCGCAGGTCGAGTCGGAGGTCGGCCGGAGCCAGCGCGAGTACTACCTGCGCGAGCAGATGAAGGCGATCCAGAAGGAGCTCGGCCAGACCGACGACCGCGCCCAGGAGCTGGACGAGCTGCGGACGAAGATCGAGGCGGCCGGGATGACCGAGGAAGCTCAGAAGGAGGCCCTGCGCGAGCTGGACCGCCTGAGTAAGATGCCGCCGGCCGCGGCGGAATACACGGTGGCGCGGACGTATCTCGACTGGCTGGTGGCGCTGCCGTGGAGCAAGCAGACGACCGACAACCTCGACATCAACGAGGCGCGGCGGGTCCTCGACGAGGATCATTCCGGTCTCGAGAAGGTGAAGGAACGTATCCTCGAATACCTCGCGGTGAAGAGCATGCGCCCGGCCGGGAAGGATCCGATCCTGTGCTTCGTCGGCCCCCCGGGCGTCGGCAAGACCTCGCTCGGCCGGTCGATCGCGCGGGCGCTCGGCCGGAAGTTCCACCGGGTCTCGCTCGGCGGCATGCGCGACGAGGCGGAGATCCGCGGTCACCGGAGAACCTATATCGGCGCGCTGCCGGGTCAGATCATCCAGGGGCTGCGCCGGGCCGAGTCGAAGAATGCGGTACTGATGCTGGACGAGGTGGACAAGCTCGGCATGGACTTCCGCGGTGATCCGGCCTCCGCGCTCCTCGAGGTGCTCGACCCCGAGCAGAACGTGGCGTTCCGGGATCACTACGTCGACGTGGCGTTCGATCTCTCCAAGGTCCTCTTCATCACGACCGCGAACGTCCTGGATACGGTGCCGGCCCCGCTGCGCGACCGGATGGAGATCATCGAGATCGCCGGGTACACCGAGGAGGAGAAGGTGCGCATCGCGCGGAGCCACCTCGTGCCGAAGCAGGTCACCGACCACGGCATGGTCGAGGGTGAGCACCTGCAGTGGACCGACGCGGCGCTGCGGCTCCTGGTGCGCGGCTACACGCGCGAGGCGGGGTTGCGGAATCTGGAGCGGGGGATCGCGGCGGTGACGCGCAAGATCGCCAAGCGCCGGGTCGAGGGCCAGACCGACCGCGTGGAGGTGACGGAGGCGCTCGTCGGCGAGCTGCTGGGCGCGCCCAAGTACATGCACGAGGAGCTCGAGGAGCGGACCAGCATCCCCGGGGTGGCGATCGGCATGTCCTGGACGCCCACCGGCGGAGAGATCCTGTTCATCGAGGCCACCAGAATGAAGGGCAGCAAGACGCTCACCCTGACCGGTCAGCTTGGCGATGTCATGAAGGAGTCCGCACAGGCAGCGCTATCCTGGGTTCGCTCTCACGTCTCCGAGCTTGGAATCCGTTCGGACTACTGGGAGACATCCGATCTACACGTGCACGTGCCGGCGGGGGCCATTCCGAAGGACGGCCCGTCCGCCGGCGTCACGCTGGTGACGGCGCTGGTTTCCCTGATGACTCAGCGGCCGGTGAGATCGGATCTGTCCATGACCGGCGAAGTGACGTTATCCGGCCGGGTTCTGCCCGTCGGCGGCATCAAAGAGAAGGTCCTCGGGGCCAGGCGGGCCGGGATCAAGACGGTTATCTTACCGAAAAGAAACGAGAAAAACTTGGTCGAGGACGTGCCCAACCAGGTCCGCGAGGGCATGACCTTCCACCTGGTCGATACGGTGGATCAGGTGCTGAATCTGGCCCTCGAAGAGCCGATACCCAGGGACAACCGAGTCCGGGAGTCGCTCCTCCAGGCGCGAAACTAGACTGTAAGTAGCTGAAAGATAAGTAAGAGAGGCCGCCTACCCGGCGGCCTCTCTCGCTTCTAGGTCCTTGGTTCTAGGCCTTTGGTGGCACGCCCCGTGGATATGGGACGTGCTCAATAGAGGCGTACTCGCGTTCATGGTAGTGCTGGGCGGCCTCGTGGCCGTACCGGGAGCCCAGGCCGACACCTATCGCATGGTCGATAGCTCAGGGGGCGTGCATCTCACCAATGCCCCCCCGGACCCCCGCTATCGCGGCCTGCCCGTCGTGTCGGGTACCGCCACCGGCTGGCTACGCATGACCGAGACCTCCCACAGCCAGTACGCCACCGAGATCCGGGAGATCTCCGCGCGCCATGGGGTGGACGCGACCCTGGTCCAGTCCGTGATCCGGGCCGAGTCGGCGTTCAATTCCACCGCGGTGTCCCGCACCGGCGCCCGCGGCCTGATGCAGCTCATGCCCAAGACCGCGGTGATGCTCGGTGTCCGTGACTCGTTCAACCCGCGCGAGAACATCGACGGCGGGGTCCGCCACCTGCGCTATCTGCTGGACCGCTATCCCGGCAACGTCGCGCTCGCCGTCGCGGCCTACAATGCGGGCGAGGGCGCGGTGGACAGCTACCGCGGCATCCCGCCGTACGCGGAGACTCAGCAGTACGTGCAGCGAGTGCTGAACGGTGGCGGCGGGGGCGGCGGGGTCTGGACCGGTGGGCGCAGTGTGATCCCTCGCTCGGTGTACCGCTACACGGGGCCCAACGGCTCGGTCACGTACAGCAACCTGCCCCCGGGCAGTCGCCTCACCGTCGCCCGCTAAGCGCACCCGCCCGCCGCGTCTTCCAGACCCTCTAGATCCCGCACGAGCAATCTCCGTCCGCGTACCGTCACCAGGCCCTGGCGTGCCAGCGCCGCGAGCGCGCGTGACAGGGGCTCGCGGACCGTCCCCACGCGCGCCGCGATCTCATCGCGAGTGCCCGGCAGCGTGATCTCCACGCCCTCCCCGGTGAGGCGCCCCGTCCGGCGCGCCTCGTCCAGCAAGAGGCGGCCCAGTCGCACTCGAACCGACCGGAGCGTCAGATCCCCGGCCAAACCCGCGAAGGCCCGCACGCGTCGGGCCAGGGTGGCAATGATGGCGAGGGCGACCTCGGGATGGAGCCGGCACAAGGCGTCGAGCTCTCGCCGCGGAAGCCAGAGCAGCCGTGCCGCGGTCTGCGCCGTCGCCGACGCCACGTAGCCCGCTCGGTCGAACAGCGGCACCTCGCCCAGCGTGGCGCCCGGGCCCTCGACATGGAGCACCTGCTCGCGGCCGTGGGGCGAGGTCCGGAAGATCTTGATCCGTCCCTCGGCCACGATCCACAGGCCGGCACACGGCGCTCCCTCCTCGAAGACCGGCTGGCGCGGCGCAAAGCCGACTGACCGGAGGCGCCGAGCCAGCGCGGCCCGCTGCGGAGCTGGGAGTACGCGGAAGTAGGGAATGCGGGCCAGCAGATCCAGCGCGCTCGCGAGGGTGAGCTGAGTCACCAGAAACGGCAGTGGAGGAGCGGGTTGTCCGCCCGCCGGGTCAGGCGGGCCGCGGCCAGACGAGCTCGAGGAAGCGATCGAGCAGCCCGTTCTTCGCGAACAGCTCCGCCGCCTCCCGCGTGCCGCGCTGGTCCATGCCCCACAGCGCGGTCCGCTTGCCGCGGTCCTGGTTCATCTGGATGAAGACCTGCTGGTCCCGCGTGAAGGCGATCGGCAGGTCTTCGTAGATCTGGGCGGTGAACGCGTTGACGGCGGGCCCGCCGACCGCGACGGCGGGGAACATCTCGGCCATCTCCTGGTTGAGCATCCACATGTCGGTCACCACCACCGCACTCTGATTGTCCGCCCCCTCGCTGCGCGAGTTGATCGCGCGCTTGAGCTCGTAGGCGATCGGGCGATCCTCCTCCTCGGCGAGGATGCCGTAGCCGACCACGAGGAGCACCGTGGTCCGGACGTCGAAGTAGCGGGGCATCAGCGAATCAGGCGCGCCAGCTCCCGGAAGTCGTCGGTGTCCGCCTGGCGCAGGAGCTGGAAGAGCACGGTCTCGGTGGTGGTGACCACCGCCCCGGCCTGCCGGAGCTGAGCCATGGCCAGCCGCCAGTTGGCCTGGGTGCGCGAGGTGACCGCGTCGGCCACGACGTGCACCGCGTAGCCCTCGGCCAGCAGGTCGAGCGCCGACATCAGCACGCACACGTGGGCCTCGATGCCGGCCAGGAGAAGCTGGCGCGCGCCGGTCGCGGCGAGCCGGCTGCGGAACGCGTCTACCCCCAGGCAGGAGAACGCGACCTTCTCGACCGGCTGGACCTCCGCCGGGAGGGTGTCCTTGACCTCCTGCAGGGTATGGCCGAGGCCCTTCGGGTACTGCTCGGTGACCAGCATGCCCAGATGGAGCCGTCGCGCCGTCGCGGTCAGAACCTTGATGTTGCGCATCACTTCCTCGCGATGGTCGGCATCCATGGCGGGGAACAGGCGTTCCTGCACGTCGATCACGACTAGGGCGGTGCGCTGGCGGTCGAGCGTCATGGGGTGCGGGGTGCTCATCGGGACCTCCGGAGACCAAGATCGAAGACCGCGCACATCCTCTCATATCTGGGAGCGTTGGCAAGTCTTGCCGTGCCCGTCGACGTGAGCGCGGTGCGCGGGCCTAGTCGGGGCGCACCGTGAGTGGCTACCGGCTCCGCGAGCCGAGGCGAGCGTAGCCGGTGCGTCACTCGGCACGGGAGACATTCTGAGTAGGCGCTCAGGAAGCCCGGCGCGCCTCCACCTGACGCCACAGAGCGTCCGCCAGCGGTTTCTTCTCCGGGCCGGCGGTCTGGAAGTAGTAGCGCTGGAGGACATCGTAGATGCGGCTTGCCTCCGCGTGGGAGGCCCCCTCGATGTGCCGCTGCGCCTCGCGTAGCGTGCCCTCGATCGGCAGGAAGCTCACATCCGGGTTGCTCCGCAGCGGATCCATGATCGCGTCTACGTAAATCCAGATCCTTGCCTTGAGGATACCGTCGAAGACGATCTCGTCCACCCGCAGCTCACTACGCGGCGAGGGCGGCTCCTGGGCAAAGACGAAGTGGATACCGTGCTCTGTCATCCACCGCGCATCAGCGACCTTCTCGTGTCCGACGTGCCCACGGACGGTCAGTCGCATCTTGGCAAGGGAATATTGGGTGAGTCCGGTCATCTCCACCAGATAGGGGAGTCCGCTGTAGTAGCCGAACATGCACATGCCACCCTCGAATATCGCCCGCACGGGGGCGCGTCCCAGGACCCGGGCGGCCACAGCGCCCTGCGCATGCCGCATCTCCACATAGGATTGCGTGTAATACGCTGGTTCATTCGCGATTCCGCGGATCCTCTCGGTGGGGTTCGGGTAGATCGGGTAGGGGAGGCTGACGCCCAGCAGGAGGAGCGCGAGCACCCCGACCTTGACCGTCCAGCCGGGGATCGTGACGAGCCAACCCTCTAGCACGATGAACAGCAGCGGCATGGCCGGGATCAGGCGCCGCGCAAACATGAAGTCCCCGCCGCTGTGAGCGACGTAGGCCACGAAGGCGACGAACGCGGCGAGCAAGACCAGGTGCCTCCGGTTCAGGAGCTGGGACAGCCGCACTCGTTGTGCGAGTGCGAGCGTGATCAGCCCGATGACGAGAGGGCAGAGAAACCAGTTCTTCTCGAAGAAAAGATAGACATAGAACAGCCCTTGCGAGTAGTAAGGGTTGAGCGTCGACTTCGAGTAGAAAGCGGTTGGAAACAGGTCTCCGTAGTAGAGAAGCTTGAACGCCGCCAGGACGGCGCCGCCCAGCATCAGCGGAGCTGCGAGGGCCGCGGTGAGGGCCAGGCGGGCTCGGGGGGAGGCGTTTTCGTTGACAAACCAGACTCCCGCGACTGCCACCGCCGCGAAGATGACCCCGTCCGGGCGGGTGCCCACCGCCGCGAGGAGCAGGAGGCCGGCGAACAGCAGGCGACACGGCCTTGCATGAGATGCGCTCGCGAGCAGCAGCCCTGCCACGGAGAGGAAGGCGAACATACTGGTCTCGAGGCCGCCGGTCGCCCAGGTCTGATAGTCCTCCATGAGCAGCACTAGGGTCGCCGCGAGCGGGGCAAATGACCGCGACCGGGCACGCCGGTAGCTCACCAGCGCCAAGAGCCCGATCAGAGCGAGCCAGAAACCCAGGCCGAGCACGTGAGCAGAGATCTCGGGCCGGATGCCGATGCGCATCGCCGCGGCGAGGAGCAGGGTCCAGAGGAGATTGGTATAACCCTCGACGCGCTCGCCCGCGTTGTACACCAGGCCATTGCCGTGAACGAGGTGCTGGGCGTAGCGGAAGGAGATGAAGCTGTCGTCGGAAAGCCAGGCGGCGCCGAATGCGCGCATCGCCCCGAAAACGATGGTCGCGGCGGCGAGGAACGCCGATGCTCCGAGCACGACGCGGCGGCTCATCGTAGGTTCGATCCTGCCGTGGCGGATGGTGCGCCGTCAAGGCCGCCCTTCTGCTGTTGGTCTATAGAGGTGTCACTCCTTAACTGTTCAGTAAGAATCCGCCTGGCCGCCGAGGTACGGACCCGGGCAGCGATGGGGCTGGTGACCGCATCCACCACAACGTGGACGCCCTAACCTTCGGCCCGGAGGTCGAGCGCCGACATCAGCACACACACATGCGCTCGATGCCCCCCAGGATCAGCTGGCGGGCGCCTGTCGCGCTGAGGCGGTTGCGGAATGTCCCCACGTCCCAGCAGGAGAACGCGACCTTCTCGATCAACCCGGTCAGCCTGGCGGAGCCTCAGTCGACTGTCGTCTTCGCGACGGACCACTTCCCGACAAGACCGAGTCGGACGTATTCGAACCCGACCCAGACGAGGAAGAAGAGGCCCATCTGATTGGATGCTTGGTAGAAGAGCGGAAGAAGATCGGGCGAAGCCAACTCGAAAGCGTAGGTGGCCGCCATGATGCAGGCGAGGAGCGCCATCTCGAGGAAGCTTATGCGACTGATACCGGTCCCGCCCCGCCACGGCAAGAGCACCAACAGCACCAGGAACGAATAGTAGTACCCGGTCGGAGAGAGCGCACAGAAGATGAGGGGCACGGCGTACAGTACGCTCTCCAGCGGCTGGGCCCGCCGGATGAGAGGGAGCATCAACAGAAGACAGCCAGCCGATATCAAGGGGAGCTTGTAGCGAGCGGGTCGCGCTCCCGCGATTGCCTCCGCGGTCACATACACGGTCCCGTCGGGATTTGATTTCCAAGTGGCGGAGCCGAATACCAGCATCGAGCCGACCCCGACCGAGTTGATGAACGGGTCCTCGGCATGCAACCGCATCTTCGACAGAAACTCTAGCGCATGAGTGCGCTGCTCTCCTGAGACCATGAGACTCGCCGACACGAGCAGGATCAGCCCGAATGCAGCGCGAAGACAGGATGACAACACCGCGTCGTGCGTTTTGTTGAATCGTGCCTGCACCCATTTGACGATGAGGGGAGCAAGGAAGAGGATCGGGAATACTCGTGCGAGCACCGCGTAGCCGAGGAAGATCCCGCTGGTTGTGCCTGAACCACGCGCATATGCGGACACGCCGACCAGGAGGGCAGCAATCCAATCCCACCGCAAGACAGATCCTCCGATGAAATCGAATCTCGCGTAGAAGTTTAACGAGAAGAAGGCGAGCGCAAGCGCCGAGGGGATCTCTCCGAAGGTTCGCCACACGACGATGAAGGCGACGATCAGCGCAAGATAGTCGAGCGACGTCAAGACCGTCAAGGTCACGGGACTTGCGGGAATCCGGTCGACCAGCAAGTGGAGCAGCAAGACCCGCGGGGGCGGGTCATTGTAGCCACGATCGGTCAGCAGCTCCGGCCAGGCGTCGATTCGCGGGCCGAAGAAGATTAGATCGTTCCGGAACATCTGCCAGCGTTGTGTCGTGAAGCGCGCCCGGACCGCATCGGAGTCTACCGAGGTCGTCGCGCGAAGCGAGTAACTCCTCAGATCCCGCACATAGGTGATCGCCCTGAATGCGCCGAGGTCACGACCGGCCACCAGGGTGGCCTCGTAGAGGCCGTGGTATCCGAGCTCCGGAAAATACTTGGCGCCCATGAAGTAGTGAAAGGCGTCGTAGTAGTGAACGTGGCCGGCCCGGTAGCCGGAGTGCGTCGGATGAAGGACGCCAAAGTTCGGAAAGCTGAGAACCGCGCCAACGAGAACCGCGAGGATGAGGATCCGAAACCTTCTTGAAGCCGTCACGCCCAGGGCCAGAGAGAGAAAGAGACTCCCGAGAGCCACCAGGAGCAGGATCCGCCCTAAGAGGATTCCCTGATAAAGCGTCATGTATACAGTGCCAACCTTCTAGCACGATAACCGACCCCACCTCTCCGCACCCAGATCTATTGCGGTTGTCACGACATGTGAGTCGACGGTGATCAGCGGGTGCGGTCGAGCCCGCGGTGCTGGATCGCCTCGCCAACGTGCTCGGCGGTGATGCCGTCGGAGCCGGCCAGGTCGGCGATGGTGCGGGCGACGCGCAGCAGGCGATCGTGCGCGCGCGCCGAGAGGCCGAGCCGGGTCATGGCCAGGCCGAGCAGCCGCGCCGCGTCGGCGGGCAACGGGCAATGGCGGCGGGTCTGGCGGCCGGACATGCGGGCGTTGACGTGGGTGGCGGTGCCGGCGAAGCGGGCCGCCTGGCGAGCGCGGGCGGCGAGGACACGGACGCGGATGACGGCGGAGGGCTCGCCCGCGGCGGCGTCGGTGAGCTGCGCGTAGGGCAGCGTGGGGATTTCGAGGTGGAGATCGATGCGGTCGAGCAGAGGCCGGGAGAGGCGGGCCAGGTAGCGGGCGCGCTCGAAGGGCGAGCAGGCGCAGGTCTGGAGCGAAGCGCAGCCGCGGCGGCAGGGGTTGGCGGCGGCGACGAGCTGGAAGCGGGCGGGGAAGCTGGCGGTGCCGGCGGAGCGGGAGACGACGACGCGGGCGTCCTCGAGCGGCTGGCGCAGGGCCTCCAGCACCCGCTGGGAGAACTCGGGCAGCTCGTCGAGAAAGAGCACCCCGTGATGGGCGAGGCTGATCTCGCCCGGATGCGGGACGCCGCCGCCGCCGATGAGTCCCGCCTCGGATGCGGTGTGGTGCGGGCTGCGGAACGGCCGCGTGGTAAGCAGACCCTGCTCGGGCCCCAGGAGCCCGGCCACGCTCCAGACCGTGGAGGCCTCAATGGCCTCCTCGAGCGACAGGGGCGGCAGGATGGAGGCCACCCGCCGGGCCAGCATGGTTTTGCCGGTGCCGGGCGGGCCGATCATCAGGACGTTGTGCCCGCCCGCGGCGGCGATCTCGAGCCCCCGCTTGGCGTGCGCCTGGCCCCGCACGTCGACGAAATCGAGGCCGTCGCCCCCGCCATCGCGGCCGGTCCCGCCAGTGCTGGTCACCGAGCCGATCTCCCGCTCGCCGTTCAGGTACTCGACGGCGTCGTGCAGGGTGGCGATGGGAATCACGTCGATGCCGGCGACCACGCCGGCCTCCGCGGCATTGGCGGCGGGCACGAGGAGGGGCGTGAAGCCCTCCCGCCGGGCGTGCAAGGCTACCGGCAGCACGCCGCGCACGGGGCGCACGCTGGCATCGAGCGACAGCTCCCCCACCACGAGCGCGCGCTCGAGCCGGCCGGGCTTGATCAGCCCGATGGCGCAGAGGATGCCGACCGCGGTCGGCAGGTCGAAGGCGGCGCCTTCCTTGCGGAGGTCGGCCGGAGCGAGGTTGACGGTGATGCGCTCGATCGGGAACTCGAGGCCCGCGTTGCGGATGGCGGCGCGCACCCGGTCCCGACTCTCGCGGACGGTCGCGTCGGGGAGGCCGACAGTGCTGAACGAAGGCAGCCCCGGGGTCACGTCCACCTCCACGAAGATGGTGGCGGCCTCGACGCCGCTGAGCGTGGCGGAGCGAACGCGCGCGAGCACGGGCCCAGTGTGAGAACGCCGGCCAGCCCCGTCAATGTGCCGGAAGCGATACGTCCGCCCGGCGGACATCTGCTAGACTCGAAGGCATGCGGGCACTGCGGGTCCTCGTCGCGGACGATCAGGAGCACATGCGGGAGCTGCTGGTGGAAGCCCTGGCCGCGGACGGTCACACCGTGGATCCGGCCGAGGACGGGATGGCAGCGCTCAAGCTACTGGAGCAGCAGACCTATGATCTGGTGGTGAGCGATCTGCAGATGCCGCAGGTGGACGGGCCGAAGCTCTACCAGGAGATCCGGCGACTCAAGCCGGATGCGGTGCCCTTCTTCATCTTCATCACCGGCGAGGACGAGGCCCCGGGCTACGGGAAGTTCCTTTCCGAGTCGAAGGCGCCCGTCGTGAGCAAGCCGTTCAAGCTCAAGGACTTCCGCCAGATGCTGGAGAAGCTGTTCCCCGGGTAGGTGCGCCTATGGGACCCGCCGCCCGAGCAACCGCTCGGCGCTGACCCAGTAGCCGCGCGCCTGTCGCGCGGCCTCCTCGCGCTCCGTCACCGCTTTCCGGCGCTCCACGTCGTCCCTGAGCGCGCTCAGGCGGCCGCTGGCCGCCCGTTCGCGGTCCCACGCGTCCGCGGCGGCCACCAGTGCCTCCGCGGCCCGCAGGGTCGGATCGGCCAGCACCCGCGCCGGGTCGCTCTCGAGCACCGCGGTGTTCCGCCGCCCGAGGTCGGCCATCTCGGCCCTCAGGGCCTGCGCGCCGGCCGCGGCATCCGCCTGGGTGTGTTTCCAGTGGGCTGACAGCGCCCGGCTCCGCTCCTGAAGTCGCACCAGGTCCTGACGCAGCCGCGCGGTGCCGTGCACGCGGGCCTCGCCGAGCGACTCTCCGTAAGCGCCCGGGTCGACGACCGCGACCTCGAGCGAGGCGCGCAGGGCCTCACGTTCGGCCGAGAACCGGTCCAGGCAGTCGAGGCCGATCTGCTGGCCCTGGAACAGCTCGGCGCCGGTCCGCGCGTTGGCGATCGTGCGCGCCTCGAGGGCCTCGGCCTTGCGCGCGAGCTCCCGCCAGCGCTGGGCCTCGGCGCTGGCGCCCTCGGCCGCCGCCTGACTCGCCCGGGCCTGCAGCGCCTTGAGATCGGTCGCGAGCGCCGCGGTCCAGACGGGCTGTGTCGCGCCCGCCAGGCAGTGCTGCTCCTGGGCGCTGTTGGCGGCCAGCCGGGCGCGGAGGCGGGCGATCTCGGCCGTGAGGTCGAGCGTCTGGCTCCACGCGGCGCCCACGGGCGACGCCGCCAGCGCGATCAGCGTGAAGAGGAGAGAGCGTCGCATGGCAGCCCGCTGGCCCTAGGCGAACAGCGACAGGCCGAGGGAAACGATCGCGGCCACTCTCAGCAAGCCCGGCAGTCCCAGTCTCCGCAGCATGTGCCCGACCTCCTTTGCCTGTCCGCTCACATAGCAAGAGGAAGGCCAGCGAATACGCTCGTGAAATCAATTGGTTGTGATGCGCCTCGGTGGTGGGACCGGCCCCAAAATTGTCAGGCGGCTCTTCGGTTTCGGCCACGCCGCAGGATCGGCGCGCGCAATCGCTTCGTGGTATAAGCGCTCGTGACCCAGCCACCCGCCCCTGCCGTCCGCATCGATGTGATGCGCCACGATCCCGCGCTCGCGCTGCCCGCCTACGCGCGCGCCGGCGATGCCGGGCTTGATCTCCTCGCCGCCGCGCCGGTGACGCTGGGGCCCGGGGGCCGCGAGCTGGTGCCGACGGGACTGCGCGTGGCGATTCCGGACGGCTACGCGGGGCTGGTGCTGCCGCGCTCGGGGCTGGCGCTACGCGCCGGGGTGACCGTGCTGAACGCCCCGGGCCTCGTCGACTCCGGCTACCGCGGAGAGATCGGCGTGCTGCTGATCAATCACGGGACGGAGCCCGTGACCCTGAGCCGCGGCGAGCGCATCGCGCAGCTCGTGATCCAGCCGGTGGCGCGGGCGACGCTGGTCGAGGTGCGGGAGCTCGAGGGTAGTCAGCGCGGAACGGACGGGTTCGGCAGCACCGGCGCCTGATCGTTGCGGGTCGACAGCAGGCTGGGGGAGTGCGGGGGCCATTTCTGGGCCCCCGCAGATGAAGGACGGGCGGCCTGTGGCCGCCCCTACTGGTTGACCCGCCGCTTGAGGAAGCCCAGGAGGCCCTGGGGCATGAAGATCACCATCAGGGTGAAGGCGATGCCCAGCGGGATCAGGTAGTACTCGGCCCAGAACCGGGAAAGGCCCTCGCGGAGCAGCAGGAAGAACGCCGCGCCCACCACCGGGCCGACGAGCGTGCCCATGCCCCCCATGACGTTGTAGATCACCACCTCGCCCGACACCGTGAAGAAGACGAAGTCGGGCGCGGCGAAGCGGTGCTGGATCGCGTAGAGGGTCCCCGAGAGCCCCGCGAACAGCCCCGAGAGTAGCACCGCCACGATCTTGTAGCGCTCCACGTGATACCCGATCGCGCGCGTCCGCGGCTCGTTCTCCCGGATCGACTGCAGCACCATTCCGAACGGCGACTGGGTGATGCGCCGCAGGGCCAGATACGAGAGCGCGACGATCGCGAGGACGAACCAGTGCAGGCCCACCGTCGAGAAGCGGATGCTGAAGATGCCGGGGATGGTGAACGGCGGCTGGGTGAAGTAGAGGCCGTTCTCCCCGCCGGTCACGTCCGTCCACGTGAAGATGATGACGTAGAAGATCTGCGAGAAGACCAGGGTGGTGATGGCGAAGTAGATGTCGCGGAGGCGCGTCGCGAAGTAGGCCACGAACATCGCGACCACCGCGGCCGCGGCGAGGCCCACCGCGAGGGCGATCCAGAGGTTCGGCGAGCGCAGCACCAGCAGCGCGGCGGCCGCGCCGTAGAGCCCCAGCCCGAAGAAGGCGGAGTGCCCGAAGGACACCATGCCGGTGTAGCCGATGAGGATGTCCGAGGACATCGCGAGGAGCCCCCAGATGAGGATCTCGGTGAGGAACTTCCGCCAGAACTCGGGGAGCCCGAGGGGCACGACCGCGAGGGCGGTCACGACAACGACGAAGCCGATCCAGAAGCCGGTGTTGGTCCGTGGGTTCATGCGCGTCACTTCGGGGTGGGCACGAAGAGTCCCGTCGGCCGGAAGAGCAGGGTGAGGATCAAGGCGACGAACGAGACGATGACGGCCTGGGAGGGGCTCACCACCAGGGAGGCGTACGCCTCGAGCAGGCTGATGAAGAGGGCCGCGAGGATGGATCCACCCAGGTTGCCCATCCCGCCCACGACCACCACGATGAACGCGCGCAGCGTGAAGTCGAAGCCCATGGTCTGGGTCACCGCGGCCAGGGGCGCGAACAGCACGCCGGAGGCGGCGGCCATCGCGGAGCCGATCGCGAAGACCCCGGTGTGGACCCAGGGCACCGGGATGCCCATCGCGGAGGCCATCACGCGGTCCTGGGTGGTGGCGCGGATCCAGATCCCGTACTTGCCGTACTTGAGGAAGAGATAGAGCGCGCCGATGATGGCGCCGGCCATCACCGCGGCGCCCAGGCGATACCAGGGGTACTGCAGGTAGAAGAGCTCGAACCGGCCGGGGATGGGCTGCGGGATGTTCTGGGCCGTCGGGCCGAACTGCCAGAGGGCGTACTTCTGGAGCACCAGGGAGATCCCGAACGTCGCGATGATGGTGGTCAGGGGATCCCGGCCGATCAGGGGCCGGAGCGTGGTGATCTGGAGCAGCGCCCCGAACGCCGCGATGACGAGTGACGCCACCAGGAGCCCGAGCCAGAAGTTGCCGGTGTGGGCCACCGTGACCGCGCCGGTGAAGGCGCCCAGCATCACGAGGTCGCCGTGGGCGAAGTTGACCACGTCCATGATGCCGAAGATCAGGGTCAGGCCCGAGGCGACGAGCGCGAGCACCATCCCGTTGACGAGCCCGTTGACCGTCTGCACGAGGATCTGCTCGAACACCGCTCACACTCCCATGTACTGGTGGATGACCGAGGGGTCGGCCTTGAGGGCGGCCGAAGGCGCGTGGTGACGCATGAGGCCCTTCTCCATGATGTAGCATCGGCTGGAGGCGCCGAGGGTCAACCCGACGTCCTGCTCCACCAGGAGGATCGCGACCCCGTCCCGGTGCAGCCGGGCGATGATGTCGCGGATCTGCGAGACCATGCGCGGCATGAGCCCTTCCGTCGGCTCGTCGAGCAGGATGATCTTGGGCTCGAGCATCATCGCGCGGGCGATCGCCAGCATCTGCTGCTCGCCGCCCGAGAGGGTGCCGCCGAGCTGGTTCTTGCGCTCACCCAGCACCGGGAAGCTCTCGTAGACCTTGTCGAGCAGCTCCTTGCGCCGCGCCTCGGTGAGGCCGCCCCGGTCGAGCCCGGTGCGCAGGTTCTCCATCACGGTGAGGAGCTTGAAGATGCGCCGGTCCTCCGGCACGTAGGCGATGCCCAGGTGCGCGACCTTGTGCGAGGCCATGCCGGTGATGTCACGGCCCTCGAACGTGATCCGCCCCTGGGAGGGCCGCACGAGGCCCATGATGCTCTTGAGGGTGGTGGACTTGCCGACCCCGTTGCGCCCGAGGAGCCCGACCACCTCGCCCGGCTGCACCTCCAGGGAGATGCCGTGGAGGATGTGGCTCTTGGCGTAGTAGGTGTGGACGTCGGCCATCGCGAGCATCAGCCCTTCAGGTAGACCTCCTGCACGCGTGGGTTCGCCTGGATCTCGTCGGGCGTGCCCTCGGCGAGCACCTCGCCGTAGTGGAGCACGGTGATCCGGTGGGCCAGGTTCATCACCACCTCCATGTCGTGCTCGACCACGAGGATGGTGAGATCGCGGGCGATGCGCCGCACCAGCTCCACGGTGGCGTGGGTCTCGGTCACGCTCATGCCCGCGGTCGGCTCGTCGAGGCACAGGAGCTGTGGATCGGTGGCCAGCGCGATGGCGATCTCGAGGTTGCGCTGCTCGCCGTGGGAGAGGTTGGCGGCCAGCTCGCTCTCCTTGTTGAGGAGACCGACCGCCTCGAGCACCGACCGGGCCCGTTCGAGGAGATCGCGGTAGCTGCGGTGGTGGCGCAGGAGGCTCCAGCCGTGGTGGCGGGACTGGGCCGCGATCCGCGCGTTCTCCAGCACCGTCGCGCCGGGCAGGATATTGGTGATCTGGTACGAGCGCGCGAGCCCCTTGTGGGAGATCCGGTGCGGGGGCAGCCCCGCCACGTCCTCGCCGTTCAGGAAGATGCGCCCGCTCGTCGGGCGCAGCACGCCCGTCACGCAGTTGAAGAAGGTGCTCTTGCCGGCCCCGTTGGGGCCGATGATGGCGCGGATCTCGCCCCGGGGCACCGTGAGGCTCACGTTGCCGACGGCGGTGAGGCCGCCGAAGCGCATGGTGAGGCCTTCGGTTCGAAGAATTGCGTCCGGGGCGCCCCGGTCCGGCTGGACCGGGGCGCCCGGCGATCGAGCTGGCGAAGCCGTCACGCGGCTATGCGAACTTGCACGCGGCGGGAACGACCGTCTTTTCCTTCGGGATGATGTCGAGGATCTTGTACTTCATGTCGCGGACCTCGAAGATGAACTCGCGCACGAAGGCCTGGTGGTCCTCCTTGCGGAGCGTCTTGTCGCCCTGGGGGAAGTCGTCGGACTCCTTGACCTCCATGCCCTCGAGCGCCTCGATCAGCTTCATGGTGTCCTCGCGCCCGCGGAACTTCGACCGCTCCATGCCGAGCTTGAGGAAGTTGACCCCCTCGAAGTTGGATTGCACGTAGCGATCGGGCAGGGAGACGTCGAGGGGCTTCAGGCGCGCCACCGCGTCGTCGAGGAACTTCTTGTGGTGCGGGGTGTTGAACTTGCCCTCCAGCAGCGGGATGTAGCGGTCCACCCCGACGAAGCCGTCCGCCTTGGCTCCCATGGCGGGCAGGCTGGTGGCCACCACGATGGCGCCGTCGCCCGCGATCCGCGCCTTCTTGGCGATGCCCAGGTCGTAGCTCTGGTTGACGAAGGAGATGCCCTGTGGCCCGAAGAAGATCCCGAAGAGGCCCTCGTAGGCGTCGCTGATCTTGCTGAGGAACGTGGTCATGTCCGCGGTGCCGAGGGGGACGCCGGTGGTGCCGGTGATCTCGCCGCCGAGCTTCTTGATCTGCTCGACGTAGGCGTCGCGGGTGGACTGCCCCCACGCGTAGTCCGCGAAGGCGATGTGCCACTTCTTGGCGACCTTGTTCACCAGGTAGGGCGCGATCGCCACCGCCTGGGCGGGCGCGAAGTCGAAGGGCCTGAACGTATAGCGGCTGCATCTGGTGGTGGTGATCGTGGTGTCGAGGCACACCGTGATCATGTTGAGTACCTTGTGCTCCTCGTACACCGGCATGCAGGCCAGGCAGACGTTGGAGAGATAGCCGCCCGCGTGCGCGTCGATCTTGTCCTCGAGGACCAGCTTCTCGGCCTTGCGCCGGCCGACGTCGGGCTTGGACTCGTAGTCGGCGACTATCAACTCGATTGGGCGACCGTTGACGCCGCCCGCCTTGTTGATGCGGTCCACCGCCATCTGCACGCCCACGAGGGCGGTCTTGCCGCCGGCCGCCGCGGTGCCCGACAGGGGCTGCAGCGTGCCGAGCTTGTAGGGCTTGGCCTGGCCGAAGGCGGCGCGCCACGGTGCGGGCACCAGCATGCCCGCCCCGACCGCTCCCGCCGCCGCCGCGCTCAGACCGAGCCAGCGCCGGCGCGTGACCTTGCCGCGGTACCAGAACTCCTGCGCATCGTTGCCGTGATTCGCCATGGTGAGAGCCTCCTGTGACTGCGTAATCGGAATGCTCAGTGAGAAGTTCCCGCCACCGCGGTGAGCGCCTCATTGAAGACCTCGAGGGTGCGCGCCACCTCCGCCTCGGTGTGGACGAGCGACACGTAGAACTTCTGGGCCGCCTTGACCACGCCGCGGGTGAGCAGCTCGCGCGTGAAGGCGGCGTGGAGGGCCTGATCCGCGGAGAGCGTGGCCCGGTAGTCGGTGATCGGACGGTCGGTGAAGTAGATCTCGAAGACCGGCGCCTCGCCCACCACCTGGGCGGGCAGGCCGGCCCCGCGCGCGGCCGCCTCGAGGCCCTGCTTGAGCCGCGTGCCGGTGGCGAACAGGCGCTCGTAGGTCCCGGGCCGGCGCAGCTCGGCCAGGGTGGCGAGGCCCGCCGCGGCGGCGATCGGGTTGCCGTTGAGCGTCCCCGCCTGCTGGACGAAGCCGCCCTCGCTCATCTCCTGCGAGAAGTGCCGCATGATGTCGCGGCGACCCGCGACCGCGGCGAGCGGGAACCCGCCGCCGATGATCTTGCCGAAGGCGGCCAGATCCGGCACGACGCCGTAGTACTCCTGGGCGCCCCCGTAGGCGAAGCGGAAGCCGGTGACGATCTCGTCGAAGATCAGCGGCACGCCGTGCCGCGCGGTGATCTCCCGCACGCCCTGGAGAAAGCCGGGCTGCGGCACCACCAGCCGTTGCAGCGGCTCCATGATCACCGCGGCCAGGTCGTGGTGATGCGCCTCGATCATGGCCTGGGCCTCGGCCACGTCGTTGAAGGGCGCGACCAGGACCTCGCCCTGGATGGCGTGGGGAATGCCCGCCGAGTCCGGGGTGGGGGCGGGGAACGCCTTGGGCGACCGGGGCCCGACGCTCATCAGGGAGTAGTCGTGGACGCCGTGGAAGCCGCCCTCGAACTTGAGGATCTTGTCGCGCTGCCGGAAGGCGCGCGCCACGCGGAGCGCGAAGAAGGTCGCCTCGCTGCCGCTGCCGCAGAAACGGATCTGCTCGGCGCACGGGACGGCCCGGCAGAGCTCCTCGGCGAGGGCCAGGGTAGGCTCGCTGAGCTGGAAGTACGTCGTGCCCTTGCGGAGCTGGGCCTCGACCGCGGCGACCACCGCGGGATGGGCATGGCCCAGCACGAGGGGGCCGCTGCCCAGGATGTAGTCAATGTACTCGCGGCCCGAGAAGTCATAGAGCCGCGGCCCCCGGGCCTCGCGCACGACGAAGGCCAGCTCCTGCGGGGCGTAGTACCCCCCCAGGACGCCTCCCGGGAGGACCCGCATCGCGGTCTGGAGCAGAGCTTCTTCTTCAGGACTGCGGCCGGCCGGACCTGCCATTCCACCTCGCTGAGATGCGGAGATTGGACGGTTTTATACCGTAAAAGCGACCCCGGCCGCAAGGGTGCGCTTACTCGGCCGGGGAAAAGTCTGAAGGGCCAGGCGGCCTAGGCCGAGAGCCCGGCCGCCCGGAGGGCGAGGCGGATCCGGTGCCGCTCGTCGTCGGAGACGGGCGTGAGTGGCGGCCGCACGTGGGCGGCCGGGATGCGGCCGAGGATTGCGAGGGCTTCCTTCATGCGATTGTGCATGTCCACGAAGGGCGGCGCGTAGAACACCTGCACGAGCGGCGCCAGCCGGTCGTTGATGGCGCGCGCCTCGTCGAGCCGGCCGGCCTGCACCGCCGCGAACAGGGACGCCTGCAGGTCGGCGGTCACGCTGCCCATGCCCGAGATGCAGCCGTCCGCTCCCAGCATGAAGCTCGCCAGCAGCGACATGGTGAAGGACGAGAGCATCGCCACCGGCCGGCCCGCGCCGCGCAGCGCGCGCAGGTTCTTCTCGTACAAGACGATGTCGTTCGACCAGTCCTTCACGCCGGCCACCGTCGGGATCTTGCACAGCTCGGCGAGCGTCTCGGGGCTGTAGCCGATGCCGGAGGCGGGCGGGTACTCGAAGACGATGAGCGGCAGGTCCACCGCGTCGGCGAGGGTCTGGAAGTGGCGCAGCACCATGTCCGGCTTCTGCTGCGCGCCCCACATGAACAGGGTCGGCGGGAAGACGAGCAGGCCGGCCGCCCCCGCCGCGCGGGCATCGCGCGCCAGCTCCACCGCCTCGAGCGTCCCGTCGCAGTAGACGCCGGTGACGACGGGCACCTGGCCCGCCACCTCGTCGAGCGCGATCGCCAGCGTCCGCTTGCGCTCGTCCCGCGTCAGCGAGGCGACCTCGGCGGCGTGGCCGTTGGCCACGATCCCGGTGACGCCGGGCGCGTCTGCGAGCCAGCGGAGATGCTTCCGGTAGGCCGGCTCGTCGATGGCCAGGTCGGCGGTGAAGGGCAGGAGATTGGCCGGCATGCACCCGTGGAAGCGGAGCCCGCTCGTCATGCGCTCGACTCTAGCATACGCGCGCGAGCTCGTCCGACAGCTCCTTGGCGGAGAGCACGCGGGCGTAGGCCCGGCGGATGATGTCGAGGGTGGCGCGCTGGATCTCGGGCCAGAGCGTGGCCACGCCGTCCTCGACCACGATCATGCGGTACTCGCGGTTGAAGCCGCCGATCACGGTGCCGAGCACGCAGATGTCGGTCATCGTGCCGGTCACGACAAGAGTGCGAACACCACGCGCGCGGAGGGCACCATCGAGGACCGTGCCATTGAACCCATCATAGTAATGCTTGCGGATCACCAGCTCGTCCGCTCGGGGCGCTAAGTCGGGGATGACCCGGGCGTTGTCCTCGCCTTCCAGGCACGAGGACGAGGGCAGGCCGAAGCCGGTGGGGGCGCCGGGGGCGGCCGGCCGGTGCTCGGGATGCAGCTCTCCCACCAGCAGGGGCGCCGCGGGCGAATACGTGAACTCGGTGAAGACCACCGGCAGGCCCTTCTCGCGGAAGATGCCGATCAGCTCCTGGATCCGCGGAACCACGTCGCGCGCCGGGGGCACCTCCATCGCCTGGCCCGGCTCCACGAAGGCGCGCTGCATGTCCACCACGAGCAGCGCGGTGCACGCGGGGTCGAGGGGGAGGGCGCTCCGGAACGCGTCGTCCCGGTCCGCCAAGGCCTACCAGGCGGATACTGAAAAGGCGTTGGGGATGTGGCGGATGGCTTTGACGGCGCCCTCGTCGTTGAAGATCACGGAGACGACGTCGAAGCGGCAGGAGACCTGCCGCAGCCGCTTGAGCTTGAGATAGCCGTGCGCCAGCTTGCCGAGCCGGTTCTGCTTGCGCGTGTTCACGGCGGCCTGCGGCGGATCGCCCTCGGCGGCGCGGCGCGTCTTGACCTCGACGAAGACGAGGGTCTTGCCCTCCTTCGCCACGAGGTCGATCTCCCCCGCGCGTGTCCTCACATTGCGGTCCACGATGGCGAACCCACTGCGGGCGAGGAAACGGGCCGCTTCTTCCTCCCCCCTGACGCCGGTGATCTTTCGGGTGTCGGTCGGCACGGGCACGACTCCTTAATCAGCCTCGATCCACTGAAGCTCGCTTCGCGAGAACAGCACCATCTGACTCCAGATCCGCGCGAACGTGCGGCGGTGCAGCGCGCACGGCCCGTGCAGCTCGAGGGCGGTGCGGTGCTCCGGCGTCGGGTACCCCTTGTGTCGCCCGAATCCGTACACCGGATACTCGCGGTCCGCCTCTTCCATGATGCGGTCCCTCGTCACCTTGGCGATGATGGAGGCCGCCGCCACCGAGGCCGACCGCCGATCGCCTTCCACCAGGTTCCGCTGCGGGCAGCGCAGCCCCGGCACCGTCACGTAGTCCGTCAGCACGAGCTCCGGCTCGACGTCCAGCGCGGCCAGCGCCTGCCCCATCGCCAGCCGCGTCGCCTGCAGGATGTTGATCCGGTCGATCGTCACGTGATCCACCACCGCGACCCCCACTCCCACCGCCCGCTCGCGGATCACGTCGAAGAGCCGCCGCCGCTCGTCCGGCGGAAGCCGCTTCGAGTCGTCCACCCCCGCGATCCGCGCGCCCGGCGTCAGCACCACCGCCGCCGCGACCACCGGCCCGGCCAGCGGGCCGCGCCCGGCCTCGTCCACGCCCGCGAGACGGGTGATGCCCCGCCGCCACGCGGCGCTCTCGAAGCGGTAGGGCGCCCCCGCCGCCAAGGTCCGGTCTTAGCTCTCGCCGGAGGTGGGCACCTGGGCGATCCGCTTCTCCTTCAGCCGCGCCGCCTTGCCGACCAGCTCGCGGAGATAGTAGAGCTTGGACCGGCGCACCGTCGCCCGCTTCATCACCTGGATCTTGTCGATCCGCGGCGAGTGCAGCGGGAACGTGCGCTCCACCCCCACGCCGTAGGAGATGCGCCGCACCGTGAACGAGGCCCCGGTACCGCCCCCGCGGCGTCGGATGACCACGCCCTCGAACGCCTGTAGCCGCTCCTTCTCACCCTCCACCACCTTGACCATCACCTTGACGGTGTCCCCGGGTCGGAAGCCGCCCCGGTCCTTCTTGAGATCACCCGCCTCGACGATTCGAATCGCTTCCATGATCTGACGCTCCTTGCTCGATGGATTAGTCCAGGAGATCTGCCGGCGTCCGGCCCTGCCGGAACGCGTCGGTCCACTTCTGCTCTTCCGGCGTGAGGTCGGCGGTCTCCAGGAGATCCGGCCGGCGCTGCCACGTTCGCCAGAGCGACATCAAGGTGCGCCAGCGGGCGATGCGGCCGTGATCGCCCGAGCGCAGCACGTTGGGGACGCTCGCGCCCCGGAAGACCTCGGGCCGCGTGTACTGCGGGTGCTCGAGGAGCCCCCGCGCGAAGGAATCGCGCGCGGGCGCGGCCTCGTCGCCCAGCACGCCGGGGAGGAGGCGCGTGACCGCGTCCGCCATCACCAGCGCCGCCGGCTCGCCGCCGGTGAGCACGTAGTCGCCGATGGACAGCTCCTCGTCCACGAGCTGCTCGCTCACCCGCTCGTCCACGCCCTCGTAGCGGCCGCACACGAGCACCAGATGGGGCCGGTGCGCCAGCTCGCGCGCCACCGCCTGGCTGAAGCGGCGCCCGGCCGGGCCCAGCAGGATCACGCGCGCGGGCGCCTCCGCCGAGCCAGCCGCGCGCAGGGCGGAGCCAGCCGCCCGCAGAGCTTCAATCGCCGCGGCGAGGGGCTCCGGCTTGAGGATCATGCCGCCGCCGCCGCCGAAGGGCGGCTCGTCGGTCACCCGGTGCCGCCCCGTCGCGTGGTCCCGGAGGTCGTGCACGCGGATGTCCACGAGGCCGCGCGCGCGGGCCCGGCCCAGGATGGACTCGGCGAGCGGCGCCTCCAGCATCGCCGGGAACAGGGTGACGATGTCGATCCTCACAGATCGAGCAGCCCTTCCGGCGGATCGATCACGATCCGGCGATCCGCCACGCTGACCTCCACGACGATCTCGGGCACCGCGGGGATGAGCCTCCGCTGGATGCCGTCGTCCACCAGCCATAGCTCTTGCGGGCCGGGCTCCACCCCCACGAACCGGCCCACCTGCCGCCCGTCGCGCGTCTCGACCACCGCGCCCTCGAGCTGCCACGGGTAGAAGGTGCCTTCCGCGAGAGGCAGCGCCTCCTCCCGGCTCACCGCCAGGAGCCGCCCGGAAAATCGCCGCGCCGCCTCCGGCGAGTCCACCCCGTCCATTCTCAGGTAGACGGTGTTTCCCTCGAAGCGGCACGAGGCGATGCGGCACGGCTCCCGCCGGTCCCCGGCGGGCTCCCACAGCGTGCACGACGTGAGGTCCTTGAACCGCTCGCGCGGCCGGTCGGTGAGCGGGCGCACCTTGACCTCGCCGCGGAGCCCGAAGGGCCGCAGCACCTCACCGATCGTCACGAGCGGTGCTCCCGTCACGGTATCCTCTACGCCTTGGCGGCGGCTCCCGCGGCGGCTCTCGCCCGCGCCAGCAGGTGCTTCACGGTGTTGGAGGGCTGGGCTCCCTTGTTGATCCAGGCCTGCGCCTTCTCCACTTCGATCTTGATCGTCGGCGGATTCGTGAGCGGGTTGTAGTGCCCGAGCACTTCGATGAACTTGCCGTCCCGCGCCGCGCGCGAGTCCGCCACCACCACGCGGTATGCCGGCTTCCGCGTCGTTCCCGTCCGTCTCAGCCTGATGTGAACCGCCACTGGTCACCTCTCTTGTTCGGTTGTCGTGGTCTGCCGTGGTCCGGGGCTCAGCGCGGCAGGAAGGGCAGGGCGCCCTTGAACTTGCCCATCCGCCCTTCCATGGTCTTGAGCCCCTTCATCATCTTCCGGAGCTGGGCATACTGCTTGAGCAGCCGGTTCACGTCGGAGACGCTCGTGCCGCTCCCCCGCGCGATGCGGGCGCGGCGGCTGCCGTTGATGACCGACGGCTCGCGCCGCTCGTGCCGCGTCATCGACGCGATGATGGCCCCGTACCGGTCCAGCTCCTGCTCCTCGCCCGTCATCTCCTTGGGCAGCCCCTTGGCGCCCTTGAAGAAGGGCACCATGTCCATGAGCTGCCCGAGCGGGCCCATGGACCGGAGCTGCTTCAACTGCGTCGCGAAGTCCTCCAGGGTGAACGTGTCGTCGCGGATCTTCTGGGCCAGCGCTTCCGCCTGCCCGGCGTCCACGGTGGCCTGGGCCTTCTCCACCAGTGACAGGACGTCGCCCATGCCGAGGATACGCTGGGCCAGCCGGTCCGGGTGAAACGGCTCGAGCGCTTCCGTCTTCTCGCCCACGCCCACGAAGGCGATGGGCCGACCCGTGACCTGGCGAACCGAGAGCGCGGCGCCGCCGCGGGCGTCGCCATCCATCTTGGTGAGGATCACCGCGTCGATGCCGATCGCCGCGTTGAACTTCTCGGCCACCGTCACCGCGTCCTGGCCGGTCATCGCGTCCAGCACCAGCAGGACGTGATGCGGGCCCACCGCCCGCTTGATGACCCGCAGCTCCTCCAGCATCTCCTCGTCGATGTGCAGGCGGCCCGCGGTGTCGAGGATGAGCGGGGACAGGCCCCGGCGCGCCGCCTCGTCCCGGGCCGCCGCGCAGATGTCCACCGGCCGCTGCGTGGCCTCGCCCACCACCGGGATCCCGAGCTGGGCGCCGAGGGTCTTGAGCTGGTCCACGGCCGCGGGCCGGTACACGTCGGCGGCCGCCAGCAACGGATGCTGCCCCTGCTTCTGGAAGTGGCGGGCCAGCTTCGCGGCGCTGGTCGTCTTGCCCGAGCCCTGCAGGCCCACCAGCATCACCACCGTGGGGGGATGGGGCGCCATCGCCAGACGATGGGCGGAGCCGCCGAGCAGCTCCACCAGCTCGTCCCGCACCACCTTGACCACCTGCTGTCCGGGCGTCAGCGACTGGAGCACGTCCTGCCCGACCGCCTTCACCCGCACCCGGTCGATGAAACCCTTCACGACCTTGAAGTTGACGTCGGCCTCCAGCAGGGCCACGCGCACTTCGCGCAGGGCCTCCTGGATGTTCTCCTCCGTCAACCGGCCGAATCCGCGGAGCCGGTCGAGGATGCCGGTCAGACGATTGGTCAGGCTATCGAGCATCGTGTTTTACCGCCAGGGACGCGTTTGTGGAAACGCTAAAGGATACTGACGAGGCACGAAAAAGTCAAGCCCTTCTCGCTACTTCCGACGCACTCCGCAGGGCGACCAGCGCGGCGCCCGGATCGGGAGCGCCGAAGATGGCGGAGCCGGCCACCAGCACGGTGGCCCCGGCCTGCGCGAGGGGCCCGGCATTGTCGGCCTTCACCCCCCCGTCCACCGAGACCAGCGCCGGCCGGTCGGCGAGCATCGCCCGGAGGCGGCGGATCTTCTCGTAGGTGGTGGGGATGAACGACTGGCCGCCGAAGCCCGGGTTGACCGACATGACCAGCACCAGATCCACGTCGTCCAGCACGTACTGGAGGACTTCGGGTGGGGTGGACGGGTTGAGTGCGACGCCGGACCGGGCCCCCGCTTCCCGGATCAAGGTCAGCGTCCGCTCGAGGTGGGCGGACGCCTCGACGTGCACGGTGACGTAGTCGGCACCCGACTTGATATAGGTCTCCACCCAGCGCTCGGGCTCCTCGATCATGAGGTGCACGTCGAGGGGGAGTCGCGTCCGCTTCCGGATGGACTCGATCACCGGTGGCCCGATGGTGAGATTGGGCACGAAGTGGCCGTCCATGACGTCCACGTGGAGCAGATCCGCGCCGGCCGCCTCCACCCGCGCGATGGCCTCGCCCAGCGCGGCGAAGTCGGCGGACAGGATGCTGGGCGCGATCTTCATCTGCGACGACCTTACTCCAAAGCGCCGAGGGCCGCAAAGGGCGGGTCAGGGCCGCGGCCGCCGCATCAGCCGCACCGCGGCGAAGCCGTCGGTGCCGTGGACGTGGGGCAGGCAGCGGATCACGCCGCCGGCGTCGGACGCCACCGGGAAGGTCGCGGGCGGATCCACACGCCAGTCGGAATGCTCGTCGAGGAAGGCCCGCACGACGGCGTCGTTCTCCTCGGGCTCGAGCGAGCAGGTGGCGTAGACCAGGCGGCCGCCCGGCCGGGCGAGCGCGGCCGCCGCGGTGAGAATGCCCCGCTGCTTCTCGGCGAGCCGGCCGAGCTCCGCCTCCTCGCGCTTCCACTTCACGTCGGGATTGCGGCGCAGCACTCCCAGGTTCGAGCACGGCGCGTCCACCAGCACCCGGTCGCAGCGGCCCTTCCAGCGCCCCGACACCGAGGCCACGCCGCCCGCGTGCGCCTCGACGATGGAGACGCCGAGCCGGGAGACCGCCTGGGTCAGGAGCCCGAGCCGCCCCGCGTGCGGATCCATGGCGATGATGCGCCCGCGATTGCTCATGAGCTGGGCCAGGTGGGTGGTCTTGGTCCCGGGCGCGGCGCAGGTGTCGGCGACCAGTTCGCCCGGCTGCGGATCCAGCAGGCGTGAGATCAGCATGGACGCCTCGTCCTGGATCGCGCACCAGCCGGACGCGAAGGTGGCCCATCGACCGACCCCGCCCCGGCGCACCGTGAGGCCTTCCGGCGCAAGCGACGTGGGATCGGTCTCGGCCAGCTCCTCGTCGCGGAGCCGGGCCGCGAGGTCTTCCCGGGAGATGCGGAGGGTGTTCGCACGGATGGTCACGGGCGGGCGCTCGTTCAGCCCGGCCATGAGCCGCTCCGCCTCCTCCAGGCCGTAGCGGGCGATCCAGCGCGCGGCCATCCAGTCCGGGAACGACCAGCGGATCGCGGCCGCCTCGACCGGATCGGCGGGCAGCCGCGGCGGGGCCGGCGCCCGCGTGAAGGCGCGCAGCACCGCGTTGACGAACTCCGCGGGGCCCGGGTTGCGGGACTTGAGCCGCGCGATGCTCACCGCCTCGTCCACCGCGGCCCAGCGCGGCACGCGATCGAGGAAGAGCAGCTGGTACGCGGTGAGGCGCAGCACCGCGCGCACCCAGGGGTCGAGCTTGGCGAGCGGGCGGTTGAGATGCGGAGTGAGGCGCCAGTCCAGGTGGCGGCGCCAGCGCAGCGTGCCGTAGACGATCTCGGTGCACAGCCCCGCGTCGCGGGCGTCGAGGTGCGCGCGCTCGAGCGCCGCCTCGAGCGCGAGATCGGCGAAGGCGCGGTCCCGCTCGACGCGAACCAGGATGTGGAGCGCCTCGTACCGCGCCTGGGAGACCGGTCCCGCCTTGAGCACCGGGCTCACGGCGCGGGCTCGCGGACGCGGGCGCCGGCCGCCAGGCGCGCGCCGCGGAGGAAGTCGGCCCACCGCATCGCTTTGCGATTCTCCGGCTGGACTTCGAGGGGCACGAGCAGGCCGTCGGCGGTGGCGATGGCGAGAAGCCCCTCACCCTGCCCTCTCCCCTGAGGGGAGAGGGTGAGGGGGGAGGAGACGAGGGTGCCGGGCGGCGCGGTGACTCCGGGCGCGGGCCGCGCGGCGGCGCGCCAGAGCAGGAGGCGGCCCGCCGGGGTCAGGAGCGCGGCGCCCGGCCACGGGTGGCAGCCACGCACCCGGTTGACGAGATCGCGCGCGGGCTCCGCCGGCCGCAGCCAGCCGTCTTCCTTCTTGAGCCGCGGGGCGAGCGTGGCCTTCGCGTGGTCCTGCGGGATACGCGGCAGCGTGTCGATGCCCTCGAGCGTCCGCAGCAAGAGCCGCGCGCCGATCTCCGCCAGCCGCACGGAGAGCTCGCCGGCCGTTTCCTCGGGGCCGATCGGCGTCGCCTCGGTCAGGAGCATGTCGCCGGTGTCCATCCCCGGGTCCATCTGGAAGGTGGTGATCCCCGTCTCCGTCTCGCCGCGCATGATGGCCCAGGCGATCGGCGCCGCGCCGCGGTAGCGCGGCAGCACCGAGGCGTGGACGTTGATGGAGCCGTGGGCCGGTACGTCGAGCACCGCCTTCGGGAGGATCTGGCCGAAGGCCGCGACCACGGCCACGTCGGCCCGGTACTCGGCCAGGCGCTCCGGCCAGCCGGCATCGCGGAGCCGCGGCGGCTGCAGCACCGGGACTGCGGCCAGGAGGGCGCGGCGCTTCACCGGGGAGGGCGTCACGGCGCGGCCGCGGCCCGCCGGCTTGTCGGGCTGGGTGATCACCGCCACCACCTGGTGGTGGGCCAGCAGAGCCTCGAGGGTGGGCAGGGCGAAGGCGGGCGTGCCGTAGAACAGGACGCGCAGCCCGGACCGGCTAGAGCGCGAAGGCGTGGTGCCCCGTCTCCTTGGGGAAGCCTTCCTTCTGGATCTTCTTCTTGATGCGGTCGCGGGTTACCGGGGGCAGCCGGTCGATGAAGAGGACGCCGTCGAGGTGATCCAGCTCATGCTGGACGATCCGGGCCTTGAGCCCGGTGGCCTCGAGCGCGACGGGCTTGCCGTCCGCGTCCATCGCTCGGACCGTGATCGTCTTGCTGCGCTCGACCACGCCGAAGACCCCCGGGAGCGAGAGACACCCCTCCTCCTCGCGGATCGTCCCGCTGTGGCTCTCGATCACCGGATTGATCAGGGCCTGCGCGCCGCCGCTGCCGTCGTCCATCACGAGAATGCGGTGCGGCAGGCCCACCTGGGGCGCGGCGAGCCCGATGCCGACCTGGTGCCACATGGTCTCGGTCATGTCGGCGATGATCCGCTTGATCTCGGCGGTGATTTCGCGCACCGGGGTGGCTACCTGACGCAGGACCGGGTCGCCGTAGAGCCTCACCGTCAGCACTGCCACGGTCTCGTCTCCTCTCGGGGTGCCGTCTTCAGCCGTTGGACTGCGGATCCATCTCTATTTCTACCATACCGCTCGAGCGCCGTCGCCGCCCGAGGAAGGGCTCGAGGGCCGGCGCCAGGAGCCGCGGCAGCTCCGCCGGCCCCTTGATCACGAAGCGCCACCGGCTATTGCGCCCGCGCGGCGGGCTCACCGAGGCGGGCGGATAGACCGTGAGGCCTCCGATGCCCCGCAGGGCCGCCGCGCACTCGCCGGCGAGGGCCTGCACCGGGCCGTCCTCCCGGCCCCGAGCCGAGACCTCGGCGAGCCGGCGGTAGGGCGGGTAGCCCAGCTCGGCCCGGAACTTGAGCTCCTCGTCATAGAAGCTCGCGCGATCCTGCGTCTGCACCGCCCGTACCGCGTAGTGCTCGGGGTGCTGCGTCTGGATCACGAGCCGGCCGCCCGGCCCCACCGATTCCGCGGCGGCCCACAGAAGCTGCCAGGTCCGCTCGCCCGCGCGGAAATCGGGCACGCGCAGCAGCCCGTCGAGGGCGACGAAGCCGACGCAGCCCACCGATTGTCGGGGCAGCATCCGTAAGAGCGCCGGCGTGCCGATGAGCACCTGGGCCTCGAAGCTCTGGCGCGAGACGGTCAGCCGGGGGAAGCGACGCACGACCGAGGTCTGGACGCGCTCCGGATCCCAGCCGAACGGGGAGAGCCGATGCCCGCCGCAGGCGGGACAGCCATCGGGCGGCGCGTCGGCGCGCGCGCAGAGCGGGCAGCGCAGCGCGCTCCGGTCGCGCGCGAGCGCCAGGGCCACGCCACAGTCGGGGCACCGCAGCACGGTGCCGCACTCGTCGCAGGCGAGCGAGGCCGTCCGGCGGCTGACGATGAGGACGGCGCGGCGCCCCTGCCGCGACATGTCCTCGATGGCGCGGGTCAGCGGCAGGGTGAGCGGATGATTTCTGAGGATGCCCCGGGTGTCGGCGGTGATGACCTGAGGCCAGGGCGCGGGCGGGGCGTCCGGTCGGACGATCCGGCCCTGCCGCGCGTGCCACCAGCTCTCGGCCGAGGGGGTGGCGGAGAGCAGGAGCAGGCGGCTGCCGTCGAGCTCGGCCCGCCGCCGCAGCAGGTCGCGCGAATGCAGCCGCGGCGCGCCCGGCGGCTTGTGGGCCGGATCGTGCTCGTCGATCAGGGCCAGCGTCGCCGGCGGCGGCAGTGGCGCGAGCAGCGCGGAGCGCGTGCCGACCACGACCCGGCTGCGCCCGCGCGAGGCCGCGAACCAGGCCCGGCGGCGCTCCGCCTCCGGGGCCCCGCTGTCGAGCCGGGGGGCGTCGAGCCGCCGCGCCCAGCGCGCGGCCGCCTCGCGATCCGGCGCGATGAGGAGCGCGGCGCCGGGCTCGCGCTCCAGGCACTCCGCGAGCCGGTCCTCGCGCCGCTCGTCCGTCCAGAGCTCCGGTGCGCGCGACGGGCCGGGCGCGGGTGCGGCGGGCGGCGACACCGTCTCGGCCGCGCCCCCGCGCGGGGGCGGCGGCAGAAGGGACAGGAGGGTGGAGCCCCATGACGACAGGCTCTCGCCGGCGGCCCAGCGTCCCAGCTCGAGCGCGGCCTCGGAGAGCACGGGCACCGGCTCGACGGCGCGCTGCAGCGCCTTCAGCCCCGCCGGATCGCCCTCGTGGAGCCCGACCACCACCCCGACCCGCGCGCGGCCCTGGAGTGGCGCGCTCACCCGCTGCCCCCGCGCCACCACGAGTCCAGGCGGAACGACGTAGGAGAACGCGTGGTCGATCGGAATATCAAAGACGACGTCTGCGATCAAAGCGCGGGCGGCCGCTCGTCTAGTTCTTCAAACTCTTCAAATGCGGGGGCCCAGAAATGGCCCCCGCACTCCCCCAGTCCGCGGACACTCGTAGACCTACCGCGCACCGTCGCCCGAGAGCCGGTCATACTCCCGCCGCGCCAGCTTGAGATCGTCCCAGGCCATGCGCCGGTACTCCGGGCCGGGATTGCGCAGCAGGAAGGCGGGATGGAAGGTGGGCACGAGCACGCTCGCCCGGTACTGATACGTCTTCCCGCGCAGC
>WNFG01000285.1_pt2 | contig 42100 bp, 32 predicted proteins | sample 5400431 | NCBI WGS metagenome assembly WNFG01 (sample SAMN13153346, study PRJNA577476) | soil metagenome | isolation source: 120 cm saprolite under Douglas fir tree site 2 hole 3 replicate 2 | place: USA:California | collected 2015-04-18
GGCGGCGGCGGCGCTGCCGCGGACCTCTTCGATGAGATCGCGGGTGAGTAGCTCGTACAGCGCCTTGGCCGTGTCGAACTCCGAATACTTCGACAATTCCAGGACGTCACGCACGCTCATCGTGCCGTCGACCAGATCGTAGATGGCCTTTTCTTCGCGCGAGATGCGGATTCTGTCGCCGGCGATCTGTTTGCGGCGCCGCATCGGTGTGGCGTCGTAGTCGAAGTCGACCTCATCCGCATCCTCGGCGCCGACCACGACGATCTCCTGGTCCGTCAGCTTCTTGCGGAAGACCATGTCGTACGATCGGATGCGCTTCTCGATGATCGGCCACTCGTCGATCATCCGCGCCCCTTCCATCAGGATCGATTCGGCGCTGACCGGGACGACATAGTCACGGTCGTATTCGATCGTCGTTTCCTGCGAGAAGTGGTAATCGCCATCCTTCCAGCGGAAGAGACGGAAGACGATCTGCAGGATCTGGAGTTGGATGGCCTGCTTGAGGGCCTCGACCGAAATGATTCCATAGTGGACAAGGATGAAACCGAGGCGCTGCAGCGTCTCTTTCTGGATCTCGAGAGCGCGATTGAGCTGGTCCTGAGTCAGTAGCTCTCCGCGGATCAGCACATGTCCGAGGCGGTTCTCGAGGCGATGGCTCAACGAATCGGCGCCGACGACTTTGCCGTCGAGAAACGTCACGGTCACGGTGTCGTCTTTGGCGCGCAGCGTCAGCACGCCGGTCTTCCGCTGCAGCCCGATGAGCTGGAAGATGTCCGCGAGGCTGAAGTCTTTGAGTGTGCCTTCGAGTGCCATGGTCTACACCGCGGTTACCCGCCGCCGATAGATCGGCAGCGTCATGAGAAGCCAGAGGATGAGAGCGAGAAGGATCGCCACGATACGGACGATAGTTTTGGCCACTTCTCCGGGTGCGAGCACCGGAGCCAGACGGCCGGAGAGGATGGCCAGAGAGACGAAGAAGACGAAGACGAAAGCGCCGATGGTGCCGGCGACGGTGTGTCCTTCGATGAGCTGGGCGGAGCCGGGGAGAAAGCTGGCCAGCCAGCGATTGCGCGTCAGCACTCCGCCGAGATGCTCGCTGACCTCTTCCAGCTTGGCTCGCTTGGTGGCCATCGAAACGCCGTCACGTTTCAGGTAGATATGGATGCACTGCGTGCAGAACGTCGTGCTTTCGTGCGCTGATTTACAGCGGGGGCAGAACGTCCGGCCGCACTTGATGCATTGGCCGGCGAAGCCCGCTCTGCGGCGCTTGAGAAAGACCAGCGGCGCCATGACTACGGTCAGAACTGCTCCGAGCGTGAGCGGATTGCGCACACTCTCGGCCGGATCGAACCAGGCGTAATTGCCGAAAAGCGAGCGCGCCACGCCGCGCCTGGCGATGCTCGATGACACCGCCCACGCCTGCGGGATCGTCGGATGATAGAGAACGACTTTCTGTGCTGGCGGCTCGGAGTTGAGGTGTTCGATATAAGAGCGATCGATCTTCTTCGCCTGATCGAGCCTCTGTGCCTGCTGGTCGAACTTGTACAGCTCACCGAGCGCGATCGAGTCGTCGTAGTAGGCGATGGCCAGCCGCGGGTCGAGTGTTTCCGCTTTGTTGTACTCCGTCACCGCGGTGGCGAAGTCGTTGTTGAAGAAGTGGAGATCTCCGAGGTTCACGTGGGCGCCCGCGCTGTCGTGCAGATCCGCCGAGCGCCGGTAATGAAGATTGGCTTGTTGCTCGTCGCCGTCCTGCAGGTAGAGGTTTCCGATCAGCAGGTGGAGCACGGCGTCATCGGGAACGATGTTGACCAGCTCCTGCATGCGGCGGAGGGCGTCGGGCTGATAACTGCGCTCTTCGCTGGCGATGGCTGACATGACGACTGGGCTGTCGACACCTGCGATCCAGTGCGAGGCCAGATCGAGCGCGAGAGGCGCGGAGGCGATCAGCAGCGAGAGGAGAACGATCAGGATCCGTTCCCCCGGCTTCGCGTAGCTGAAGAAGATGATCAACCAGTAGAAGATGAGCCAGACCGGTCCCAGCCAGAGAAAGATCGGTAGAAAGAGAAGAGCAAAAGCCAGAACGGAGACCGACCCGCCGTGCATCCTTCCGCCGAGAATCTCGCGGAAGTCATGGGTCATTGCGCGGCCGTAGCGGACGAGGAGGGAGATCGCGAAGATCGCCGCGGTCAGGGCGAGGGCGAGCAAAATCGTGATCAGTAAATCTGCTCGTCCGAGGAGGCGCGAGCGATAATCGCGAAAGATGTTGGCGAACCCTCGAAACGCCGTCGTCAGTGCCGCTCCCCAGTTCTTCGAGTCGGCTGCGGTATCCGCTCCGATGAACGCAACCGCCGGCGAGATGGGGTCGAGCGCGTCGGCCGCACGAGCGGCCCAGTCTGCGGCCGGCTTGGTTCCCTGCTTTGCCGCTTGACGCGACAGCGACGCGGCCGATACCGCGTAAAGGGGGTATGTCTTGATGCCGTATGTTCTGCCGGTTTCGGTCAACTCGCTGGTCTTCTTGGCTGCCGCGTCGAGATTGCCCGCATCCGCGGCTGACGTCGCCTGAGGCCAGATGTCGCGGGGCGCAAGTTCCTCCGCACGTGCCACCGGCGACACCAGGCACGCCCACACAGCGAGAAGCGGAAGGAGACGGGATTTCATGTAACGCTTTTCGTTCGCTGGACGAACGCGAGCTTCAATTCTCCCAGATGTGTCGATAGAAAATCGTCTTCGTCCGGCGTCAGATTTCCCGCGGTCTTGTCCCTGAGCATCGTCAGGATCTCGATCATCTGACGCGCGGCACCGACGTCGATCTTCGGTTTCTGGCCATACGGATCCCGCAACATGCCCAGCGAGACGTACGCCTGGGCGATGAGCGGCTCGACGAAATCGGCGAACGGAGTGCCGGGATTCTGCGCTTTGTCGGCGATCGATTTGTTGCGCCGCTCTCCGCCGGGAGGGGGTTCAGGATTCGCGGCCTGCCTCCGCTCTACCGGTTTTGGTTCGGCTTTGGCGGCAGGCTTCTCGGCAACTTTCTCCGCCGGTTTCGCGGCGAAGGGATCGCCCGGCTTGATGTCCTGGCGGAATTCTTCGCGGATCTCCCCCTCGGCGGTGAAGATCCGTTTGTCCGTTACTTTGATCTCGGATTTTGGTTTGTCAGACATCGTGATCTCAGTAATTTAAGTACTTCCGGGGACCGGAAACGATATAGCAAGTGCGCGCTAGCGCGCTACCGCCGCTACAATCCGCGCCCTCACCGATGCGCATCTTCCAGATCCTCGAATTCAACCAGTTCAACACCGGATCGGTGCACCAGATGTTTCAGGCGGCAGCCGGTCTGCGCGAGCGTGGGCACGATGTCATGATCGTCAGCAGGCCCGACGATGTGATGGAAGAGAAGGCGCGCGCGGCGGGGGTCACGTTCGCCGGTCTGCCGATGCGCAGCGGGTTCGACGTCATCAGCGCCTGGAAGCTGGGGCGCCTTTTTCGGAAGACGAAGCCGGATGTCGTCCACGTGCACAAGGGAGTGGCCCATTCGCTGGCGCTGGCCGCTACGTTCATGCAACCCGTTGGCGCGTTCGTCGTCAACCGCGGCGTCTCCTTCCCGCTCGATTTCTGGAACCGCATCAAGTACCGCATGCGCCGCGTGAATCGCGTCGTTACCGTCTGCGAACAGATCAAGCACGTGATCGTCGACAGCGGCGGCTTGCCGCCAGAGAAAGTCGAAGTCGTCTATGCCGGGACCGACGTCACGCTCTTCGATCCGGCGAAATGGGACGCGAGGATGTTCCGGCGCGAGAAAGGGATCGCCGGTGATGCCTTTCTCGTCGCTCAGGTCGGTGTACGCACATGGAAAGGGTGGAGAGAGCTGATCGAGGCTGTCGCTGCGATCCTTCCGGCGCATCCGTACGTGCATCTCGCGCTGATCGGCTGCCGCGATGAGAGCGAGCGCGAAGAAGTCGGTGCGTACGCAAAGGAGCGGGGAATCGCGGACCGCGTTACGCCGGTCGAATATCGGGACGACATGCCGAACGTCTTCGCCTCGTGCGACCTCGTCGTCGACGCCTCATGGGCCGGCACCGGGATCACCGGCACAATCCGCGAGGCCATGACCATGCGCAGGCCGGTGATCGCCACCGACTGCGGCGGCAACCGCGAGCTCGTCTCCTCGCCGGAAGTCGGCTGGCTCATTCCGGCCAAGGAGGTCACGGCGCTCGCCCGTGCCATCGCCGAGGTGATCGACGACCAGCCGCGGCGATCCCGGGTTGCCGCGAACGCGAGAGAACACGTCATCCGCGGGTTCTCGAAGGAGTTGCGGATCACGCGGCTGGAAAAGCTGTACAGAGAGATCAGCGGTCGCTGAGAAAGCTCACCGACTTGCTGGTCCTGCCGATTGCCTGACTCCGTGCCGGCGGCAAGGGAGCATTCGCTGACTCCCAGAGTCCATTAACTGCCTCCGAGAGCGTGTTAACTGCCTCCGGGAGCGTGTTAACTGCCTCCGGGAGTGCGTTAACTGACTCCGGGAGTGCGTTAACTGACTCCGGGAGTGTGTTAACTGCCTCCGGGAGTGCGTTAACTGACTCTGGGAGTGCGTTAACTGCCTCCGGGAGCGTGTTAACTGCCTCCGGGAAGCTGAAAAACTGGTCCCCGGAACCAGAAATCGTGTCCCACCGAGCGTAAGAATCAACAAGAGAAGCTGAGTCGACTAAGGTCCAATTCACTCCAGTTTTGGCAAGATTACTCTCATCTGAGCCGAGCTCGCTGCCGGGTGCAAGACGTCTATCTCACCCCCGGATTCCGGCCGTACGACCAGCGACGAGTATGTCCAGGTGTTGCCGTCGTACGAGGCCACGGCGTGTACGCGCGCGCTTCCCTTCGGTCCGGAGATGGGGAAGTCGATGTTTGCGCTGCCCGTGTCGTTGTCGAGGTTCACCTTGCCTATGACCCACCAACCCTTCTCGATCGGTGTACCGAGCGCCGTGATCACGCGTGGATCGTTGGTGGCGCGCGTGAATGCCTCGCGGTAGACGTCACTGCGCTTGATGACGCTGAAGACGAATACGAACAGCGCGATCATCCCGGCAAACCCGAGCACGAGGATGACGCTGCAGCCGATGGCCAGCGCTTTCCAGCAGCCGCCCGACTTCTGCGGCGGCGTGGGGGGAGCACCGGCCGGCACGGTGTAACTGCCCTGCGGCGGTGTGTACGATCCAGACGGGGGCGGTGGGGGCGGGGGCGTCTGTGTGACGGTCATCGGAGACCTCTGCCGCAGAGTCTACGCCAGAGCGTGCACGTGTTCAGCAACACTAGCGGCGAGCCCCTCCATGTCGTAGCCGCCTTCGAGCAGCGAGAGGACGCGGCCGCCGCTGTGGCGGGCCGCCGTTTCGACGATCCGGCTCGTGATCTCGCCATATGCCTTCTCGGTGACACGCATGCCGCCGAGCGGATCGCGGCGATGGGCGTCAAATCCCGACGAAAGGAGAATCGCCTGCGGCTGGTAGTCATCAATGGCTCGTACGATCACTTCCTCCACTCCGCACAGGTAGGCGGCATCGCCGAGACCTTGTTCGAAGGGGATGTTCAGCGTGTAGCCGCGGCCGGCGGCGGCGCCGATCTCGTTCGACGCACCGGTGCCGGGGTAAAACGGGAAGCGATGCATCGACGCGTAGAAGACGTCGTCTCGGTCCCAGAAAAGAGCCTGCGTTCCGTTGCCGTGATGAACGTCGAAGTCAAAGACGAAGACGCGCTCGATGCCGGCCTGTTCGCGCATCCATTCGGCAACACAAGCGATGGTGTTGAAGAAACAGAAACCCATCGGCTGAAGGCGTTCAGCGTGATGACCAGGTGGCCGTGCTACGACAAACGCGCGGTTTTCCTGGCCGCTCATCATCTCCTCGGCGGCAGTCAGCGCGGCGCCGACGGCGGTCCGCGCCGCGGAGAAGGTCTGCGACGACATCGGGTTATCGCCCGAGAAGAAATCGCGCATCCCGGATCGCGCCGCCTGGTCCAGCGCCCGCTCGTAGTCGGCCGAGTGAACCTTGGCGATGATGCGGTCGGTGTCCGGGTGATCGGCGGTCTCGCGGCTGATGCGATCCGCGAGCCCCGCGCGCTCGACGCCAGCCAGTGCCGCATCGAGCCTCGTGGCTGACTCCGGATGTCCGGCTCCGGTGTCGTGTTCGTAGAAGACGGGATTCGTGTAGATGGAAAGCATCAGTGGATCGGTAGATTAGTGGATTAGTAGATCAGTGGATCAGAAAGGTTTTCCTGATCGACTAATCCACTCGCCGACTAATCTACTCATCGACTGATCTATCGGCGTGGTACAACTTCCCGACTTTGCGCCGCATTCTCCAGGTGACCTCGATCGCGCTGTTGACGATTTTTTTCCTCGGGCTTTTTCTCTGGAAGAGCAACCTTCGCGATGTCTGGCGAATCATGCTGTCGACCAACCTTCTTTGGCTGGCGTCGGCGTTTCTGGTCAATTGGCTGGCGCTGATCTTTCGCACCATCCGCTGGCGGGTGCTCCTCGGCGGGCCGAAACCGCCCGGTTTCTATCCGACGTTCTTCGCGAATACCACCGGCTACATGCTCTCCACGGTGCTGCCCATCCGCGCCGGCGACGTCGCGCGTCCGGCACTGCTCTCCCGGCGCACAAACGTTCGCTTTTCGGAGGCACTGGGGACCGTGCTCACCGAGCGCATACTCGATCTCTTCAGCATCCTCGGCATCTTCATCTGGTTCTGCGTGCTCCGTTGGAACAGCTTTCCGAACAACGCCGGCGTCGTTCATGGCGGCGCCATCGGCTGCACGGTGGTGCTTGCCCTGCTCATCCTCCTGCTGGTGAGCCTCTATTTCTTCGGCAGCGCCGTCCGGCGGCTGCATGGGACGGTCGGCCGCATCCTGCCGAAGCGATTCCGCGAGCCGTGGATGAAGTTCTTCGATGCCTTCGCAAGAACGTTGTCCGTCACGGAACGGCCCGGGGACTTTTTCACGGTCATCTTCGCCACCGTCGCGGTCTGGGTCTGCCTGACGGCGCAGTACTCGCTCGTTTTCATCGCCATGCATCACCCCTTGCCCTACGACGCAACGTTCTTCATCAGTGGCGTGACGACGATCGGCGTGGCCATCCCGACGCCTGGCGGCGTCGGCGGCTTCCACAAGCTTTGCCAGTGGGCCTTGACGTCGTTCTACGGTTTTGACATCGACAGTTCCGTGGCTCTCGCATTGTTGATGCATCTGGTTGGCACCGTACCGGTCGTCGCCACCGGTGTGACGCTTTTCGCCCGTGAGGGTCTCCGTTGGCGCGACCTCCGGCGGGAAGCCGAAGATGTGGCGGGCGACACGCCCCCTCAGTCGTGATATACGGCGTTCCGATGCGATGCCCGTTCTGTGGCAACACGGAAGACCGTGTCGTCGACTCTCGAGAGAGCCGTGAGGCGGATGTCATTCGCCGCCGGCGTGAGTGCACGAAGTGCGAGCGCCGCTTCACCAGCTACGAGAAGATCGAACAGGTCCCGTTTCAGGTCGTCAAGCGCGACGAGCGCCGTGAGCCGTATGACCGATCCAAGTTGATGCGCGGCTTGCAGGTGGCCTGCCGCAAACGTCCGGTCCCGCAGGAAACACTCGAGCGGCTGGCGGATGCGATCGAAGCAGCCATGCAGGATTCCAGCGAGCGGGAAGCGTCCAGCAAGGTAATCGGAACGATGGTCATGCAGCGCCTGCGCGAGCTCGATCCGGTGGCCTATGTTCGTTTTGCCTCGGTGTACCGAAGATTCGAAGATGTGGATGCATTTGTGAAGGAGTTGCATCAATTGAGGTAGCACCGTGCCACCGCGATACAAGGAACACTCATTGCAGAGGATGGTTCCCCCATTGAGAGGCTGAGATGACCGACGCGACCGAAACCGCGAAAGAAGAAGCGATCAAAATCCCCGACGTCCTGCCGGTTCTGCCGCTGAAGGACCTCGTCATTTTTCCGTTCATCATCGTTCCGTTGTCGGTGTCGCGGGAGAAGTCGATCAACGCGGTCGATCAGGCGCTGGCCGAGAACCGCGTCATCATGCTGACGGCGCAGAAAGACTTTCAGAACGAGGACCCGGCCGAAGACGATCTCTATCGCGTCGGAACCGTGGCCATCATCATGCGGATGCTGAAGTTGCCGGACGGCCGCATCCGCATCCTCGTGCAGGGCCTGAGCCGCGCCCGGATCGACTACTTCATCCAGACCGCGCCGTTCTTCAAGGCAAAGATCACCCGCATCGAAGAGACCACGACCAAGGATCGAGGACTCGAGACCGAAGCCCTCATCCGCGCCGTGAAGCAGAACCTCGACCGCGCCGTCGGACTCGGCAAGAACATCAGCCCCGAGGTCATGGTCATCGCCGCCAATCTCGACGACCCGGCGCGGCTCACCGATTTAGCCGCATCCAACCTCGACCTCAAGCTCGAAGAAGCGCAGCAGATCCTGGAGACGATGGATCCGGTCGAGCGCCTGAAGCGAGTCAATGACCTCCTCTCGCGCGAGATCAATCTCCTGACCATGCAGCAGGAGATCTCCTCGGCGGCGCAGGGGGAGATGAACAAGTCCCAACGCGAGTATTTCCTGCGGCAGCAACTGAAGGCGATCCAGTCCGAGCTCGGCGAAGGGGAAGACGTCGCTGAGGACGTCGAGAATTACCGCAAGAAGATCGAAGAAAAACAGATTCCCTCCGAGGCGCGCGAAGAGGTCGAGAAACAGATCAAACGGCTGGAGCGCTCCCATCCCGATTCGGCGGAGACGTCGATCATCCGCACATACCTCGATTGGATGACCGGCCTGCCGTGGGGTCAGATGTCGGCCGACAATCACGACCTTGAACGCGCCCGCAAGATCCTCGACGAGGATCACTATGACCTCGAGAAGATCAAGGAGCGCATCCTGGAGTATCTGGCCGTCCGCAAGCTTCGCGGCCAGAAGATGAAGGGCCCCATTCTCTGTTTCGTCGGACCTCCCGGCGTCGGCAAGACCTCCCTCGGCCGTTCGATCGCCCGCGCGCTCGACCGCAAGTTCGTCCGCATTTCGCTCGGCGGCGTACGCGACGAGGCGGAGGTCCGCGGCCATCGCCGGACCTACGTCGGCGCACTCCCCGGCCGCATCATCCAGGGCATCAATCAGGCAGCGACGTCGAATCCGGTCTTCATGCTCGACGAGGTCGACAAGATCGGTGCCGACTACCGCGGCGATCCATCGTCAGCGCTCCTGGAAGTGCTCGATCCGGAACAGAATTTCTCGTTCCGCGACCATTACCTCGGCGTTCCCTACGACCTCTCGAACGTGATGTTCATCGTCACGGCGAACGTGCTCGACACGATCCAGCCCGCCTTCCTCGACCGCATGGAAGTGATCCGCCTTTCGGGCTACACGGATGAGGAGAAACTGTCGATCGCCAAGCAGCATCTGATCCCGAAGCAGATGGAGGAGAACGGCATCAAGGAGACGCCGGTGGTCTGGACCGACTCCGGCATCATGCGCGTCATCACCGGCTATACGAAGGAAGCAGGCCTCCGCAATCTGGAGCGCGAGATCGGGACCATCTGCCGCAAGATCGCGGTGCAGGTGGCGGGCGGCAATCAGCAGGAGAGTTACCGCATAACCGACGCCTCGGTCGAAAAGTACCTCGGGCCGATGAAGCATTTCGCCGAGGAATTGCTGGAGCGCGATCAGGTCGGCGTGGCGACGGGTCTGGCCTGGACCGCGGTCGGCGGCGACATCCTGTTCATTGAGGCGCTGGCCGTGAAGGGCAAAGGAAAGCTGGTCCTGACTGGTCAGCTCGGCGATGTGATGAAAGAGTCGGCGCAGGCGGCGCTCACCTACGCGCGCGCGCACGCCGACGAGCAGAACATCCCTTCCGATTACTTCGAGACGCACGACATTCACATTCACGTCCCCGCCGGCGCGATTCCGAAAGACGGACCCTCGGCGGGTATCACGATGACGAGCGCGATCATCTCGATGATCACCGGCCGCCCGGTGAAGCGAAATGTGGCCATGACCGGCGAAGTGACCCTTCGCGGCGACGTGCTTCCGATCGGTGGTCTGAAGGAAAAGGTGCTGGCCGCCCGTGCGGCGAAGATCAACACCGTGATCATGCCGAAGCTGAATGAGCGCGATCTGATCGACGTCCCGGAGCCGATCAAGCGCGACATGCAGTTCTACTTCGTTGAGCACGTCGAAGAGGTGCTCAAGATCGCCCTGCTCGACCGGAACGCTGCCGACCAGAAGACGACGGAGCGTGCCGGCCGCGAGTCGAAGACCCTCCCCGAGCCGGAGCCGGCGCCAGCGGTGATCGAGGTTCCGGTGGCCCAGCCTGGGTAGGGTTTCGCTACCTTGGAACCGTTTTCGATAGAATCCACCCCATGTCCGAAAATCAACGTGAGCAGGCGAAGGGGAAAGGTTTCTGGGACGGCGGAGCGCAAGGCCACGGCACGAACAAGGAGTCGTCCGGCCGGCCGAGTGGCTCTCCCGGCAAGCGATCGCCCTCGCGGACCGGATATCGCACCGACATCGAGTTCCCGCCCGAGACTGACGAGCCTTCGAACGACTAAATCCGCCGTGCGCGCCGGAACGTAACATCAACGCCGCGCCATGACCGCCGCAATGAACACGAGCTTCGAATCCAGCTCGCTGCTGCCTGCCGTCGCACACGGTGATCTCACCGCGTTCGAGCAGCTTTACGACCGTCACTCCTCGACCCTTTATGCCCTCCTTCTTCGTATCCTCGCCAATCCGGACGACGCTCAGGAAGTTCTGCAGGAGACCTTCGTGAAGGCGTGGACGAACGCGAAGATGTTCGACGCCGTTCGCGGCAGCGACGTGGCCTGGCTGATCTCGATCGCCCGCAGCCGGGGCATCGACCGGCTCCGCTCCCGCCGGATTCGCGGCGACCGTGAAGACGAGGCTGGACGGGAGCTGTCATCGAGTTTCGGTTTCGTGGAGAAGAGAACCGGAGCGGACGACGCCATCCAATCCGAGGAGCGCCGCGCGGTGCGTGGTGCGCTCGCGGAACTGCCGGAGGCGCAGCGCGCCGCACTTGCGCTGGCCTATTTCGAAGGATTGTCGCAGTCGGAGATCGCCGAGAAGCTGGGCGAGCCTCTTGGCACCATCAAGACCCGGATGCAACTGGGAATGAAGAAGTTGCGTGAGAGCCTGAAGGCGTTTCGATGATGAACGCTATGAAAAGCCACGCTGAGCTCGAATCGATTGCCGCGCTCGACGCGATCGGTGCCGCGACCGCGGATGAGGCAAGCACCTTCCGCGCGCATCGGGCATCGTGCCCCGGTTGCCGGCGTGCCCGTGACCAGTACGAAGAGGCCGCGACGCTCCTGGCGCGCGATCTTGATCCGGTCACCCCTCCACCCGCCTTGCGCGATCGGATCTTCCTGGCCATCGACAGGCAGGAAAGCGGCGACAACGTCGTCGACGCGCACGATCGCTTCGGCAGCAGGCGCTGGTGGATGGTGGCGGCCGCGCTCTTCCTCGCGCTGTGGGGCTGGCGCGAGCTTTCCGTTCGCGTCATCCGCGAGAAGGCCACGATCAGCGAAGCCGAGATGCGGCGCCTGGCGGGCGAGAATCAGCTCCTCACGGCGCGCAACGAGAAACTGAGGGCGGAGATGGCGGCGCTCGCCTCGCAGGACACGCGTACGATCGCCCTCACCGGCCAGCAGGTCTCGCCGTCGGCATCAGCAAAGGTCTTTCTCGAGCCGAAGCAGCGCCGTGCCGTCGTCTTTTTCTACAACCTCCCCGCCAATCCAAGCGACAAGAGTTACCAGCTCTGGATCCTTCGCGGCGATCAGCCGAAGCCGCAAAGCGCCGGCGTGTTCGACGTGACCCGGTCCGGCGGCGCGTCCATCTCCATCGAGAATCTCCCGCTGGCGACGGAGATCAAAGGCCTGGCTGTGACGCTCGAGCCGAAGGGCGGAGTCGAACAACCGACGAACACCAATTTCTTCGTGGCCGGAAAAACATAGGACGTGCTGGCGGCGATCAGAGCCCGATGATGTTGTAGCCGCCGTCGACGAACATCACTTCGCCGGTAATGCCGGCCGACATCGAAGAGAGCAGAAAGAGCGCGGCGTTGGCGATTTCTTCGAGCTCCACGTTGCGACGCAACGGGGCGCGCTCGGCATGATGCTTGAGCATGCCGGTGAAGCCTTTGATCCCTCGTGCGGCCAGCGTGTTGACCGGTCCCGCGGAAATCGCGTTGACGCGGACGTTCTTCGGCCCGAGGTTCGCGGCCAGATAGCGGACGCTGGCTTCGAGCGATGCTTTGGCCACGCCCATCAGGTTGTAGCCCTCCACCGCCTTTTCCGCACCGTAGTAGGTCATTGCCAGGACCGCACCGCCACCGGCCTTCTCGAACAGCGGCAGCGCCGCGCGCGTGAGGCCGACGAGTGAGTAAGCGGAGATGTCGTGCGCGGTCTTGAACCCTTCGCGCGAAGTGTTGACGAAGTCGTTCTCGAGGTCTTCACGCGGTGCGAAGGCGACGGAGTGGACGAGGGCATCGAGTCCTCCGAATGTCTCGCCGACCTCTTTGAATACCGCCTCGACCTCGACATCCAGCGTAACGTCACAGGGGAGGATGAGCGATCCCGGCATCGACGCGCAGAGCTCCTCGACGTTCCCCTTCAGCCGCTCGCCCTGATACGTGAAAGCCAGCCGCATCCCTTCGCGCGACAGTGCCTGGGCGATCGCCCAGGCGATGGAGCGTTTGTTGGCGACCCCGAAAACGATACCGGTCTTTCCTTCCAGCAGCGGCATGCTTGTCCCCTTCGGGGGCGATCATAGCAACGTCACCCGGCCATCGACAGATGGGAGAAGAACGTCTGCGTCGTTCCGCACTCGCGGCAGAGGAAGTGAAGAGTGTCGCGCCGTTTCCACGGATTGGGGGCGTCGTAGACGGTGCAGAGTGTGTTTTGCTGCGGAAACGGCCGTTCGCAGTGGTCGCAGGCAACAGGCTTGCCGGTGGCGTTCACGTCATCTTCGCAAACTGACTTCACCGCAACTCGGACAACGCCAGCAAACAGCCATCGCGCGCGACCCCTTTCAAAAAGATGGACGATTGGACGGCCGCAAGAATAACAGATGAAAAAGAATGATGATTAAAGTTTCGCCAGGGTCCGCGGTCTCGCGGTTGCGGAGTCTCGCGGCAGCGTTGTAATCGAAACGCCGCGAGACCGCGAAACCCCGGTACTACTTCACCTTCGCCCACGCATCCTTCAACGTTACCGTGCGATTGAAGACGAGGGCATCGCCGGACGAATCAGGATCGACGCAGAAGTATCCAAGCCGCTCGAACTGGTAGCGCGTGAAGGGGGCTGCGCCGCGGACCGAAGGCTCGAGCTTCGCGCGTGGTACGACCTGGAGTGAATTCGGATTGAGGTCGTCGAGGAAATTGCCGCTCTCCTCCGGGTTCTCGGATCGGAACAAACGGTCGTAGAGGCGTACCTCGCAGTCGACGGCGTGATCGGCGGAGACCCAGTGCAGCGTTGCTTTCGGTTTCCGGCCGTCCGGCGAGTCGCCGCCGCGCGTGGCAGGGTCGTAGGTCGCGTGCAGCTCGACGATTTTGCCGGCGCCGTCCTTCACCACTCCCGTGCAGGTGATGAAGTACGCCGCGCGGAGGCGTACCTCGCGGCCGGGAGCGAGGCGGAAGAACTTATTCGGCGGCTCTTCCATGAAGTCCTCTCGCTCGATCAGCAGCGTTCTTGCGAACGGAACCTTGCGCGTCCCTGTATCGAACCACTCCGTTTCCCCCTCGGGGTAGTTGTCAATGACGACCCGTAGCGGATCGAGCACGCCCATTACCCGCGGCGCAGTGGCGTTCAGATCCTCGCGAACGCAGAACTCGACCAGGCCGGCATCGATGACATTCTCCCGCTTGGCGACGCCGACACGCTCGCAGAAGTTGCGGATGGATGCGGGCGTGTATCCGCGGCGGCGCAGTCCGGCGATGGTCGGCATGCGCGGATCATCCCAGCCGCTGACGTGCTTCTCCTCGACCAGGCGAAGCAACTTCCGCTTCGACATCACCGTGTAATTGAGGTTGAGGCGAGCGAACTCATACTGCCGAGGTCGCGACGGCACGGAGACGCTTTCGATCAACCAGTCGTACAGCGGGCGGTGATCCTCGAACTCGAGCGTGCACAGCGAATGCGTGATGTGCTCGATGGCGTCTGACAGCGGATGCGCATAGTCGTACATCGGGTAGATGCACCAGGTGTCGCCGGTACGGTCGTGGCGCTCGTGGCGGATGCGATAGAACACCGGATCGCGCATGTTGATGTTCGGCGAGGTCATGTCGATCTTCGCCCGCAGCACGTGCGCGCCGTCCAGGAACTCGCCCGCTTTCATCTGCCGGAAGAGATCCAGATTCTCGTCCACGCTCCGGCCGCGGTACGACGACTCCTGCCCCGCTTCTGTGAGCGTGCCGCGCATGGCCCGCATCTCATCGGCCGAGGAACTGTCGACGTAGGCTTTTCCCTTCTGGATCAGCTCTTCGCCCCAGGCGTAGAGCTGGTCGAAGTAGTCGGAGGCGTGGAAAAGATTCTCACCCCAGGAGAAGCCTAGCCAGGCTACGTCGCGCTTGATCGACTCGGAGAACTCGACCTCTTCCTTCGTCGGGTTCGTGTCGTCGAAGCGGAGATTGCATTGCCCGCCGAATTCGCCGGCAATGCCGAAGTTGAGACAGATCGATTTGGCGTGGCCGATGTGCAGGTAGCCATTCGGCTCGGGCGGAAAGCGGGTGATGACGCGCGGGTATCTGCCGGCGGCAAGATCCTCTTCGACGATCTCGCGGATGAAGTCGCGCGGCTTCGATGGGGCTTCGGTGGTCATGGGGCGGGACCGTATACATCGCCGCGCGGCGAGTCAACAATGGCACAATCCCGATATGCGAAAACTCTCCATCCTCGCCGTGCTTCTTTTCGCCGCTACCGCACACGCCCAGTCGCTCGATGACGTCGTTTCGAACGTCATGAAGGAGTATGGCGGGCAGGCGGCCTGGCAGAAGGTGACGTCCCTGCGCGAGAGCGGCACGGTCGTGCCGATGATGCGCAAAGGCGACGGCAAGATGACGCGCTTCTGGCAGAAGCCGGACAAGCTGCGTTTCGACGTCACCTATCCCACCGAGCACGAGGTACGCATCGTCGATGGCGACCACGGAACCCGCAACGACAAGGAGGTTACCGGCGGATTGCTCGACGCGATGAAGCAGCAGGCGGCCCGTCTGGCGCTGCCGCTGCTCCTCGTCGAGAAGCGCGCGTCCCTTCACGACCTCGGCACGAAAGACGGCGTCTGCACGATCGAGATCCCCCTTTCGGTGTCACTGACGTTGACGGTCAACGTCGATACGAAGACGTGGCACGTCCTCCGGTCGACCGGCAAAGCGTCAGGCCTCGAGTTCGTCGTCGACTACAGCGACTTCCGGCGTGTCAACGGCCTGCTCTTCCCGTTTGCGGAAGCGGGCATGGCGCAGGGGATGCCGACCGCGACCACAAAGCTCGACGCGATCGAGATCAACGCCCCTTCAGCGCAGCCTCCGCCCGCGGCAAAATGATCCTGACCCACTCGGCGTACATCTTCGCACTGGGATGGAGGCCGTCGGGCGCGACCAGCCCCGGGTCGGTTGCGGCATGGCGGGAGACCGGTGTGATGTCCGCGTAGCGGGCACCAGCTCGTTTCGTCTCCTCGGCGTTGATGGCGTTGAAGTGATCGATCTCGGCGCCGATCTTCGCCCGGTCGCGGCCGGCGGCGAATGGAGTGACGCCCCAGTCCGGGATGGAGACGACGAGTACATGCTTCGGATCGTTCCCGGCGAAGGCGATGGCTCGCTGTAACAGCGCGACGAATTCCTTTCGATACTGCTCGGCATCGCGGCCGCGGTATTGGTTGTTGACGCCGATCAGCAGCGTCACCAGCGCATACGGGCCGTGTGGCTTTGCCGAGTCGATGGCCGCGGACAGCTCGTCCGTGGTCCAGCCGGTTTTGGCGATGATCTCTGGATTGGCGATGTCGATCCCATTCTTGCGTAACTGGAGTGCAAGCTGATTCGGCCAGCGGTCAGCGGCGGCGACACTCTCGCCGATCGTGTAGGAATCGCCGAGGGCGAGAAAAGGGGGCGATGGCGTCATCACGAGCATGAGAACGGCGGCGAAAGCACTCAGCATCCCCCGAAGTCTACCCGCGTGTCACAATGCGCGCCGTGAAACGGACGACCGTCGTTCTTCTCCTCGGCTTACTCGCCGCCTCCGCGTTCGGCGCGAGTTTCTACAGTGAGGAGCAGACATTACGGAGACTCGAGCGCGAGCAGGCCGTGGCCACGTACGAGGGAAACGCCGGCTGGTTCCACATCCACGTCTCGGACGATTACGTCCTCATCACGAGCAGCGGCGCCGTGAAAACCAAGGCACAGTTGATCGCGGAGCTCGAGAAGGGCGTGGTGATGGAGCCGTACGAGCCGGCCGATGTAACGATCCGGGTCCATGACAATATCGCCATCATCTCTGGCCGCATCCTCCGGAAAACTACCGAGAACCGCCAGCGCGTCACTGCCGACCTCCGGTTCAGCGATGTCTGGATCAAGAGTGACAACGGCTGGTTTTGCGTGTCGGGCCAGTTCTCTCCGGTTTCGATCAAGCGCGAGCGGGTGAAGTAACGGCCAGCAAGGCCGCTGCTAACCTTTCGGTCTCCACGGCGTACTTACTCTGCACAGGAGGCACACCATGAAGCGCATCCGCAGTGCAGTGCTCGCGGCCGTGCTTGGGCTCGCATCGATTTCGGCCGCCCATGCCGCGATCGATAGCCCCATTCACCGCAATTTCAATGTCCGTCCCGGCGGGACGATCACCATCGACGCCGACGTCGGCGATATCAAAGTCACATCGGGTGCCGCCAACGTCAACGTCGATGTCATCCGTCGCGCCAGGACATCGAGCCGCTCGCACGCGGACGAGCTCTTCAAGGACCTCGACGTCAGCTTCGCCCAGGAAGGAAACGACGTCCGTATCCGCTCGCGCTACAACCATCCAACGTCGTGGTTTCACTGGAACACCGACCTCGATGTCCATTACGTCGTCAATGTTCCGTCTCAGTACAACGTCGACCTGACGACCGCTGGCGGCGACATCACCGTCTCCGATCTGAACGGACAGGTGCGGGCCAAGACCTCTGGCGGCGACGTTTCACTCGGAAGGATCAATGGCCTCGTCGATGCGCATACCTCGGGCGGCGACGTCTCGATGGCCGGCTCGCACGCCAACGCGATGCTTTCCACCTCAGGCGGCGACATCAAAGTCGGCGATGCCGCCGGTTCACTCAGCGTGAAGACCTCGGGCGGCTCGATCGACATTCGACGCGCCGGGTCCGATCTGAAGGCGCACACATCCGGCGGGTCGATCGAGATCGGCGACGCCGGCGGAGCCATCGACGCCTCCAGTTCGGGCGGATCCATCCGGGCACGCCTTTCGCGGCAGCCTCGTGGCGATTCGAAGCTGTCGACATCCGGTGGAGGCATCACCGTTTCTCTCGCTCCGAATGTTGCGCTCGACATCGACGCGCACACGAGCGGCGGTGACGTCGCCTCGGATGTTCCGGTGACGATTCTCGGCAAGCAGAACGATTCGTCACTGAACGGAAAGGTGAACGGCGGCGGCCCGAAGCTCGTGCTCCGCAGCTCCGGCGGCGACATCCGGCTCCAGAAGTAATCAGTCGGCCGCGAGGATCGCCTTCGCGGCTGCACGCGCGCTGGCGAAGGCGGCGTCCGACAGAATGCCGCCTTCGTTCACCCAGTCACCGGCCACGTAAAGACCGCGCACCGGCGTCACCGCGCGCATCCGCGAGGATCGGCCCTCAGGCTCGACGAGGGCATTGGACACCGTCATCGCCGGCAGGAACCGGCGGTGAACGATGAGCTCGCGCCAGCCGGGCTGCATCTCGTCGATGAGCGACTCGAGCTCCGCCTCCGTTCCTTCGCCATATCTCATTGCGTGGAGGAGAGCGCCACCTTTCGGCGTCAGTTGCGCCCATTTCGAATGCACCGAGTAGTAGAGCGGCTTGTCGATGCCGAGGGCAAACGTGTTCCGCGGCTCGGGAAGTCTGGACAGGGCGACATCGAGGCAGGCGGCCGTTACAGCACTCGATGTTGGCCAGTCGAGGTGGGGAGCGAGCTCGCGAGCGGTACTGGGATCGACCGCCAGAAGGACCGTGTCAGCCGGGATGCGCGTCCCTCGGTCTGGATCGGACATGTCCGGCATCGCCAGCGACATGGTGTCGTTGCGGACGTCGACTTCGAGTCCGCCGAGCTCCACGCCGCGAACCGCGCCGCCATCGTGATCGACGTTCACGACGCGCGAGCTGGTCACGAAATTGACGCCCGACGCGACTGCGGCGCTATGTAGCGAGTCGACGATCTTTTGCCACCCTTCATCGACGTAGACAACTCCGCGGATGGCTAGCCGAAGCTGGGCCAGCGCCGCGCTGGCGCTCTGAAGGTCGGCGCGGTCGCTATAGGTAGCGAGGCGAAACATAGCCTCCAGCACCTGACGCAGGCGCTCGTCGGAGGCGTTCGCGTCAATCCATTCGCGGACGGTCATCGAGGCGTAGGGCTTCGGATCGATCCGCCGTATGCGAAGCAGGAGCATCGCCGCCTTCGCCTTCGCTTTCAACCCGAAGATCGACGTCGTGAGCAGTGACCAGGGGTTGCTGGGAAGCTTATATCGCTTCTCGCCGAGCATAGCCACGCCGCGCGGCTTCGGAATGCCGCCGCGCACCGGGATGCCGAGCTCACGCAGAACGTTCCAGCCGAGGCCGTTGCGGTAAAACGCATGCGGCCCGAGATTGAACCGGTAGCCGTGGCGGAGATGCGTTACCGCGCGGCCGCCGAGGTAACGGCGGCGCTCGAAAATCGTGACGGTGCGTCCGGCGCGCGCCAGGTACACCGCTGCCGAAAGCCCGGCCAGACCGCCGCCGACAATAATGACGTTCTTTGACACGATTGAGGGCAGATGCTACCGCGAATTCACAGCTCGGGTGGATGAAGTGTGGCACAATTTCCTTCGGTCCAACTCCCCAGGATGAAAAGTCTGCGGCTCCACTGTTCTCGTGGCCGGCTACGGCACGAGTGCAGCAACTCGTGCACTCAACTGGAGAAACGTCACTGCGCAAACTGATGGTGTTGTGGTTGCTGCTCATTCCCGTCGCGGGAGTTGCCGCGTCTGACGATGGGTTTTACCAGCGCTTCTATCGGCGCGGAATGGCCCATTTTGCCGCCGGCGATTACGCCCATGCATTCGTGGAGCTGCGCGTTGCCGCCTTTGGATTCATCGAGCACGTCGATCAATTCGAGACCGCGCATTCCTACGCGATCATCGCCGCCCACCGGCTTGGACATGACAGCGACGCGCGCGATTCGCTGATGCGCATCGTCTCGGCGGAGAAGATCGAGCCGCATTTCCTCTCGGTCACGCTTCCCGCTGGCGTGCGCGCTGAAGTCGATACGGTTGCCGCCGCGCTGTTGACGGCCGAGGAGTGCACGCTCCTTGGCGTTCCCGAGCAGGTACAGCAGGCAGCGGCTGCCGCAAAGCCGCCGGTCGTTGTACCGACACCGACGAAGCGTCCGAACGTGGCCGTGACCGCGCCACGCGAGAAAGAATCTACGGACGACACGGCGCCTCCCGATGCAAAGCCGAAAGCGACCCCGCAACCGGTCGCGCCGGTTCCCCAGTCGATGACCGTTACACCAGAGTCGAAAGTTCCCGCACCGCAGCCGGTCGTTCCCACTCCCCAACCTGTCGAGCCAGTGCCTCAGCCGCAGTCATCGTTTCAGCAACCGGCTGCGCCGCCGAAACTGGAGACGACTCCGCAGCCGCAGCCCGTGACGCAAGATCCCGCGCCGCAGCCCGTGGAGCCGAATCCCGTGCCGCAGCCAGAGGTGAAAGACGCGGACGCAAACCTCGCTGAGGCACAGAGGGCGATCGACAACGGCGAGATCGACCGCGCGCGGTCGATCTACAACGCGCTCCTGAGCGGTCCTCCGCTCTCGCATCCAGCGGCGGTACGCCTCGCCGAAGGGTTGTATCGCGTGCGTGACTTCCCGGGGGCCGCGCGCGCTTTCCAGCGTGCGGGAACGCTCGGGCACGGCGAGGAGAAATACCACTACGACTACGCGGTGGCCTTGTACGAGACGGGCCACTACGCTGAGGCAAAGCGCGAGCTGGCCCTATCGCTACCGTACATCACCGCGACGGCGGATGTCGCGCGCTATCGCGCGAAGATCGAGGGAGCGATCGAGTAGCGACGCAATCTCGACGCCCTGAAAGGAGCTGATCGAGACCGCACGTGCGCTCGGCGCCGAGAGCTCGCGCCGCCTGATGGCCAGCAAGTAGTCTGATTTCGGCCTGTTAAAACAGCTCGCTCCGTAGCCCGCTACGACGCGGCGCCCATCGTAGATCGGGCGTCGAGTGCCCGGATGGCGTGGATCAGCCTCTTCCCGGAGGATGCTCCTTTCGCTACGACGGCGTGGAAGCCGCGCAACTGTTCGCGATCGTCGAGGGTCAGCTCTTTCGCTGTGAACGCCAGGATCGGAATGTGCGACGTCGCATCACTTTGTTTCAGTTGCGCTGCCACTTCGAAGCCGCTCATCCCGGGCATTGCTAGGTCAAGAATGATGACGTCCGGCACGCTGACTTCCGCCCGCTGCAGCCCCTCGGCTCCGGAGAACGCTTTTTCGAGCTGATACCCCTGCTTTGTCAGCTCCGCTTCGAGCATGCCATGGACGCTGACGTCGTCGTCGATGAGCAGAAGGCGCGGACGTTTCGGCGCGGCGGTGCGTACCGTGATCTCGCGCAGCCGTCGCATCAACCGCGTCCAGTCGACCGGCTTGACAAAATAGTCGTCGGCGCCAAAGGCCAGACCGAGCTCGCGATTGTCGATCATCGACACGATGATCACCGGCAGGCCGGCCGTCGTCGCATCCGCCTTCAACGCCCGCAACACGTCCCATCCCTGTGCGCCCGGCAACACGATGTCGAGTGTGACGGCGACGGGACGGATGCTGCGCGCGAGGCGGAGCGCTTCATCGCCGGTGCGTGCGCGGATCGGCACGTACGCGGCAGCCTGCAGGTAGGCGGCGAGGGTCGAGTAGGCCAGGTCTTCGTCTTCGACGACGAGCACGCGCTCGCCCGGCGGGATCACCGTGCCGTCGACATTGATGATCGGGCTGGGAATGGTCGTGCCCGCAAAATGAAGCGGCAGCGTGAAGGTGAACGTGCTCCCCTTTCCGACTTCGCTGGCCACGGTGAGCGTCCCGCCCTGCAACTGCACGAACTTCCGAACGAGTGAGAGCCCCAGCCCGGTCCCGCCGTATTGCCGGTTCAGCGTGCCGTCGACCTGGCGGAACTCTTCGAAAATCAGGGTCAGATTCTCCTGCGCGATGCCGATGCCGCGGTCGATGACGTCGACGCCGACCGATTCCGGCTCGTCCTCTCTGGCCTCGAGCCGCCGCGCATGGATCGTGACGATCGAGTCACTCGGCGAGAACTTCACCGCATTCGACAACAGGTTGTAGAGAATCTGCTTGAATTTTGCCTGGTCGGTCTCGATTGCGGTCACGCCCGGTTCGATCTCCACGGCAAACGTGATCGCCTTGCGAGTCGACATGCCTCGCATCACCTGACAGACGCTTTCGACCGCGCTCTTGACCGGGAACGTTTCCGGAAGCAGCTCCATCTTGCCCGCTTCGACTTTCGAGAGATCGAGGATGTCGTTGATGATCTCGAGCAGGTGTTTGCCGGAGCTGAGGATCGAGCGGATGAAATTGATCGACTTCGCGTCGATCTGCGTCTCGAGCCGCTCGATGAGAATCTCGGAGAAACCGATGATGGCGTTCATCGGCGTCCGCAATTCGTGGCTCATGTTGGCCAGGAAGCGGCTCTTGGCCTGATTCGCTTCTTCCGCTTCGCGGTTTTTGAGCAGCAGCTCGCGGAGGATGCGCGCTTTGGAGATTGCCGAGATGGCATGCTCGCGCACACGCGCCAGCTTGCGAAGGTCGCTGCGGCTGAAGGCGTCGGGATCGGTGAAATTGTCGAAGATGAGAAATCCCTCGATGCGGCCGCCGAGCGAGACCTCCATGGCCAGCATCGACTTGGGAACGCGGAAGTGCTTCGTCTGCTCGCTGCCAGCGAGCTCGTGAAATACATCTCCCTTGATGAGATACACCCCTTCTTCGAGCAGCTCTGCCCGTTCCGAATAGCGCCGTGTGGCTTCTTCGGGAGTGAGGCGGACGTCGCTGAAGGATTCCATGTCGTAGCCGAGCTCGGCCACAACCTCTGTGGTGTGCCGCTCGTGATCGAACTGCAGGAAAGCGGCTGCTTCCGTCTGTGGGAAAAGCTTCGCGCCCTGATCGAGAAGGCTGCGAAACACGTTTTCCAGGACCAGTTCGCGGTTGATGACCTCGACCATCTTGTCGAGCGCTTCCAGCTCGTGGGTTCGCGCCGAGACGATTGCCTGGAGCTCGCGATTCCGGCGCTCGAGGCGCTGCACACGAAGACGGTTGGCCAGGCTGGCCAGGGCGACGATCAGCGCGATGTATGCGATCAACGCCCACCAGCGCAGCCACCACGGAGGAAGGACGGAGAACTCGTAGAGCTGCGGCAATGACCACACGCCGTCGCTGTTGCGGGCCATGACGCCGAAGCGATAGGACTTGGGAAAGAGATAGGCCGGCAGGTTGGTGTACCGGATCTTGGCGTCGGGCCGTGCCGCCGACCAGCCGTTGTCGTAGCCGAACAGGCGCGTTCGGTATACGACGCGCGATTCGTCGCTGAAGGTCAGCGCCGCGTACGCGATCGAGATCTCGTTGTTGCCGCTGCGGTCTTCGTGGAACGCGATGTCGCGAAATCGGACGATGGGCGGCTCCGCGTTCGGCTCGCGTAATGCCGGGTTGAAGATCGATACGCCGCTCGGTGTGGCTAAATAAACGCGGCCGTCGTCGCCAACGGCGAGCGGGTCGTACGCCCACGCCTCGTCGTCGATCAGGCCATCCGCTTTCGAAATGCGCGCGCGGACGTGGAAGTCGCGCAGGTCGACCTCGGCCAGCCCCGCATTCTGGCTGACCCATATCGACTGTCCGTGCGGCGATGGGATGAGTCCGGCGACCATGCTGCCGCCGAGCGCGGTATCGGGGAGAGTTGCCACAGTGTGGAGTGGCTTGGTATCGAGAATGGCCAGACCATTGGCCGTGCCGCTCCAAAGCTTTCCGCCGGCCCACAACAACGTGCGGACGGAGTCGGTGCGCGCGCCAGTGGCATGCGACCAAGCCGGCGCGAAGAATTTCTTCTCGTCAAGCGGAGGCTGGGCCGCCGGATTGAATGGCGCGAGACTGCGAAGCAGGCCGCTGTCAGGCGTGCCGGCCCACACGTAACCATCGTCGTCGACCGCCACCGCGCTGGCTCCCGCCGGCGGAAGTCCGGCGCGCGTGCCGAACGCGAACCATTGTCCATGGGCGAGACACGTGAGGCCGTGAATGCCTGCCAGCCAGATCGTTTCCGCACCCTGGATCGTGAACGGCTGCACGAGATAGGTCGTGTCGACCGGGTACGAAGTGTTGATAGCCGGTACGCCAGCGATCGTGATGCTCTTTCGCGTTGCCGCCGCCATCATCGACGGTGCATCGGCAATCGTCGAAAGGCAGTTCACCCCGCCGACGGTACCGATCCAGATGCGTCCCTCGGAGTCGCGCGCGAGCGAATAGACCGAGTTGCTGAGCAATCCCTCGCCGACGCGCAGGAGCGTTCTGGTTCTGTCGGGAGCGAACATCGCCAGGCCGCCGCCGGTGCCGACGAACATCTGATTTGCCCACGGTCCGCGAGCGCTGGCCTCGCGCGTCAGTATGCAGAATGCACTCGGGTCGGGAAGCGCCGGCTGCTCGCCGGAATGGGAGTGGCCGGTCAACGCCTCGAAGGCGCGGTAGTCCCTGCGCAGCCTGGATACGCCGCCGTTCTGCGCGAACCAGATGTTCCCTTCGCGGTCTTCGTAGAGCGCCCAAAGCGTATCGCCGAGGAGATCGCTCGTCCTGTTCACGACGAAGCGGTCGGCGAAGTTCCGGCCGTCGATTCGCACCGCTCCGGACCCGAGGCTGGCGATCCACACTTCGCCGCGCGACGTCTCGAGAATCGACACGATCCGCTCGCTGAGATCGTGATTGACGATGTCGTAGCGCTCGCCCTGTCCCCGCCAGACGATGCCATCAGTGCATCCGCCCCACAGCGCGCCGTCGCGCGCTTCGGTCAATGCCCCGGAAACACACGGCGGCAGGCCTTGCAGCGGTCCTCGAAACTTCCCTTCGCGGTCGAACTGGAGCACCGATCCGTTGTTGAGCCCGACCAGCACCATCCCGTCACGGCGAATCAGCATGCAGGCGATGCCCACGGTCATCGGTATGGAGTCGATCGTGCCGCGCTCGAGGGTGTCTCCGCGAAAGCGATAGCGCACGAGCTGGTCCTGCACGCCGGCCCAGATCCAGCCGTCGATTCCGGTGACCAGACAGTTGCGCCGGACGCGCATCTGTAGCAGCCGTTCGCTGCCGACGGCGTTTACGAATTTCACACGCTTGCCGGGCTCGTAGGCATCGAGCGGTTTTTCGGAAACGACCAGTCCCGATTCCGAGCCCACCCAGAGGTGATGCGTACCGTCTTCATCAACCTCGCGGATCGTCAGATCGCGGAGTCCGTCATCCGTTCCGTATTCCTCCATGGCATGACCGTCGTAACGCGTCAGGCCGGACGAGTAGAAGGCAAGCCAGATGTAGCCGAGGTGATCCTGCGTCACCTTCTGGACGCTGGCCGAGGAAAGCGGGTTGACCTGATCGTTCGGGGTGAAATGGCGGAATGGGAGCTCCTCCGCGGCGAGAGGAAGCGTCACGAGGAGCGCTGGGAGGAGGCACCGCACCCATCGGAGCATCGGCGCAGTTTACAGCCGCCGAACCCCACCGCCACTTCTACGTACAATCGAGCAGTGGCAGAGCTGCACGACTGGGTCAACCTGGGGAAAGATACGTTCTCGTCGCTGAAGACGAAGGACGTCACGAACCTCTACGCGCTCGAGTGGCCCGAGACGCGGAAGATGTTGATCGCCGACTACCAGGCGAAGATCGACGGCGATCCGAAACGGTTACGGCGATTCCTCAGGACGCGCAGCGCCATCCTCCTCGGGCTGGCGAAACGCCTCGCGCCGCATCGCCGCGTGCTGTTTCTCGTGGCGTTCGTCTGGTTCTTCTTCTGTCTGTTCACGGCCGTGTCGCACCACAGCTTTCACCTCTGGCCGCTCGTCGAAATGACCGCTTCGTTCATGATCATCGTCCTCCTCCTGGCGATGGAGCTGATCGACAAGATCAAGTTCCGCGACGAGTTGGAGCTTGCGCGCGACCTGCAGGCCGATCTGATTCCGAAGTCGCCGCCGCAGACGGACGCGTACGAGATCGCGGCGTACAACCGCATCGCCAACACGGTTGGCGGCGACATCTACGACTTCGTCCCGCTCCCGGACGGCCGGCTGGCCGTCCTGTTCGGAGATGCCTCCGGTCATGGGATGGCAGCCGGATTGGTGATGGCCGTCGCGCACGCGGCGTGGCGGACACAGCTCGACGTCGATCCGTCTCCCGCACCGATCATCGGCTCGCTCAACCGCATCCTTTGCCGGACCGGCGGTCCCAGATCGTTCTTCTCCTGCTGTTACGTTCTCTTCGACCGCGACGGCAGTTTCATCGCAACCGTAGCCGGCCATCCACAGATCGTGAAGATCGCCTCCGGAAAGGTCGTCGACCGAATCGGCACCGGCTCCTATCCCCTCGGCGTGAAACCGGGAATGAAGTGGGAGGAGCTGCAAGGATCACTCGCCCCCGGCGAACGCCTGCTCTTCCACTCCGACGGCCTGACCGAGGCCCGCAACGCCAACGAGAGGGAATTCGGCGATTCCTTCGTCGACGCCATCGTCGGCTGGAACAACGCCGCCTCGGCGGCCACTCTCGTTGAAACGCTCATCGGCGAATGGAACCTGTTCACGGGTGGCCGCGCGCCGGAAGATGATGTGTCGATCGCGGTGATCGCGGGGCGGTAGAGGGCATGGAGCACGGACAAGAGTATCTGTCAGTCCGTGACACATCTGTCCCTGACGGGCGTCCTCCCATCCGTGACTCATCAGGGTCGCAATGTGGCACAGACACTCTTGTCTGTGCTGGCGAGCTTCAGCGAGACGCGACTGCGCGGTGTTGCGCTCCGCAAGCACAGACAGTCGCATCGGTTGCGATCTCCGGCTCATAATCCCTAGGCTCGCGCGATCCAAGCTCTTTGTTTCTGAGGCTATAGGTACTTCTGGATCGCTCTCTGAAGGTCCGCGTAACCCGCCCGCGTCGATGAGTACTGGACGAGCTGTCGATGTCTAAGATCGAATGGCACGTCTCCTATATCTTGCGCAAGCAAGATCGTGTTCTTGCTCAGAGCATGCGCGAATCCGAGTTCGTAGTAGACGTTCGCATTTCGGCCAGTTAGGTCTGCCACGATAAGTTCCGCTCGAAGAATGTCCTCCCAGACTATCGTCATGACCTCACGTGACTGGAAGATCTCGTCGGCTCTCGCACAATCCCATCCGGCCCGCGCCATAGCCGGCTTAACGCCGCGCATATAGACATCGTGAAACATTGGGTCAAACGGCATTAGAACAAAACAACGTCGCCGATTTGCGGCAAAGTCCAGCATGCGAAAGATGGCAGCGACCTTCTGTAGACTTATCTGCCCAACGCTCACCGCAGCGATAATCTTGCGGCGGCAAGCTGCGCAATACTCGCTCTTTGTGACTCCCACTTGCATGTCTTCAAGCGTGTTTAAGTAGTCGTCAACACACCCCACCGCGTTCTCATGAAACGGGAGATCGATATAACGAGACATTAGAATATCTACCACGTGGTAGATAAGGTACCGCTGCAAAGAATAGTTCGGGGCGGCTCTTGCTTTGGCGTGGGTTGTGACCACCGCAACGTCGGTGTCGAATGCGCTTGAATAAGACTCCTTTAGCCGACAATCTGTGATTCCGATCGGATACTCGTCCGGAAACCTCGCTTTAGACTCCGATAGAACAGCTGCTTGAAGATCCGCCACGCGTGCAGCAGACCGCGGTTTGACCGTCGCAGGTAGGGGGAGAATCCTATCGTCGTTCACAAACTCAAAATATTCTTGAACAGAGTTCAGCGTGAGCGCAAGGTTGTAAGCTACCTCGTCAGCAGCCTCGCCCATCCTGATGATTCGAATGCGTCGTGAATCGGAATTCATTGCCGTACCCCGTTGTATCGGAAGATGCCCGTAGCCGGTCATGCGTTGGCGTCGCCAAGCGCGGGTGGAATTGTACATGTGGCAGCATCTTCGCCTAGGAAAACCCAACGCTACTTCCAGCAGAGTCCTGATCCCTCGCCTCGCCTACGAAGGGTCAGATTGCGCCGCCGGAGCGTCTGGTGGCGGTGTGCCACGAAGCGATATTCCACGCTAGGCAATAACACGAACCGTTGCGGTCGTGGATGCAAATGCACTCGTCGCTGTGTGTGCGGCAAATGCCGCTTGCGGATGCGGACTCGGGGCGACATGCGCGGTATCGAGGTGGACGGCCGCCGTAAATCTTGGAGGGGAAAGCGGCAGGAAGTCGATGTACCCGCCGCGGTAGAAGAAGGGGCGGTCGGCAGGTTCACACGCAGGGGGCGCATCAACGAAAGACTTCGACGCACATGCTTAGATGGTAGAGGAGGTCGCGCCGTGACGGCGCGATTCAGCGCCTTCTCATCAAGCGGCCTATCGAGCGGATTCTTGCTACGAAAAGAGCTGCTCAATGGAGTCGGCGATGGTGCAGAGGATCGAGATCGCCACTGGCGGCGTAAGGAGGAAGGGCTGTTCGGGGTGAGCGGTGAAGTTCCTGAACTTCCGAATCCACGTCCACGCATCCAGCTCCGCGCGCGAGAGGATTTTTAGCTTCTTCATCCTTCCGAGCCTGAACGCGAAGCCGGTTGGATTGCCGTCAGGACGGGACATCGGGACGCCCGCCGCTTGCGCTCGGGCGGTAACAGCCGCTTCCGCGGCCTTCAGTGCGTGCTCCAGTCCGCGTGTGAAAAGAGCATACGAGCAGAATCCGTGGAGCATCGGTTCGCGGGCTTCGTCGAAAAGCGTCCGCACGGCTAGCGGGACGCGATCCGTAAGTTGGGGATCGCACACCGCAGCTTGCCAGTGCTCGGTCGTCATCGGCACAACATCGCCGGTCAAGAGATTCAATCGGACGAATGCCGCCGTGCGCGGGTCAGAATGGTACGCTTCCACAGGCAGTCATTATATCGCTGGCTGCAGAGAGCGATTGGCGCTCTCCGCGTCACCCTCGGTTGAAACCTCGGTGAGTCGACCGATGTCTCAGGCGAGGTATCCAGCAGGGTGAGATGGATCGATCCTCAGTTCGGCCCCAGAAGAGTCGAACCGAGTCAGACTGCTGGAGTTTGTGGGACACAGTCGCGAAATTCTTCTCAGAGACATCAACGCGGGCCGCCAAGGCGGCTCGTGCATCGCCGAACAGGTGGTCGGCACGTATAATCAGACTGTGTCACGCGCGCCTTCTCTCACAGCCCGTGTTCGCGATCTGGTCGTCAGGCTGTATCAGGAGTCCCACGATTTCAATGGCGTCCTCTACGACGAGGTTGTCGCACGCCTCGCCGCTCCGGAAGCTGCTGTAGTCCGAGCAGTTCGTGCGCTCATTCGGCGTGGAGCAATCGCGGCAATCTTCGGGGACATCCATCCGAACGCCTACATCCGTGCGCTCCGGGACGAGCCGATCGAAGCACAACTCACGAAACTAAGCGGCGGATCACATCCGTGTCTCTATCCAACCGAGGCAACGCTCTCCACGATCATTCCACCTGATCTTTATGCCGACAAACCATTCACCCGTCGCCTCGCGCTCGGCGAGCCGCAGCTCGCGTACGATGCCTTTGATCTCGCCATACTGGAGCCGTACCGCAACGATCCGCGCTACGTCTTCGAAGCCGGAGATGCCGGCGGCATGATCTCGATCAGCGACGCCTACTACCAGTCAACGGACATGCCGGAGCGCGATCAGGTGCTCTTGCAGTCGTTCGGTTTTTGCTACGGGCCGAAGAGACGCCGCGCTGTGGGCGTGTTCCTTCGGTATCTGTCAGACCTGAGCCCGGAACACCAGCGGATCTGGCAAGCCCGGATGCTCACAGGCGACTACAAGATGCACCCGGACTACTGGGACTCCGCCATGGGGTACTTCCCCGAAGGGGCATCAATCTTCGAAGCCGTTCTCGCAGAGTTGACGTTCATCAATCGGATGGCGGCTGCGATGGGACGTGATCGGCTCTTCAAGAGCGATTTCGCGGATGCCCGTCCGGTCGATTTTTCCTTCCTGCTCCGACCAACCCGTAGAGACTTCGACGTGTTTGTACAGACCCTCGATAAGATGTTGAGCGACAACATCGACAAGGGCTTCTTCCTGAAGGAAGTGACGGACGAAATCCGCGAATCGCGCAAGAACGGCGATGCGGTCGTGAAGCCAAAGGGAACGATCACTATGCTAGAGGAATGGGTCAGCCTGCACTTTCGGTCGAAGGATCCTTCAGTTCCAGCGCTCTTCAAAACGCTGAAAGAGGTGCGTACCCTTCGCTCGAAGCCGTCGCATTCACTGCGCCCGAACGCGCACGACGAATCGCTCTTCGAAACGCAACGCGAACTCATGATACGGGTATACCAAGCGGTGCAGACCCTCCGTCTTATTCTCGCGTACTGGCCAGAAACCAAAGGCTGTGAGGTGCCGCGAATGCTGCGCGGCCACACGAAAATCCGAACGATGTAGAGTGCGACTGCAACCGTGAAGCAGGCCCGCAGATTAGCGGAGCACCTCATCCAGTCGCGCGGCAAACCGGAGCGCTTCAGGGTTCGGACGTCGCAGGACCATCTTGCGCCGGCGATTCCGGAGACTGAGGCGATCCGGGAGCCGGCGCCGGCTTCTTGCGGCACCGGAAGCTCCTCAACCGCTTGATCTCCTGCACGTGTGGCACGAGGACGGCGTGGGCCGGGTCGCGCGCCAACCGCGTTCCGATATTGTACGCCCGCGCGGTGATTAAGGCCAGGCGCTGGCGGCGGATGAGGTTCGCGCCGGAGACGCCGTTCAGCATCGCCCGGAGCTCATCCTCGACCGCCGTCCAGCGGTTGGTGTCTTCGTACAACTGGCGCACCTCATCCGCCGGCTGGCCGACGGCCTGCTCGACGATGTCGAGCGCGCCAATAACGTTGATCGACGCCTGCAGGACAGGATTGGATGCGCGTGTGCGGTTGCGCAGTGATTGGCGCTCCGCGGCGGTCAGCGGTGTCACTTCGCCGATCTGCGCCCTGGTGGCGCGCAACTGATCGACCACTGCCTCATGGGTCAACGTCCGTGCGGTAACGGGGTTTTTGTTTCTTCACTGGTATTCATATCGTTTTCCTTAGATCACGAGCTCTCAGCATCGCACGGAGGTGAAGGCTGCGCTTAGCACTGGGACAGACAAGAGTGTCTGTGCCACAGCGGACCTAGGTTTCAGCGGGATCTCTGTGCGCGGTAGGAAGACCGTGCTCCGGGCAGGACGCAATGTGACATGTCGGCGCCACAGGATCATCCTCGTCAAGATCCGGCTTCAATGTGCCTTGGCACAGACACTCTTTGTCTGTGCCGGCGAGCGTCAGCGAGCCGCGACCGCGCCATGCTGTGCCCCGCAAGCACAGACATTCGGATCGCCCGTCGCTTCCGGCTCGTACCCCAACGCCGGCGCGAGCCAGCGCTCGACGAGCGCAAGCGGCATGTCTTTGCGCCTGTGGTAGTCGACGACCTGATCGCGTCCGATGCGGCCGACGGCGAAGTACTTCGATTGCGGGTGCGCGAAGTAGAGGCCGCTGACGGACGCAGCGGGGGTCATGGCGAAGTTCTCGGTCAGCTCGATGCCGGCGCGGCCGGCGTCGAGGAGGGCGAAGAGCGTCGTTTTCTCGCTGTGATCGGGGGCGGCGGGATAGCCGGGGGCGGGGCGGATGCCGCGGTATTTTTCGGCGATCAGCTCCTCGCTCGAAAGGCTCTCGTTCGGCGCGTACCACTCCGCGCGCGCCTCTTTGTGCAGCAACTCCGCGAGCGCTTCGGCCAGCCGGTCGGCGAGCGCCTTGGTCATGATGGCGTTGTAGTCGTCGTGGTCTTTTTCAAATCTCGCCACGACCTTGGATACTCCGATTCCGGCGGTCACGGCGAAGCCGCCGATATAGTCGATGATGTTGCTCGCTTTCGGAGCGATGAAATCGGCGAGGGCGAGGTTCTGGCCGGTGTTCGTCTCCTGCTGCTGGCGCAGGGTGTGGAACGTGGCGATGACGTCGCCGCGCGATTCGTCGGCGTAGATCTCGACGTCGTCACCTACCGAGTTGGCGGGCCAGAAGCCGTAGACGGCGCGCGCCTGGATGAGGCGGTTGTCGATGATCTCGCGTAGCAGTCGGCGGCCATCGTCGTAGAGCTCTTTCGCGCGCGGCTCGTCGAGGATCTGCGGGAAGCGGCCACGCAGCTCCCACGCCGCGAAGAACGGGTTCCAGTCGATGAACGGCTCGATCCGTTCGAGAGGAACGTCCTCGAGAACGCGAACTCCGAGGAACGGCGGGCGGGCGGGCGAAAACGTCAGCGACGGTTTGCGGCGCCGCGCGGCCTCGAGCGACAGCAGCTTCATCTCGCTCTGGCGCTTCGCCTGCGCTTCGCGAAGGTGTTCGTACTCTGCCTGCCGCTCGCGCACGAACTCGTCTTTTCGATCCGAGAGCAGCGTGCTGACGACGCCGACGGCGCGCGAGGCGTCGAGCACGTGCAGCGTGGCGTGCGAGTAGCGCGGTGCGATCTTCACGGCCGTGTGGAGTTTCGACGTCGTCGCGCCGCCGATCAGCATCGGCGTGGTGAACCCGCGCCGTTCCATCTCGCGCGCTACGTGCACCATTTCATCGAGCGATGGGGTGATCAGACCGGAGAGGCCGATGATGTCGGCCTTTTCGGCGATGGCGGCGTCGAGAATCCTGTCGGCGGAAACCATCACCCCGAGGTCGATGACTTCGTAGTTGTTGCAGCCGAGAACCACGCCGACGATGTTCTTGCCGATGTCGTGGACGTCGCCCTTGACGGTGGCCATCAGCACCTTGCCGCGTTGCGAGAGATCGCCGGCCTTCGCCTTCTCCGCCTCCATGAACGGCAGCAGATAGGCCACCGCCTTCTTCATGACGCGCGCGCTCTTGACGACCTGGGGGAGGAACATCTTGCCGGCACCGAAGAGGTTGCCGACGACGTTCATGCCGTCCATGAGCGGCCCTTCGATGATGGAGAGAGCGCTCGGGTAGCTCTGCCGCGCCTCCTCGAGGTCCTCGTCGAGATGCTCGATGATCCCTTTGACGAGCGAGTGCGAGAGCCTTTCCTCGACGCTGCCGCCGCGCCACGCTTCCTCTTCCTTGGCCGCGGCCGTCCCCGATCCCTTGATCCGATCTGCGACGCGATCGGCGTAGGCGAGCAGGCGCTCGGTGGCATCGGCGCGGCGATTGAGCAGCACGTCTTCGACGAGGTCGAGGAGCTCGCGCGGAATTTCTTCATAGATGGCGAGCTGTCCGGCGTTGACGATCCCCATCGTCAGCCCGGCTTTGATGGCGTGGTAGAGAAATGCGGCGTGCATCGCTTCGCGGACGGTCTTGTTGCCGCGGAAGGAGAAGGAGACGTTGCTGATGCCGCCGGAGAAACTGACCAGCGGAAAGCGCTCGTGCAGGCGTCGCACCGCTTCGATGAAGGCGACGCCGTAGTTGTTGTGCTCCTCGATGCCGGTGGCAACGGTGAGGACGTTGGGGTCGAAGATGACGTCTGTCGGATCGAAGCCGACTTCGTCGACGAGGATGTGGAAGGCGCGCGCGCAGATCGCCACCTTGCGGTCGATCGAATCAGCCTGTCCCTGTTCGTCGAAGGCCATCACGATCACGCCGGCGCCGAAGCGGCGGATGATGCGGGCCTGCTCGCGGAACTTGTCTTCCCCCTCTTTCAGCGAAATCGAGTTGACGACCGATTTGCCCTGTGTGCACTTCAGGCCCGCCTCGAGCACCGTCCATTTCGATGAGTCGATCATCAACGGTACGCGGGCGATGTCAGGCTCCGAGGCGACGAGGTGGAGAAAGTGGGTCATGACTTTCTCCGACTCGAGCAGCCCTTCGTCCATGTTGACGTCGAGGATGTTCGCGCCGCCGTCGATCTGCTGTTTGGCAATGGCCAGCGCCGGCTCCAGATCGCCCGCTTTCACGAGCTGGGCAAACTTGGGCGAGCCGGTGACGTTGGTACGTTCGCCGACCATGATGAATTGCGATCCTTCACCGCCGTCATTGCGGACCGTGAGCGCTTCCAGTCCGCTGAGCCGCAGATGCTTTTCGACCCGCGGAGGTACCCGCGGCGGAAACTCCTTCACGGTCTCGGCGATGGCGCGAACGTAGTCAGGCGTCGTGCCGCAGCAGCCGCCGACGAGATTGATCCAGTTGTTGCCGGCGTACTCGTGCAGCAGCTCGGCCATCTCCGCCGGCGTCTGGTCGTATTCACCGAGCGCGTTCGGCAGGCCGGCGTTCGGGTAGCAACTGATGTAGACCGGCGCGATGGCGGCCAACTCCTCGATGTGCGGCCGCATCTCTTTTGCGCCGAGGGCGCAGTTGATGCCGACGGCGAGTAGCGGGGCGTGGGAGATCGAGTTCCAGCATGCTTCGACGGTCTGACCGGAAAGCGTTCGCCCCGAAGCGTCGGTAATCGTGATCGAGGCGATGACCGGCAGGCGGATGCCGGTATCGGCGAAGTACTTTTCAATCGCGAACAGCGCGGCCTTGAGATTGAGCGTGTCGAACGTCGTCTCCGGCATCAGGATGTCGGCGCCGCCGTCGGCGAGGCCGCGCGTCTGGTCGTAGTAGGCATCGACCAACTCGTCGAACGTCACACCGCGGAAGGCGGGGTTGTTGACGTCGGGCGAGAGCGATGCGGTGCGGTTCGTCGGTCCGAGAGAGCCGGCCACGAAACGGGGACGGTCCGGAGTGGAGCAGGCATCGACCGCTTTGCGTGCTAAACGAGCCGCGGCGAGGTTGATTTCGTAGGCATACTCGACGAGGTCGTAGTCGGCGAGCGAGATCGCCTGGGCGTTGAAGGTATTTGTCTCGATGATGTCGGCGCCCGCTTCGAGGTACTGGCGATGGATCTCTTCGACGACGGCGGGGTTGGTCAGGCAAAGGATGTCGTTGGCCCCTTTGAGGTCGCGTGGATGATTCGCGAACTGTGTACCGCGGAAGGCGGCCTCGTCGAGCCGGTAGCGCTGGATCATCGTTCCCATCGCGCCATCGAGGACGAGGATGCGGCGATCGAGTAAATGACTGAGCTCGGCGGTACGGTCCGGTTGCGCCATTCGAATCTCCTGAAAAGAAAAGGCCCCGCTGAAATTGCGGGGCTTCAGTCGGAGTCGAACGCGATCTGCTGCCGGCTCTTTAGCTTTTTTTAACCTGGTTGCAAGCGGCCCCGCAAATCAGTCCAGGAGCGAGGAGGTTACGGCAGCGCGCGGAGTGTTGTCAAACGGCGTGAGCCGCGGAATCCATCGCCGGACATGCTTGCAGTATTCAATGTAGTCGTCGCCGAATTTCTCCCGCAACACCGGCTCTTCGAATCCGAGGATGAAGAGCGTTGTCGCACACCAGAGAGAGGCCATCACGATGAGCATGGTGATCGTCAGCCGGGGGAATGTCAGACCTTCACCCAGAAGAACCACGCCGAGGCCGACGTACATCGGATTGCGCACCCAGCGATAAAGGCCGCTGATGACCAGTCGCCGCGGCGGATCGAATGGCGCCGGTGTTCCGATGCCGCGCCAGGCGAACTCGAACGCGCACTCGATGGCGATCGTGGCGCCGAGCGCGGTGACGATCCACCCCCAGAGACGAGGGTTGGTGAATGCTCCGGAGCCGGCGATCCATCGCGGCAGGAACCACGTCCAGATCGACACGAATAGAGGGCCGACGATGAGCGTACGGACGACGGCGAAGAGGCGTGCCAGCATGGAATCAACATGCTATCTTCAAAGCGCTATGTCCACCGTTGCTGAACTTCCGATTGCCCATACTGATCCCATCAATGCCAGAATTCTGGCAGTCTCCGAGGACCGCATCCAGGGGTTTGTGCGCGACCCGATCGGCGTCATCGCCGAGCAGTCCGGCGTCGACGCGGAGACGGTCATCGAACGCGTGCGCGCCATGATGCGCGCCGGCACCATCCGCCGGGTACGGCAGACGCTGATGGCGACGAACCTCGCCGAGGGAGCGCTCGTGGCGTGGCAGTACCCCGAGGGAAAGCTGGAGGCGGCCTTCGACTACATGGTGAAGGACGATCCGTTCTCCGGCCACGTCGTCATCCGCTCGACCGATGCCGCGACGCCCGGCTCGAAGTACCGCCTCTGGACGACGGTGAAGGTGCCGCAGGGCTATTCGATCGAAAAGCACTGCTCGATGATCGGTGGCCTTACCGGTGCGGAGCATTTTCGCGTGATGCCGGCCAACCGGATCTTCGCCTTAGGCGTAGGGCACGTCCGCCGGAAGGGGATGGAGCCTGGTTCTAAATCGGATGCTCTGGCCGAGGTGAAGGACACGACGAAGGCCGTCCTGAGCGGTCTCGATTGGCGCGTCCTGACGGCGCTCAAGCGCGAAGTCGAGCCGGACGAGTTCATCCGCGATCTCTGGCGCGCCCGGGCCGCCGAGGCCGGTGTTCCGCTGGAAACGTTCTGCGAGGTGGCCGAGTCGCTCAACGCACGCAAGGTCATCGGACGGTTCTCGACCTTCCTCGAGCATGTGAAGCCGCTGCAAAGCGGCGAACGCGTCACACGGTTCAACGCCCTTTTTCACTGGGCGGTACCGCCCGGCCGGGAAATCGAAGCGGGACGTGAAGTGGGAAGGTTTCACATTCTCACGCACTGCTACTGGCGAGAGGGAGGAGCGGAGTTCCGCAACGTCAACATCATGGCCGTGGCGCACGGGACGGAGAAGGATGCGGTGCTCGCTCACAAGGCCGCCATCGATGCCCATCTCGCCGCCATCGGGATCCCCGTGACGTACACGAACGTCTTCTGGGGCGGCCGCAGCGAGATCAAGCCGTCGGAGATTTCGCCGCTGGCCTACGTCGATTTCTGCCGGAGCCTCGGCGTCGATCCGGAGACGATGAGGGAGTGAGTGTGACGGGAGCCGGTAGTCGGGAGTCGGGGGTCGGAGAGGACAGTTTTTTTTCTCCGACCCCCGACTCCCGACTACCGGCTCATGTCGTCTCGCTCTCGCTCGCGGCAGTCGTTTTCGCCGTCGCAGCAATCGCCTTCATCCAGTCCTACGCCCGATGGCTCGATCCGATCATCGATACCGGACGCGATCTCTACATTCCCGAGCAGATTGCAAATGGGGCGAAGCTCTATCGCGACATCCGTTACCAGTACCCGCCGCTGGCGCCGTATCTGCTGGCGCTGATCACAGGGGGAATCGGGCACTCGCTGGCCGCGTACATGGCCATCGGGATCGCGCAGTCGATGACGATCGCGGCGTCGCTGTGGGTTGCGCTGCGGAAACCGCTCCCTGCGTTCGCGGCAACGCTGACATTCGTCGCGATCTGCTTCTGCGGCGCGTCGACGTGGGGAGCGAACTTTCTGTTTCCATACAGCTACGGCGCGACGTTCGGGATGGCGTTGTTGTGTGTCGCGCTCGCGGCGTTCGTACACGCGCGCAACTTCGTTGCCATCGCCGCACTGGTGGCGGCGTCGTGGTGCAAGGTGGAGTACGCGGTCGCGGCGCTGGTGATCGTGGTCATCCTTGCCGTGGCGCGGCGGATCACGTTGCGGCAGATTGCCGCGTATGGCGTGGGGATGGGGCTCAGCATCGCCGCGGTTGCGTTCTATTTTCGCGATACGCACTGGTGGAGTGAGAACGTCTTCGCAGCCTGGCAGCACGGCGCGCGGGCGACGCGCTTTTTCGCCATCATCTCCGGATTGGCCGGCTGGCGTGACCAGGTCGTGCAGATCGCCGTCGGTATCGCCGGGATCGCGGCGATCTTCTTCCTGCAGCGATGGAGACACTGGCTTGCCGCGGTGGCGATCATCATCGCCGCGGTCCTCATCGCCGACCATTCGTTTTTCCGCGCCTGGGCTATATTGCAATGGGTCGCCCTAGGATGGGCGCTCGTCCGCGACCGTGAGAGCCCGCTGGTGATCTTCGCGGCCTTCTCCGTCGCCACGACACTGCGAATTCCACTCAATGTTTCGCCGTCGTGGTACGGCTTCGTGCTGACCGTGCCGGCGATGGCGCTGGCGGCGTACGCGCTGTTCTGCTATCTACCCCGCCGCAATGCCATGGCGCTGTTCTGGCTCGCGCCGTTTGTTGCCACTGCCGGTGCCGATCTCTGGCAGCAGCACGAACGCTATGCGCAGAAGCAGTACGCGATCGTCTCGCCGCGCGGTACGTTCTACGACTGGAATCGCGACCGCGCCGCGATCCTGAATCGGGTGATCGCCTCGGTTCCTGACGGCACGCTGGCCGTGATGCCGGAAGGGATCACCATCAACTACCTGACGGGCACGCGCACGCCGCTGACGTTTCACACCTTCACGCCGGTCGAGACGGCAGATCCGGTTGTCGAAGAAGAGATCGTGCGGGAGATGACTGCCCATCCGCCTGACCGGGTGCTCCTGGTGAGCCGCGATGTGCGCGAGTACGGCTCGCGCGGATTCGGGATCGACTACGACATGCGCGTCGCCGCTCTGCTGCGAGCCCGCTATCGCGTCCAGCAAGTGTGGCACGGCGAGAGGTTTGAAGCGGTTCTCTTTCGAAACGCGGAGGCGCGCACACTACGCTGACGCTCCCGCGAAATTGATACGATCGCAGGCGCGAGTGACGAATTTCAGTTCCAACGCAGGCCATGGAAGGAGCGGGAACGGCCAAAACTGGTAAGTCTGCGAACTTCCCGAGTCCAAACGTGGCCTTCGCGAGGCCAGACGTGGCCTCCACCAGGCCAGACGTGGCCTCCACGAGGCCAGACGTGGCCTCCACGAGGCCAGACGTGGCCTCCACGAGGCCAGACGTGGCCTCCACCAGGCCAGACGTGGCCTCCACCAGGCCAGACGTGGCCTCCACCAGGCCAGACGTGGCCTCCACCAGGCCAGACGTGGCCTCCAGGGGTGCGCCGCATCTGCCGGAATTGGTGGTCAGCCAGCCGGTGCGCGTGACTTGGCACCCAGTTCCAGGAGTGTATTTACGGACTCCGGGAGTGTGTTGACTGACTCCTGCGCTGTGTTATTAGCTGACTCGGGGAGTGTGTTAATAACTTAAGCTAAAGCTATAAGCTAAGCTGCTGAGAGGAACGCCACCCCGGGGTTTTCCTTCTCGGCGTAGTCCAGCTCCCACTGCGAGCTGAAGAGGACGACGGCTCGTCCGGCGCTGTCGATGGCGATCCTGGAGCGGCTGGGGAGGTTCAGTTTCGTCGCCACTTCATCGACGTCGCGATCGATCCAGCGGGCCAGCGTGTACGGCAGCGTCGTCACCGTGGTCTCGACGTTGTACTCACTCTCGAGCCGCGACTTCATGACGTCAAACTGCAGTTCGCCGACGACGGCCAGGATCGGTTCGCTGCGCAGCCCTTCGTGCGGTGAGAGCACCTGCATCACGCCCTCTTCCTCGAGCTGGGCCAGCCCTTTCTGGAACTGCTTCTGCCGTGTCACCTGTCTGGCGCGCAGCGTGGCGAAGTGCTCGGGCGCGAAACGGGGAATCGGCGCGAACTCCACCGGTGCGCCGGACGACACGGCGTCGCCGATATGGAAGAGACCGGGGTTCACGAAGCCGATGACGTCGCCGGGATAGGCGCTTTCGATCGTCTCGCGCTCTCGGGCGAAGAGGCGGTGCGGGCGGGTCATGCGTACCTCGCGGTTCAGGCGGGAGTGATGGACGAGCATGTCCTTTTCGAACACGCCCGAGCAGACGCGCATGAAGGCCAGGCGGTCGCGGTGACGCTTGTCCATGTTCGCCTGAATCTTGAAAACGAAGCCGGTAAATGTCTCGCTGGTGGCCTCGACGATCATCTCTTCGCCGCCGACGTGTGCGATGTGCGGGGCGGGCGGAGGCGCGAATTCGAGGAGGGCATCGAGAAACGGCTGGACCCCGAAGTTGTTGATGGCACTTCCGAAGTAGACCGGGATGACCCGTCCGCGTCCGAAGGACTCCGCCGTAAAGGCGACGCCGGCGCCCTCCAGCAGTTCCGCCGCTTCACGCAGATCCTGCCAGGCCGTCGGACCGATCTCGTCCTCGAGCATCGGATCATCGAGGCCGCCGACGGTCACCGCCGCAACCGACGCCCCGTGCGCGGCGCGCGCGAACCGGAGCACCTGCTGTTTGCGCAGGTCGAATACACCCTGAAAGTTCGGCCCATTGCCGATCGGCCAGTTCATCGGCACCGCGCCGACGTGCAGTTCCTTCTCGATCTCGCTCAGCAGCTCGAACGGATCGCGTCCCGGATGATCGAGCTTGTTGATGAAACAGATGATGGGAATCTGCCGCATGCGGCAGACCTCGAACAGTTTCCGCGTCTGCGGTTCGATGCCTTTGGCCGAATCGAGCACCATCACGGCGCTGTCGGTCGCGGCCAGCGTGCGATAGGTGTCTTCGCTGAAATCCTCGTGGCCCGGTGTGTCGAGAAGGTTGAGGCAGTACCCCTCGTACTCGAACTGCAGCGCGGTGGAGGTGATGGAGATGCCGCGCGTCTGCTCCATGGCCATCCAGTCCGAAGTGGCGTGGCGCTGGCCTTTGCGGGCGCGCACGGCTCCCGCCATCTCGATCGCGCCGCCATAGAGGAGCAACTTCTCGGTCAGCGTCGTCTTGCCGGCGTCGGGGTGGGAAATGATGGCGAACGTCCGGCGGCGAGCCACCTCGCGGCTGAGCTCAGCGGATGCCGCCACTGTTGGAAGTGCTGTCATACGAGCCTCTTAGAACGTGCGGTAGAGATGAACATTCCGATGCTCTGAGCCCGCCTGAAGAGTCAGGACTGCTCAATGATTGCGGGATGTTGATGGCTGAGCCCTGGGCGACCGGGCGTGGCCGGCAGTGCCGGCTATTTGCGCATGCTGACGTTGCGCCGGCGGAAGAGGTTGAGCTCCGTCCGGTAATGACGTTCCTTCGGCGAAAGGCGTGACGCTTTCTCGTAGTAGTCGCGGGCTGCCGGAAGGTCGCCGATCGCTTCCGACACGGCGCCGAGGTTGAAGTAGAGCGATGCGGATTCGCGATGACGGGTCACCGCGGCCTGCCAGATGGCGCGGGCATCCTCCGGGCGCTCGGAGCTGATCATGGCGAATCCTTCTTCGAACGACGGCGCTGTCTGATCGAGCTCGATCGATTCGCGCACGTTTCGCGGCGTGATCTCATCCGCGGCGATGACCGCGGCGTAACGCGCGGCCTGTTCGTACGCAACGTCACGCTCGTCTTCGGTGAGCGCGGTGGACCGAGGAGACGTCCCCTCTCCGCGCACGGTGTAGGAGAACAACCGTTTTCCGTCGGCGCTCAAGACGTCCACTCGTGCCGAACAGATCGCGTCGATCCAGTGATGGACCCGTTTCACCCGCTCGCCGCTGTCAAGATACTCACTCCCCTCGGCACTTTTCTCTTCGCCGGAGCAGGAAAACCGATTGACGCCGAGATAGGCATCGGCGTGAAGCTCGCGCCGGACCGCGCGCAGGGAGTGCTCATCGACGATGAGATGGTGGTTGTTCTCGACAGCGTTTGCGATGCGCAATACGCCGCCCCGCGAGACGAGGTCGACGAAATGCTCGACAAACGTCTCGATCTTGGTGCTGTCGCCGATGGCGTAAATAACGGCCAGACGCTCCGCCGGAGCGAGGTCGTGTACAGGCGCCATCGTCCTGGTGAACGTGATCCGAGGCGGGTTTGCCGATGCGGAAGCGGTGCTCAGCACGAGCGCTGCGGCGAGAACGAATCCTGATTTCATGGTGTCGTCACAGAGTTTACTTGACCTGGTGAACTACGCTCGCGCCCATGCCCTTGGATGCACAAAATCGCGGGATAGAATGCCGGCCGAATGCGTCTGAATGTGACGAGTGAGATCGGCAGGCTGAAAAGCGTGCTGGTCCACCTGCCCGGGCGGGAGATCGACGTGATGATCCCGCCCATGATGAATCAACTCCTCTTCGACGACATTCTCTACGGCCAGGTCGCTCGCGAAGAGCACCGCCGGTTCCAACAGCTCATTCGCTTCATCACTCCCGAAGTCATCGACGTGCAGGATCTCCTCGAGGAGGTGCTCGAAGACGCCGGCGTGAGGCGGAGCATCGTCCGCGATCTCGAGAAGCGCAAGATCCTCGGTCGAAAACTGGCCGCGATACTTCGCGAGCAGCCACCCGCCGCTCTCGCGCAGACGCTGATCGGCGGCATCCCGCGCGAGAAAGACGGCAGAGGTGAGCTGCCGGCGTTCGACCTCCTCCCTGTTCCCAACTACTTCTTCATGCGCGACCCGCAAGTGGTCATCGGCGACGGCGTCGTCATTTGCGGCATGGCCACGCAGGCCCGTCGCCGCGAATCGCTGCTATCCAGATACGTGTTCGAGCACCACGCGCTGTTCCGCGACAGCGGCTGCTGGACGGACTTCATGGCCGAGGAGGAGCCGGAACAGACCGCAAAGCAGCGCATACCCACAATCGAGGGCGGCGACATCCTCATTCCCTCGCGCGAACTGCTCCTTGTCGGCGTTACCGAGCGTACGAACCGCGCGGGCGTACGGCAGCTTGCGACATCGCTGCGCGATGCCGGCAGCGAGGTGAAGACGATCGTCGTCGTCGAACTGCCGAGACAGCGCTCCTTCATGCACCTGGACACCGTCTTCACGTTTACCAGCCGCAACGAATGCCTCATCTATCCACCGGTGATCCTGCCCGGTGGCAGTCAGGCCGCGACGGTGACC
>WNFG01000614.1_pt1 | contig 42076 bp, 35 predicted proteins | sample 5400431 | NCBI WGS metagenome assembly WNFG01 (sample SAMN13153346, study PRJNA577476) | soil metagenome | isolation source: 120 cm saprolite under Douglas fir tree site 2 hole 3 replicate 2 | place: USA:California | collected 2015-04-18
CATTTAATACATTCGTATGACAATAGGTCGCACAAGCTTTCGACGGGAAGCTTGCCAACTGATGTCTGTCCAGCGTGATCAGCAGGAAGGAGATTTGCACCGGAGATTCGCGACGACGAGGAGGCGATGATGATGGTGGCGGGTTATCCGTCCTATGGGCCGCGGTGTCCTCAGATCACATCAAGCACCCCCATCATCCCTTGGTCTTCATGCTCCAGGATGTGGCAGTGGTACATGCGCAGCCCCTTCATGTCCTGGCGGACCTTGAATCGCACCGTCTCCGCCGAAGCGATGTTCACTGTGTCCTTCCAGGCAAGATACGGGGTCTTGGTCTTGGAACCGTTCCTCTCGCGCTCGGTGACCTGGAACTGCGTGCCGTGCAAATGGAATGGGTGGTCCATGTCCGTTGGGTTGACCACTTCCCACAGCTCGACTTGGCCGGCTTTGGTCGTCAGATCGACACGCCCCATTTTGAACGCCTTGCCGTTGATCAGGAACTGCGCAGCCATCCCGCGTCCCATCTTGGTCGGGTCCATGCCACCATCGGACATGCTCATGCCGTCTCCCATGGGCATCTGTTCGCCGAACTCCAGACGCTTGATTGCACCCGGCGTCCCCAGCTCCTCGATCTTGCGGAGCCTCGCCGGCAATGCTGCCGCCCTGACGGGAACGCCAGCCAGCCTCACGGTCAGCAGCGATAGCGTCTGGGAAGGAGGCTTGCCGCCTCCCATCCACCCTCGCTCGTAGGGCAGTGTCTGAAGCGCCACCGTACGACCAGATCCGCGCCGGAACGTAACAATGACATCCGCTCGCTCGGCGGGGGAGAGCAGTACCTCCCTCAGACCGGGGACGGGGCTCTCCACGTAGCCGCCGTCGGTACCGATGAGGGTCATCTCGTGGTCTTCGAAGGCAAGCCGAAGGTATCGCGCGTTGGTCGCATTGTAGAGGCGGAAGCGGCACGTGGAGCCCGGCGCCAGCGTCAGCACGGGATTCTGCTGGCCGTTCACGAACAGGTGGTCGCCCTCACGACCATTCATCAGATCGACCATATCGTCCGCAGGGATAGCGCCAGTAGCGCTGAGCCGAAGATCTGTGATGAAGGCCATGATGTGGTGGATGTCTCTTGGCAGCGGATCACTCTTCGGATTGACGATGAATGCGCCGGCCAAGCCGCGGTACACCTGCTCGGCCGAGAGCCTGTGCGGATGCGGGTGGTACCAATAGGAGCCCGCGCTGTCGGCGGGCAAGACAAACTCGTAGACGTGGCCGCTGCCGCTGGTCACCGGGCTCATGGGATTTCCGTCCTGTGCGGCGGGGACCGGCATGCCGTGCCAGTGGATGGTCGATACCTGACCGGGGATCCTGTTCTCAAACAGGATGCGCACCCGGTCGCCTGCGCCCGCTTCGATGAGCGGACCCGGAATCATGCCGTTGTAGGCCCAGAACTCGGTCTGCTGGCCAGCGCCGACGTCCAGGCGAGCGGGAGCAGCAGTGAGGCTGGCTTCGAAGACCCCGGGTGTCTTGCTTTGGTTCACGAGCTTCGGCAGGGCGCGCAGGGGTTGGCCTGTGCGGATGGTCACGGGCTTGGCCTGGCCGCCCACCGTCGGGGTTTCGCTCATGCCGCCCATCGTGGTCATGCTGGCCCTGCTGTCCTTGGTGCTCCGGAGCGGGCCAGCCAAACCCACAGACAGCATTGACAGAATGAAATGTCTACGCTTCATGACCGCCTCTGTTCGGGATTCCGCGACGGCCCGCTCATGCTGAGCGAAAACCGCCGCGGCGGCTCGACGTCTGCGAAGGTCACCGTGTGTTTGCTGCCACGCGAGGTCTGCATCCTCCCGGTCGCGCCGGAGACGAGAGGACTGCTCACTTCACACGAGCGGATGCCTGTGTTCCAGCGGCTCCAATTGCTCGGATCGGACGAGACGCTCCACACTCGCTCCGGGGACGCCGTCGTAGAACGCAATTTTCCGTAGGTCTTCACGTGGCGGCTCCTCCACTCATGCCTTTTTCCTAGTGGTGGCCTTCGGTCTCAGGGTTTGGGCGTAGTGGTAGCTGGCCTTCAGATACGGACGGAGCGCCGCGGTGTTTTTCAACAAGTCGTCCGGAATGGCGACGTACTCCTTGTTCGGCGGCCACGCCGGATCGGCCCGAAAGATCGTTGCGTTGTGGTTCTCGAGGAACGCAGAGCGATCTGGTTCCGGCAAGCGGATCCCAACGACGCCATACTTCGAGATCAGGGAATACATGTTCCCGTTTACCGCGGTATAGGCGGCGCCGAAGTTCGACTTCGACTCGATTCCCGGTGTACTGGCGACCAACTTCTCGTAAAGCCGCAACTTGTCGGGCGGTACGCTCGTCTTCTTCTTCTTCTCTGCTGCCATAACGCTCAAGTCTCCCCGCCGGCCGCTAGACGTGCCCGAGTTGCTCGAGCGAATGCGGCCAGCCCATCGTTCGGATCGCCCGGAACGTCCACCAACTAGTGACGTTTGCAAGAGTATCGAATAGTGGTTTGCAAACAAGGGGCAGACGCGAAGGGCGGATCGCGCCTGCCGCAATTGCCCAAGTCTACGGCTCTCCCAGCGTGCCAGCGGAGAGCGAGGCGCGGTCCTGCTCGAGCACGTAGCCTTGCTGGATCAGCTCATCGACTGCCGCCTCTCGCAGCGCGGAGTATTCGGCCTGGCCACCGGGGTAGCGGTCGGCGATCGAGGTCCGCGTATCGCCCTCGGTCGCGGTCGCCGGGAATGGGATGTACGAACCGGACAGGTTGCACCCCTCGCCCGGCGCGTGGGTCTCCGCGCGCAGGTTGCGACCGGCATAGGTCGCGTACGGCACGGAGATCTCCGGCGGTACGATACCGCCCATCGGATTGCCGTCGGAATTGGGCCTGGTCACGAACACCGGATAGGGCGCACCAATGAGGGGTGGTTCCTCGCTGTGGTCGACGAAGCTCAGCCGGTTGAGCGCGTCCAGGCTGTAAGGGGCGCTCGGGATGTTTGGATAAAGCGACTGCGCCTCCTCAATCGTCACCAGCGTTCCGTCCTCGAGGTTGGGGTAGGCGCTGGCGGGTGGGGTGATGCCTCGGGTCGCCCAGCGGTCGAGCGCGACCAGGAGCGCCCGCAGATATGGGGTCATCGGAATCGGGTCCTGGAACTGCTGGCAGATTCCTCTCATTTGCGCCGAGCCAGGCGTGCCACCGCCGTGCTGAGCACCCGCGACCATGTAGATGCGGACGTTCTGCGGCAGCTGCAATGGCTGGCCGTTTGCGTCGGTCACGACCAACGACGCACGTGCCTGCCAGGTCTCGCTGTCGCTGTCGACTTGCACCACCTTGGGGCAATTCCGCGCGCGCGAGCACCGAACCAGGACGCCGTCGGTACGGTCGCTGATGGGGTCGAACGTCGTCGCGTAGGTGAAGGGGAACTGGTCGCCTGGGAACGTGTGGTCCTCGTGTTGGCGCGAGAAGCGCCCCGCCTGCGAGAATTGCACGTTGAGCGACGTCTTTCGCGAGCCGGGAATGACGGGGAGGATGCCGTCGAAGACCTGCCGGCGGGAGACGTCGGTATTGAACCCCTGATACACCAGGTCCTTCAGAAACCGACCGCTCTGCGAAACACCGTAGCCAAGCGCGGCGCGGAATCCCTGGCGCAAATGATCGTGCGATCCTCGTTCGCCGTAGCGCATGAAGGAAACGAGGTCTCGCGTCGCCGCAAACCCGATGCCGTTCACGATCGGATCCTTCGCCATGTAGACGAGCTCGTAGAGCGCCCCCTGGTCGAAGCCCTCGGCCTTGGTGACGGTGACCGTGTGGTCGTCGACGAAGGTGAAGCTGGACCGCGGCAGCATTTGTCGCTCATCGGTTTCGCGCTCACGCACCGTCAGGGTGGCCGTGGCGGGATCGAGCGATGCCGTCGGATACGTCAGGTTGCCCGTGAACGTTGCACCGTCGTCCGAGAAAGGAAAGCCGCCGTTGCCGCCCGTGTCTGGCATATACTCCTCGCGGCTGAGCCCGACGATTGGCTGGCCGCGGTTGGTGGCGGTGGGGAAATGGCCCTTCAACGTCGCTGCGCTGCCGGGCCACAGCTCGCCCTGCCAGCCGCTCCAGAGGATGGTGTATCCCTGGGACATCCAGAAGCCGGTTCCTGAGGTTTGCGGGTCTGGGGCCGCGCCCGGAATGGGAACCCCGTTGCCGCGATTCACGACGGAGTAAATCAGCTTGTGATTGCCGGTGCCGGCGACCGAGGGTCGCATGATCGCGATCTCCACGTTGTACTCGACGTGACGGCGTCGGTTCACCGGTGCTCTATGAATGTTGACGATGTCCGCGTTTTGCGGCGAGCTTGGATCCAGCTCGCCATAAGCCACACCGTTCAGCAGCTCGTAGGCAATGCCTAGGTCGCCGTACGTGCCCGGGACGGGCGTGGTCTGGGCAATGTCGATCCGCGTGATTCCGACACCGTGTCGCTCGTCGGCCTCACTGCGTTCCACGAGCAGCAGCGCTCCCAGCAGCAGCACCAACGCATCTATTCGTTTCATGGTTTACCTCCCTGGTTGTTGTGACGTCTGGAGCGAGCGGCCGTCGGGGGCAGCGATGTGGCCGGCGGCGATCATGACCAGAAAGGGCGCGGGGGCCGCCGAAGAAATCGAGAGCCGCGGCCAGCGGTGCCTCCAGTGAGCAACGGGTCAGTCGCCATCGTGCCCGTGGTGCTCCCCAGCCTCCGCACAGACGAAGTTCTCCGCCTCGTCGATGCTCCCGTGCCCGATGTAGCGCGCGACCTGCGGGAAGGGGCAGAGCGGGCGCGTGCGACCGAGTACCTCGCCGCCAGAGGCGATGATGCGCGCCGGCGCGACGCCTCGCTCCACCCATTGTTCGAGCGCGGTGAGCGTATCGAAGGTGTTCGGACCAGGCCCGCCGCCGCAATGCCCCATCCCAGGTACCATGAAGAGGCGGAGGAAACTCCCGGTCTCTCGTGCGGAGTCCTCATCGTCCCCGTGATGATGGTGATGCATCGCGGCAGCCACCTCTCCAAGATAGTTGATGCTGTTCCGCGGGTTGACGCGTGGGTCGTCCCAGCCGTGATACATGATCAGCTTGCCGCCGAGCCCCTTGAATTGGCTGATGTCTGGGTTGGTTGAATCGATAACCGGCCCTAACCTGGCGTCGGCGAGCGCAATGTCGTGATCAAAGTCGAGGGTGTGGAAGTCCCAGTTCGGATCCTCGAACACCATGTATTTGTAGAAATCGCGGCCGAGCTCTCCGCGGTCCCCGGGCCAGCCGAACTCGCCGCCCCGTTCCAGGCCCGGGTAGATTCGTCTTCCGGTGCGCGGGTTTCGCGGCCCGTCGTAGATCTCCCTCACCGCTTGCACCTGCTCGGCCGTGAGACACGTCGGAGCGTCAGGACCTGGGCACTGGAGGACCCCCGGATCGAAGGCGCAGCGTCGTGGATCGTCGATCAGGCCGTCCACGACACCGTCGAGGGCGTCGCAAGCAGCCACCGCGGCGGCGGTGATCATCGGCAGCTTGCTTGGGGGGATCAAGCTGTTGGGGTCGTCGAGTGCCGACCGTTCCTCCTCCCAGACCCAGGCAGCAGACTGATGCGTCCAGAAATTGGCGGACGCGCCGGCGACAATACCGTGGTAATCGCCCGGGTAGCGCTGCGCCTCCATGAGCGCTTCGTGGCCGCCGTCCGAGCAGCCAGTGAAGTATGAGAGTTGGGGACCTGTGCCGTAAAACGCCCCGCGGACTGCCTTGCCTGCCTCGGCCGTGACATGGGTCGCTCGACGCGCCCAATCGACGATTTTTTCTGGATGTCCAGACGCCCAGGTTCCGCCGGGCGTTACGCTGGCATCGTGGCCCATGTCGGTCCCTGCCGTGACATAGCCGCTGAAGAGCGGGGGCCCCATCGAGCTGTACGGAATGTTTCCTCCGTACCCGCCATTGCCAATGCCGTTGAACTTTCCATTCCAGCCTGCGGCCGGCATCCAGACCTCGAAATTGATCACCGAGTCACTGGTCGGCCTCGCCACGCCCACTGTGCGGCAGAAGGCGGGCACGGTGAAGGGCATCCCGGTCGGGGGAACGAACTGCCCGGCAGGTACGAAGTTGGCCGAGGTGATCGTCGTATCCGGCAGATTGAGGCCGGTGAGGCTCTCGCACGACGGCGCCTCTCCGCAGACGAAATTGCTCGCGTCGTCGGGGTTGCCCTGCCCGGTGTAGCGCGCCACCAGCGGGAAGGGACACAGCGGGCGCGTGAAGTCCCCGGTGCCGGGCGTTTCGGCGGTGTCGGGGGAGCTCAGCCCGACGCTGTGCGAGGCGATGATCCTCTCCGGCGCGATGCCCTGCTCCACCCACAGCTCGAGCGCGCTGAGCGCGTCGAAGGTGTTCAGGCCCGGGCCGCCATTGCAGTGCGCCATCCCGGGTTCCATGAAGAGACGCAAGTACTGTTGCGTTGCACTTGGGTCGCCGCCCTCGGCGGCCACCACGCTTTGGTAGTAGTCGATGCTGTTCGGCGGGTTGACGAGCGGGTCGGCCCAGCCGTGGTACATGAGCAGCTTGCCGCCACGCAATCTGAAATCGCTGAGGTCGGGGTTGGTCGAGTTGATTATGGACGCCATCCTGGCGTCGCCGAACGCGACGTCCTGATCGAAGTCGAGGGTATGGAAGTCCCAGTTTGGATTCTCGAAAACCATGTACTTGAAGAAATCCCCGCCGAGAAATGTCTCCGGACCGGCGATCAACGTGGCCCACCCGAATTCGCTGCCCGGCTCCAGGCCGGGGTAGATTTGCTCAGCGGTGCGCGGATTTTTGGGACCGGCATATATCTTGTTCACCGCATCCGCTTGTTCCGCGGTGAGACACGTCGGGTTTTCGGGACCGGGACACTGAAGGGTCCTTGCGTCAAAGTCGCAGCGTCTCGGGTCGTCGATGAGGCCGTCGACGATGCCGTCGATGCCGTCGCAGGCAGCCACCGCAGCTTGGCTGATCATCGGCAGCTTGCTGGCCGGAATGTAGCTGGCGGGGTCGTCGAGAGCTGCCCGCGCCTCCCAAACCCATGCCGTAGATTGGTGCGTCCAGAAGTTGGCTGAGGCGCCTGCGAGGATTCCGTCGTAGTCGCCGGGGTATCGCTGCGCTTCCATCAGACCCTCGTGTCCACCGTCCGAGCACCCGGTGAAGTACGAGAGCTGGGGACCTTGACCGTAGAACGCCTGCAGAATCGCCTTGCCCACCTCGGCGGTGACGTGGTTCGCTCGATGCCCCCAGTCGGCCACTTTTTCGGGATGTCCCAGCGCAAAACTTGCCCCGGGCGTCGCGGTTGCATCGTGGCCCATGTCGGTGCCGGCCGCGGTGTAGCCGCGGCGGAGCCCGCCCGCCATCCACCCGTAGGGGGTTGTGAAGCTTCCGCCGTAGCCGCCATTGCCGCCGCCGTTGAACTTTCCATTCCAGATGGTGGTCGGCATCCAGACCTCGAAGTTGATCACCGAGTCACTCGTCGGTGTCGCGACGCCGACCACTCGGCAGAAAGCGGGCAGGTTGGGGATTGGCTGATACGGGGGTGGTGGAGTGAACGTCCCCGCGGGAAGGGACGTGGCCGAGGTGATTGTGATATCCGGCAAATTGAGCGTCGTGAGGCTCTCGCACGACTGTTGGCCCGCGGCGCGTGTCGGGGTGAGAGCGGCGGTCGCGAATATGGCTGTTGCACAGAGCAGCGCGCTTCTCTTCAGAATCTTCTCCATCGCGTTTCTCCTTACTTGGTCGAGGGAGACGGAGAACGCTTTCGGGCGTCCAGCCCGCCCTCTTCCGCCCGCTCGATAGCGAAGTCGTAGGCGCACGGGTCGCGCTTCGTCTTTCAAATTCTTGCGCGCATTTGCGAATTATTGACAGAAAGGGCGGGCGGACTTCACTCAGGCGCATTCCGGTAAGCACCTGGCGTAACCCTCGTCAGCCGGCGGAACGCCGTCGTGAAATTGCTTTGACTGGCGAACCCGCACCGCAACGCAACTTCTGCAATGGACGACCCTTGCTCAACCAAGAGCGACTTTGCACGCTCGATGCGTTGCCTCAGGACGTATTGATGCGGCGGCAGCCCGGTGCTCTGCTTGAACGAGCGGGCGAAGTGAAACACGTTCATTCGGAGAATGTTTGCAAGGTCCACAAGCGCGAGATCCGCCTCGAGATTGTCTTCGATGTATTCGGTGACGCATCGCAATCGATTCATCGGAAGGCCGCCGCGATGCTCGCGAAGAGTCTGATGGCAAACGGAATGCCTTCGGACCAAGTGCGCGACCAGCGCCGTTCCCAAGCTCTCTCCATAAAGACTGCCGCCCGGATTCCCAGCTCGCGCTTCATCTCTGAGAGCCAAGAGCAGTTGCGCAATGAAAGGGTCTTCTGCGCCGAAGGTTGGTCGAAGCTGGAGACGGGCGCATGCAGCACAATGACTGGTTATCGAGCTGAAGAAGTCAGGCTCGATTTCAACGCGAATCTTTTCAACAGATCCTCGGGATCGAGCGGCGAACGGAATCGCGGGGGGCATGATATTGACGCAGCCACGGCCGAGGCGCCATGTCGTACGCGGTTGACCAGGCCACGAGGCATCGAGGAGGGTCGCGCCGCTGAGAAGGAGTCCGACGGAGTATCGGGTGAGGCTACGCTCCGGCTGCTCGCCCGGCTCAATGTGTCGCTGCTCGACCCGAATCCCCTTCCACACGCCACCGCTGCACAGCTCATGCGCTGAACCGCGCACTATCCGGTAGCGACTTGGCCCGACGCCATTGCCCCTTCCTATTGCCACGCTATCCCTCCCCCACGAACGATGGCAACGCTCCTGTGCCTCAAGTCAACCTATTTCGCAACGATTGCGCGTAGGGCGTATCCGCTCTTTGACTGATCCAGCATTTGCGGCAGGAACAGAGACAGATGCTGCTCAGTTGCAACGCCGGAAGACTCCAAGTGTCATGGGGAGCGGAGGGCTGGCCCAAAGGGGAGGCAATATGCAGACAAGACGCGCGCCTTTCGGGCTCGGCATTGAGGACGCGCGATTTCTTGTCCGCGAAAGGGAGCAAAGTATGAAGCGCTGCAGGCTGAGATTCGCTGTTTCGACACTGGTCGTCATCTGTCTCGGGCCCTGGGCGGTCCCCGTGGTCTTCGCAGACCTGTTGGTGGGTAGCAACCGAACAAACAGCGTCTTGCGCTTCGATGAGAACACAGGAGAGCTGATCGACGAGTTTATCCAGAGCGGCAGCGGCGACTTGAGCAGACCCGGCGGTATCGCCCCTGGCCCCGACGGCAATCTCTATGTGAGCAGCAACATGACCAATAATGTCCTGCGCTACGACGGGACGACCGGGGCCTTCATCGACGAGTTTGTGGTTGCCGATTCCGGAGGCCTCACCAAACCCTCCGCGCTCATCTTCGGCCCAGACGGAAATCTGTACGTGAACAGTCAAGGTACGAACAGCGTCCTACGGTACGACGGAGCCACCGGTGACTTCATTGATGCGTTCGTTCAGCCGGACAGTGGTGGCCTGACGCAACCCAGCAATGGCTTGGTCTTCGGCCCGGACGGTAACCTCTACGTCAATAGCCACATGACCAACAGCGTGCTGCGCTTTGACGGCGCCACTGGGGAATTCATCGACGCCTTCGTTCCCGAAGGAAGCAAGGAGTTGGCTCAACCGGCTGGCCTTACGTTCGGCCCTGACGGCAACCTGTATGTCGCAAGCCACGGCCCGAATCCGGTTTTGCAGTACGACGGGATCACTGGACAGCTCCTTTCTATCTTCGTGCCCGCTGACAGTGGAATGATAAGGAACCCCACCGCATTGAGGTTCGGTGCGGACGGAAATCTCTACATAGACAGCCGGGGCAACAGTCGTGTTTTGCGTTTCGATGGCACAACGGGTGATTTTATCGATACGTTTGTCGCGCAAGGAACTGGTGGGCTCAACGCCCCAAATTCGATGCTCTTCTTCACCCCAGGCCAATAATACTTAAGGGTGACGTGCCCGTTCCGAGAACGTCAATCAATCCCGCTGGTCGAGCCTCTGGCGAACGACAGGATGCAAAAGACGGCTAGAAACGGCGAGCGGCGCAGCGGACAAAACCGCTGCTGGCAGCCACCGAGCCCACGGGAAGTGGGCGGGAAACGGCGTCAGCTCTTCTGGCAACTCCGCCGCTTATTCCTCGTCGTCGTGCGGAGACCGCCCATGGCAGGATCGCGGCAGCGGCGGAGACGATGGCTCGCCGCCACTTGGCGCGTCTTGCAACCCTGCCGCCGCTCCTGCCTCGACCAGGCGGTTCAGCTCGGCATCGAAGTCCTCGCACAACAACAGGCGTTCCCGGACCATCGTGTTCAGGGCGTGTGCCACCTGGCTCCCGTAGTCACCGAGTGACGAATAGCGCTCCTCGACGGACGGGCGGGGATCGCCGGAGGCGATGCGTTCCGTCACGGTCCGGGCGAATGGAATGTATTGCCCGGTACTTTCGCACCCGTCATTCGCCCAGGCGCCGGATCGCAGTGCCCAACCGGTGTACGTAGCAAGGGGCACGGTCACGTCGGCCAGGCGGACGCCAGCGATGTCGTTCCCATCGCTGTCGGTCTTGGGGATGAAGCTCGGATAGATCGGTCCGTTCGCCGGATTGTCTTCATACGGTGGTGAGAAGACGGGCGGGTTGATGGTCGCGATGCCGGTCTCGTAGAAGTCCGGCCCGAAGTTCAGTCGATAGCGGGTCGTCTTGAGACCGGTGTAGGTCACGCCCGGTATGTTGGGGAACCCCATTCCCGACTGGGGCAGCGGAGGCACCAGAGTCCCCTCGGAGAGCTTCGGTACCCGGCTGTGCGGCGGCTGCCTGTGCCTGGTCGCCCAATCGTCGAGCGCGATGAACAGGGCGCGCTGCACCGGCGCGGAATTCAGCGGATTCTGGAGCTGCTGGCAGACCCCCCTCGTCGTCCCGCTTCCAGTGCCGTGCTGATGGCTGGAGATGAAGTAATTGCGCGCGAACGACGAATCGGGGAGATCCTCGGTGCCCTCCGGATTGGTGTGGAGGAGCGAGGCGGCCTTCACCCAGTACTCGTTGGCCGAGTAGATCTCCATTGCCAGAGGGCAAGTGCGGCTACTCTCGCAGCTGCCGTAGCGGCTATCCGTCTGGCCGGTGAAGGGATCGGTCGTGCTCACGTTTGCGAACGGGAAGACGGCCTCCCCGAAGAGGTGGTCCTGGCGGTTGCGCTCGGTGCGACCCGGCTGCGAGAAGCGATAGTTCATGCTGAGACCGTCGCCGGCGCCGATCCACTGCAGCATTCCGTCGAAAACGATCCTGCCGTTTTCGGCCTGGTTGAACCCCAGATGCGTGAAGTCATTCAGCGTGCGGGCGGGCTGGGAGACGACCTCGGTGTAAATTCGCCTCGCATCGCCGGCGAGCGGATTGGCGGTGCCGACGTCGTCCCGGCGCCCATAGCGCAGCCACGCATTGAAGTCGCGGATTGCGGCGAAGCCCAGGGCGTTCACCGTCGGATCCTTTGCCGTATAGGAGAACTCATAGATGTCGTTCGCGACGAAGTTTCCCGCGGTCAACCTGATCGCGGTTCCGCTCGAGTCGGCGTAGTCCCAATCCGAAGCGGGGAGCACTGTTGGGGGATCATTCAGATGAATGCGATGAGTCAGTGTTGCCTCGCTCTTGTCCAGCGTGGCTGCGGGATACGTAAGCGCATACGAAGCCGTGGACGTCACGATGTACTCGAACGACGGCCCGGTGATCGACGAGCCATCCGGATTCTGGGCGACGGGCAGCGCGATCGTGGTTATGAAGTCCGCCGAGCTGGTGCCTGCGGCCTTGTCCCAGCCGCTCCAGACCATCGTATAGCCGCGCGGCATGAAGAAGGCGTTGGCCAGGGCGGTCGGGTCAGTGACCGAACCTGGATCGTTGCCGCCTGGGAAGCGCCCCAATGTGCCCCACGTCTTGTTGCCGCGGTTTGGTGGCTCATACATCACCTTGTGAGCGCCTCTTCTCAGGTGGATCGGCTTGAGGATGTAGAAGTCGAACGAGTACTCGATGTTGCCGCTGGAATTCCGCGGCGCGAGCTGAATGTCCACGATCCCCGCGTTCTTGGGGTCGAAAGGATTTACCTCGGCGAACGCAGTGCCCGCGATCTTCTCGTACTGCCCGACGCCCGGCCATGAGAAGCCACCGAAAGTCGGAGACTCCAGCGTCGTGACAACGAACCTGGTCAACCGCGCCTGCACCACGCTCGGAACTACGAGCGGGATGATGAGCCCCACCAGCAACAGAATTCGCTTCATTTGGCCTCCTACCGACCGCGGAATCCCTCATCCCCCAATTCTGCAACGAGGTGGGTCCTCGATGCGTGCCGGCGATCTTAAACGTTGCATACTGCCGCCGTCGGACGTGAGTCAATGACGCTAGGTCAATCCAACACCGCCGAGACACGATTCGAAAGTCATGACGCGATAGAGTCGCGGACTGCCGCCGACACCGGCCAATGCCTTTTGTTGCGTTCGAATTCAAATATTTTTCGATCAGCGTAACACTTTGCTAGGGACAATCTAGGTCTCCCGACTTTGGAGGATTTCATCTCGGCCTGGTTCAAAACCCCGATCGCGGGCGCAAGTTTTCGCGTGATCACGACGATCCGGGCGGAGCATTAGTCCCCTTCACCAGCTCAGATGTGTTATGGCAAGCGTGCGCTGGATTGCTGCGGTGACGTTCGTGCCGTGCGTCGGCGGGACCCCGAAAAACTCCATCACTCGCTGAACGTCGATTGGCTTGAATAGACATGCGATTGCGCCGGCTTTGAGCGATCGATCCACCAGCTCCGGCGAATGTTGCGCGGTCATCGTTACCAGCCTTACCGATTCGAGCTGCTTGCGAACCCGGATTCGCCGGCATACTTCGAAGCCATCGAGGTCGGCCATGTTGAGATCCACGAGCATGCCGTGCGGCTTCTGTTCGCTCACCAGCAGGAGCGCCTCCACTCCCGAGGTGGTGGTCGTCACGTCCACCCGAGCGCCGAAAGTTTTGAATGCACGCTTCAGGCCGTCGAGAACTGATCTCTCGTCATCCACGATCAAAAGTCGTATCACCCAGCTGCCCAGCTCTTCGGGAACCGGCATCTGATGCGCAATCAGAAAGTCTCGCAAATCACCCGAGCGGACCCTTCGATGTCCGCCGGGAGTGCGAAACGCCATCAAGATGCCTTTGTCGATCCACTTGCTGACCGTGGATGGGTCGACATGAACAAGCTGGCCGATGTCATGAGTGGTGAATAAGTCATCCATGGAAAGACCCCACAGCCTTCACCCGATCCTCTCAACAGTCGCCTAACACATGACGAAACGGGCTTTCACTCTCTGGTTGAAGGCTGTTCACCCAAAAACGTCAATTGAACGAAAAACGACCCGAAACGATGCAACGATTGGGTGGCAGTGGTGTCGGCGCCTGACCTCCGAGCGCTCGACTGCTCAAGCTGCGCTACCGGTGCGAGATGAAGAGCTGTGGCTTGCAAGAACTGGCTCGCATGGGTTGACGCAGAGATAGCGAGCATGAGCGACGCGATCGAAAATGCTTGAGCCACGGCGGAAACCTGGCACTCTCACGAGGTGAACTCAGCCACAGGGAGCTGGCATGCAGATTTTTCGTCCTGCCTTGTTTTCGGTGTTGTTCGGTTCGTCTCTTCTCGCGGGGCCGGCAGCGTCCGCGGTTAAGGTCGTGAAGCAAGACTACAAGATCGATTCGGTCGACCCTGGCATCAGCCTCTTCGTCCGGAGCAAGATGCCCGAGGGAACGAAGGTGTTTACCAACGACAACATCGTCTTGTTCGTCCATGGAGCGACATTCCCTTCTACTCCGGACTTCGATCTGCCGCTTAAGGACTATTCATGGGCCGACTGGATGGTTCAACACGGCTACGTCGTCTACATGTTCGACAAGCGGAACTACGGCTTCTCCTCCCGGGAGAAGGCAATGGAAATGCCCCCAGCGGAGAACCGGCCAGTGTCCCGCTCCTATTTGGTGATTCGCGACATCGGCGCGGTGGTGGATCACATCCGGGCTAAGCACAAGGTGCAGAAGGTGACACTGATCGGGTGGTCCTGGGGCGCAATGACCGCCGGCTACTACACCTCGCTGCACAGCGAAAAAATCCAGAGACTGGTCCTGTACGCGCCCGCTTATGCGTTTGCACTGCATCCGAATCTCGGCCCTGGATCGAATTCCCAGAACAAGCGCAAGCCGTACGAGTTCAACTATGGATTGGGCGCGTATCGTCTCGCGACCGGCGCCTCAAACCAGGCGCGGTGGGATGGCGAGATTCCGGTTCAGGACAAGAGCCAGTACCGAGAGCAGGCGGTGGTGGACGCTTTCAACGTCGAGGCGTTGGCCACCGACCCCACGACCAACACGCGCAATCCGCCAAGCCTGCGCGCTCCGAACGGCGTCCTCGAGGACACCTTCATGCAGGCGACCGGGCGGCGGATTTGGAACGCCTCTTCCATTTACGTGCCCGTCCTAATAATCGCCGGTGAGTTCGACACCTGGTCCTTTCCAGAGGACCGCGAGGGATTGATGCGGGATTTGACGAACGCACCACTGAAGCGCAGCGTGCTCATCAATGAAGCAACGCACTTCGTGCTATTTGAGAAAAAGCGCTTCGAGTTCTTTGAGGCGATCCTGGCCTTTCTGAAGGAGATGCCCCCAAAGCCGTCCTAAGCCTGTCGCATCCACCGCGTCCCTCCCTGTATTTCAAGACTCAAAATCTTAGCGCTCATGCCTGATGAATCTAGCAGCGCGTGCTTGGCGCTCTGCATCGGTGTCCCACAAATCGAGAGGGATGATTGAGAAGCCAATGAACGCGCTAGCGGAGCGTGTTGACGGCACCAGGCTGACGTCGACGCCAATGTCGAGAACCACCCAGTTGCTGGGCGCGAAGCTCAGCCCGGTCAGCAGTCCTGCGTCGGAAGGACTTATCGGCGCGGCGTTGGACAGGGAATAACCCTCCAACATCAAGCCGAGCCCGTGCGGCAACTGGACGGAGAGTGCCAGCGCTGCCCATGCTTGGGTGCTCACTGGTTTCTCGACGCGCCAGAGGTTCGTCCCGACATTGAGATCGGCGTGGAGCCAACGGATATCCTTTGTGGCGTATGCCACCAGGAAAAGATCGTAGGTGCGAAGGTAGCCTTCCGCTGCGACGGTTGGGACACTTGCTGTCGTCGAGAACGAAAGCGAGGGGAAGTAATCGGATTGATCAACTAAGGTGGAACTTGAGACCAAGGGTGACGTCATCGAAGAAAAATGCTGGCGCTGGTTGCGATGCTCTGGTGAGCCCATTCGAGCCGAACTGAAGCTGCACCCAGTCGGCGAGCGTCAGCTTCAGCAAGAAGGGAGCCGAGTGCTGGTTGGCTCCAATTCCGAGCCGCCGATAAATGTACCCCATCTCTAGTTCGACCACTCCGGGGGGTACGAAGTCAGCGGTACAGGCGATCGTTGGTCGACAGGGAAGTGAGTGATACGTCTCGTCGGGAAAGTTGGTGGCGACTGCGCGCAACGGAACGGCGGCGAATACCAGGGCAGCAATAATTCGGCCGATGCTTCTGGAGTGTCGAGGCTTGGGGGATCGATACATCTCTGAAGGCTGAGATGCCGCTCGCTCGCGCAAACGAGCTCGGCCAGATCTCTGAATCCGGTCGAAAGATCTAGCTCGCCTCGTCGAGGTGGAGGACCGGGTCTCAGGGCCGGAATGCCGATCTCCTCGACGGTGCACGCTCAGTTGTTGAGCGCGCCCTGCTGGATCCATCTTTCCACCTTGTCGAAGTCATCCGGGGCGAGGATACCTAGACCCGCCGCGCCGTTCGGCATCGGATTCAAGCAACGACTCGGATCTGGCTTGGTCTTGCGCCACAGCATGCTGCCCTCCTTATCACCTGGCTTGACCCGAGGTACACCGGGTACCACTGCGCTGCAATCCGAAGAGGTGGCGACGTCGACGAGCTGTCGGTACGAGCTCGGCGCGGTCAGATCGAGCTGTCCGCGCGGCTGAGTCGCATTGTGGCAGCTCGTGCACCGCCTGTTGAAAATTGGCTGAATATCCTCATTGAAGCTCAGGACCTCCATGCCGCCGTCGGGACCCGCGTTGCCCGGTGCTGAACTGTCCGGCACGGCGAGGTCCGCTACTCCCTCCTTGGTTTCGTCGGCAGAACCGCCTCTTGATGCGATCACGAAGATGGCCGATACAATTAGAAGAAAGATGCAAACTCTGATCATCGATAACTGTATCGGCATTCCACATCAATCCCAGCGCGGCCCGAAGATCAGGTTGACACTGCGGGTCTTCTTGCGTTGCAGATGGGTCTCGTTCCACCCAAGGAATGACATGCGAGGCATTCGGCACGCAGCTTGCGCGAAGCAAGCGGTTTGCGACGAGTAAAGCCAACCCAGCTGAGCGACGGGGCCAATGTCGAGTGCCAAGGGGGCCTGGAACTTGACGATCCGACCGCGACTGAGGCGTCAACCCAGGTGCTCTTTTCGCCACAAAGGACTAACGAGAATGACTACTGCTCGTCCAGAACCATCCCACTGTTGTTCCGCGCGGCGGGCCACCATATCTGGTGATCGAAGCCAGGGTATCTGAATGCCTTGACGAGAGCTTGTGTCGCCGGATGGATGAGGAAGCGTTCGAGGGAAGTTGCCCCCTCGAAATTCACACCCTCGATGCGCTTAGGGTTCACGCGCACGGAGACCATCATCCGGTGCAACAAAGGGTCATCAATGACCTGTGCCTCGAGCTCGAGCCCAGTGCGCTCTTGAAGCCTCAGAAACGGCACCAGACCCCAGAGCGTGTACGCTCCCAGCGACGCGGCTGTCTCGACGGCCTCCTGGTCGCGCAGGCAGCGTCCATCGAGACACTCGATGTACCAGTCGGCCTTCGCCGGACGCCCGGCGGCCTCCCACAGCATTCGTGCGAGATATCTCTCGGTCGATGCGTTGTTCACGAGAAAGAGCGACTTGCTCTTCGCTATCCGGCGAAATGCCTCCACCAGGTCCGGGCTCCGCCGGGTATTCGCCGGATCGCTCGGTGGGCCGAGCAGGGCAGCTTGATTGGAGAACACGGGATGAGGCCACAGGCCGAGGCCCTCGGCGACGAAGTCTTCAACGCCGGCGTGGCCGTAGTGCGACAGGACCAGATCGGCTTTGCCGGCGCGAGCGAGATCGTAAGGAATAGAGGTGCTGCTCACCTCGACGGAATATCCCGTTTGATGTTCGAATTCGGCTAGGATGTCGCTCAGAAGTGAGCTGCTTTCGGGCGTGATGACCACCGCAAGCCGTACGATCTTGCTCTCCGCCATCGCTCCGCCGCACAGCGTGAGCAGCGCAATCAAGGGTGCCGCTGTCTTGTTCAAGGTGGCCCTCCATGCCATATACCCAAGCGTGAAAAAAAAGCATACGTCGGTTCCCTTGCGGTACCAACCTTGAATGCGTTTCCGGCGCACCTTGGGCTTCTCAGGCGTGAGCATTCTCGGGAAACACCGCACTCACGCCTGCGATAGGGTCGTTCAATGCTCGGGTTTGATCCGCGTGGCTAACACCGATCGGTCCGTCTGAGCGCTCCCTTTCACCTCGACGGCCGTTCCATTTCTCAAGCCAGTGCATGCGATGTTTTCAAAACGGGTGCTGTCGATGGTGCGCACCGATTGAGTTCGCACTGAAATGTCAAATTGGGACTGCTGGTCGAGAAGTACTATCCAAGCGATCGAACGCTGCTCGCCGCGTTTCCGGCCGCGATGCGCTACGCGGGACCGCGCGAAGCCATCTTCCACGCGTTGGTGCGAAAGAACTACGGTATCACGCATCTCATCGTCGGAAGGGATCACGCCGGCGTTGGAAGTTTCTATGGACCTTTCGACGCGCAGCAGCTGTTCGAGCGCTTCGCGCCTTCCGATCTGGAGGTCGTTGCGCTCAAGTTCGATGCCGCATTCTTTTGCCACGCCTGCGGAACCCTCGCGTCGACGCGGACCTGTCCGCACGATTCCCGCCGGAGGCTGGAGCTCTCCGGTCGCAAGGTGCGAGAGATCTTACAGTCGGGCGAGCAACTTCCGGCTGAGTTCACGCGCCCGGAGATCGCAGAGATACTTCGACAGCACTACGCGGCGCCGAAGCCTCCGGAGCAGCAAGCGCGCCAGAGCCCACCTTCCGCCTCCGACAACGAAAACGGTCATTCCAACGGCCATTGGGCTCCCCCGATATCGGAGATCCACTCGCAGCGTCATCCGGAGTTGGCACTGAGCCCAGTCGCTCGTTCAGAGACGACCGACCCAACTCAGAACCCCGCAATTCAAGCGCTGCTTGCCACGCAGACGCTGGTCGGCTTGGCAAAAGCCGCGGCTGAGCCACATTTGCGTCGCTCGCAAAACGGCATCGCGTTTAGCGAAGTGGCTCTGGTCGCCGAGTCCCTCCCGAACGGCGAGCCTATTGCGCCGCCTCGGGGATTCATTCTTTGGCTCACCGGGTTGTCCGGCGCGGGCAAGAGCACGTTGGCGCAGGCAATCCGCGAGCGAATCGGTGCAAAGACAAAGCTGGAAGTGCTCGATGGCGATGAGGTCCGGACCCATTTGTCAAAAGGTGTTGGGTTTTCGAAAGAAGATCGCGATACGAACATTCGGCGAATTGGCTTCGTCGCCCGCCTGCTCGCGCGAAATGGCGTGGACGTGATCGCCGCTGCCATCTCGCCGTACGCCGAGACGAGAACCGAAGTTCGAAAGGAGGCGGCGCGCGAAGGGATTCCGTTCGTCGAGGTCCACGTCCACGCGGAGCTAGAAGCGCTGATTCAGCGCGACGTGAAGGGACTGTACAAGAAAGCGCTGGTGGGCGAGATCGCCCATTTCACAGGGGTGTCGGATCCCTATGAAGCACCCGCAAATCCCGAGGTACGGATCCGCAGCGACGTCGAAGACGCAAGAGTCAGTGTTGACAAAATCGTTGCCCTGCTTGAGCAGCGCGGCCTTCTGCGTTCCCTGTCGTAAACGAGCCAATCGAGTCGCGGATTGCCGCTGACACCGGCCGATGGTCTTCGTTGCATTCGAACTCAAACTATTTTTCGGTCGGCTCAACACACGGGTAGAAGCCGCATAGGTGCCTTGACTTTTCAGGACGGCGTCGCATTGACTTCATTCTTCTCAAACTGCAGTTCTCAGCAACAATCATTCAAAGGGGAGGGACATTCAATGTCAGACTACCGAAAACTACTGATAACTCTGCTGAGCGTCGTCGCCGCCATCCTGGTACTGGCGAGATCCAGCTCCAACGCTGCAGCGAACAACGAGGTTGGATCGGGCGAGGAGAACGTTTGCGGCGACAGTGGAGACTCGCAGCAAGGGCACAACGTCTGCGAGGAGGATAGCGACTGCGAGCATGGCAACGACGACCGCTGCGTCAGTTTCTGCAGGCAGATCCAGCCGATCTTCGATAATCGCTGCACCAATTGTCACAATCCCCAGCTTTTCCGGGGAACCTTGGACCTTACGCGCGGCAATTCTTATGCGAACCTGGTAAACCATCCCACCTCGGCTGGCTGCATGAGCCAGGTGCCCGACAGCGTTCGGGTGGTGCCGTGCGATCCGATGGCGAGCATGCTCTGGAGAAAGACCCGGCCTGACGATTCGCGATGCGGGCGTCCGATGCCACTCGGCAGCGACGGGTTGGGCGTGATTGCCCCCGACGAGTTCGCGCTGATCGAAAGGTGGATCGCCCAGGGAGCGCGGAACAACTAGTTCCGCTCGTTGGGCCGCGACCCTCACCAGGCTTGAACCTGAAACGATCGGGATTTCCTACGCCAATCCGGGAGCTTCTGGCGCACGACCAGAAGCATCGCTTCGTATTTTGTTCCACTGACCGCAATCCCTTGTCTCAGAACTGGGCGTCACGTGCCGCTTGCGAACCGCAACGTCACGCCGACCGGTGTCTGGTCATAGTCAGCAGAGGGGTAGCAAATGCACGTGCCAGGACAGGCCGTGAAGCAGGCGCCGGTCAGGGAATCTGTCAAGAAGCTCTTACGTTTCCTCGAGACCGCAGGGCTTGCGGGTATGCTTGCGCTGGCCCTGGGTAGCCCGGCTATGGCGAGGGCGCAGGCCCTCTCGTTCGCCGCCAGGAGAGATTTCGCCGTCGGAAACAGCCCAACGTCCGTTGCGACGGGCGACTTTAATGGCGACGGCGTGCAGGACCTTGCGGTGACAAACGGCGCTGCCAACACGGTGTCGGTGCTGTTGGGCAACGGCGATGGGACCTTCCGGCCGGCGCAGGACCTGATCGTCGGATTCGGTCCCACGTCGGTTGTGGCGGCCGATGTGAACGGCGATGGCGCGCTCGACCTGGTGGTGGCCAATGGAGCGCTCACTTCGAACACGGTCTCGGTGCTGCTGGGCAATGGCGACGGGACCTTCCAGAACCCGACCGAGTTCGCCGCCGGCGCGAGTCCCCGGTCGGTGGCGGTGGGCGACTTCGACGGCGACGGCGTGCGGGATCTGGTGGTTGCCAACTTCAGCTCCAACAACGTCTCCATCTTGCTAGGCAACGGCGATGGGACCTTCCAATCGCCGCGCAACTTCGGGACTGGCACCGGCGCCTCCTTCGTGGCGGTCGCCGACTTCAATCGCGATGGGGTGCAGGATCTAGCTGTGGTGAACACCTCTGCGAACAGTGTCTCGGTACTGCTGGGCAATGGCGATGCGACCTTCCAGGCGCCGCTCAACGTTGCCACGGGTGGCAGTCCGTTTTCTCTGGCGGTGGGCGACTTCAATCTCGACGGGCTTCAGGACCTCGCGGTGGCGAACTACGGATCCAACAACGTCTGGGTGTTGCTGGGACACGGCGACGGCACCTTCGCGGGCCCGCGGAACTTCATCACCAGCAGGGGTCCGATATCCGTGGCGGTGGGCGACTTCAACGGCGATGGCTTTCAGGACCTGGTTGTCGCGAACCACGTTTCGAACACTGTCACGGTGGTGCTGGGCAATGGGGATGGGACTTTCCACTCCATCGGCGATTTCGGGGCAGGGTCGCGTCCCCGTTCACTGGCGGTGGGCAACTTCAACGGCGTCGGGGCGCTCGATCTGGCGGTGGTCAACAGTGTCTCGAATAACGTCTCGGTGTTCCTGGGCAACGGGGACGGGACGATCCAGGCGGCGCGAAACTTCGCCGCCGGCCGCGGTCCTACTTCCATCTCGGCTGGCGATTTCAACGGCGATGGCGTCCAGGACCTGGTGGTGGCCAACGAGCTTTCCAATACCGTCTACGTGCTGCTGGGAAACGGCGATGGGACGTTCCAGACGATCCGCAGCTCGATGGTCGGCGGCCACCCGAACTCGGTCGTGGTGAGCGACTTCAACGGCGACGGGCTGCAAGACGTAGCGGTCGCGATCTCCGACTCCGCCAGCGTCTGGGTTCTCCCCAGCAACGGAGATGGGACGTTCGGCAGCCCACGCGCCGTTTCGGTCGGCTCTCGTCCTCTTTCGTTGGCGATGGGTGACTTCAACGGCGACGGGGTTCAGGATCTCGCGGTCGCCAACGCGAGCTCCAACACCATCTCGGTGCTTCTGGGCAACGGCGATGGGACCTTCCAGGACGCGCGGGACTTCGGTGCGGGCAGTGCTCCCTCTTCAGTCGCGGTGGGCGACTTCAACGGGGACGGCGTGGCGGATCTCGCGGTGGCCAACTCCGGCTCGAGCAATGTTTCGGTGCTGCTAGGTAATGGCGACGGTACCTTTCAAGCGGCACGAAATTCCTCGGCCGGTCTCGGTCCGGCCTCCGTCGCGGTGGGCGACTTCAATGGAGACGGTGTTCAGGACCTCGCCGCGCTTGGACCGGCCGGCTCGACGACTGTCTCGCTGCTCCTTGGGAATGGGGATGGGAGCTTCGAGCCAGCGCGGAGCCTGGGAGCTGGCGCTCGCCCCTCTTTCGTGACCGTGGGTGACTTCAACGGCGACGGGATGCCGGACCTTGCCGTGGCCAACTCCGAGTCCGCCGACCTCTCCGTGCTGCTGGGCAATGGCGATGGGACCTTCCAGGCGCCGCAGCACTTCGGCGGCGACACCACGCCCGAGTCGATCGTCATCGCCGACTTGAATCGCGACGGGCGGCAGGATCTTGCGCTGGCCAACTTCGGCTCCGGCAACATCTCGGTGTTGATCAACAACACGCCGAGGTAGGCGGCGCCCAGCGCGCCGCGTTGGGGTCGGTTCTGCAAGGCTCTGCTCGAGGAGGGCTTTTGGGCTTCGCGCTCCACGGCCCTACGGAAGAACGAAAGTTTCGGCCGCGAGGATGGTCGTACGAGGATTTCCCTCGCCAACGGCAATCCCGTTTTTCGCTTCGGACCAACGTGGTGGTGCTGAAGCAACACTAATCAGCATCATTGAGCCTCGTTGCGTCGAACGTCATAGCCCGTCGCCGTGGGAAGACTGTTGTTCCGCCTCCCGCGTCCGGCTGTCTCGATCAGGTGCGTGATGTCGTTTCGCAGTGCACCCTCAAGCTTTCAGGAGACATTTATGAGCAAGCAGAGAATGCAGCATCGGAATGGAATGAAGAGCTCAGGCGATGGAGGCTGGGCGCGTCTTTTCTACGTCGCAACCGCGATCTGTGTCACGTCGCTCGCGATGCTGTCGGATCGAGCCTTCGCACAGGGTTCTGTCCGTTGTCAGGGCGGTGGTTTCTCGGTACTGGGACTCTCCGGGCGTCAAAGGACCACGGTTCCCGCGAGCAGCATTGGGGACAGCTTCGTCGTGCGCGGCAGGTACGTGGAGTTTAGCGTCGACGCAGCGACGTTTGGGGTTCGGGACTGGACCTTGACCGGTGCCCCGAATCCGTTCGACCTCACCGGCGGCATACCCACCGTCGTCTTCGCCGCAAAGATTCCCGATCACCAGGGACTCGAGCTGACCAGCGACGTCTCGGTGGACATCAACCGCGAGTCGCTGGTAATCACGCGGACGGCGCCCGGACTGCTGATGAAGATCCAGGCAAAGGACTGCGCCAGCGGCGGCATTTTCCAGATGGAGCCGGAACGCGCCGATGGCGCGGCGACTGTCGTGACCCATGTGTTGGCGGACGATGTCTTCTATTTCGACAACCCCAACGCGCGTGACCTGATCGGTGAACGCCTTCCCTGCTCAGGAATCCTCCCCAATGGGACGCGCGTCGTTTGCGACGGTGCCGATCCGGATGGCAGGGTGACCGTGACTGCAAAGACTAACTTCGGCAACGATTGGTCGGACAAGTTCGTCGGCCGCGACAGTCCTCAAGTAGCGACCCGGATCATCACCGACTGCGTGAACGAGATCCCCAATCCGTTTCACCCCGGAACTGTGAGCCATTGCGGCGGCGTCTCGCAGTGGAGCATAGCCAGCGGCGGCCGAATGGGCCAGGTGATGGGGGAAGACGCGACCGAGATCGCGCCGGCGGCGAGGGTCTGCACTGCTGACTGCACCGCGCAGGATCGCGTGCGGGGAAGAGCCGTCGTGGTCGGCTTTCCTTTCCCAGTGCCCGCAGAGGTCCGCTTGCAGCTGCGGCTCTTCGACGGCTTCCTGATCCCGTAGCGGCAGAGCACAGTTACAGCGGGCGAGCGCTCGGCGAGCGATACCGAGCTGGCGCATCGAGGACCATCAATTTCGGTGAAAGCCTCGGCAATGCGTACAGCGCTCAAGGCCCAAGGCGCCGCAACAGCATCAACTCTGCGGTGTCCCTGGATTAACCAGCCCAAGAATCCAATGGAGGGATTGTGAAAATTTCAACATCCGTGCTTTTGAGCCTTTTTTTCGGTTTCCCTTTGTCAGCGCTTGCAGGCGGCTCGGCCGACATGTCCATCTCGAATACGGCGTCGCCAAGCCCTGGGACCGCGCTTTCCTCGATCACCTATAGCATGAACGTTTTCAACAACGGCCCCCTGGTCGTTGCGACCGGGGTCACGGTGACGAACACGCTGCCGGTGGGCGTCGCCTTTATTTCGGCCACCTGGAATCGGCCGGGCGGAGTCTCTACGCCGTGTACGGGCACGACTACAATCGTATGCACGATTGGTACGATCACCGTAGGCGGAGGGGTTGCCGTCGTGGTCGTCGTCAATCCTTCGTCCGCCGGCGATCTCACCGACACGGCGACCGTAGCCGCCACCGAAGACGATCCCGACCCGAGCAATAACACTGCGGTCGCCGTAAACAATGTCGTGCCCGCGATTAATGGGCCTTCAATGACCGATCCGAATTTGTCAGTGAGGACCGTAATAAGCGGCTTGACCGAGCCCACGACGATGGCATTTCTTGGACCGGACGACTTTCTCGTGCTCGAGAAAAGTACCGGAACCGTGAAGCGAGTAGTGAATGGGGTAAGCCTGGGGTCCGCCTTGACCTTGGCCGTCAATTCGGCGCAAGAGCGGGGACTCCTTGGCATCGCCTTGCATCCCAACTTCGAGAAAAACGGGCTCGTGTATCTTTACTGGACGTGCCGAGGAATCGCTGCCGGACCGGATTGTCAAGAAGGGCCTCCAACGCCGAGTATTGCCCAAGTGCCGCTCCTGGGTAATCGGGTCGATCGGTTCCAATGGGATGGCAGTTCACTAACGTTCGACCAAAACCTGATTCGCCTTCGATCGTTTCAGGCGGACGCCGACGAGGATGGAATTTTCAGCCAGCCCTTGCGCGCTAACCACAATGGCGGGCGGATTGCATTTGGCCCAGATGGAAAGCTCTACATTCTTATCGGCGACAACGGGCGGCGGGGATGGATGCAAAATGTCACCACGGGCAGGCTCCCGAACGGACATGACGATCAATTCGGAGGACCCGACCCAGACAATGCCCACCTGACTGGAGTCATCCTGCGCCTCAACGACGATGGATCCACTCCTGAAGACAATCCCTTTTTCAAGACCGGCATGACAATCAATGGGGAGGTCGGAGCCAATATTCAGAAAGTGTTCGGCTACGGCGTGAGAAACAGTTTCGGGCTCGCGTTCGATCCCATCTCCGGAAATCTGTTTACGGAGGAAAACGGGGACGACAGCAACACGGAACTCAATCTGGTCGAAGCCGGTTTTAATGGCGGCTGGGTGCAGATCGACGGACTGCTTGCAAACATCGCCGATTACAAGGCAATTGAGACAAGCCCCAGATATTTCGGATTACAGCAGGTCCGATGGCCGCCCACGCTCATCGCAGATACCCCGGAAGAGGCGCTGGCTCGTCTGTTCCTCTTGCCTGGCGCCAACTATACCGACCCGTTGTTCACCTGGAAGTACGAGATCGCTCCTGCAGGGATTGGTTTCGTGAATGGGGACGGTTTGGGATCGGAGTACGCGGGAGATCTGTTCGTCGGCGCAGCACGCGATTTCCTGCTCGGAGGGCAGCTGTGGGATTTCAAGCTGACGGACAATCGCCGCGATTTCGTTCTTCTGGATCCGGCGCTTCAGGACCGGAGAGCCGACAATTTCGATAAGTATGATCTGACTGAAAGCGAAAGCTTACTGATCGGTCAGGGCTTCGGGATCGCAACGGATATCCAGACTGGACCCAATGGCAACGTTTTCGTGGTCTCAAACTCGAGAGGAGCCGTTTACGAGATTTTTAGAAACACAAACGGCGCTTCCAATTAGAACCTGACCCGAGAGAAACGGCATGTCGAGAATTCGAATAACAACGGTGGGCTTGGCTCTGTGTTTGTGGGTAGCGATGCAATCGTCCAGGGCATCCGCCCAAAATATCTGTGCGATGGATAGCTTGAACGAAACCCTGGTCATACGATCGAATTCTGATTTCACAGCCGGCGCCATCGTCGGGCTGAATGGATGGCTGTCTAGTGACACGGCCGTCGTCGTTCTCCACGGGACGGCGCTGGTCAGCGCAGACGGAACAAGTCTCAAAATCCTGTTACAAGGAATTAACAACGTTCAGCACAAGTATCTGGGTTTGGTTGTGGACTCGGATTTGATGCTGAACGGGAGTGGATCCTTTGAGAATATGGGTGCGGCGCGGCCGTTCACTTATGAGATCTTGCCTGTAACTTGGACCAATTTGGATCCTTGTCCGGATGGCCCGCCCTTCGGCGCCCGCCTGGCGCGATCACAGAACGAGCTCGGCTAGTTCAGTTCGCTATCAGGGATCCCAATTGGCAGATGCTCGGGCTAATCGGAGATCAGACGGCAGGCACCCGTGCTGCCGCTGGACCCCAGCCCAGTGGCCTCTCGTTGGCCATTATTGGATGGCGTGCTTGTGATCTCTACGGGGATTGGGGGTTGTGCCTCGGGCCCGCCAGCTTGGCCGGGGTGGTCGGGCGGAGCGAGCCGCGCCGAACTGGGCGGCGGGATGTGTCGTCCGAAGTGGCCTCGAGGAGGGTGCCGCCCGCGATCGCTGAGAAGCTAGCCGAACCTTTAGCCGAACCTTGGTGTTCCGGGGTGCTCGTTTCAGAGGTTTGGAGGACCCGTCGCGCCGCCCACGACGGTTTAAGTCGTCCGCCCTGCCGGGGTAGCTTCCGCGTGCGTGAGGCCGAGTTTTGCGCGAACGGCGGCGAGGCACAGGAACTCACCACCGATGCGTATTACGTGGTTGACGCAGCGGGGAGCGTGGCAGTGCCAGCACACGAATTCCGTTTCTTCACCGCAGAGGGAATCGGGGCCTCCCACTCTTTCCTGCACGTGCGCGCACCGCATGTTCGCCTCCTAAACAACCATCGTAACGCGCACGGAAACGGAAGATCAATCGGACCGCGGGACAGGGTAGTAGCCAGTTTTCGTCGCCCGTTCGCGCACGGGACCGTGTCCCCTTCGAGTCAGGGCCTCTGCCGCCTTGCTCGGGAAGCCTACGCGCCCGTCAAACGATCTAGGACCGTCCAGCTTGTCCGCTTCGGTTCGCTTGGCGGGCAGCCCGTATCGCCGCTAGGCAGAGGAACTTGCCCCCAAAAAGCATGCCGTGGTGTACGCAGCGAGGGGCCTGACAGTGCCAGCAGACCCAGTCGGTTTCTCGACCGCAAAGCGTGCCCCATCCCGGTTCTTTCTCTTTGGTATGAAGACAGAGCAGGAAGTCCCCCTACCGCCGTTCGTCGAATATGGCTCTTGCAACCTTGAGCAAAGCGTCGACGTCATTCCGATCAAGACGCAGAGTTCCGAGGTACGCGATGAGGGGAAGCTCTTCTGTCTGTCCGATGTTGGCGCGCGATGCGTTCAGGCCGAGGAAGAGCTGGGAAACCGTGATGCCCAAGGCGTTTGAGATCGTCGCCAGTGTTTCGACGTGCGGCGTGCGCTCCCCGCGCTCGATCATCGAAACAAACGAAACGCTGATACCGGCTTTCTCAGCGAGCTCTTCCTGAGTGAATGAGAGCGCCTCGCGTAGAACGCGGATGCGTTGACCTAGTTGCGGGCGTATCGTCGAAGCCCCTCCTGCAGTAGCGCTATGTAGTGCCGGCGCGGAAGGCATGCAAGATGTCTTTGTCCTGATATGCCAACGACCGAGCCCGGTGGGTCCCGGCATCCGTCGGTCTTTGCGATGGGTCTCTTTCAAATATACTCGACAAGTCAGAATCGTCCAAGCCCGTGCCACATCATGTATTTGTAAAGGAAGACTGCGGTTGGCTTGGACGATCTGCTTTACGTCCATAGGCACCCGAACGCCTTGTGGCACCGAGATCGCCACTTTCAGGTATTTCCGTCCCGGTACATTCTTCAAAATTAGCTTCACGCCGCGGGCGGAAAGCGCATCGACAATTGCGGTCGCGCGCTCTTGTTCGTCGTCAGTGATTGCTCGAGCTCCGTCCGTCATTGCTATGCTTTTTCTTACTGCCGTCTAACAGCTGGTAGTCAAGCCACGCGAGGGACGTGTTGCGCTCTGAACCCTTCGCTGACCTGAGATCGGCGCAAGTGGTTTGATATGCGCCCCTTTCCGGTGCTCTCGGCTGTCCCAACCTCCGTCGTGCCGATAGCGCTCTCACTTCGGGTGCCTTTTCACAAAGGTTGCGTTTAGCTTTAGTCCGAGTGAAGCTCGCGCCTTTCTCGTTTCCGACGTCATTTTCCTCAAATTCGAGACAATGTTGTCCGCGAGTCCGCTGGTCGTCCGACGGGCGACGCCACGCGTGGACCAGGACATTCATCGTTCCGTTCTACTGCAGCGTTCGCTCGTAGCGCCTTGTACCCTGCCGCGAGATCGCGCTATCAAGTAACGCGCCGGATAGCTTCCACGGCGCGGGGGTAGAATGTCAGACTGGGTATCTGTCGAAAGCGGGCGACCCAGGGACATATGGGAATTCATCCGGTACGATGAAAATCTCACCACTAACAAATCTTGGACTGGAATCCGCCTGGCGCAAGGGGAGTCGCAGCCCGCCGAGCTCCCTGAGGGCTACTTCCGGATGCATCTGGTGTCGCTGCACCTGGGTGAACCGGTGATAGTTGAGCGCGACGTGATAGGACACCGCCGGCGCACTGAGACGGTGACGCCGGAGAGCCTCTTCGTCTTTCCGGCCAAAGTTCCGTTTGCCCTCCAGTGGCAAAGCCCTTTACCGAGGCTCGACCTTTTGATCGAGCCCGAGTTCGTCTCGAACGTGGTCGGACGAGATGTGGCGGCCAACCGATTGGAGCTGCTGCACACTTCTTCCGCTGGTGATCCATTCATCGCGCAGGTCTTGTACGCGCTCCGGCAAGATGCGAAAGAAGGATTTCCGCGCGGCCGGCTCTATGGCGAGACCCTGGGTACTGCCCTCGTGGTTCATCTGCTGCGCAACTATGCAGAACAGGACAGATTCGCTCGTTCGCCGAGAGGGCGTCTGTCCCCGAATCGCCTGCGGCGCGTGGTCGAGTACATCAACGACTGCCTGGAGATGGATCTTTCGCTACCCGAGCTCGCTGCCTTGGTCGGATTGAACGCCGATTACTTCGCCCGCGCGTTCAAGCAAACCACCGGGATTTCGCCGCACCGGTACGTCCTGCTCAAGCGCATGGACCGCGCCTGCGCGTTGCTGTGCGATGCGCGGATTTCCATCGCGGAGATCTCGCTACGGTCGGGGTTCGCCAACCAGAGCGCCTTCACCACCGCATTTGGGCGAATCCGAGGAACCACACCTTCGGTTTACCGCCGTGCCCTCTTGTAAGCGCGTGGGTGGGATGGCCAGCAAAATCGACCCCGGGGCAACCTGCGCGCGTCGAGCCGGGCGGCGACCGCGTGACGTCTGTTCGATCCAGTTGCGCAAAGGTGAAATCAGCGGCGCAAAATCGAACCTATCATTGCATCCGCACCTCCACACCCTGATCGACCAAGTATCTTCTTCCAGTTCATCATCGGCACCGGAAGTCAGCAAGTCCAGTGACGCTCGTCTGAAAAGGCGCAGGAAAAGAAACATGTTCGGAAGCATCGGCCCTCGTTGGAAAAATTCGATCCGACGGCAGGTCAAGCACGAATACCGCCGATGTGCGGCGTGCCCAGGCGTGCAATCGCGCGGGCAACGTGACGCTGGTCCGGTGTCGAGCCCCCTCTGCGAGTGCGGAATCGCGCGTTCAGCGTTTTCGCTGGCGACCGAGAGGATGAACGACCGCGATTACGCCGCGCTGCGGATGGAGCGGTGGTGGAGACCACCGAGGAGGGGCAGGGCGACGATTCGGCCGTGCGCATGTGGCTCGACCGCGCGCGGCTCGGGCGCATCCTTCTCGAGGGCGAGCTGAGTGAGCTTCGCCCAGGAAGGCGCCGGTCGTGGTTCCCTAATTGACGAAGGATAGGCGCGAGTTCCGCAAGCAGAGCACTAATCCAACGGCTGATCGACCGACGAGTTGCCCGATGGACGCCATGAGTTTCTTGGTCCGTGCTACAACCGAAGCACTGAGTGCCGACATCAATCGCGCGAGCACGGATCGCGCTTCCTATCTCCTCGGGATGTGACGGCAAGGTCTTGAGCCCGGCGACTACGCCGCGCTTCGGACGTAGCGGTGGTGGAGACCACCAAGGAGGGCAGGCAACGATGCGGACCGGCTCAGGTGGCTCGACGGCGTGTGGCTCGGGCGCATCCTTCTCGAGTCCGAGGTGAGTGTGCGATCCGTGGTAGTACCGGAGGTAGCTGCCCAAACGATGTCGAAGGTTGGCCTCGTTCAGGCCCTCCTCTCCGAGTGGAATCAGCGTGGCTGCGCCCTCAGCTGAACTCCCAACCGTCCACCCGTCGGTCCGACCGATACTGCGTCTTTCCCTATCCAGGACGGCCGTAGGTCCGGAATCTTCGCCATGAGATTGGCCCGATTTGGGCGTCCACCAAATCGGGGGCGGTCTCAAGCCCGTCATCGACCAGGCTAGCGAGTGGCCGTGATTCTGTGCCAAACGCTGACAACGGCCAAAGCCGTGTTCATGGGGACGACTTTGGCTCGTCGATGGGCCTGGCCGACTCGATTGAATCTTTCAGAAACCCGTAGTCGCGAACCACGCCCCAGCCGGTGAGGTGACGAAAACGATCGGTGCAAAGCATGGAGCCGGCAATTCGACGGCAGACGCTATTGTCGAATTCCCGTCCATATCGGCGGGGAAATCTTCTGTGCTGAGATTAACCGTAGTCACCTCGCCATCGTCGCCTATGCTGAGGCAGCTGACGAGCCCGCGGAAGTTCGGAATCGGGTTCCTGAGCGTGGAGACCAAGACCAAACCTGTGACCTCCACGTTAAGTTGCCCGTCCTGTGTTAACTGGCCCACCGCTCCGCCTAGAACGACCCAAGGCGCGCCGCCAGCGGGGACTCCACGAATGGGATTCAGGCCTCCGATAAAAGGTCCGGAATTCCCCACCATGGTCCCAAAGCTCAAGATGACCTGACTCTCCGAAGCAGCAGCCACCTCAATTCCCAGCACAAACAATCCCAAACTAACCAAGATTAACTTTTTCATCGCTCTCCACTCCCTTCGGACAACTGCGCCAACAGCATGCTGTTTTGGTTTTCATGTCCCTCTCCCCCCCCTTTTTCGTCGATTCATTCCAGCCTAGCGCTTCCGCGAGCGCGACCGGGTCCTCAGGCTTTACACACTCCGTGAGATGAGTTTCCGGTAATAGCTGACTTGCCTCCCAGGACAAATGACACCGGTCGACTGTCCCCGTTGCGCCCCCGGCCTTGTTGGCGTGAAAGGGCTTGCAGGCCGGCCCGGCAAGGGTGCTCGGTTCCTGGTCGAACTGTTGACCTCAAGAAAGAGGGTCCTGAATAAATGCAACGATGGGTGGCCCCCGGTGTCGGCGTGTGCTGGTGCCACTGGACAAGTGCTCCCATCAGGTAGCCGCGCAGTTGATCCTACTGTGCCTTCCAAGCTAGATGCTTTCCGGAGCGCTTGCCCGCTAGATGAGCGCTTTCGAAGGACCCGAGACCTTCAACCAAGGAGGAAATATGAAGAAGCGCGCGTTCAGCACTCTCGTGGTCACGGTATGCATGCTTGCATTCACAGGCGCAGTGACACGAGCGGACGATGGTGAAGGCAGGTCGCGGCGTGAGTTCCGGGCGGATTTGAGGGGGAAGACCGAGGTTCCCTCAACCCTCACTGTGGCGCGAGGAACACTCCTGCTGACAGTCAGTGAAGACCAGAGCTCAGTCCACTTTGTACTCAACTATCGGGGCTTGGAGACACCCATTTTGTTTGCCCATATCCACGTGGGCCAACCGAGCGTCAATGGGGCCGTTACGGTGTTCTTCTGTGGGGGCGGTGGTAGACCGGCTTGTCCAGACCAGCAGGGAACGGGGACGGTCGAGGGAGATATTACTGCTGACAACGTGGGGGGAATCGTTTCGCAGCAGCTGCCCCCGAACGACCTGGCAAGGTTGCTGAGGGCAATTCGCGCCGGGGACACCTATGCCAACCTGCACACCCAGGACAGCCCCGGAGGCGAAATTCGCGGGCAGATTTTGGCCGCGAGGCGCCACGAGGATGACGACTAAGATCGAGATGGCGTAGTCGGGCGGTACCACTGCGAGGAGTTCAGGGTCGGCGGGTCGCGCGCGCTCTCTTTCTCGTCGCGGCCCCCAGGCGAATTGAGCAGGGGCTGGGAGCTTTCGACCACCTTCCGAGCTGAACGGGCCTCTTGTCCTCACCTGGGGGGTCAGAAGCGGCCAACTCGGTAGGCGGGTCCGAAGGGCGACGCGGTCAAGCTCAAGATGCATGGCAAGTTTCTGCCGTACAGAGAATAGTGACGCGAATTGCACGCCCGGCGGCTCCGAACTGAAAGTCGCCGGGCAACACTCGGCAATCGACTATCTCAACACCCCGCTGGCTTCGGCCTCGGCGAGGAAACGCTCCGCGTCCTCCTCGACTAGGAATCCCGCTCGAATCAACTCTCGAGACGCGTTCCGGACCGCTTCGACGTACCCACGGTGGTCTCCGTACCTTTCCTCGAGCGAAAGGCGCGGATCGCCGCTGGCGAGGCGCTCGGCGCGCGTCGGTGCAAAGGGAATAAACGAGCCACTCAAGCCGCACAGGTGAGGCGCGCGGAAACCGGCCGCGCGCACGTTCCAGCCGGTGTTGGTCCCAACCGGAGCTCGGATCTCCATCTGTCTGATACCTGCGATGTCGAGTCCGTCCTCATTGGGCTTCGGCACCATGACGGTGTATCGGGAGCCCAGCAAGGGGGGAAGGCGGCCCAGCCAGCCCCCCCAAGGGAAGAAATCAGGTCCGAAGTCGAGGAGCGCCAACTCGTTGAGGAATGGGGGGAACTGCACGCCCGGAATGTCTGGGAATGCAGCACGCGCCCCCTCAAGAGTCACCAGAGTGCCATTCCGAACGTCTGGCACCGCGTTATCGGGCGGCAATATTCCAAGGTCGGCCCAATCATCAAGTGCAAGCAACAATGCCCGGAGCGTTGGCCCGTGATAATTCGGATTTGTCAAATTCTGACACATTCCCCGCGGGCCCGGGAAATCGGTCGGCGGGCTGTTTCCTCCGTGCTGGAAGCTCGAGAGAAGGTAGACCCTGACATTCGGCGGTAAGTCGATCGGCTCGCCGAAAGAGTTCGTCAGGTAGAGCGACGCTCGAAACTCGTAATACTCCTCCTCGGTATCGGTTTCGAAGACGAGCGGGTCGATGCCGGGCCGCCGGACGAGGCCGTCTGTGATTCCCGAGAGCTCGTCCGTCCGCACGGCGAAACTGAAAGGAGGATAGCTGGTCGACAGGAAGTCGTGCCGGTCGTCTTCGCGCGAGTAGGTGTTCGGATCGGCAAATTGGACATTCGCGAACAGCCGGTGGGTCCCCGGTTTATGGATCCACAACCCGTCGAACACCTTGCGATGGGATTCATCTTCATTGAACCCCAGATACAAAAATTCGCGCTGATACATGCCGGTCGAGGAGCCACCGAATGAATAGGATCGAGCGATACCCACAAAGTCGTCGCGCAGCGCCAGCGGGTTTCGGTTGCCGAAATCATCCTGGGTCTGGTAGCGCAGGAATGATCCAATGTCGCGCGTCACCACGTGTGCCAGGCCCATGACCTTTGGATTGATCGCCCAATAGATCAGCTCGTAGATGCGATCCGCACGAAACCCGTCGAACAAACAGATGTCTCTGTTGGTGGGAACGAGGCTGCTCTCTCCTGTCGGACAAGTGCCGAACGCCCACCGGTCTGACGCAATCGGAACCTGGGGAGCGTCCACGTCGTCGCGTACCGTCAGAGTGTAGTGACTCGGCTCCGTGTCGTCCGTTTCATTGGACACGAAGTTGGGATCGCCCTCGAGCGGCATGCTGAACGTTCCGGCCGCTGGAATCGTTCGATCCGAGTACTCGATGCGAATGTAGGCGCCGATCGTCCTGCCGTCCGGGTTCCTCGCCACCGGGAAGTTTGGAAACAAGCGGGCATTCCCGGGTGCCACGTCCCCCTGCCAGCCGGCATCCACAATCGTGTATCCCAGTCGCATGAGGTAGCCGTCCCCGGCATCGGCGGCGGTGATTGGATCATTGCTCGCGGGAGCATAATTGAAATAACCCATTGCCTGTTTATTGCCGCGGTTGTTGATGACGTAGAAGATTTTGCCGTTGCCCCGTGTCATATCGGCGGGCTTGAGAATGAAAAAAGGAGAGGTGAATTCCACCATTCCCCGACCATTCCGGGGAGCCTCGCCTATGTGGACGATCTGCGAGTTGAGCGGGTCGAATGGGTCCACCTCGAAGGACGCGGTGCCGTCGAGTCGTTGATATTGACCGACAATCCCGAAGCTGGTGCCTTCCGCAAACGTGCGCGTCTGCTCGACGACGAAGCGGACCACTCGTGCTTCCGCCCGGAAACACGGCACAGCCACTAACAGAACCGCGGCTGCCTGGCCAACCACTGCTTTCCTGATCATCTGAAGTTCCTCCCCTTGCATCAATCTCTACCGCAGCACGTCACTGGCCTCGGCCTTGGCGACAAACCGCTCGACGTCCTCCTCAAGAAGGAGGCCTTGGTCTTCCAGTCTCTCGGCAGCCTCCTCCACTGCCTCGACATAGCCATCATGTGTCCCGTAACGCTCCTCGAGCGACAAGCGTGGATCGCCGGCCTCCAGTCGCTCGGCCTGGGTCTTTAGGAGTGGAACGAACGAGCCCGTGAGGCTGCACTCTTCGCCCTCGGCGAAGCCTGTGCGTCGCAGGTTCCAGCCTGTATGCGTGGCGAGCGGTGCTTCGATGTCCGGGAGGCGAATACCAGCGAGATCGTGGCCGTCGGCGTCCACTTTGGGTACCAGCACCACATAGTCGTGGTCAGGAATAGGCGTCGGCGGCTGGACGCTCGTGTCGAGCTCGGCGAGCTCGTTGACAAGTCCGCTATAGGTTACCCCGGGAATCTCTGGGAACCCTTGATCGGACTGCGGTAGCGACGGCACGAGCGTGCCGTTTCGAACCCGGGGAACGCGGCTTGACGGCGGTCGCTCGCCGTGGCTCACCCATTTGTCGAGCGCGACCAGCAGCGCCCGAAGCGCCGGACCGAAGGGCGCCGGATTGCTCAACTGCTGGCAGATCCCGAGATCCGGCGTTAGGGCCGGTCCGTGCTGCGTGCTCGAAATCAGATAGGCACGAACGTTATTTGGGAGCGGGATGTCGTTGCCAGCCTCATCGGTGACGACCAGCGACGCACGGGCGCCCCAAGGCTCGGTCCCGGTGTCGGTGTGCATGATCTTCGGACAGGTGTCAGAGGCGAGGCAGCGGGCGAGAATTCCATCCGTCCTCCCGCTGATCGGATCGAAGCGCGTCGCGTACGTAAACGGGAACTGATCCCCGCCGTAGAGATGGTCCTCGTGCTGGCGCGAAAAGCGGCCGGGCTGTGAGAACGCAAAATTGGTGAACGTCTTCCGCGAGCCGGGCTTGTGCGGGATGATCCCATCGAACACGCGTCGCCCGTTCTCGTCCTCCATGAATCCCTGCCACAGCATGTCGCGCAGATACCGGCCGGACTGGGACCCTCCCCAAGCCAGGACGTGACGGATCCGCGGCCCCGAGCGACCGACGTTGAGTGGATTTGGGTTGCCCAAGTCGTCGGAGGCCTCCCGCTGCAAAAACGAGACGGCGTCGCGCATCGCGGCAAACCCGAGACCCATGACGATCGGATCGCGCGCCGGGTAGATGAACTCATAGATCGCGCCGCCATCGAACTCCGGAGGCCGCATGATCTGAACCTGCGTGGATGACAAATAAGTCCAGGCGCTCGCCGGGAGCGCTTGCCGGGGATCTCCCTCACGTTCGCGGACTGTGAGACTCGCTTGCATCTGGTCGAGCGTATCGGCCGGGTAACTTAGCGTCGCCGTCGCCGGGTTCGTCGTGTTGTCGAAGATGAATTCGTCCCGGTTCGACCCGACGATCGGCTTGCCGTTGTCTGTAGCTACGGGGAAGCTCGCCAACATTCGGTCGCCGCCGGCAGGAACGTCCCCCTGCCAGGCGCTCCAGAGAACAACGTACCCCTGTCGCATGAGGAAGCCGTTGCCCGCGTCGGACAGGGTGGTGGGCTCGTTTTCATTTGCGGTGATGGCATCGTTGAAGTTGGGGAAGCCGAGCGCCTGCTTGTTGCCGCGGTTCAGGACGTTGTAGAAGATGCGCTGGTTGCCTCGCCGGAGATCGACGGGCTTCAGCAGGTAGATGTCCATGGCGTATTCGACCCGCCCGGCGGAGTTCCTCGGCGCCTTGTCGATGTTAACGATCCCCTGATTGAGTGGGTGGTCTGGGTCGACCTCGCCAAAGGCACGCCCGACAACTTTCTCGTAGGGGCCTACATGGCCAAAGCCAACGCCATCGAACACGGGTTCAACGCGGCTAATTTCAATTCTTGTGATGCGGGCCTGCGTGAGAGCCGGCGCCAACAAAATCGCCGTTAGAACCCAGAGGAGGGTAGTTCGTTTCATCTTTGTTCTCCTTCGCTCCACTTGCCCACGCACTTTTTCCGCCCGCTTCAGAGGAGTCGTAGACGGACGAGTCGCGCTTCGTCTTTCAAATTCTTGCGCGCGCTTGCGAATTATTGGCAGAAAGCGCGAGCGCACTTCACTCAGGCGCATTCCGGTAAGCGCCTGGCGTAACACTTGTCAGCCGACGGAACGCCGTCGTGAAATTGCTTTGACTGCCGAACCCGCACCGCAAGGCAACTTCTGCGATGGACGACCCCTGCTCGACCAGGAGGGACTTTGCACGCTCGATGCGTTGCCTCAGGACGTATTGATGCGGTGGCACCCCGGTGCTCTGCTTGAACGAGCGGGCGAAGTGAAACACGTTCATTCGGAGAATGTTGGCAAGGTCCACAAGCGCGAGATCCGCCTCGAGATTATCTTCGATGTACTCGGTGACGCATCGCAATCGATTCATCGGAAGGCCGCCGCGATGCTGGCTAAGAGCCTGATCGCAAACGGAATGCCTTCGGACCAAGTGCGCGACCAGCGCCGTTCCCAAGCTCTCTCCATAGAGTCTGCCGCCCGGATTCCCAGCTCGCGCTTCATCTCTGAGAGCCAAGAGCAGTTGCGCAACGAAAGGGTCTTCTGCGCCGAAGGTTGGTCGAAGCTGGAGAGGCGCGCACGAAGCACAATGGCTGGTTATCGAGCTGAAAAAGTCAGGCTCGATTTCAACGTGAATCTTTTCAGCGGCTCCTCGAGATCGAGCGGCGAACGGAATCTCGGGGGGCATGATATTGACGCAGCCAGGGCCGAGGCGCCATGTCGTACGTGGTTGACTAGGCCACGAAACATCAAGGAGTGTCGAGCCGCTCAGAAGGAGTCCGACGGAGTATCGGGTGAGGCTACGCTCTGGGTGCTCACTCGGCCAAATGTGTCGCTGCTCAAGCCGGATCCCCTTCCACACGTCACCGGAGGACAGCTCAGGCGCTGAACCGCGCACTGTCCAGTCGCGACCTCGCCCGACGCCATTGCCCCGTTCAAATGCCACGCTATTCCCCCCACCAACGATGGCAACGCTCTTGTGCCTCAAGTCAAGCGATTTCGCAACGATCGTGCGTAGGGGGCGTCCGCTCTGTGACTGATCCAGCATTCGCGGCAGGAGAAGCGGAAACCGAGTACGCGTGTGAGCAGGTCGGATTTCTACAATCTCGATAAACACTTCGCCATTACGATCAGAGACTTGCGCTGTGCCTTGCCAAAATGTCGTCCGTTCGAGAAACACTATGCTTTCTGGCCAGCCATCGTCCCCGAAGTCGAGGGCCGCGCCAGTGTTCTCTCGGTCTTCGGCACGGTGTGGCTGCCAAAACTGGATCGCCTCGGTTGACGCAGCTGTCGTGGCGAGGCCGCCTCCGGCGTCTCTTCTTTGAGTAGTCAGCAAGGGCCGAGAACAGGAGAGGCACATGGCAAACGTCTTCGTGTGGTTCCACAACGGGAGTGAGAAACCTGCGGACTCGGTGAAGTTCTACGAGAAGCTGCTCGGCTGGAAGCCGGCCGAAGGACCCCCGGGAATGACGATGTTCACCGGCGACGCAGGGCCCTTTGCAGGCGTTGGCGCCAAGGAGGGCAGGGTTTCGGGCTGGATCCCCTACGTCCAGGTCGACGACGTGGACGCGGCAACCAAGCGCGCGGTCAAGCTGGGAGCCGAAGTGCTCAAGGAGCGCACGCGTGGACCGGCAGGAGAGTATTCGATCGTCCGAGATCCCGGCGGCGCATCGATCGCGTTGTGGCGGAAGGTATGACGGCAGAGCGGAAGACAGCAGCGGTGCAGGGCCGCTCAAACGTCGTGCGGAGCAGGTGATGTGACCAATCCGCTGTTCTCCATCGATCACGACCGCCTATGGAACGAGGGAGAATGACATGAGAGCTGAACAGAAGTTGATCGTCTATCACAAGAGGCCCTCGCGCTCGAACCGCGTTCTCTGGGTCCTGGGCGAGATTGGCGTCGAAGCGCGCGAGGTCGAGATCGATCTCTTCAAGGGGGAGCAGAAGAAACCCGACTATCTCGCAATCCATCCGCAGGGCCTCGTTCCGGCCCTCGCCATCGGCGAGCAGTCGATGTTCGAATCGGCCGCCATCGTGATGTTTCTCGCGGATCGATACCCCAAGGCGTCGCTGGCGCCGCCGCCTGGCTCTGACGAACGTGCCTCGTACTACCAGTGGTGCGTTTATGGGCCAGCGGAGATCGATCACAAGCTGTCCACGCTGAACGTCCACACGCTCTTCTCTCCCCCGGAGCAACGAGATCAAAAGGCGGCGGCGAGCGCCCGATCCGACTTCAACGTTCGAGGGGACGTGCTGAGCAAGGTGCTCAGGGATCGTCCGTTCCTGTTGGGAGATCGGTTCTCGGCCGCCGACATCGTAATCGGACACGCCTGTGCTTGGGCGAAGATGCTCGATGTCCTCGACGAGTTCCCCGTCCTGGTAAGCTACCTCGGTCGGCTGGAGGAACGCTCCGCCTTCGAGAGGGTCTATGGCGGGAAAGTGCAACGCTTCCCTGATCCGTACGCGAGATGAGCCCAGACTCTTGCGCCGCAGTAAGATGAGGACGACGTGACGTACGCGCTACTGATCTATCGATCGCGACCGCCGGACGAGCCCGTGCCGGAGAGCGACGTGCGTATTGCGCTCGACGGGCATCGAGCGCTTCAGGCGGAAGCTTCGTCGCGGGGCGAGCTGCATGGGGTCGCGCGCCTCGACGATGCGCCCACGGCCCGCACGGTAAAGCGAAAGGGCAGCGCGCACGAAATCACGGATGGTCCATACATCGAGACCAAGGAGTGGCTGGTCGGCTTCTATGTGGTCGATTGCAGTAGCGAGGAAGAAGCACTCGCCCGCGCACAGCAAATTTGCCCGGATTTTTCGCACGCCGTCGAAGTGCGGCCCGTGACCTGGCGATGGGAGCCGTGACCGACGCCGAACTCGCCCAGGAGTTGCGCGAGCTGTATCCGCGCGTGCTAGGCAAAGCGCTCGCGTTCGCCGGGCTCGCAGATGCCGAGGACGCAGTTCAGGAGGCGATCGCGAGCGCTCTCGCGACGTGGCCGCGGACGGGGCACCCAGAGTCGGCCGAAGCGTGGCTCGTCACCGTGGCCGCTAACTGTCAGCGAGACAGGCTGCGCAGGCATGCGCGCGAAGAACGCCACGCGGACGCGCTCTCCCAGCTCGCTGAGATGAGCCCTTGGGTGCGCGGGGCGATGGCGACGCCCGAAGTCGCGCGCGGCTGGAAGGATGATCTGCTGAGGCTGTTGTTCACGTGCTGCCACCCGGCGCTCGACGCGGGTGAGAGCGCGGGGCTCGCACTGGTTACGGTGCTCGGGCTCTCAATGGCGGAAGTCGCGGAGGCATTCGTTGTCGCTCCGCGTTCCATGGAACAGCGGCTCACCCGCGCGCGTCGCCGCCTCCAGGAGTGCGGCGACTACGAGGTGCCCTTTCCGTCGGAGGCGACCGAGCGGCTCGACGCGGTGCTGAGGGTCGTCCACCTGCTCTTCAACGAAGGCTACTGGTCGACCGACGATGATGCTCCCATCCGAGGCGATTTGTGCCGGTTGGCGATCGGTCTCGCGCGCTCGCTCCACGCAACCTTCCCGAAAGTGCCCGAGGTTGTCGGGCTGCTCGCGCTGCTGCTCCTCCACGACGCGCGCCGCTCAGCGCGCGCTGACGAGCGCGGCGCCCCCGTGCCGCTCCCCGAGCAGAATCGCACGCGGTGGGACGCCACTGCGATTGCCGACGCCACCGCAATCCTTGAGGGCGCGCTGGCGGAGGGAAAGCCGGGGCCGTATCAGATCGAAGCGGCCATTTCGGCAATCCACTGCCGAGCGCGCTCGGCGGAAGAGACCGACTGGAGCGAAATCGCCGCGCTCTACAATCTGCTTGAGCGAGCGCGACCGACGCCGGCCGTGCGCGTGAACCGCGCCTTCGCGCTCGGGCGGGCACAGGGTCCGGCCGCTGGGCTGGCGCTGCTCGAGGAGCATCAGGGGATCGACGTATTGGAGTATCCGTACGTTCATCTGGTTCGCGGTGTGCTGCTCGAGGAACTCGGTCGTCTTGATGACGCGGTAGCCGCGCTCGAACTCGCTGCGACCCACGCGCGCAACGAGCATGAGGCCGCGCAGATTCGTGAGCGTCTCGAACGACTCGCGGAAGCCCGAAAGGCGGCTCGCTAGTGAGCTTCGATGACGAGCTTGCGGACCGGATTCGGAGAGCGCTCGCGAGACGGAGAGACGTCACCGAAAAGAAGATGTTCGGCGGCCTCGCATTTCTGCGCGATGGACGCATGTTCTGCGGCGTCGTCGCGGACAGTCTGATGGTTCGAGTAGGCCCGGAGCAATACGACGAAGTGCTGGCTGAACCGCACGTCAGGCCAATGGACTTCACCGGACGTCCGATGAAGGGATACGTGTTCGTCGGTCCCGCTGGATGTGCACGCGACCAAGACGTCGCGCAGTGGGTCCGGCGCGGAGTGAGGGTCGTATCCAAACTGGATTCGGCCCCTCAGCGACGCTCGCGAAAGCGCTGAGCGTCGCGCGGAGCGCACCCATCGCCAGGAGGAAGCCACGGAGCATGACAGCTCGAGCGTCCTCTCCAACGCCATCCGACGTGTCAATGCGCGGAGGCGGGCCTCGATTGGCGGTCGACCTCGACGGCGGCGCTGCGAGAGCCAGGTCCAATAGCGACGAAAACTGGCTTGGTGCCAGCGGACCACTGTCTCGTGTTTCACGAAGACGAGCACGTCGGACCATCGCAACCAAAGCCTTCGCAGGGCGAGCCAGACCAGTCGGTCGGCGGCAACGATGCGGGGACGCTGACCCGTTTCGGGCAAACGCGGCCAGCTGCTGCCGGAGCGCTAGGTTCTCGAGCACAAGGTCAACTTGGGAGAGGAAGACGGCGCGGTGCGCACTGATCGCCAGGAAGAATCCGTGGATCATGCGGGCTCGAGCGTCCCCGCCACCGGCAGAAACGTCAATCGTTCTCGCTCGGAGGAATTCTGGCGAGGCACAGGTTTGGCGATCTGCTCTTCATCCTCAGCCCAGGACAACGCCGGCCGCGCTGTCAAAACCACGTGAACTCCTGGACCATCGTTGAGGAGGTTGCGGGCTGGGGCAGCAAGCACTGGATGATGCCGTCCGCGAACAAATCAAACACCACCCGCGCCTTGCGTTCCCATTCGTCTCCCCAGTCGGTTCGCAGGTCCCTCAGCGAAACCGGACGGACTGAGCTCGCCAGTTTCTGCATCAGCGCCATCTCCCCGGGTGAGAGCAATCGTTGAATCTGGGGCTGTGGCGCTCGACGGAACCGCGCTTCAATCGGAAGGTGATTGGGAGCTCGAGCGACCGCTCGCCGAGCGTCTGGGTCTTTCGCAATCAACTTTCGAATCCAATTCTCGAACGAGGTGCCGCGCCACTGTCTGTCGAATGCAAGGCCAATCGCGTTCTGCGCTCCGCCATAGAGAGCGGCCACCTTGCCAATCACTACCATCGGCTCATCCATCGACGGATGCGTCACCTTTAGCGCCAGCGGTTTACCGAATGGGAATGGATAGTACCCGGCGAGACGACATCCTCCGAAACTGATGTTATGTGTGTGGCCGCGCCAGGATTGAACTCCGTCGCGGTAGAGAACATCGCAACGCAACTTCGCTCGCGGGAAGCGCCGGCGGTTGTTCAGGACAAGAAAATCGCCCATGGAGATTCCGAGCGTGAGGA
>WNFG01001324.1_pt1 | contig 42033 bp, 33 predicted proteins | sample 5400431 | NCBI WGS metagenome assembly WNFG01 (sample SAMN13153346, study PRJNA577476) | soil metagenome | isolation source: 120 cm saprolite under Douglas fir tree site 2 hole 3 replicate 2 | place: USA:California | collected 2015-04-18
ATCAGGTCATTGCCCTTGCTGTTGATGATGGTGTCAAGAGCGACGGCGGTCTTGCCGGTCTGACGGTCGCCGATGATCAGTTCGCGCTGCCCGCGGCCAATCGGGATCATGCTGTCGATGGCCTTCAACCCGGTCGCCATGGGCTCGCGCACTGGCTGCCGGTCAATGACGCCCGGCGCAAGCCGCTCCAGCGCAATGAATTTGTCGGTACTGATCGAACCTTTGTCGTCAATAGGCCGGCCTAGAGAATCCACGACGCGGCCAATCATGGCGTCGCCCACGGGCACGCTCATGATGCGGCCGGTACGCTTCACCTCGTCGCCTTCCTTGATCTCGGTGTATTCGCCGAGCAGCACCACGCCCACCTGGTCTTCTTCCAGGTTCATGGCGATGCCGGCGACGTCGTGCGGGAAGGAAAGCAGCTCGCCGGCCATGACCTTGTCCAGTCCATACACGCGAGCGATACCATCGCCCAGCGTGATGACCGTGCCAGTCTCGTCCACGGAGATCTTCGACTCGTAGTTCTCGATCTGTTCGCGGATCAGCTTCGTAATTTCGTCTGCCTTGATTTGTGCCATAAATCAGCTCTTAAGCTTCTAGCTGTTAACTCCTAGCCACATCAATTACCCAAACTTGTCATCCTGAGCAAGCATTGAGCGTCACGTAGTGGCGCGCAATACGCGTCGAAAGCCTGCCCTGAGCGAAGTCGAAGGGGATCCCTTGCACCTTACGCTCCAGTAGCCTGAGTACGGTTCTCACAATCCCGGCAGTCATAGCACTGAAGTCAAAAAGCCCAACCTAAGAGCTTATAGCGTCTCGAATCCTCTCCAACTGCCCTTTCACCGATCCGTCGTAAATCGTGCTTCCCACGCGGACCAGCGCACCGCCGAGCAACGACGCATCCTGCTCGTACCGGGCCCGGACTTTCTTGCCTGTGACTTTCTCGATCTGGCCCTCAAGCGTACGCTTTTCCGCATCAGCCAGTTCGCGGGCGCTGGTGATCTGCGCTTCGGCGAACCCCAGCCTCGAATCCAGCTCCTTCTCCAGTTGCGCGATGATGGGCTCCAGAAAATGTACTCGCCGATGATCAATCAGCACAGCAACCAGGTTCCGTACCGGACGCGAAATTCCCTCCCGCTGTGCGATTGCATCCAGCACTCGCCGCTTCTGTTCGGCGGGAATCGCGGGATTTTCCCACACCCGCCGCAGCTCGGAACTCTCTGCCAGCAAGCCGGCGATCGAGCGCAATTCCGCAATAGAACGGTCTGCGTCGAGATGCGTGCTGAACACCACATCGGCAAAGGCTCGAGCATAGGTGCTGCCGACGGAAGCCATCGTCTAGTGCTGGTCCTTTCCAGGTCCCGGCGCCGCCGAATCGGACATTCCTAATTCGCCGGCAAAGTTCCGTACCAGCGCTTGATCGGTCGCGGCATCGACGTGAATCTGCTTCTTCGCCAACCCCACGGCCAGGTCGGCTGCGTAAGCCGTCAACGCGCGCCGCGCCGCCTTGATCGCCGCTTCGATCTCCTGTTCCGCCGACTGCACAATCTTCCGCGCGTCTTCCTGGGCGGCAGCTTGCAAGCGCGATTCCTCCGCCGCGCCTTCTTTTTCCGCAGCGTCGCGCATCATGCCAATCTCGACATCCAGCTTCATCAGGCGCGATTCGATCTCGGCGAGTCTGCGGCGCGCCTCTTCGCTGGCCTTCTGCGCCTCCTGCATTGCCTTCTGGATGGCCGACGTGCGGTCGCGAAACATTCCAGGCAGATATTTGCGACCGCCCCAGAAGATAAGCGCCGCAATCACAACAAAGTTCAGGACCATGCTCACCCAGAAAGCCTGCTCCAGAGACATTCCCGTAAGCCGCGCCACCAGTCGCACCGCCACCGACTGTTTGAACTCTGCCGTCTCATCCTTCTCTTCTCCGGCAGCTTCGCGCGTCTCTCGCGCCAGCCTCTCGCCGGCGCCCGCACGCTTGCCGGATGAATCGGCAGGCGGCGTCTGCGGTTTCGGAGATTGTTCCTGCGCGCGCAATGATCCGGCGCTGCCGGCAAAACTCAATATGAGCAACGCCAGCAGCCAGGCCCGAACACTTCTCTTCGCACGAGACATTCTGTTCGACATGAGTATCGCTGGAATCATCGTCCCGCCCGCGCCGGCTGAAGCACGCGACGCACAATTTCCTGCGCCAGCGTCGCCGCTTCTCCCTGCAGCGCGGCTTGGGCCGCCTCTCGATCCTTCTCAATATCTTTTTTGGCTGCCTGCACTTGTGCCTGCGCCCGGCTGCGTGCCTCCGCCAAAGCGGTTGACCGCGCCTGTATTGCCGCTTGCCGCCGAGTTTCCTGAGCGCGAAAGACGGTTGCCCGCGCCTCGCGCAGCCGCTGTTCATATTCGGCGGTACTCGCCTCGGCCGCCGCAATGTCAGCTCGCGATTTCTCTACCGCACCTTCCGTTTTGCTGCGACGCTCCTCGAGCACGCGCCGCAGAGGCTTGTGCACGAGGTTCGCGTAAAGCGCGTAGAGCAGCGTCAGCAGAATCACCGTCGGCACGGCTCCGAGCAGTAATTCGCCTAGTTGGTGCAGCGTTTGATCCATGTGGTGCTGATATAGACCGGTAAATGAGGGCTATGAAAACTGTTAAAGTTAACATCCGAAGGAGTTTATGTCAACGCTAAGAGGCTGGTGGTGACGTAAATTCGACGGCGCACCACCAACGTGATCGAGCGCTGCTTCGTGGAAGTGCGGCGACCGAACTCGTCTCATGGTGTGCTTTGTGAATGTACAAAGTAGGGACGGAATCATCTACGCCATTACTCCATCTTCCAGAGATTCAACCTGGAATGGAAAACCCGCACCCTCTCCCTAATTTACACAAGCAGCTTGACGTCACCCCCGCCTCCGCTAGGTGACGTAAATTCGATTGTGTAAAAGGCGAGAGGGTGTAAATTGGCTTTTTGCCTGCCGAGCAGAAGCCGATCCCGGAAACGAGACTTACACCGCGCGAGCGGCCCACCACGTGGAACACTCAGCTAGAAACCTGTCTTGGCGAGAAAAACCATCTGATGGCCGTTCGAGCCGCCCGGTACCAGATCCGTCGCGGCGGAAAGGAACACAACGTAATGGCCATCGGCGCTCATGGCAGGATAGTCGCTGATATCGTTGGCTTGGGTCTCAGGATTGGGCGTGTTGGTCACGGAAACCCGAACCGTGCTCGGCGTACATCCGGAGGCCACGCCGTAGCACGTGTCACGAACGAAGATGTCTTTGAACCCGCCAGCGGGGAACGTATCTCCTGGGACGAGGTTCGACGCAAGCGACGCAAAGGCGACAAACCTTCCATCCGCGGTCATGCTCTGGTTGCCGCTGCTCCAGTTTCCTACCGAGCCGTCGTTCCCTAAGGAAACCAGGCTAGTGGTAGGAGTGCAACCTGAAGTAGCGCCCGCGCAGGTATCCCGCACGTAGATATTGCCCATGCCGTTGACGTTCGTGGACACAAGGTTGGTTGCAGTGGAACTGAATGCCACCAGGCGTCCATCGCTGCTGATCGCTGGAATTGACAGGTTGAACACGCCGTTATTCGGCTCGCCTCCGCTTGCCGTAACGTCAACCCGCATTGTACCGGGCGTGCAAGGGGACGAAGCGCCAATGCATGTGTCGCGCCAGAAATCGCCCGGAACTACCGTCGTATTCGGAACGATATTAGTCGCCCAAGACTGGAAGGCGAGGTAGCGGCCTGCAGCGCTAGCAGCGGCAACCCCACTATTGGCGTTTCCTTGTGCTCCTGAGGAGGAAAGAGAAACAAGAGTCGTCGTGGGCGCGCAGTTCGAGGGTGCTCCCAGGCATGTGTCGCGGAGGTAGACCTGCCCTCCGTTTGCACCGGTGACCAGGTCGGAAGCCCCTGATTGAAAAGCCACAAATCGGCCGTCAGGAGTCATCGCCGGCACGCCCCCAGTTGAGATCCCTCCGCTGGTATTCAGGGAGACTGCGATTGTAGCCGGGTTACATCCCGTCGGCACACCGGTGCATGTGTCTCTGAAGAACACGCAGCTTCCCAGAGGCCCGGCGCAAGCGGAGGATCCCGGCAGTATGTTCGTAGCTTGCGAGTCAAAAGAAATAAATCTTCCATCAGCACTTATGGCCGAATACCGGCTGTGACCGTTCGCCGGTGAGCCGTCATATGTAACCGTTATGCGAATTGTGTTTGGGGTACACCCGGAGGGCGCTCCGATGCAGGTGTCGCGCTCGTAAATCTCCTGATACCCACTGGAGGGGCCAGGAGCTAAGTTCGTCGCAGCAGACTGGAACGCCACATAACGCCCGGTAGCGCTTATCGACGGCTGCACTAAGCTGTCATCGTTTGCTGGAGAGCCGTCGGGCGCCACGGTAATCATGGCAATGACTCCGGCAGTGGTTGCAGCGGCTGAAGCGATTCCGAACGGCAGCGAATTGGAAGTTGCGCCCGAAGAGCTGTCTTTCACGGTGATGTTTGTCGTGCCTGGTAAGGTAATCAGTGAACTGGAGATCGAAGCGCTTACTATCTGACTCGTGCCAAAGGTGGTCGGCAGCGCCGCTCCGTTCCACTGCACCACCGAGGAAGTCGTGAATCCGTTGCCGTTGACGTAGACAGTGTTGTCCCCGGTTCCGGCGACCGTGTAACTCGGAACCAGTGTGGTTAGGGTGATCGAAGGGGGTGGGGGAGGTGGAGGAGGCTGGTGCACACCTCCCCCACCTCCGCATGCGCTCAGGAACAGCAAACATCCTGTCCAGAATAGGTTCTTTCCCCTCATTCCTCGATTCGTCTCCTAATCGGCGCCTCCGGTTAGTGTAGACCCGGAAGCGGCGGCAGTGAAGGCGGGCGAAGAGAAGTATGTTGTGTCGTAACTATACGAGGTGGAAAGCGAGTAGTTGGTAACCGCTCCCTTAATCTTGGAAGTTATAGTGATCACGTTGCTGGACACTGTCGCAGAAACCGGCGACGTTGAGACGTTAATCTTACTGGCCAGAGCAGATGCCACAGAAGCCGCGGTCGGTGTGCTGCCAGCGTAGGTAGTGGAAAAAGTTACGCCAGCCACAGTTGCGGAAACGGTTCCGCTCTCCCAAATGACGTTACAGCAGCTTTTTAAGCGGCAGCCTACCGGACAGCTGTACCCAAATCGAGCACCACCCGAAACCGTTACCGTACCTGTTCCCGACGTTCCAACCGAGCTTCCCACGACAACCGTCAAAAGCTGACTTAGAACCCTGATCGTGCCTGTGTAGCTGAGATTCGTATTTGCCGGCGCTGCACTGAAGGTAAATGAGCCCGATCCAGTCCCACTCGCTCCTGAGCTGATCGTGAGCCAGGCTGCGTTCGGTACTACTGACCACACGCAACCAGTCTGTGTCGTTACAGTCACCGTCCCACTACCGCCGCCAGGCTGAAAGACGATTAAGCTGGCGGACAGTGAGTACGTGCAGACAGCCACCTCAGTAACAGTGAAGATGACTGTGGAGCTGTTGTTGCCCACCTGAATCGTGCCCGTCCTCGGAATATCCACGGGATTCGCAGGAATCGAGAAGGACACGCTGCCGCTTGAGGTTCCGCTTGAACCAGAGGTGATGTTAATCCAGGGCGTTTGGCTGATTGCCGACCACTGGCAACCCGAGCCCGTGGTCAGGTTGAAGCTGCTTGTTCCGCCGGCCGAAGATATGGAGAGGCTCGATGGCGAAAGAGTAAACGCGCAACTGGCTTGTGTGGGCACCTGAAACTGTGTGCCCGCCAGCACCTGATCAAGCGTGCTGCGCGCGTAGGTGCTCGTAGTCGCACCTGTATGAGAATCGGCTCCATAGATAGGATACTGAACCGCACTTGTGTATGGATAGTTCTCGCTGGAAGCCTGGACTAACGCATCGGAGGGTGAGAGGCCGGAAACGATGATGTTCCAGAAACCGTCGACTGCATCCATTCCAATGAGAATTTCAAAAAAGTACAGTGCCTCCTGCGCCCAAAAATCCGCGTTGTTTGGGTCGAAGATTTCTTCGAAAATGCAAAACACGAATAGGCCTACAACTTCGTCGTACACTATGTCTGTAACCCCTGCAATGGCGCGCTCGCCACAGCCGGTTTCGGGATAACAACCTGCCGCGAGAAAAAGTTTGTCGTCGAGAATCCGGGTCTCATTCCAGCGCATTGGTGTATAGGCAACGATGCCAGCTCGGGGGAAGTTCTCGCCATAGCTATTTAGCTGATTTAGGAACGTGCTCCCCGGCGTCAAGTCCTGAATAGTGGCTAAAGTGCTATACCAGTCATCGGCAGCCAGAGGCGCACCGAAGAAAACGACTGCAGCCAGGTAACACACGAAATTGTCATCTGGACTACTGCAGCCGGTCACGTCCCACAAGTACGTACCCAGAAATTCAAGCCCTGCAAGTATTACCGGGCCGCCGGTGATGGCTATGTCTGCTCCCTGGTTCGGCGTGTCAAGGGTTACAACTCCTTTGGCGGTTGCGCTGTTGATGATTTGATATTGCTGTGCGGCATAGCGTGAGATCAGCCCGCCCTGGCTGTGCCCGATTAAGATGTAATTGCTGCCACCGACGGAGTTGATTTCATTGACCAGCGCCGTGCCCTGGCTTGAAAGACTGCTGGTCGACGACAAACTGGGGACGATTTCGTTACCGAACCTAAAATCCTGATTCAGCCAGTTAGTCATCCGCGTCCATGTGGAGGAACTCGAAAAAATCCCATGCTGGAACACCACATTTTGAGGCCCTCCCAGATTGGATACGCTCGTCGGACCGCTCGATGAAGATGTGCCGGAGATGCCGCTGGGATTAGTCGTCGTGGGCGCTGGAGGAGCTTTGGCGGTATAGCCTTTCGCGGTCCTGGCCGAATCATTTGTAGCGTTGTCATACCAACTCATGTTCGCGAAGTTGATCGTCCGGCTAGCCGATCCGCTCGATATGGCCGGGCTAAGCACGATCTTCTGCGCTATCCAATTGGAACCGGAAGGAACATAGGTCCAAGTGGCGGTACTGCCATTGGGCTCTGAAACTGTTACGTAATCTGCTGTAGGGTTAGTCGAGGTCGTGTAGTTGGCATGAAGCGCGTTGGCGTAGTTTTGCACACTGGGCACAACCAGGTTGCTGATCGCGGAAGGCCCTGGGTTACTCCCAAGCAGAGTGAGTGGCCAAGTCGTGGGAACGCCGGCCGGAAGCACCAGCGGTAACGGCGCGCCGTTCTGTTTAAAGACTGTTATTTGCCCTCCCGCAAAGCGGATAAAGCCGATAGCCTCCGTATCGTTGCTGGTAGGGTCGGCCGGAGTTCCGGTGGGCCAGATGTTCATCACGAGTCCGCCGCTGGTGTCGTAGCCAGATTCGACGTGAAACGTCTGTGTGGGGGGCGCAATGGTTAGCACATTCGAAGTAGTTTGCGTCGCCGGATTGTAGAATGCCTGGGGAAGGTTCATCGTGGTGCTGCCTGTGACCGTCAGATCCACGGTGACGCAGGTATCAGCGCTGTTGATGCCTGAGTTCGCCGACAACACGCACTGGCCAACAGCTGTGGCTGAGAGCATACAAACGAGGGTGATCTGCTGCAGAAGTGGCGCCCGTCGAGACATTGTCTCCTCCTCGAACTGCGGTCACATAAACATTGGTAAGGCCCCCCAGGCTCGGAAAATGGGGAGCATCGTATGCAATATCTGGCTCTTTACGACAGCGACGGCGTTTTTGTTACGAAAAACGAACACCGGGACCGCGAGTTTGTGGTGTGCGGCGTTTGTCTTTTACCTTGCACCGGCGTATATTAGAAAACTGAGAACTGTTGTGTAGTACCAGCATTTGGCGAAGCACACCAGTGGGCGCAAGCCCACTTTTTAGTTTCGGCACAAAGGTGTGGAGGCTCGCCTGTAAACTACTGGATTCATGGCGCTTGACGTTGATCGCGTGCGGGAAATCGCGGAGCGGGTAGCGGCCTCGAGCGGGTTGGAAGTAGTTGAAGTCGAGTTCCGAGGTGGCGGCAAAGCCCGCTTGCTTCGTGTATTTCTCGATAAGCCGGCGGCTGCTGGAACGGATCCGCTGGCGGGTGTGACGCACCAGGACTGTGCCAACTTCAGCCGCGAGTTTGGCACCATTCTAGATGTCGAGGACGCAGTGCCGGGCGGTACGTACACGCTGGAAGTGTCCTCGCCGGGACTGGATCGAAGCTTGACCCGGCCCAAGGATTTCGAGCGCTTCACGGGCAGTCGGATGAAGTTGAAGACCAGGCAGCCGGTGAATCACAATCAGTACTTTGAAGGGCGGCTCGAAAGTTTTCGCGATGGCCGGCTGGTTCTGGACCTTAGCGTTGCGAGCAAGAAGTCGCGCAAGAAGATGGGTGCTGCCGCAACCGAGCAGCAGAAGATTGAAATTGATTTCGCCAACGTGGAGAAGGCGAATCTGGTTCCGGAAATCTAGAGGGATTGAGTAATTGGGAGATTTGGTAATTGAGTAATTAAGGCTCTTCGCGGCAGCAGGCGGATACTTTCAAATTACTCAATTACTAAATTGCCCAATCACCAAATGGGTTTGGTTTTCTTATGGCAAGTGAGCTCTACAACACCATCGACGCCCTAAGCCGGGAAAAAGGCATTGATCCGCAAATTGTGGTGAGCGCGGTGGAAGACGCCATTGTGATGGCCACCCGCAAGTATTACAAGTCGCAGGAAAACCTTCACGCCAAGCTGGATAAGGAAACCGGCAAGATTAACGCGTTTGCGGTGAAGACTGTGGTGGAGACCCCGGAACAGGTGGAGGACCCCAACCTCCAGATTACGTTGGACGATGCGCGCAAAGTTGATCCCAGCCTGGAAGTCGGCGGCGAATTGCAGATCCCCAAAGTTACAGAAGGGATTCTGGGGCGTATCGCGGCGCAACTGGCGAAGCAGGTAATTTTTCAGAAGGTCCGCGATGCCGAACGCGACACCGTCTACAACGAGTACATCGGGCGAGTGGGTGAAGTAGTCAACGCAACCGTGAAACGCGTTGAAGGCCCGGACGTGATCTTTGATATCGGCAAGGCGGAAGCCCGCATGCCGCGCAAGGAGCAGTCCCGGCTCGAATCGTTCGCAATCGGCGAGCGGGTGCGCGCGGTGATTGCTCGCGTCGAGCGCGCCTCGAAGGGCCCAGGTGTCGTCGTCTCTCGCGCCGCTCCGGATCTGGTTCAGCATTTGTTTCAGACCGAAGTTCCCGAGATTTACGACGGTACGGTAGTGATTCGAGCCATCGCGCGCGAAGCCGGTGAGCGCACGAAGATCGCGGTCATGTCGAAGGACAAAGACGTGGATGCCGTCGGCGCCTGTGTCGGCATGAAGGGAATGCGCGTGCAGTCGATTATTCGCGAGTTGCGTGGAGAGAAGATCGATATCATCGAGTATCACGAAGATGCAGTCACCTTTGCCGAGAAGGCTTTGCAACCTGCGAAGGTGAGCCGGGTCACTGTCGTCGACAGCGCAGACAAGCATCTCGAAGTCGTGGTCGACGACAGCCAACTGTCGCTTGCTATCGGGAAGAAAGGCCAGAACGTCCGCCTGGCGGCGAAATTGCTCGGCTGGAAAATTGACATCAAGAGCGAGGAAGAGAAGCGCCAGGAAGTTGAGCAGCAGATGTCGGCGCTGGTTACGCAGACCGCTACTCCACTCGATAAAGTTCTCGGGCTAGGTGAGGGCCTAGTTGAAAAGCTCAATGCCGCGGGTGTCACCACGGTGGAAGCTCTTGCCGACATGACGCCGGAGCAGCTTGAGGCTATCGAAGGCATTGGGCCAAAGACGGTGGAAAAAATCAGCCTCGCGGTGAATAACTATTTTGCCAGTTTCGAGACGGGCGAGGCGATAGCCGTTGAAGGGGAAGTTTCGACGGAAGGCTTGGTTGTAGAAGGCTTGGAAGTAGAAAGTGAAGCCAACACTCAGGCTATCGCGGAAGAGGCAACCGGTGAAGTTGGCGAAGGCGAAGAGCCTGTGGCTGAAGAGGCCACGGCGGAAACTGTGACGGCGTCCGCGCCAGAATCCGCAGAATCAGAATCGACGGAAGCAGGAAATGAGTCGGCGCCGGAAGCAGGCGCTGCTCCCGAAACTAAAGAATAGCCATGCCCGCACAAACACTCAATTGCGCGCAAGGCAAACAACCGACCCCGTGAGGCTGCGATGAAGACTTAAGCACAACGCGGGGCGGAAGAAAGGCCGGATGAGCAAGGTTCGAATCAACGATCTAGCCAGAGAATTGGAAGTCAAAAGCAAAGCTATCCTCGACGTCTTACTAGCAGTCGGGGTAACTGAGAAGAAGACCCATTCCAGTTCCCTGGAAGAGAATGAAGCAGAGAGAGTGCGAGTCCACTTCCGCGCCAACGCAGAAGCGCAGGGGCACACGTCGAAGTCCGCCCGCACCACGCGCGGTGAAGAAGAAATCAAGACCAAGATCGATCTGTCAAACATTTCCCGGCCGGGAGATGTGCTCAAGGCCATTACGCAGCAGAAGGGAGCAGCGGCGACAACGCCCGCGCCTCCCGCAGTGCCGCCCGTTGCTCCGCCAACCGCTGCATCGGTTCCCAGACCCGTAGCTGTTCCGCCGTCGGTAGCGAAACCGTCGGCAGCGCCCGTGGCTGCCCAGCCCGCAGCATCGCCAGTTCGGCCGCCTGCAGCGCCACCACGGCCCTCCGTGACCACACCCGTAGAACGACCCGCGCCTTCGGCTCCGGTCGCGGGTACGCCAGTCGTTGCACGTCCTGTAGCGGAGCCGCCGCGTTCAGTCGCAGCTCCTGCGGCAAATTCTTCAGCAGCACCTTCGATTTCTGCCTCCGCCACTCCGCAAGCGCCTGTGGCGCAGCGTCCCGCTCCTCAGTCCGCACCCGTCGCGGCACAACCGCCCGCGCCGCGTATGATCGTGCCCCAGACCGGACCACGTCCGGTCTACAAAGCGCCGGTCAAGCCGGCGCCGCCCGTAGCGCAAGCTGGAGCTCCAGCCGCGGGGGCAATACGTCCTGCACCCGGTCGGCCTGTCCCCGGACAGCCAATTTTCCAGCGCCCGCGTCCACAAGTGCCCGGTGGCCCGGCGCGCCCGTTGCGTCCAGGTGAGCGCCGTCCCATGCATCCCACGCGCCAGTCGCCGGTGGGAGCTCGTCCTCTTGGAGTCGGCCCCGGACTCCCACCTCCGGGCCCGGCTCGACCCGGCAGCCGTCCGGGCGCTCCAGCTCGCAGACCCGGTCAGCGCTATGTTCCTCGCGGTGTAAAAGAAGGCCCGATGAAGGGCTATACACCGCCACCACGCATGGTGGTGTCGAATGAGCCGATGCCGATCACGCGCAACATCACCATCACCGAAGGCATCAGCGTTAAAGATCTGGCTGAGAAGCTCGACGTCCGCGCCAAGGATCTGATCTCGCGTCTGTTGGGACGCGGTGTATTCGCTACCATCAACCAGACACTCGATGCGGAACTGGCGAGTGAGATGGCGCGGTTCTTCGGTGCGGAAACGGACGTTATTACCTTTGAACAGCAGGCCGCAAAAGACATCGACGCGGCTGCTGCCGCCTCGCAGGATTCCGCCGTCGAAGTGACGCCGCGGCCGCCCGTGGTTACGATCATGGGCCATGTCGATCACGGCAAGACCACTCTGCTCGACTCGATCCGCCTCACCAGCGTTGCAGAAGGCGAAGCCGGAGGCATCACGCAACACATCGGCGCCTATAAGGTTCGGATTACCGACAAAGAATCGCCGGCTTTCGGACGCGAGATCGTTTTCCTCGATACGCCTGGCCACGAAGCTTTCACCCGCATGCGTGCCCGCGGCGCCAAGGCCACTGACATTGTGGTACTCGTCGTCGCCGCCGATGACGGCGTCATGCCGCAGACGATCGAAGCCATTGATCACGCGCACGCGGCGGAAGTTCCCATTATTGTTGCAGTCAATAAGATCGACAAGCCCGACGCCATGCCTGACCGGGTCAAAAAGCAGTTGGCCGATCGCGGACTGATGCCGGAAGATTGGGGAGGCAAGACAGTCTTCGTCGACGTTTCCGCGAAAAAGAAAACCAACCTCAATCTGCTGATGGAAATGATTTGCCTGGTCGCTGATCTGGGCGAACTGAAGGCCACTCCGGAACGCGCCGCCACCGGCGTAGTTCTCGAAGCCAAGCTCGATCGTGGCCGCGGACCTGTGGCGACGGTGCTGGTGCAGAATGGCACGTTGAACGCCAGCGACAATTTTGTGGTGGGCAACGTCTACGGCAAAGTTCGCGCCATGTTCGACGATCGCGGAGCCGCGCTGGTTTCTGCTCCACCATCGACGCCAGTCGAGATTCTCGGCATGGAAGGCCTGCCGCAAGCCGGCGATCAGTTCGTCGTGGTTGCGGATCGCGACAAAGCCCGTGGCATTTCCGAATACCGCGAGCAGAAGGCGCGCGAAGCCGCACTGGCCAAGAGTTCCCGCGTATCCCTCGAAGGCTTGGCGGAGCAGATCAAGACTGCCGGCACCAAGGAACTGAATATCATCCTGAAGGGCGATGTGCAGGGCTCGGTAGAAGTTCTCAGCGACCTGCTTTCGAAGCTTTCCAACGAGAAGGTACGCCTCAAGCTGCTGCGCTCCGGAGTGGGCGCCATCACGGAAACCGATGTTCTGTTGGCATCGGCGTCCAACGCCATCATTATCGGCTTCAACGTCCGGCCGGAGCGCAAAGCGCAGGAACTGGCCGACCAGGAAGAGGTCGATATCCGTCTGCACTCGATCATTTACGAGTTGCAGGATGAGATCAAGCGCGCCATGAGTGGCCTGCTTGAACCTACCATCAAGGAAAACTACCAGGGCCGCGCCGAGGTGCTTGAAGTTTTCCGCATCCCGAAGGTCGGGACCGTGGCCGGCTGCCGTGTGAGCGATGGACTGCTCAAGCGCGATTCCGAAGTGCGCCTGCTGCGCGACAATGTGGCCGTGTTCAAGGGCAAGATCGGATCGCTCCGCCGCTTCAAGGACGATGCCAGCCAGGTCACTAATGGTATGGAGTGCGGCATCTCGATTGCGAACTACGGCGACATCAAGAAAGGCGATGTGATCGAAGCCTTCGTTACGGAACGAATTGCCGCAACGACTGAATGCCCATCGCGTTCCTCACCCTCGAACTCCATATTGAAGCGGCGCAGTCGCTCAAGGACAAACGGCAGGTCGTCCGGAGCCTCAAAGACCGTCTGCGCGCCAGTTTCAACGTTTCAGTCGCGGAACTCGATGCCAGCGGTCTTTGGAACCGCGCCACCATTGGTGTCGTCAGCGTCTCCGACTCGCGGGACTATCTGGACGGTCTCATGAAAAACGTGGAACGACAGGCCACTCGCATCGCCAACAACCACGGGGCTGATCTCGCGGATTCATTTGTCGAATACTTCTAGAAAATGCTCAGTGGGGGCAGGCTGCCCATTCGACTTCGCTGAGGCGTGCTCTGGGCTGTCCGGCCAGGGCGAAGCCTTGGCGGCCTCGCTGGTACCAGCAATCTAAAAAACCGACTTGAGTCCTATCGCATTGTTACCTCTGTACTTACCCAGTATTTCAAAAAGAGCGTAAGAATGTTGCTTGGAGCTCAAGACCTGCGGCCAGTTTTCTGATATTCTCATGCGTTTTACCTTGAGGTGAAAGGTTGGAGAAGCGCGCTCTAAAGTACCATCGCGGCCGGGTAGGCGAGGCCCTGCGCGAGGAGATCGAAAGTCTCGTCGAAGGAGAGCTGGCCGATCCACGGATTGGGTTGGTGAGTGTCACCAGTGTCCACATTGCCGACGATGGCCGTTCGGCACAGGTCTGGGTGAATGTGGAAGGTGATGACGAGGAAGCCGACCGCAGCCTTGAGGGTTTGGAAGCCGCCCGGGAATATATCCGGCATGAACTGGTGGAGCGTTTGCGCCTGAGGCGCGCTCCGGAACTGTACTTCCGCCTGGATCGTGCCGAGCGGGAGCAGGCGCGAGTCGAGGAACTATTGGCGCGGGCAAAAAAGCGAATCAAGGCCCGCGCCAAATCGGCTGCGAAAAAAAAGGCATAGTCACATGCTGCAGGACGTTCTCCGGCAAATCGAACAACGTGAACGGTTCGTCCTGACTTCGCACGCCCGGCCGGACGGCGATGCGATTGGGTCGGCGTTGGCCTGCTGCCAGGTCCTGCGCCTGATGGGTAAGCAAGCGGATGTCGTCCTGCACGATCCGGTCCCTCGACTGTATCGGTCGTTGCCCTTTGCCGATCAGGTACTGCAGGCCGAGGTCGTGAATGGCAATTACCAGGCGGCTATCATTCTGGAATGCGACAGCATCCATCGAACCCGGCTCAAAGGGCTGGAGGATCGTTTCCTGATCAGCATCGATCATCACCTGAGCGGCCGTCCTTTTGCCCACGTGAATTGGATCGATCCGCAAGCGGCCGCAACTGCAGAAATGGTTTTTCGGCTTGCCCGCGAAGCGGGTGTAAAGTTCTCCCCCGAGATCGCCACGTGTCTTTACACGGCGCTGATGACCGATACGGGATCCTTCATGTTTCAGAGCACCAATGAGAAGACATTCGCCCTGGCTCGAGAGTTGGTGCTCGCCGGGGCGGATCCCGCGCAGTGCGCCCGAGGCATCTACTTCGCTCAACCGGCGGCCAAGCTGCGTCTGCTCGGCGAAGCCCTGCGCGACCTGCACCAGGAAGGAAACCTTGCCTGGGTGTCGATAACGCAGGAGCAGATGGAGCGCTGTGCGGCGAAAGAAGAAGACTGCGAAGGCCTGGTGAACTACGTTCTCTCCATCGGCGATGTCGAGGTGGCGGCCCTTTTCCGCGAATTACCCGATGACCGTTATCGCGTCAGCCTGCGCAGCAAGGGTAAGGTGGATGTTGCCCACGTGGCCGAGAGTTTCGGCGGCGGGGGCCACGAATGTGCCAGCGGTTGTTCGGTCGAGGGCCCGCTGGCTCAGGCCGTGCGCCACGTTCTTTCCCAGCTTCGCCGCGGATCTTCCGTACAATAGCCTGCATACAATAAGGCTTCGTACAATAAGAATCATGGATATCGCATTGGCAAGACAGCTGGCGTCTTTTGTGGGTGCACTGCTGATTCTCATCGCCTACGGCGGCCACCAGATGGGTTGGATGAATTCTCACTCCAGCCTCTACAACATCCTCAATGCAGTCGGCTCCGCTATTCTTGGATACATCGCGCTGCACCCCTTCCAGATCGGATTCGTTGTACTGGAAAGCGTTTGGACTTTAATCAGCCTGTACGCGCTCGCCCGGCCGAGGAAGGTTGCCGATTGTTGAGCTCGCGTCGAAGGCCTGCACGACTTAGTTGTCAACCATCTGGAATCAGCAACTCAGAAGGCCAGCAGATCTCTAGCTCTTCCAACCCCGCGATGAAGTCTCGCACTCGCACCGACGCTGTCTTGCTTGCAGGATTCTGTGCCTTTCTCTTCTTCTACGGCCTGGGACAGTTCGGGCTGATCGGAGCCGATGAGCCGCGCTATGCACAGGTAGCGCGTGAAATGCTCGAGCGCCGCGACTGGATCACGCCTGTGCTCGGCGGCCAGCCCTGGCTCGAAAAACCGCCTTTGTACTACTGGCAGGCGATGGTCGCCTACTCGTCATTCGGCGTGAGCGATTGGGCCGCTCGAGTTCCCTCCGCGCTCGACGCAACTTTCATGGTCGTTGCCATTTATCTTTTCCTCCGCCGCTTCCGCCGCGGAATTGAACTCGATGCTGCACTGATCACCGCCTCCTGCGCCGGTGTGATTGGCTATGCCCGTGCGGCTTCCATGGACATGGCGCTCGCCTCAGCATTCACCATCGCGATGCTCGCGTGGTGGGCGTGGCGGGAGACTGCGAAGCGAACGTATCTCGTATTGTTCTACGCCTTTTTGGCTTTGGGCACGTTGGCGAAAGGTCCAGTCGCGCCGTTTCTCGGCGCTGTCGTCATATTGTTTTATGCTACGCTGGCTCGCGAACTGCGCTACGCCGTGAAAACGCTCTGGCTCCCTGGCATCTTCATTTTCTGCGCCCTTGGTTTGCCCTGGTACGTCGCGGTACAGATGCGCAACCCACAGTTTTTTCGTGAATTCATCCTGGAACACAATCTGGCCCGCTTCTCTACCAACCTCTATCACCACATCGAGCCCTTCTGGTATTACGCACCCGTGGTGCTCTTGGCGCTGATCCCGTGGACGGTTTTCGTGGCCGTCGCCTTCGTCCAGTCACTCCGTACTTGGTCGAAGGAACGAAACTCAGCTGCTGTGGGCGAGGCGGATCTGAATTTCCAGTTCAGCATTTTTGCCTGCTGCTGGTTGATCGCTCCCATACTCTTTTTCTCCCCATCGCAGTCGAAGCTACCCGGCTACATTCTCCCAGCGATCCCCGCAGGCGCATTGCTATTGGGCTGGTATCTGCGCCAGCATCTCGAGCATGGTGAGGGCAAGCCAGTCGGGAAGTGGCTGGCTGTGCTTCATGCTTTAGTAGCTGCGGTGTGGATCGTTCCCGCGCTCCTGATTGCCTATCTCACAACCCAGCACCGCCTCCCAACAGGACAACCGATCCTTGTCGCCTCAGCTATCGCATTCGTGCTTACCGCCGCAATCGCAATCACCCTGGTCAGCCGATTGGGCCTGCGCATGCTTCGTTTCCTCACTCTGATTCCAGTGGTGCTGTCCGTTGCGGCGGTACTCAGGCTCGGTTCCGCCTCGCTCGACCAGACCCTCTCGGCCCGTCCGCTGGCCCTCGAGATCGCCAGTATGCAGACCCATCCCCTTCCGCTCGCTGTCAACGGTGTTCCGCGCGAGATTGAGTATGGCTTAACTTTCTATCGCAACCAGTTGACCATACGCTACGAGTGGGGAAACGTAGCGCCCGAAGAGCATCTACTGGTGGCTCCGGAGAACTCGCTAAGTGAAGTCTCGAGGCAAGTCGCCGGTCGTCATGTGTCCTTCCTCGGTCACTACGCTCCCCAGCACGTGGACTACTTCTGGATTGCAGCCGCAGGAGCGTCTTTAAAACACTAGTGCCCCTAGGTTCTTTCATTCCTCAGTTCGCCGCATCTTTTTCTGGATCGATCAGGTGCGCTTTCGAACCCCTTTGGCCCAACCCCTGAAAAAACGACAAAAGCCCGTGCTTGCCTATTGCCGTCGAGAGTTCGCCGGGTTTGCCTCGCGCCGACGAACAAACTAAACTCGGAATTTTGCAGTCGCGCATTGTCCGCCGGCTGGCCTTGCAGGAGCCTTTTGGAGATTCTCGACCTCAGGCACTTTTCCTCCGTTGATTTGCGCGCGCTCCTTGAAGACGAGGCGCAGGTCTGGTCGCGCCTGCTCTCCTGGGATTACGGCAGTTCCGCGGAAATGATTCTTCGCTACGTGGATGCAAAAATCCTGCCTGGCTACGCCGCCATCGAGCGTGGACGCATCTTCGGCTACTCATTCTTTGTCTACGAGGGCAGCAAGGGAGTGATCGGCGATTTGTTCGTGGCTAACGGAAACCGATTACCGAACGCGCACCAAGTGGAATTGCAGCTCCTGACCCACGTCATCGAGACCTTGCAGCAATCCCCCGGAATCCACCGCGTTGAAGCGCAGTTGCTGGCGCACGAGTCGGGCGCAGTGGCGCGTCCTTTCCTTGAACAGGGATTCCATCGCCATCCGCGGCTGTTCATGGTTCTCGCGCTCGATCAGTCTGAACCGGAGAAGCCCGCATTCCATCCCGCAGTCGAAATCCGCCGCTGGATCGAAGCCGACTACCAGCCTGCGGCGGCCGTAATAACCGCGGCGTATCGGGAACACGTCGATGCCCAGATCAACGACCAGTACCATACCCTCAGCGGATCATTGCGTTTTCTGAACAACATCGTCCGCTTCCCCGGATGCGGAGTTTTCGATCCGGAAGCATCGTTCGTCGCTCTCGACCGCAAGACCAGGAACGTGATCGGCCTGATCCTCTGTTCACGTGTCCGCAGCGATGTTGGCCATGTCACGCAAGTCTGCATATTGCCCGAATACCGGTCCCGCGGAATCGGGGAATCTCTGCTCGCCACGACCGTAGGGAATCTGAGGAAACGAGGTTTTTCTCTTCTGTCACTTACGGTCACAGAAGCCAATGCCCGCGCCGTCACTCTTTACCGTCGGCTGGACTTTGAAACCAAGCGGGTCTTCGATGCCTTCGTGTGGCACGGGTGAAAGAGGCTTTTGGCTCTTAGCCATTAGCTCGTGGCGGCGGGAACTCTGGGGAGCTTGCGAGAATTGTTGGAAGCGAGGTTCGCTTTGGGGAGAGCCAAAAGCTAAGAGCCAAAAGCTAAAGGCTCGGCTACCTCCGCAACAGCCACATTGCCCAGCCGGCGAGGAACACTCCGCCTAAAAACATGGCGAAGCAATAGAGTCCGTACCGGACCATGTCCCGCGTGGTCTCGCGATGCGTAATGCCGAAGACGATAGAAGCAAACAAGGCAAAGACGACAGCCGCGCTGAAGTGATTGAGTTGCAGAGTCATGATTTTCCCGCTAAGCGCCAGATTTTGGCTGATGGCTGACGGCTGACGGCTGAGAGCTGCTTCATTGTTTTTTCCCGATGGCGATGTGGTACGCGTCAGCGACTGCGATAAAGTTCAGCAATCCCGCGACAATCATGAACTTGGTTCCATAGTCGGCCGTTGCAAAGGCAATTGCCCCCTGGCCCCAGTCCAACGCCAGAGTCACGATATAAAGGCCGCCTGCTCCCAAATCACCAACAAAACCGAGAATGTCCAGAATGTCACCGCCATTCGCCCGGTAGATACGTCCTTGCGTCATCAGGCCCAGCACGAACAGCGTCACTATCGACACCAGCAGCAGCAGACCGCGAATCCAGCGTTTTTGAATGATGTGCCCGGCACCCGGAATCAGCCATCCCACGGCGGGCGCCAGCACGGCCATCATGTTGACCGGAGCCGCCTCCGCCACTTTCGCTTTTCCTGCAGTTGAATTAGCCATTCAGATAGTCACAATCTCGCGTTGAATTTTTCCCGTCACTTCCGCCGATTTCGCGCGCACCAGCACATTCACCTCGCTACGCATCCCGAACTCCGGCAGGTAAATGCCTGGCTCAATCGAGAAGCAGGAGTTGGGAAGAATCTGCCGCTCGTCATGGATCTCAAGGTCGTCCATATTCGCTCCGTTCGCATGGACATCGGTTCCAATCGAGTGTCCCGTGCGGTGGATGAAATAATCGCCGTACCCCGCCTGCTGGATATGTCCGCGGGTCGCCCGATCCACTTCCCATCCGGCAATGCGCCGTCCAGACTTGATTGCGTCCAACACCGTCTTTACGCCGGCATCGCGCGCGTCGCGTACGATGGCGAAAACCTCATGCATCTGCCCCGACGGAGGCGCGCCAACGAATCCCACCCACGTGATGTCGTAGTACACCGCGCCCGGACTATTTTTCTTGCCCCACACATCCAGCAACACCAGATCTCCCTCACGAATCGGCACGGGATGATCCGCCCGTGGCTCGTAGTGCGGATTTCCGGCATTGGCGTTGACCGCCACGATCGGGGGATCGTCAGTCACGAGGTTTTCGCGGCGAAACGCCTCCATGAACCACTGCTGGATTTCATGTTCCTTGCCGCCGCCATTCCGCACGCGGCGTCCGATTTCCTGAAAGGCCGCAGCGGTGATCGAGTCAATCGCATCGCGCGCGGCGAAGTGTGATTGAATCTGCTCTTCACTCCATGTCGCTTCGAACAGCGCCACCAGGTCCGCGGAACTCACCACATTCTTGCCTAGCCCGCGCAGCAACTCGATGGTCCCACCATCCACCAGAGAGATAGTGAAAACAATATTGTTGGGCGAGTATTGCATGGCGATGTCGCGGTAAGAAGCCAGCATCGACTTCAGGCTGTCGAACAGTTCCTGCCATCCAGCGTACTGTTGCTTCCGGCCGGGCAGACTGTCGAGATGCCCGGCTTCAATCTTGTGCACCAGTTTCACGGGCTCGCCTTGAGCCGGAACAAGATAGAACCAGCGCCGCGTCACCATCGTGCCAGCGGGCAATCCAAGTACGCGGTAGGCAATAGGATCGCGGTGATGGTGGTCGTAAAAAAGCCAGGCGTCGATGTTGCGTTCCCGCAGCGCAGCTTGGATGGCGGAGAGATCCATAGGCAAACTCCTATTGTAAACAAGGTGTACGAGTTTGGGCGAATCGGAGCTAACACAACCGGGGAAACCGAGGAGGGAAAGCGGCGGCATTAAAAATATGAAGGACTAAAGATGAAACAGGAGCAAATTGGCGCGAGCAGAGATCAAGCTACAGCCCCAGCGGTGAGAGCGGGCGCGAGCGCCACGACCTTCCCAGGTCCCTGCACAATGGATGTAGCCAAAGCGTGCTCGGCGCGATTGATAACTTCAGTGACAATGTCTACAGCATCGAACTCTTGCCTCACCACGGCTTCCGCCAGTCCGGCCGAGAATGCGAAGGGCTGCCCATCTGCTCCGTCCTTGCCGGGAAGGCGCACTTCGGAGACGATCTTGCGCAACTTTTCGATGGCCTTGGTCGCTTCTTTCTCAGCCGTGTCGCCAAGAATGATTGCGATCGTGGTGGTGTCGTAACGAAAGGCAAGATCGTTGGAGCGGATGTTCGCGGCGAAAAGCTGCCCGACTCGTGCCATCGCGTTCCCCACTTCTGCCTCGCCATGCTCTTTCACCATGGCCGCACTCCTTCCGAACTGCAACAGCACCAGGGAGAGGGGGGCCGCGTTCTGGATCGCCCGTTTGCTCTCCGCTAGCAGCAGATCGATATAGGAAGCGCGCTTCAACAGTCCGGATTTTTCGTCCGTCACCGAAAGATTCTTAACCAGGCGGCGCAGTCCCACATTATTCAGCGCGATCACCATCTGCTCCGCCAGTGTCTTGAGCACTACCACGTCCGCCGGTTGCCAGGCTCGTGGCTTATTATTTACCAGCACCAGCACTCCAACCGGCTCTTCCCCATCGCTGAGAGGAATGACTAGAAGCGACGTTGCGTTCAATTCGACGAGAACCTGGCGGATCGCCTGCAGCTGGGGCGACTTTTGTGCATCTTGAATAATTAGCGGTTCAGTTCCTGCTGCCTCCTGCAGGCTGGCGACGATCTCCGCCAATGCGGAAGGAGTTCCCTTCATGACACCTTCCGTAAAATGCTCCTCGACGGAGGAGGGCGCGTGCCCGGGTTTACCGGTCGCCGCCACGCATCGCGTCGTCTCCCAGTGGGATCCAATCTCTTTCGCAGCGGTGGTGAGGACCGCCGTTGCGGTTCCCTGGTGGTACAGCTTGCGGGTGATTTCCGCTACCCGGGTAAAGCTGCGAACATCGGGCAGCGCCGCCGAAGGCCTGAATTCTTTGCAGGCGCTCGACCGCTTTGTTGCGCATCCCGTACTGCACAAGAATTTCAGCCTGCAGCATTAAATCCTGCAGCGTCAATGCGCCCAAAGTGGACGCTTGCCCGTCCGCCTGAGCAGGCTCCTCAACAGGCTTGCTCGCCGCCGTAAATCGGGCCGCGATGGCCCTGTAACGAGCCTCGTCAATCTTGCCCTTGAGCATGTCCAGCCGCTTCATGTGGCCCGACTCGTAAGGGTCTACTTCCGCAGCACGGTCCAGACACTCGGCAGCCTTGGCATATTCGGCCGTGTTGCAGTAGAGATCGAATAGTTTCAGCAGAGTCTGGCAATAGTCATTTTCGCGGTTGGACGCGTTGTACAGCTCACTGAGAAATTCCAGCATCTGCGGGGATGCCCGGTGCGCCCCCGTGATGTCCTGCATGATGGCGATGAACTGCCGGCGTTCTCCACGACGACGCTGGAATTGCTCGAGCTTGCGAGCCAGGGCAACGGCAGCTTCGTCCTGCTCGGCATCCAGCAACTGTCCGATCAATGCGATTACCTGCTGCACCCGCGTCGGATTCTGCTCGAAGAGCTGCCACACCAGCGGTTCAGCTTCCGCATAGCGACCCGCAGCTACCAGGGCCTCGCCGTACGTGTCGCGTAATTCCATCGAGGGCTGGCCGGAATTCAGTTGGGGCTCAAGAATGAAGATTGCGGCACCCACCTGGCCCTGCGCCAACAGGCTCTTGCCATAGGCCAAGGCAATCGCGGGATCGGAAGAATCCTCCTGATAGGCGCGCTCGAACCAGGGGGCAGGGTCCTCGCCGTTCCCAGCCGCGAGTTGCGCCACGCGCTGGAATGCCGCAGTGGCGACTTTACGGTTCCCCGTCTCCGACGCCAGTTCGGCCATCCGCAGGGAGTTTGCCTGGGTTGGCTCCAGCGCCACGATACGTGCCAGTATTTCCCCACACTCGGGTTTCTTGCCGGCTTTGACTACGTCCGCGAGCGCGGACTCATACGTTCCAACCGCCAGCTTTTTGTTCGTGCCCTCCAGCAGCTGACCAAAACGAAATTTCTGCTGCCAGGTCGGACTTCCGTGCCGCGCCAGCTTCTTGTAAGTCAGGCTGGCACGCGTCGCATCGCTGGCAGCCACCTGGCGCTCAAAGAGTTCACCTAAAAGCTTAACGGCGTCCTGGTTGCGGCTTACGGAAAGACATAAATCAGCCGCCAACTGGCGCACCACATCATTCTCTGGATCATCGCGCAGCACCTGGAGATATTCCTCCAGCGCCTCCGGCGTCTTGCCCTTTTGCAAGAGTTTTTCGGCGCGTTCCACACGCCGTGCCATCTCGGCGCGGTCCACACGTCTGGTGATCTCAGGCATGAATATCCAGGTGGAGCAGTCCTGTTCAGATTCTAGGATCACCCACCGGCAGCAGCAATGCGGTAACGGCCCGGCACGATTACCAAGGTCATCACTTGCGCGAGTTTGAGGGACGCACGCAGGTTTTGGTAAGGTGCAGGATGCCTTCGCCCGCCCATTCGCCGGAACTTCCTCAGGAAGAAGGCCTTCGCCACCAACTCAGCGCTGGTCAAATGGCCATGGTGGCGGTAGGCGGCTCAATCGGAACCGGCCTGCTTCTGGGTTCTGGCGTCGCCATGGAAATTGCCGGGCCCGCAGCTATTCTGAGCTTCCTTGCGGCCGCATTCATCAATTTCACTGTTGCCATGGCCTTGGGCGAGCTAGCCAGCGCCCATCCTGCGGCTGGTTCTTTTGGCGTTTATGGCGACCTTTATCTCAACCCCTTCGCCGGATTCGTAGCCCGCGCCGGGTATTGGCTCGGAATTGCTCTAAACATCGGCGCCGAGATGATTGCGGCTGCAACCTACATGAGTTACTGGTTTACCGGTGTGCGCCCTTATGTGTGGATCCTGATTTTTTCGGCCCTACTGCTCTTGATGAACCTGCGCAGCGTCGGTTCCTACGGACGATCAGAGTTTTGGCTCTCGATGATCAAGCTCGTAACCATATTGGCCTTCATTGTAATCGGCGCCGGGTTGCTTCTCGGTAGACAGGTGGCTCCGCAGTACAACGCACATGGAGGATTCCTGCCCAATGGCCCGCTCTCTCCGCTCCTCGCGATGACGTTCGCGATTTATAGCTTCGGGGGAGTCGAGATGGTTGCGGTTACGACTGGCGAGTCGCGTTCCTCGAAAGAGACCCCACGCGCCGTCTGGCTCACGTTCCTGACTCTTAGCTTCGTCTACATTGGTGCCATGGTGGTCCTGCTGGGGGTGATGCCCTGGAACCACGCCGGGGTCACCGAGAGCCCGTTTGTCACCGTATTCCGCGCGGCAAGAATCCCCAGGGTCTCGGCTGTAATGAACTTCGTTGTGCTTACAGCTGCGCTCTCTGGAGCCAATGCCGCCCTCTACGTGGGATCGCGCATGCTGTTTTCACTGTCCCGCGATGGCTGGGCACCGGCGCGGCTCGGCCGACTCAACACATCTGGATCTCCGCAGTACGCGGTATTAGTTTCATCCGTCGGCATTCTGTTCGCTCTAGCGGTGGATCTGTGGGCTCCGGAAAATGCCTTCCGGTACGTGGTCGGGGCGGCTTTCACCGGAATGATTCTGTCCTGGCTGGTTTCCCTGGCCGCTCACGTGAACTTTCGCCGCCGGCATTCACCCCAGGAACTCGATGCCTTACCTTTGCGCTCGCCCCTCGGGACATGGGGATCGATGCTGGGATTCGCGCTGGTATCAGCCGCCCTCCTGCAAACCTGGCTGTCACCAATCGTGAATCTGTGGAGCGGACTCAGCTGCTTCGCAGCTCTTAGCCTTGCCTACTTCCTCATTAGCAGAGTTCGACAACAAACACCTCAGGACCCTGCGTTTCGAAGAGGCAAGTAGCCGCATCTGGGGTATCTGCTAATGCCATTACGCGATGTTCGGCATTTGGAGTAAATTACAGGCGCTGGGAATCTATGTCTCTGACACAGTCTGAGGCCGATTTATTGCTCAGGATGCCCAAGCGCACCCGCCCAGGCACAACGCTCGAGTTGTCGACTTCGATGCCGATGGATCAAGATTGGGAGTTATTGTCTCACGACCGACGTGAGGAGTTCGTACTCACAATCGAACGCGGAAGAAGGAAAACCATTCGCCTCAAATTTCAAACGCGAGCGAGAGAGGTCATCGTTTTGGCAAGACTCGACCTGAATGGCAGCCCCCTCAGAAACCCTGCTGGACAGCCCTACAGACCGGGCGAGCTGCTTACGAGTTCTCACCTGCATCTATATCGTGAGGGATATGACGACAGGGTAGCCTATCTGCTCAATGAATTGCCGGACGGTTTTGTTTTCTCCTTTGCCGACGACTTGACTGCTCTCACGCAGTTCCTTGCTCTTTCAGCCGTGGATCCGATCCCGCCAATTCAGGCAAGGATATGAACCTGATGAGGATGGAATGCCAACAACTGATCGAAGGCTACATTGGCTGGTTAAGACAGGGTTTCACACTCGGTGAAGGCCGAGACTATTGTGAGATTACAACCCCTTTCCTAGACCGTCACAATGATTCGATCCAGCTCTATTTGGAAGAAAAGAATGGCTCTCTTGTGCTGTCCGACGACGGCTATACCATTGGTGACCTGCGTTCAACCGGCTTTGAATTCAGTACGCCAAAACGAAAGGACTTGTTAAATAGCATTCTGAATGGCTTCGGTGTTAAGTACGAAGACGGCGAGCTATTTACCACGGCAACTCGCACTGACTTTGCTCAAAAAAAACATAACTTGGTGCAAGCCATTCTCGCAATTAACGACTTGTTTGCGCTGTCAGCACCACACGTTCTGTCCTTCTTCAAAGAGGACGTCCGAGACTTCTTGGAAAAACATGAGATTCAGAAATTCCGGGATTTCAAACTTACGGGAAAGAGCGGATTCGATCACAAGTTTGACTTCGCTCTTCCAAAGACCCGAATCAGGCCAGAGAGAGTGCTTGAGGCTGTCTCGATGCTTACCAAGGACCAAGCAACCTCGCTGGCGTGGGCAGTTACCGATGTCAAGGCGGTTCGGGAGGAACCTCTCGAAGTCCTGGTCTTCATCAATGACATCGACAATCCTCCGGTACCTGATAATGTTAGCGCACTGCAAGCGTATGACATCAAACCCCTCCTGTGGTCGGATCGCGAACAAGCTCTGAAGTTCCTAAACGGGGCCTAGATTTAGGGGCGATGTTGGGTCCTTGCTCGGACTGTGGCTCATTTAGCCGGTACCCGAACGTCCGCATGCCACTCTTGCCTCGTCAAGACTGAACATTGGAAAGCGCCATGCCGCTGGAGCGGCAGCCCGAACGTCCCACCAGCTTCCTTAATAAAAAAGGCGCCGGATAAACCCGGCGCCAGCTCGCGAGATGCGGTCAAGCGAGAAAAACTTTGAAGGAACTTACTTGCTCTCCGCGACCGGGCTTGCCCCGAAGTCGCGGCGGCTGTTGACTGCCGTGCGGGCAGCGCGGGCGGTTGGTTGATTGGCAACCGCGGCGCCATAACGTTCGAGTAATACCGGTGCCATCGTATTCTCAGCTTCCTTGACGAAGATCATCTTATTTTCGGAAGCCATGTCCACGCGCACAAAATCTCCCAGCTTGACCTGACCGGTAGCAACCAGGTTGGCCAATGGAAAAACCAAATTGCGTTCGATCGCGCGCTTCAAATGACGTGCGCCATAGCGCGGGTCGGTGCCTTCCTTCAGCAGGAACTCCTTCACCGGAGTCGTGCAGTTGAACACAAATTGGCTCGTCCCGGCGGCCATCAGAACGCGCTGCTGCACCATGCCCAGTTCGATTTCAAGAATCTGGGCAAGATGCTCGTCCCGCAGGGTCTTGAAGACCACGGTCTTGTCGATGCGGTTCATGAACTCGGGAGTAAATTTGCGCCGCGCGGCTTCGACGGCGGTGCGCTGGATCTTATCGTCAAAGGAACTATCCACTTCGACAACTCTGGGCGCGAAGCCGAGTCCACCATCCACCAGGCTGGTCATCTCGCTGGCGCCGAGATTCGAGGTCATGATGATGATGCATTGCGAAAGGTCGACGCGGCGGTTGTCCCCGAGCGTCAGCGTGGCTTTGTCGAGAATCCCCAACAGCAGTTGCCATAGAGAGTCCGACGCCTTCTCGATCTCGTCGAAAAGCAGGATCGAGAGTTTCAGCTTCTCCGTGTACCACTGGTTCAGCGCTTCCTGCGTCAGCAAGGGATGGGTCTCGCGGTGTCCCAGGTATCCGGGAGGCGACCCGATCAGCTTGGCAATCTCGTGGGAGTGCTGGAATTCAGCGCAATCGATCTTGATGCAGGCACGGGAGTCTCCGAAAAGCGCCTCGGCCATGGCTTCGACCACGCGCGTCTTACCCGAGCCAGTCGGGCCCAGAAAGAGCAGATTTCCCACCGGGCGTCCGGGAGCATTCAGGCCAGCCAGAAACATCTGGTAGATCTCAACGACCTTTTCGACAGCCTGCTCCTGGCCGACAATACGCCGGCGGAGCGCGGAGTCAAACTCTCCAGCATCGTTGCTGCGACGGTTCGGATCGAGCACAGTAGCGAGGTTCGTTCTCATAGGGTCGCTGCCCGGTTCCTCACCGGACGTACTTTCCTTTCGTTTGGCCTTTTTTTCGGCTATTTCCATTGTTTCTTTCGGTTTTGTAGGCCTTTTTCCGAATCACTTGCCCACCTTCTGGAAGCTACCCAGCCCGTTAACTCAACAACATTAGTCGTCTGCCGGGCCTGTCGCGCCCGACTCTCTAGGAAATAAGCAAGCGGCTAGCCACGGAGCAGACAAAATTTGACGCACGCGGAACTCCTGCATCTAACAGGATTTAGAGGCGGTCACCCGGGATTCGGAGAATTACGAATCAGAACGCCACAGGGCAGAAGAGCAATAGTTTGCAGAATGGAGGAACAACCGGTACCGTCCCCGAAATCAATTTTCAGAAGAGCCGCCCGAACCCACGCCCGACTTACCTCGAATCTGCCGCCAGAGCTGGTCTTAAATTAGTGCTGGCGGGGAGTGCACCGCCTCGGAGGCTGCGGAAAGACTCCAGTATTTGGGTAGCAGCGCTTTTCAGCGCTGCGATACAGGACTTGCCAAGCGAGGGCTTAGCCCTTAAGGCCGATCCGAACATGCGGAGTCAACCGTGATTGTCCACACGTAACTGGCAGGTGCAGCATGGCCACGCTACTATCGCCAACAGGAAGCTTTTCGGGGAGGTACCTTGCGCCGTTCGTCTGTCCGAGTCCTTACTGCAATATCGTGCCTTCTGTTTGGGGCCGCCGCTTGGCGGCTGGGTCCCTATTCGTCGTCGAACTTCGCTGCCGAAGCCCAGACAACACAGGCGGTTGCCGCACCGTCCGTGGCCGTGGGACCAGTTCCTCAGGTAAGGCCGGTGAGCACGACCATTTCGGCGAGACCCAAGCCGGCGGATATTCCCGCCGTGACACCTACGGCAGCACCGGGCACAGAAATCTATACCGCGAAGCGTGGAGAGGCCATCCCCACTATCGCCCGCCGTTACTTAGGCAGGACTTCCTACCTGACCTCGTCCGAGTTGGCTGAAGCCATCCGCAAAGTCAACGGCGACCGCTCCGGCAATATCCTGAAAGGCAACGAAAATGTCACGATTCCTGGCATTTTGGCAGCCCCCATCGTAGAAAAGACGGTCCCCGTAGCCAAAGACTTTGAAGTCCGCGCCATCTACCTGACTGGCATCATGGCCGCCAGCGACCACGGTCTCCGCATCATCCGTCACTGGCGCGAAGTAGGCGGCAACGCGGTTGTCTTCGATATTAAAGACAGCGACGGCAGCGTAACCATCCCATTCGAGCACGCGCTGCTGGGCAAACATCAGGTTTACATTCACGACGTCCCGAAGCTCGTCCACTTCCTGCACTCGCAGAACATGCACGCCATCGCCCGCATCGCCATCTTCCGCGACGAGCGCCTGGTCAAAGAGCACCCCGAACTAGCCGTCCAGTCGAAGAGGTCGAAGCAGCCCTGGCGCGAAAACGGCAAGCTGATCTGGACCGATCCCTCAAATCCGAAGGTGCAGGAATATAACATCGCCCTGGCCAAGTACGTGGCCCAACTAGGCGCGGATGAAATCCAGTTCGACTACGTCCGGTTCCCCGCCGAAGGCGATCAGAAAGACGCAAGTTTCGTCTTCCAGGCCGAGCATCCGGGTTTGAATCAAACGGAAACTGAGTTGTGCAAAGCTGATGAGTCAGCGGCTTTATCTCCCGCTCCAAGCCCCATAGGGGCGACCGACAATAGCCCGGGACGTAAGTCCCGGGTAGCCGATAAAAAAGGAAACAAGTCCCGTAGGGACGGCACGAATTCCCAAACTCCCTTCAATGGCCGAAAAAACGCCTGTAATGCCGCGGCACTGCGTGGGCCCCAACGCTCCGACGTAATCACCGCATTCCTGAAAAAAGCCTACGCCGAGATCCATCCTACCGGCGCCTTGCTCTCACTCGACGTCTTCGGCGTGATGGCCTGGCAGCGTCCCGTTGACCTCGCCCACACCGGCCAGGACATCGTCGGCATGGCCAAATATTGCGACGTGCTATCGCCCATGATCTATCCCTCACACTTCTTCGGCATGGACAACATTGCCCACCCCGGCGACGCCCCCGAGCATTTCATCGGCGAATCCATGGCCCGCTTCGAACTGATCACCAAAGGCAGCGGAGTGGTAATCCGCCCCTGGCTGCAAGCCTTCCGCTGGCGCACCAAGACCTATTCTCCGGAATACATCAAAGTCCAAGTTCAGACCGCAAAAGAAAAAGGCGGCATCGGATTCTTATTCTGGAACGCCGCCAATGACTACTCGAAACCCTATGCAGCCATGCCTGAGATGCGTTCCGAAAATGCCAGGGAGAAAGAGAAAGACAAATACTTCCGCGGGGATGAGCTGCCAGGAACGTCGGTCAAGGCAAGTCTGACGCCAACGACCACACCAGCCCCCGCGGAGAACGCAACTCACTGAACCACCTTGTCATTCCGACGCCTGAGCGAAGCGAAGAAGGAGGAATCTGCTGTCCTTACCCTCCCCCGACCACAAATTCCTAGACAGCCGGGAAGCACAAGGATATACAATGCTCCCGCCCCCCGGATTCAATCGAAAGTCCCAGCAGAAACTACTCTGTACGGAGCGTCTATGGCGACAGTCGCACTACCACGCAGCAAGCCCGAAACATTCAGCACGAACCGTAATTACGATAACTACTTTTTCTCGGCAATGGCTCTGCTGATCCTGGCCACGGTTTTTGTCGGCTTTGCCCGCACTTATTTTCTCGCCGGCGTCGTGCGCGCCCCGTTGCCCAGCCTGATCATCCACATTCACGGCGCGGTGTTCTCGAGTTGGATACTTCTGCTGATCGCCCAGATCTCACTCGTCTCCGCCGGACGCGTCGATATTCATCGCCGCCTCGGCCTTGCGGGATTCGGCCTGGCGTGTCTCATGGTCATCCTCGGTGTTTTGGCGGCCACCAATTCACTCGTCCGTGGATTCTCACCGCCAGGTTCGCCATTTGATGCCAAGACTTTCTACGCGATCCCGCTGACCGACATGGCGATCTTCGGCACGCTGGTCTTTTTCGCTTACCGTGCCCGCCGCGATCCTGCTGCCCACAAGCGCCTGATCCTGATTGCGACCTTCGCGCTACTGGACGCCCCCACCGGCCGCCCGCCCTTCACCGTGATCACCGCCAGACCTTTCTTCGACAGCGTCTTCGTGTTGGCTTTCCTGCTGCTGCTCGTTGCCTATGATCTTTGGTCCATACGCAAAGTGCACCGTGCGACGATCTGGGCCGGCGCGTTCGTGGTGGTCATGGAACAGATACGTGTCCCTATCGGGAACACCGCCATGTGGCATATGTTCGCTACCTGGGCACAAACGCTCGCCCGTTAATCTGTGGAAGTGGGAAAAGAGCTGCCGGCGCATTCTGTCAGCACAGACTTGACGTCTGCTACGAACACGCCGGCAACTTCATCGAAACGATTAGGAGTCGGACTCTCCGCCCCCAACTCGCCTTTAAGGAGTGACCGTAAAGTTCGTCGCACTCGTTGCCGTACCTCCCGCAGTGGTGACAGCGATCGGCCCTGTCACTGCCCCAGCCGGAACCGTGGCATCCACCTCGGTATCCTTTACGACCGTGAAACTGGTCGCCGCGACGCCGCCGAACGTTACTGACGTCGTGCCGGTGAAGGTGTTGCCGGTAATTTTCACCAAAGTTCCTACCGGGCCGCTGCTTGGGCTGAATCCCGTGATGGAAGGCACGACCGTAAACGTGGTTGCACTGGTTGCGGCTCCCCCGGGCGTTGTGATGGTGATCTTCTGACCCGTTTTCGCTCCGACGGGTACCTTAGCGGTGATCTTGGTATCGGAGTTGACGGTGAAAGTCGCGGCCTTTCCCCCGATGGTCACCTTTGTGGCCTGAGTCAGGCTGACGCCGGTGATTGTCACCGAGCTACCAACAATTCCGGTGGTGGGAGCGATACTTGTAATCTGGGGCGTCACCAGGAATTTCCGGTCGCTGTTCAGCGTGCCCGTTGGCGTGGTCACCGCCACCGTGCCCGTGAGTGCTCCGGCGGGGAGGGTCGCCGTCAGGTACGTATCGGAGACAACGCTGAAAGTCGCGTGCACTCCGTTAAACGAAACCACGGTCGTCCCGGTAAAGCCCTGGCCCAGAATCTCGACCGTCTTCCCAACTTTGGCAGACCACGTCACCAGCCGGGCGAATGGTTGCAGGCCCATATCCAGGCTGTAGAACACGCCGCCGTTCCCGATTGTGTTTCCGTAGAATTTTCCGTTGGTGTGCTGCACCAGGGGTGTTTCAGGGGCGAATCCGTCAGTGCAGCCGCTTACGACGCAGAAGTTGTAGAGAATCGTCTCCGTGCCTGCGGGAGTGACTTGGAAGAGCGCTCCGACATTGTGTGTCCCGCCCACGGAGGTTACTCCATAGAAGTTGCCGTCGGTACCCAGCGTCAGACCAGCGTAGGGATATGCTCCGTCCCCCGGATAGCCGGTGAAGTTGTGCAGAATGGTCAAGACTCCAGCGGGAGTGATTTTGAACACTGATCCGCAGCCGCCGCCGCAATTTGCCGAGTTGCCGCCATCGCGCGTCGCGCCGTAGAAATTGCCGTCATAACCTTGCACCAGAACGCCCACCGGCAGTGCTCCATCGTTACCGTAGAACCCTTTGAAGTTCCACAGTACGGTCTCTTTGCCGCCGGGAGTCATCTTGTAAACCACTCCGCAGCCGTACTGATAACCCGTGCACGCTGGGCTACCGCCCAGGTACCCGGTTCCATATAAATTCCCATCTGTGCTCCACGTAGGCAGATTGGGATTCGAGCCGTCCGTGCCGGTGAAATCGTGGAGCACGGAGAACACGCCGGTGGAAGAGACCTTGAAGAAAGCTCCGTACTGCCCGTTGTACTGTGCCAGTGAAACACCATAGAGATTTCCGTCCTGGGCTTGAAGGAGGGGGAAGATCGGGACGCTCTCATCGGTGCCGTTGGTAAAACTCCACAGTGTCGTCAACGTTCCCGTGGGCGTGACCTTGAACACCGTTCCTGCCGCATACTTGCCGCCGCGCACAGTTGTTCCGTAGAGGTCTCCGTCGAATCCCAAGCCCACGCCGCCCCCCGGATCATACCCATCCAGACAACCAGTCGCGGGGCAGAAATCGTAGATCGTCGTCTGCACTCCGGCGGTCGTCATACTGAACACGGTGCCCAAAGAGCCGGTTCCGCTTGAATTGCCCGTGGTGTACAGGTTGCCATCCCGTGCCTGCGAAAATTGCTCTGGCACTGCGATACCTGTGCCGGATGGGTATATGTACAGCCGGGTATAGGTTTGAGCATTGGCGGCCGACACGGCAAACAATAGGGTCAATGCGATGATCGAAAGTGAGGTTCTGCGGTGCTTCATAGAGGCGCTCCTGCAAACGAAATTCGGGATGGCTCGCGAAAAGGGGGAGCGCGGAAGCCACGCCCGGCTTGGCTTATGTTTGGGCGGGACATTCCGTTTCGTAATTTGCGTGCTACGAGAACTGATTCGTGGCAAAATGTTTCCGCTACCAGCGACCGTCGGGCGACAGTCTACATAATCCCCCGCTGCGTGTCTTGACGGAATTCTTAAGAACTCTAAAGCGTGGACAAGGCCATGAATTCAAAAGCAATCATAGGCGAAGTCTCCACGGCTTCGGGCCGCCTGTGGCGTTTTACCGACTACGAACTTGATGAAATGGGACGCGAGTTGCGCTTCAAGGGCAGGCCGGTAGACCTGGAATCGAAGCCCCTGGACATCCTGCTGCAGCTCCTTCTTCATGCCGGCGAGGTGGTGACCAAAGAAGAATTATTGGAAGCCGTTTGGCCAGATGTGATGGTGGTCGACGGATCTTTGGCGACCGCTGTCTCAAAGCTGCGCAAGGCCATGGGAGACGATGACCATCCGGTGATTGTTACGGTTCCACGCGTCGGCTATCGCCTGGCGGTGCCGGTTTATTGCAAGACAGTCGCGGCGCCGTCCGGCCCGGAACTTGGGTTCAAAGCTGGAGAAACCGTCCCGGGAAGAGAGCAATGGCAGCTCACCCGAGCCATGGAGATTTCCGGATCGAGCGAGGTCTGGCTGGCCGAAAATCCCAAGACTGGCGAACAGCGGGTATTCAAGTTCGCGGCCGACGGAGCCCGCTTGAAGGGCCTCAAACGGGAGATCACGATCTCTCGCTACTTGCGGGAGTCACTGGGGGACCGGCCGGAGTTTGTCCGCATACTGGAGTGGAATTTTTCGACATCTCCGTTCTTTCTCGAGAGCGAGTACGCTGGGCCAAACCTGGCAGAATGGGCGGAAGAGCAGGGAGGCCTTTCCAAAATCCCGTATGAAACACGCCTTCGATTGCTCGTTGACATTGCCCAAGCCGTAGCCGCGGCGCACGACATTGGAGTGCTTCACAAAGACTTGAAACCTGCCAATGTCCTGGTCGTGACCGGAAGCAATGGCGGCTGGCAGATCAAACTCGCGGATTTCGGCAGCGCTTCATTGTTCGATCCGTCGCGCCTTCATGCCTTGGGAATCACCAACCTGGGATTTACTCAGACCGCCTCGCTTGAGGCCCAGTCGTTGACTGGCACCCTGATGTATTTGCCGCCCGAGGTCCTGGCGGGACAATCTCCCACCACCGGCGCCGACGTCTATGCTCTCGGCGTCATGCTCTACCAGTTGACCATTGGCGATTTCCGCAAGCCGCTCGCGCCGGGATGGGAAGCGGATATTAACGATCCATTGCTCCGTGAGGACATTGCGGACGCAGCCTCTGGTGACCCGGCCAAGCGCCTGAACAGCGCAGCGGATCTTGTCGAGCGATTGTTGACGCTGGAGCAACGACGGATCAAGCGCGACGAATTGGAAGCTGCGAAAACGCGGGCGCAGATCGCGGAACGCAAGCTGGGCGAGACTCGCGCCCGCCGGCCATGGCTGGTTTTCGCCCTCGTTGCATTGACGGCCGGAGTGGGAGTCAGCCTCGCCCTTTACCGGAGAGCTGCCCGCGAGCGCGACCATGCCAACCGCCAGACCGCGATTGCAAACTCCATCAATCGCTTCCTCTCGGACGATCTGCTGGGGCGCAGCAATCCTTTCTTGAGTGGCAAGTCCAGCGAATCGCTGGTGGAGGCAATCAAGCAAGCGTCGCCCAGCATCGATCGCAAATTCAAGGATGAACCCCTGATCGCAGCACGTCTCCACCAAACGATTGGAAGGGCTTTCGACAATCGGACGGACTACCCGGATGCCCGGCTGGAATACGATCGTGCCGCTCCTCTTTTTAAGCAGGCTGACGGCGAGTTATCGCAGGATGCCATCATCGTCCAACTGCAGCGCGCGACGCTTGAGGCGCGAAGCTACGAGAGTGGCTCGCTGCCGCTGGCCAAGTCGATCCTCGCGCAACAGGAAGCGCTGGTAGCAAGGCTTACGCATCCTCGGCCAGACTTGCCTGTCTGGTTGTCCTCGGCGCGCGGAATGATTGCTCTCATCGATAACAACGCCAAATCGGCGTCGGAGAATTTCCGGGCTGCGGTAGAAAGCTCCGACGCCCTTCCCAGTTTCGACGAGAGTGCGCGCTTAACTTTCAAGCAGAGACTGGCGTTCTCCTACATACGCCTGGGCGAAGGCGCCAAGGCGGAGCAACTATTTCGCGAACTCATTGCTTCCTTCACGCGGGTCGCGGGAGCGGACAGTCCCAACGTTTTGCGGGTGCGCCTGAATCTCGCGCAGGCTTTCATGATCCAGAACAAGCACGCGGAAGCTGTGCAGGAGGCAAGCGCCATCTATCCGGAATTTGTCTCGCGGCTGGGGGAGGACCACGAACTCACCATGCAATTGCTGACCACACGGGCACAGTCGGAAGGCGCCCTGGGACTCTGGAACGATGCCATCCGCGATGACCTAGCGATCCATAATCTCGCGGTGAAAAAGCAGGGTCCGCTTTCTTTCTTTGCCATCGCTACGCTTTCCGACGGATCCCTGGCCCAGTGCCGTGCCGGCCGCTATCGCGAAGGCGAAGCCAACGCGCGGCAGGCGTATCAAGCATCCACCAAAGCCTTTGGACCTCGCGCCGGACTGACAGGCGGAGCCGCCTCCACGTTGGCCGATTGTCTGATTGGCCTCGGCAAGCTGGATGAGGCCGGTGAGCTCTTGGATCAGATCGACGTGCCGGCAGTCGCTCAGCTCGCTGGCGATCCCGATTGGGGCGCCGGAGTGACTCTGGCGCGGGCCGAAATCGCGTATCGCCGCGGTAACTACGATGCAGCGCGCGGGTATGTTCAGACCGTGACGCCGGTGTTTACCCGCAAGGACGCGGAGCCATATCAAAAACATGCTCTCGAATCTCTTAGAACGGCACTCGACAAACCGTCACTGCGACACTAGGTATCTGGTGTTCACTCAGTGAAGAGCTCCGTTCCTCCAATGTGGAAGCCGGCCACCACGATTCTCCTCGCTAACGTCTTCCAAGCTCCGCTGATTTCTCCCGGCAGGAATTGTACAAACTTATGACGCCGCGGTGACAATCTCGAACCTGCCGGAGACCTAGCATTCCGATGACGAGCAGGTCAGAGAAATCTGTTACGAGCTGGCGCCGAACTTCGGTCTTAGCCCATCCTCCTGACCTCCAACAAGGAGATTCCCATGCAGCGTCGCATTTTCGCCCTCACCGCGTGCCTCGGGGTTGCACTGATGTTCGGTTCCACCGCAGCCGTGGCGCAATATAAACTCACCAATTTGGTTTCGAATCAAGTGGGACAGGCAGCACACACGGACCCTCTCTTGGTAAATGCCTGGGGACTGGTCTACGCTCCAGGCAGTCCATTCTGGATCAGCGATCAAGGCTCAGGCTGGTCAACGCTCTATGATGGCCGCGGAAACAAAGTGCCCTTCGAGGTGGAGATTCCTTCCGCCAACGGATCCGGGGCGGGTTCGCCTACTGGGATCGTATGGAACGGTTCGAACGAATTCCAGGTACAGGGATGGGCTTCAATCTTCCTTTTTGCCACTCTGGATGGGACCATCAGCGGATGGGCGCCGCAGTCCGACCCCAACAATGCCATCATCGCGGCGACGAAAGCAGGAGCGGTTTACACCGGCTTGGCGATCACCAACAACGCTTCGGGAAATTTTCTGTTCGCCGCTAACAACGCCGACAATAGAGTGGACATGTATGACGGTACATTCAAACTTGTAAAATCGTTCACCGATACCACGCTTCCCGCGGGCTTCGCCCCGTTCGGAATCCAGGACATCAGCGGCTTGCTCTACGTCGCATTTGCCAGCCAGTCCGGCGCGTCGGGAGGTTTCATTGATATTTTCAGTGAAAGCGGGAGGTTCGTGAAACGTCTGGCGCAAGGCACACCGCTGAACCAGCCCTGGGGCATCGCGGCCGCCCCAAACAATTTTGGACCGTTGAGCAATACTCTTCTGGTCTCGAACAACATCAACAAATCCGGGACCATCAACGGATTCAATGCCGTGACCGGAAAGTTCGTGGGCACGATCAGGGACACGAACAACAAGCCGATCCACATCGACCAGCTTTGGGGAATTGATTTTGGTGGCGGGACGTCCAGCGACGGCCGGCTGAACGAATTGTTTTTCACCGCTGGTCCAAGCAACAATTTGGCCGGGACGTTCGGTTCAATCACGTTCCAGTAATCTGATTCGTCTCAGTTGTCGGGCAAAGGCCGCCTGCAAAGGCGGCCTGCCCGATTTCACCTCATGAATTCCCGGACATTCCGAAAATGCGTCGAGATCGGAACGTCAACAAACGTCACTTCGCCAGCACAGCCTTGGCGGCTTCCTCTGCCATAAGAGGGACGGACAAAGTGTCGTGAACGAGTTTCGGGAGCTTGTCGGCATTGGCCACTAACAGACTCACCTGCCACATTTGCGTCTCCGACAATGCGGGCCGAAAGCCCGGCATCCCGGTCAGACGAATGCCATTCGCGACCTTCCAGTAACTTTCTCCCGGCTCGTCGTCAGTGACGCCTTTTCCTTCCAGCAGTTTCGGAGGATGAGGATACATGCCCGCCGCGATCAACGTTTCCTTTTGCGCTGGCAGTCCGTGACACACCGCACAATGTTCCCGATAGACCTTCGCCCCCGCTGCGAGATTAGAGTCGTCGGGTTGAAGCGGCACAGTCTTCTGCATCTCGCGGGAGACTCGCGCATTAAGAGCCTGGTGGGCGAGCTTCTTTTCAAACGGCATGGGAGGTGCGGAGGTTGCCACAGGCGCCTGGCCCGTGACGAAGTAGAGATAGACTCCGAGCACAACCGCAGCCACTCCCAGAATCACTCCTACAACGAGTGTTGCAAACGTTCTCATTCGGCAGACTCTCCTTTAGAGTTCCACAAATAGTTTTTCAGCGACGACGGCCTGAGCACATCATTCCTGACACCCAGCATTTAAAACGAAAGTTGGTTGACTCGAAGTTAGGATGGCGATCTGATCGCACTTGCGGCTAGCCCGAGAAGTTCAGTGTGGCAGGATCTCCTTAAGCGCCCATTCAATCCGGTCGACTTCTTCCCGAATTACTCTGATCGATTGTTGGTTTCTCGCTGGATGGGCCAACGGAGTGATTCCTTCCAGAGCGCCTCGTATCTGATGATTCCGGGCCCGAATAAACTTGAGCCGGGCGCGCCTCTCCTTGCGATTTCTGTAAATGCCGCCGACAAATTTAGTTGCCAGCCAGGCAAAAACCAACCCAAAAAACACCTCGACAGGAATACGGTCTCTCGCGCCATCGAACTCTAAAAACAAGAGCCGATAGACCGCTTCACCCATCCCAAAGGAGGCAAACAAAATGGTCACCCCGAACAGGTAAACTTTCAAGCGCTCGATTGGTTGAAACTGTATGGAGTCGTCGCTTCCGTCAGGTGTCGGCACAAAGTTCATCGGCATGCCTCTCCAAAGGATTTGTCACTGGTCGCGCTGTCCAGCGGCAGCAGAGCCAGTGTGGCAGAAATAATACCTTGAAAACCGCCATCTGTGGCGGGATTCTGTTTGGCCGGCTGGCGAGATGCTACGTATGTGAAAAATGGCGGAAGCGAGTGGGAGTCGAACCCACCGGTGACAGGAAACCTGCCGCCCGCCGGTTTTGAAGACCGGGACGATCACCGGACCGCATGCGCTTCCGCTGGCGCTACCGCCCACCCAGCCATGTTAGCTGGACTTCGGATTCTATGCATAGGTAGGGTTGGAGCGGCGCGGAACGTGAATGCGTTCACGTAGGATGTGTGGCGACATCATGAAAAAACGCCAGCCGCGAGCAACCGACAGCATCTCCCTGAGAAAATAAGGGATGGGCTGCCACTTTCTCGGTAGCGGTCCCCCCTCAGTCTTGCGTTCTACGTAAACGCCGCCATCACCAGGGAACTGTCACCGAGTCTGCCTGGGTCGCGGTCGGAGTGGGGCCGCCAGGCGTCATCGACGGAAATGGAACCGTGAAGTAGTCGAGAGTCACCGTCTTCTTCTTGCCATTCACCGTGACACGAAGGAAGCCCGGTTTCTGGTCATTGTGCGACATCAACTTCAGATCGGGGTGAGTGGTCTGAAAACCGTCAGGCAGCGGTTTGTTGCTTTTATCTGTCTCGATCCTGTGCAGCAGTTTGAAGGTGTTGGCGTAGCCCCCGGCTCCAGCCACGATATAGGGGACTTTCTTGTTGCCCAACGTGCGCTGAAAACGTTGATAAGAGTGGACGTGGCCGGATAGGACCGCAGTCGGAGTGCGGCCCGTGGCCTGGATCACGCGGTCAACCGCAATTTCAATATCGGGATAACCTCCGTGTGTGGTATCGAGCGAATAAGGAGGATGGTGGACGGTAACGATCAGCGCTTTATCCTTGGGAGCGTTGCGCACCTGATCTTCAAACCACTTTTGTTGCTCGTTCGTACCTCTGGCGTCGAGCGTCCCGTCCACATTGGAGTAAAGCCCAACAATGCTCACGAAGGGCGTGGTCAGCGTCCAATAAACATAGGGTTGGGTCATGGTCGAGCGGTACGGGCTATCGTGATGGCTGGCGCTGTCGCAAAAGTTACGCATGAAACCAAACAGCGACGGCTCCGTATCCACCGGGTCACCGGGCCGGGTGGATGTGTCGCCGTCATGGTTGCCGGCGATGGCGAAAATTGACGCGTGGTAACCCTGGTAGGGCTCGTAGAACTGAGTGTTGTACAGGTTGCTCTGCCCATTGAAATACACTACGTCTCCGAGGTTGTAGTAAAAAGCTGGGGCCAGGGTCTTCGCTGAGTTGGCGTCGGAGATCTGCTTATCCATCGCGTCGGAGATGGTTTTCTCGACGTCATCTCCATGAATACCTCCAGTGTCCCCGACCGAGTGAAAAATGAGGACACCGGCATCAACAGCAGCCTTGGCCTCATCGGGCAGAATAACTTCCAGTGGAAGAGTCAAATTGTTCAAGTTGGTCGGCGGTGGCGGTATGAAGCGTGGATAGGGTTTGGGTGCCGACGACGGGTCGCCGGGCGGACGGCTAACCTTGCCGATTGGTTTGTGAGGACGCGCAGTTACGGGCGCCGAATGCGGCGGGATAGGAGTGGTTCGCAGCGGGTAGTTATGTCTTTGGGAAACCGGCATAGACTTATCCTCAATTCTTAAGGACTAGTTGGGAAAAAGGAGTCCTCGATTGTGCACAAGATCCGGAGGGAAGATGAGTGAGAAGACCGGGCGACCGGGGGGCTTCCCACTGCAGGTCGCATCACAATTTATGGGAACTTCGCTTGCGTGTCAACTCCGCCTATCGCGGAAACACAGATTCGAAAGGGGGGCACGAGTCGCAACGCTACGATTGTCCTCTCGAATGGGGGTATCAAGCAGTCCAAGCAGTCGTGGTCCTTGCCATCCCACGCGAGACCACATGCGCTTTCGGAAAAGCCGCCACCACGGGATCAAGATGGATATCCACGATGAGGACCCAACGCTAGCGTCAACGCCCCCCGTGTCGTGCATGCTAATAGCGACAGATTCTCCGTGGAACCCTTCGACCCCGCTCAGGCAAGCGGCCCCTTCCACTACTTCGGCTGCGGCACGATCCTCAGATACGGTTTCGGCGACTTCCAGCCTCCGGGATATTTCTGCTGGGCTTCCTCGTTTGATACCGACGGCAGGATGATGACTTCATCGCCCTGCTTCCAGTTCGCCGGGGTCGCAACCTTGTGTTTGGCGGTGAGCTGTATCGAATCGAGCACGCGCAACACCTCATCGAAGTTGCGCCCGGTGCTCATGGGATAGCTAAGCTGAAGTTTGATTTTCTTGTCGGGGCCGATTACGAAAACCGTGCGTACGGTCGCATTGTCGGCGGCGGTGCGGCCTTCCGAGTTGCGCCCGCTTTCGGCCGGCAACATGCCATAGAGTTTCGCGATCTCGAGCGTAGGGTCGCCGATCATCGGGTAGTTCACCTTGTGGCCCTGCGTCTCTTCGATGTCGGCCGCCCACTTGCCGTGGCTGCTGACAGGGTCCACACTCAACCCGATAATCTTGCAGTTTCGCTTGGCGAATTCTGGCTGAAGCCCGGCCATGTAGCCAAGTTCGGTGGTGCATACGGGAGTGAAGTCTTTGGGGTGCGAAAACAGAATCGCCCAGCCATCACCGATCCATTCGTGAAAATTGATCGTGCCTTGCGTGGTCTCGGCCGTGAAGTTAGGAGCCGTGTCATTAATACGGGGAATACTCGATACAGGAGGTGCAACCTGCGTGGTGCTCATGGGAATCTCCTCACTCTGAAAAAGTTTTGTTCATCCGGTCAGGGACATTCTGCCCGGAAAGTTCCGGCTAACACGGGGCAGAATCAAAAACAAAACCCACCCCGGTTCGCCGCGGGTGGGTTGGAAAGAATCTCGCTGACTCTTTACCCACACGCCGGCGCGCGCGTACAACAACACATCACGCCAGCAACGGGGGGACAATCCACGTAATTAGGATAGAAGCGCGCGGCATCGCTGTCAAACGCGCCAGCGTCGCGAGAGCTTCGGGTGAGAGCGCTAACCATCGATCCTAAGAACGATTTGGCGAAAACAACTTGGAGATACTGTCCGACACAAGCTCTTCTGGGTCCCCGAGCTGGGAATGTGGGCTGACGGGCCTGAAACTAACTGCACATGCCACACAGTAGGCATCGGGAGCATTCATGCGGTGAGTGGAACCCCTCGTCCATTTGCCTCAATCCCTCCGCTCTCTCTACAATGAAAGTTCCTCTACGGCTGGGAGTGTTCCGAGAAACTATGATTCATTTTCCCGTTCCCGAAGCTCTCACTTTCGATGACGTTCTCTTACTCCCGGCCCGCTCCGACGTCATTCCAGCGCAGGCCAGCACGCAGACGCAGCTCACGCGGAACATCAGTTTGAATATCCCGATCGTCAGCGCTGCCATGGACACCGTCACCGAGTCGCACATGGCAATTGCGCTGGCGCAGCAGGGCGGGTTGGGGATCATTCATCGCAACCTGAGCATCGAGCAGCAAGCCAATGAAGTGGACAAGGTGAAACGCTCGGAGAGCGGCATGATCGTCGACCCGGTGACGATGTCGCCCACCGACAAAGTCAGCGACGCGCTCGAAGTCATGCGCAAGTACAAGATCTCCGGCGTACCTATCACCGAGCACGGCCGCCTGGTCGGGATTCTCACCAATCGCGATTTGCGCTTTGAGACGCGCTTTGACATTCCCATCGATCGAGTGATGACCAAGAAAAACTTGATTACGGTGCCGGTGGGCACCACGCTCGAGGATGCGGAGAAGATTCTGCATGAGCATCGTGTGGAAAAGCTTCTGGTCGTGGACGACAAGTACAACCTGAAGGGGCTGATCACGGTAAAGGACATCCAGAAAAAACTAAAGTATCCCAATGCGGCCAAGGATTCTCACGGCCGTCTGCGCGTAGGCGCTGCCATCGGCGCTACGGGGGATTTTCTGGAACGCGCGCAGGAACTGGCAGAGGCGAAAGTAGACCTGATCGCCATTGATAGCGCGCACGGGCACTCGTCGAAGGTACTCGAAGCGGTGAAGCTGGTGAAATCGAAGCTGCCGGAGGTGGACTTGCTGGCCGGCAACGTGGCCACCTTCGATGGAGCGTGCGAACTCACGCGCGCGGGAGCGGACGGCATCA
>WNFG01000289.1_pt1 | contig 41941 bp, 36 predicted proteins | sample 5400431 | NCBI WGS metagenome assembly WNFG01 (sample SAMN13153346, study PRJNA577476) | soil metagenome | isolation source: 120 cm saprolite under Douglas fir tree site 2 hole 3 replicate 2 | place: USA:California | collected 2015-04-18
GCTGCGCGATCTTGGGCGGGCGCATTGACCGTGGCGGTGGCTGCCGCACAATCGCGCTACGACTGCATCGTCATCGGCGGCGGTCACAACGGACTGGTGTGCGCGGCGACGCTGGCGCGCGGCGGCCGTTCGGTGCTGGTGCTCGAAGCCGGAACCCAAGTCGGCGGCGCGGCGGTGACGCGGGAGTTCGCGCCCGGTTTCCGAGTCTCCGCCGGTGCGCATCTGCTGCATCTCATGCCCGCGGATCTGCTGCGCGAACTACAGCTGGAATCGCACGGACTCGAATGGGCCGCGTGGAGAATGACGACCACGGCGCTGGTGCCCGGCGGCGCTCGCCTGTGTCTGACCGCGGAGGGGGCGGAACATGGGTTGTCCGCCGCGGACGTGCAGGCCCATGCGGCCTATACGGCGCGCATGCGGCGCTTCGCCGCCGCGCTGGTGCCGATGTTCTCCCGCGTGCCGCCGCGCTTGGGGAAGGAGGGCTGGGCGGACCGGCTTGCGCTGCTGCGGATCGGCTGGCAAATACGCAGGTTAGGAAGGCGCGACATGCGCGAGCTGCTGCGAATCGGCGGCATGAACGTCTATGATTTGCTGGAAGAGAACTTCGAATCGGCGGCGCTCAAAGGAGCGCTGGGATTCGATGCCGTGCTTGGCGCCAACTTCGGTCCGCGCTCGCCCGGCACGGTGTTGACGCTGCTGTACCGTTTGGCGGCGGAGTCCGCGGCGGGCGCCTCCGGCATGTCCCAGCCCAAGGGAGGCATGGGCGCGCTGTGCAATGCGCTCGCCAAGGCGGCGAGTGCCGCCGGGGCGACGATTCGCGCCGGCGCGCCGGTGGCGAGAATTCTGGTCGAGGGCGATCGCGCCTCCGGCGTCGTGCTGGAATCCGGGGAGAGCATCGGTGCGCAGACTGTGATTTCCAGCGCCGACCCCAAGACCACCTTCCTGCGCCTGCTGGGACCGCGGTATCTCGATACGGGCTTCGTACGCCGAGTCAAGCATATTCGCGCGCGCGGGCTCGCCGCCAAACTCCATCTGGCGTTGAATCGTGCGCCGTCGTTCAGCGGTGTAAGTGAGGCGGGCTTGCACGGACGATTGCTCATCGCGCCGTCACTGCAGCACATCGAGCACGCGTACAATCATGCCAAGTACGGTGAGTTTTCGGCGGCACCCGTCATGGAAATCACCGTTCCGACCGTCAATGACCCGACGCTGGCGCCGGCGGGACAGCATGTGCTGTCGGCCATCGTGCAATACGCGCCGTATGCACTCAAGGAGGGTTGGGAGAGCGGCCGGCAACGGTTCATGGACACGGCATTGGACGTGCTGGAACGATTCGCACCGGGTCTGCGCAGCAGCGTCATCGGGGCGGAGCTGTTGACGCCGGCCGATATGGAGCGGGAGTTTCGCATCAGCGGCGGCCACTGGCACCATGGGGACTTGGCCTTCGATCAATTCTTGATGGTGCGTCCGGTGCCGGGAGCCGCCCAGTACCGCACGCCGCTCGAGGGCCTGTTCCTCTGTGGGGCAGGATGCCATCCGGGAGGCGGGGTCATGGGTATAGCCGGACGCAATGCCGCGCGGCAGGTATTGGCCGCGGGGAACTCGTGAGGCCGAGGACGGCGCACGTTTCCGCGGGAACGCGACAGCGTCCGCCTCGCGGATGACGTTTCCGCGGAAACGTGCATGAATGAGCTGGAAAGTGAACGAGCTGAAAGTGAATGAGCCAGAAGTGAAATCACCATGACTGAGATCGCCGTACACCACTTCAAGCAGCCGCTGCTCAAGACTCCGTTCCACGAGCGCGCCCGGGCTTTCTCCCAGGTCGATAGCTTCATACCGTGGGCGGGATACACCACGGTCGATGTCTTCACCACGATGGAGCAGGAATATTTCGCGATTCGCAACGCCACGACGCTCTATGACTTGACGCCGATGGTGAAATACCGCGTGGCGGGTCCGGATGCGCTGCCATATCTCAATCGCTTGGTGACCCGTGATCTCGCCAAGCTCGAGCCGGATCGCGTCGCCTACTGCGTGTGGTGCAACGATGCGGGTCATCTCATCGATGACGGCACCGTATTCCGCTTGAGTAGAGGCGAATATCGAATCTGCACGGCGGAACGGCAGATCGACTGGTTTTTGGATTCGGCCATCGGTTTCGACGTCGAAATCGGCGAGGTTACCGAGCACATAGCGGCGCTCGCGGTCCAGGGGCCGACCTCCTGCGCAGTTCTCAAGGCAGTGGGCTTGCAGGGAGTCGAGAAGCTCAAGCCCTTCGAAATCGGCTACTTCGCTCTCGGCACCCATCGGTTGACGGTGTCGCGCACCGGATTTACCGGCGACTTGGGTTACGAGCTATGGATGGAACCGGAAGCGGCCGAGGCCGTGTGGGATGCCTTGATGGAGGCGGGGCGCTCGCGCGGCATCCGCGCCATCGGCTCGCAGGCCTTGAACACTGCGCGCATCGAGGCAGGGTTCCTTCTGCCCAATGTCGATTTCGTATCGGCCGAACACACGATTCGCACCGGGCGCGACCGCTCGCCACTCGAGCTCGGCCTCGGGTGGTTGGTGGATTTCAACAAAGGGCATTTCACGGGGCGGCGTGCGCTGCTGACCGAGCGCGCTCAAGGTTCGCGCCGCCGGCTCGTCGGCCTGGATATCGCCGGCAACAAGCCGGCCCATAACTCGCTTCTTTACACCGACGACAGCGGCAAACGCGAGATCGGCAGCGTCACCTCCGCGACTTGGTCGCCGACTTGCAAGCGCAATATCGCGCTTGCTATCGTCGATGCACCGCATTTTCAGGTCGGCGCGACCGTCTGGGCGGAAATCTACTTGAACCGTGAACTCGTATGGGAGCGTCGAATGTCGCGAGCACAGATCGTCGAGCGCCCCTTTTTCGCGCCCGAGCGCCGCCGCGCGACGCCTCCCGCGGAGTTCTAGGACTCGTGGCCGCCACTCCGAAATCGATCGCTGACCGGCCCTGGCTCGATCCGGACGCGAAACCGCAAATCGTCATCGAGAGCATCAACAAGACATTCGGCGCGTTCACCGCCGTGGACAGCGTGAATCTGCGGATCTACAAGGGCGAGATGTTCGCGCTGGTCGGTGCCTCCGGTTGCGGCAAGACGACGCTGCTGCGGATGTTGGCCGGATTCGCAAGCCCGAGCACCGGCCGCATCCTGATTGAAGACGCGGACATGACCAAGGTGCCCCCGCATGAGCGCCCGGTCAACATGATGTTTCAGTCCTACGCCTTGTTCCCCCACATGACGGTCGAAGAGAATGTGGGCTACGGCCTGCGGCGCATGACATTGGATAAGCCGGTCAAGGCCAAGCGGATTCAAGAAGCGCTGGAAATGGTGCAGCTGGCGCCCCTGGCGAAACGCAAACCCCACCAGCTCTCGGGCGGCCAGAGGCAGCGCGTCGCGCTGGCGCGCGCGCTCATCCGGCGGCCGAAGGTCTTGCTCCTCGACGAGCCCTTGAGCGCATTGGACAAAAAATTGCGCGAACAGACGCAGTTCGAGCTGATGAACATCCAGTCGCAGGTGGGCATCACCTTCGTGTTCGTCACTCACGATCAGGACGAAGCGATGGCCCTGTCGACGCGGATCGCGGTCATGAATCGCGGCCAGGTCGTGCAGGTCGGCACTCCGTCCGAGATCTATGAGTTTCCGCAGACTCGATTCGTGGCCGACTTCATCGGCACCACCAATCTGTTCGAAGGTACGGTGAGCGGCGGTGAGCCCGGCCATATCATCGTGCGCAGTGCCGAGGCCGGGTGCGACCTGATCGTCGATGAGCTGGGACGTTTCGGCAGCGGGCAACGTGTCTGGGTGGCCCTGCGCCCGGAGAAGATCCGCCTGAGCAAGGAGCCCATCGGCGGCAACCGGGTGAATCAGATCAAGGGGATGGTTTGGGAATTGGGCTACCTCGGCAATCGTTCGACGTATCGCATCAAGACGGAAACCGGTAAGGTCGTCACGGTTTTCGCACAGAACGATCAGCGCACGTCGGAGTGGTCCATCGATTGGAGCGACGAGGTGTACTTGAGCTGGACCGCCAATTGCGCGGTGGTTTTGCAGCAATGACCGGTTGTTCGGCATCGGCAGTGAGTAACAAATCCATTTGCGGGTGACGCATGCAAGTACGACTCGGCACCATCATCCATGCCTTGGCCGTCAGCGCGTTATTGCTGTTCGGTGCGACACCGGCCGTGGCCGGCAAAACGCAAAACATCGTGCTGATCGTGAGCGACGGATTACGGTGGCAGGAAATCTTCACCGGAGCGGATCGCACTCTGCTGAACGAGAAGGAGGGTGGCAGCTGGCTTGCGGAAGCCGATCTGCGTAAACGCTACTGGCGCGATGACGTCGATGCACGGCGCGCGGTGCTGTTTCCGTTCCTGTGGGGAACGGTGGCAAAGCAGGGGCAGATTTACGGAAATCAACTCAAGGGCAGTGTGGCGCGCGTCACCAACGGCAAGGCATATTCCTATCCTGGCTACAATGAAATGTGCACGGGATATCCCAACGACGCCATCGATAGCAACGCGTTCGGACCGAATCCGAATCCGACGGTATTTGAATGGCTCAACAAGTTCGACGAATTCCATGGCAAGGTCGCCATCTACGGAACGTGGAACGTCTACGACAACATTTTCAACCGGAGCCGAAGCGGGTTGGTGATGCAGACGGGATGGGTTCTGCCGCAGAAGGCGCACGAGACGCCCCGCGATGCCTTGTTGCGCGAGCTATACGAGACCACGACGCGCTTCGACGAAGAAGACGTCGATAATTCCCTTCTGCAGATACCGCTTCTCGACTACGTGAAAACGGGGCTTCCGCGCGTGTTGTTCGTGGGGTATGGTGAGACCGACAATTGGGCGCATCAAGGCCGCTACGATCTCGTCCTCGACAGTGCGCATCGCATGGATCACTTCGTGCACCAGTTGTGGGACACCATGCAGGCGATGCCTCAGTACCACGGCACGACGACCTTCATCATCACCACGGACCATGGTCGGGGCAGCGGCTTGACCGAGTGGAAAGAGCATGGTGTCGAAGAGAAGGGTTCGGAAAATATCTGGATCGCAGTGCTGGGCCCGGATACGGCGCCGCTTGGCGAGCGCGCCCACGTCGGCCCGGTGACCCAGGCGCAAATTGCCGCGACGGTGGCGGCGTTCGTCGGCAAGGATTACCACCATGACGTGCCGCAGGCCGCATTGCCGATCGCGGGGATGTTGAGTGCCGTGAGCAAGTAACGACGCGAACGGTGTCGCGCCAGCCGAGACTCTTCGGGGGTTAGAAGCCGAGACAGGGAAAAATAGTCATTTCAATCATGTGCTTATAATGTGTATAATTACATAAACATCACATTGAATGAAGTGAATGATCCAATGGGATTTATGTTATGCCTCTCCTTGATCGACAGCATGTACGTATTTACCGATCGCACGCCGCAGCAGATGACAGTGGTTATATGCCGGGCCGTCCCGAAGAACGCCTCTCGCAGGTCTGGGATCTGACCCAAGAAGTCTGGCTCTTCTATCAGGGCACAAATGCTGAACAAAGATTACAAAGAGATGTTGCAGTGCTTGTTAGAGGAAAACGTTAGATTTCTTCTGGTGGGTGCCTATGCTGTTGCTGTGCATGGATTCCCCCGCGCGACCAAAGACATCGACTTTTTTGTTTGGGCGACGCCGGAGAATGCAGCGAATTTAGTGCGCGCTTTGGCCAAATTCGGCGCTCCCCTCCACGACATATCCGAAGCAGACCTCTCGTCTGAAGGCGTTGTGTTTCAAATCGGTAATAGCCCACGACGCATCGACATCATCACCAACATTAGCGGCGTTAAGTTCGAACAGGCCTACGCAAACAAGACAACCATTTCTATAGAAGGCATAGAAGTTCCCGTGATTTCACTGGAAGATCTGATTGCCAACAAGCGCGCCAGCGCACGTACACAGGATCTGGCGGACGTCGAAAAGCTGGAATCCGTTTCCCTTCAGAAGGGAAAATACCCCTGAATCAGGCGTGCTGAGCGCACGACCCGCCAACCGCCCGTTCCATATCGCCGGCTGATTCTCGCGCGCCGTCAGCGCCGCTTCGCCGCGATGACTTCGATTTCCAGCAACGCGCCGGGTGCGACCAGCGCAGCGACTTGGACCGCGCTGCGTGCAGGCTTGTTCGGCTGTTCCTTGGTTCCGAAGAACTGGCTGTAGCCGGCCATCAGTCCGGGAAAATTGAGTTTATTGTCATAGGCCGGATCGGCGGCCAGGAATACAGTCATTTTCACGATGTCGCCCATCCCGAGACCGAGCTTGGCAAGCGTGCCCTTGATCTGTGTGAGCACGCTGACGGTTTGGGCTTCCATGTCGCCGTAGACCGGCGGCGTGCCCTTCGGTGCGTCTTTGTTGATGGGGGACGGCAATGCTCCGCTGACGTAGACCGTGTCCACGCCGGCGCGGACGGTGACCGCGGCGGAAATGGGAAATGGGTTGCCATCGGGTAGTGGAGTACGCACGACGTCTTCCGCGCCCGCGGCAACGCCGGTGACCGCGGCGGCCAAGAAACCTAAGGCGAGCATCACGCCGCGCCGACGTTCGATCTTCAGCATTTCCAATCCCCCTTGTGAGTGGCCCCCGAGCGTTCCTGGATTATAGGGCATCGACCTCCCGAAAAAGCGGGGCGGCGCCTTTGCGTTGCCGCGCCGATGAATGTCGATCTCAAGGACCGGCGGTGGCGGAGGGATGGGGCAGTGCCGCTATTTGATCGGCGGTTACATTGCCCTTCCACTTGTTGCCGAAATGGCTGCGCACATAATTGACCACGTCGGCCACTTGAGCGTCGCTCAAGCGGGCGGCGCCGAAAGGGAAAATAGGCGGATCCCCTGGCAGGCCGAAGGCCGGCATACCCTTCTTGCCGTTGAGCACGGTCAACGCCACGTATTGCCAGGAGACCAGCGCGGAATTGCCGGCCAGTTTGGGATAGTGACCGGCGCCGACGGCGCCCTGTCCCTGCGCCATGTGGCAGCCCTGACAAATGTGGGAATAGATATCCGCGCCGCCGGCGAGCGGTGTGAAGCTGGAATCATCGGCGTGAGCACCCGCTGCGGCCCACGCCGCTGCCAGCAACACCGCGAGCCGTCCCATCACGACGCGATGGAATAGGGCGCTCATGCCTTGACTCGCTGCGCCACGGCGCGCTGATGCAGCCGGCCGACGGCATCGAGGGCCGACGTGACCGCCCCTTCCTGCCAGCCGCCGATGAACGAGGCATGTTCGCCCGCGAGCGCAATGCGTCCGTCGATCCCGCACAAATCGTCGTAGTGCTTGGCGCGGGTCTGTTCGGTCCACAGCCCGAAACAGCCCATAGTGAACGGTGAGCGATGCCAGGCCACGGCCACGCCGTTCTCAAATTCCTGTGGGTATTGGGGATGAATTTGGCTGCCGTACTCCAATGCCTTGCGCACGCGCTCATCCGGCGTCATGGCCGTGAATTCCATCGCATTTGCACCCCAGATATACGCGCCCAAGAGCACCCCCTTGCCGCCCCCGTGAAACCCAGTGTTCGGATAGCCGATGGTGGTGATGGGCAAATCGGTGTAGGTGATTCCGCCATAGATGTGTTCGTCTTCCTCCCAGAAGCGTCGTTTGAACTGCAGACCCACTTTGACGGCCGAGGCGTACGGCACCGCGGAGATGGCGGCGGCCAGGGCCGGTCCGACATTCATGGGAATCTGCGCGAGGATGGGAAGCGGAATCGTGCACAGGCACCAATCCGCCCTGGCCTTGAGCTTGGTGCCGGGCGAGCGGGTGTCCTCGTACGCAACACTGACGCCCTCACTGTCTTGATGGATCTCGGCAACCTTGGCGTTGTAGTGAATCAACGGCCCCAACTCGCGGCCGAACGCTTCGCCAACCCGGCCCATGCCGCCCACCGGCTGGAACAAGGCTGTCTGCATGTCGAACACTTCGCCGACCGGTATGGCCTGCCAGAGCCTCGAGTCCAGGATGTCGGTGAGGGCGATGGGCTTGGAAGGAATCGGGCGGGCGGTCAAACCGCCGCCGGGCTCCTTCTGATAGCCGCGCCGCTCGCTGCTCGCCACACTGGCGACGTAGGCGTTGGTCTTGTCGAGGGCTCCCCACTCCCGAAGCGACTCGAGCAGTTTTTCTTGATCTTCCTTGCTGACCGACGCATCGAGGGCGTTCTGGCGCGTGGCCTTGGACAGGAGTTCGGCCACATGCCCCTGATAGTCGGCCTTGACCTCCCGAAAGCGCCGCGGCTTACCGCCGAAGGCGCGGCTGCTGTGCAGATAGGCGTTGTAATTCACCTGCAGGAACGGTTCGAGCGGCACGCCGAGCCGCTTGCAGTAGCTCAGCATGCCGCGGTGGTGATAGGGAATTCGCCAGGGACCGGGATTGATGTACAGGTCCTTGTCGAATCGGCACTGCTGAGTGAGTCCGCCGAGCTCCGTGTAGCCGTCGCCGCCGCGCAAACTCCAATTGCGCCCGCCTGCACGGCCGTTGAATTCCAACACTTGCACCTGGTAGCCGGCGTTGCGCAGCTCGAAGGCCGCGCTCAACCCGGCCAAGCCCGCTCCGAGTATCAGCACTGAGGCGCCCTTGGGCGCGCCTTGCAAATCGATGGGCCCGCGATAGGGGGACTCCGCGGCAAAGCCGAGGCTGCTCATCGCCTGGTACATGGCAGTGCTTCCGGCTGTAGCGCCGATCATGCGGAGCAGATCGCGTCGACTGGGAGAAGACACGGCAGAATTCTTTTCCATCCCCTACCTCGTCAGTGAAGAACGACTCCCGTTCGGGGCGCCTTTGATGGTTGGCGGAACCCACACCGGATCCGTTATCACACGAAGCGCGGCCGCAATCAAGGCGGAGCCGGCAATCAAGGCAGGGCCGGCAATCAGACCGCACATACCTGCCCCATTTCCGGTTTATATATTATACTCGTGACATTACAAAGAGCGGGACGCTCGCGAGGTTGGCAATCATGCGGAAGGTGAAGACACTTGGGCTCCTCGGCACCGGCGTCATCGGCGGCGGATGGGCGGCACGGGCGCTGCATTTTGGAATCGACGTCATCGCGGCGGACGTCAAGCCGGAAATGGAAGAGTGGATACGCGGTGCGGTGGCCAACGCCGAGCCTGCCCTGGCGCGGCTCACCTTCGCGCCTTTGCCGCCCAAGGGCAGACTCTCGTTCACCACGGATCTCAAGCTCATGGCGCAGAGCTCCGATTTCATTCAGGAGAACATTCCGGAACAGTTGCCCTTGAAGCAGCGCATGCTTGCCGAGGTCAGCCGCCACGCCGCGGCGGATGTCATCGTGGCGTCGAGCACTTCGGGCCTCACGCCGACCGATCTGCAGCGCGACATGATCTCGCCCGAACGCTTCTGCGTGGCGCATCCGTTCAATCCGGTGTACTTGCTGCCCTTGGTGGAGTTGGTCGGCGGGCAGAAAACCGCGCAGAGCACCATCGATGCGGCGGCCAGGTTCTTTGCCTATATCGGCATGCATCCGCTGCACGTGCGGCGCGAAGTGCCGGGGCACCTGACCGATCGCCTGCAGGAAGCGCTGTGGCGCGAAATTCTTCACCTGGTGAATGACGGGGTGGCCACCACGGGTGAACTCGACGAGTCCATCATTTATGGACCCGGCCTGCGCTGGGCGGCAATGGGCACGAATCTGATCTACCACCTTGCGGGCGGCGAGAGCGGCATGCGGCATATGCTGGCGCAATTCGGCCCTTGCCTCAAGTGGCCTTGGACCAAACTCGAAGCGCCCGAGCTCACCGAAACCTTGATCGATCGCTTGGTCGAGGGCACCCAGCACCAAGCCGCGGGCCGTTCGATTCGGGAACTCGAGCGCCTGCGCGATGATTATCTCGTCGCCATCCAGCAGGTTCTCCGGCAATACAATATCGGCGCCGGCGCCACGTTGCGCTCGCTCGAGGAACGGCTGTATCACGACGCAGCAGCCACGCACGCGGCGCGGTCGAGCGAGCCGGGTAGGCCGCTGCGATTGCTGGACACCGTCGTGAGGCCGGAATGGGTGGACTATAACCGTCACATGTCCGATTTCCGTTACGGCCAGTTATTCGGCGACGCAACGGATGCGCTCTTCCGCCAAATCGGAGTGGACGAGGCCTATCGCGATACCGGCCGCATGTACTACTCCGTCGAGAGCCACGTCAAGCACCTCGGAGAGGCGAAGGCCGGCGAGCCGCTGTTTGTCACGACGCAGCTGATTGGGGTTGACGACAAGCGATTGCACGTCTTTCATCGAATGCATCGCGGGCGCGACGGCGTGGAGATCGCGACGGCCGAACAGATGTACCTGCACGTGGACACGGCCGCCGCCAAGGCGGCGCCCGCCGATGCCGCGATCCGCGCCAAGCTCGAGTCGATACGCGACAGACATTCCGGGTTGCCGATTCCGCCGGAAGCGGGCCGCTCGATCGGCCGCGTGCAGCGCTAGTCCCCGCCATGCCCAAAATCGTCGATCACGCTCAGCGCCGCGACGAAATCGCCCATGTTGCGTGCCAAGTGGTCGCCAACTACGGCTTCGAACAGGCCACCGTGGCGCGCATCGCGCGCGCGGCCGGCTACACGACGGGCATGGTGGCCCACTACTACGAGTCCAAGCAGGCCATCATCCTCGCCGCCTTGCGCCTGATATTGTTTCGAATCGAGGAGAGGCTGACGCGAGAACGCGATGACGGCGAAGCGGATCTGCTGGAAGTGCTGTCGGAGGCGCTGGCCATCGATGCGCAACGATTCACCGAGTGCGCCTTTTGGATGGCTTTTTGGGGTCAAGTGTCCGCGGACAAGAAACTCAAGCGGCTCAACGTCTGGGTACACCGTGAGTACATGCGCCTGTACGCCCGCTGCTTTACGGAGCATTGGCAGGAATGGTCGGCATGGCCGCGGCCGGTGCGCGATCACGTGCTGCGTTCGGTCGTCACGTTCATCAACGGGCTCACCGCAAGCGCGGTCACCAGCCCGAGCGACTGGCCGGCCGCCGTGCAGGTCGAACAATTGCGGTTGCAGCTGGACTTGCTTCGTCAATGGGGAAGACGGGATGCGCGCGGCGGCTCCCGGCTGAAATGAGGAGATAGCGATGGATTTTTCGCTCAACGATGAACAGCAGATGATCGTCAAGACGACGCGTCAATTCGTGGTCAATGAGCTGTACCCCCATGAGAAGGAGGTCGAAGAGACCGGTGCGCTGCGCGAGGATCTGCACCGAGAACTCAAGGCGAAAGCCATCGAGGCCGGCTTGTACGCCGCCAACATGCCGGTGGACGTGGGCGGGGCGGGGCTGGATACCGTCACCTGGGTTATGTACGAAAAGGAGTTGGGACGCACCAGCTATGCTCTGCATTTCTCCTGCGTCGGCCGGCCGTCGAATATCCTGCTTGCCTGTGAGGGCGAGCAACGAGAACGATACTTGCTGCCGACCGTGCGCGGCGATCGAGTGGAATGCCTGGCCATGACCGAGCCGGGGGCGGGCTCGGACCTGCGCGGCATGAAAACGGCCGCCGTCGAGACGGGCGGAGATTTCGTCATCAACGGCACGAAGCATTTCATCAGTCACGCCGATCATTCTGACTACGTCATCTTGTTCGCGGCCACCGGCGAAGAGACCACCGCGCACGGCGTGCGCAAGAAAATGACGGCGTTTTTGATCGACATGGGGCATCCGGGCTTCGAGGTGCGGTCCGGCTACAAGAATGTGTCGCACCGGGGATATACCAACAGCATTCTCGAGTTCAACAACTGCCGCGTGCCGAAGAGCGCGATATTGGGCGAGCTGCACCGAGGCTTCGATGTGGCCAACACGTGGTTGGGAGCCACTCGTTTGCAGGTGGCCGCCACGTGTCTGGGCCGGGCGGAACGCGCTTTGGAATTGGCGACGCAGTGGGCGGTGGATCGAGTGCAATTCGGTCAGCAAATCGGCAAGTTTCAAGGAGTGAGCTTCAAGTTGGCCGACATGGCGGTGGAATTTCGGGCCGCGGAGCTACTGACTCTGGAAGCTGCATGGAAACGCGATCAAAAGATCGACACCGATATGGACGTGGCCATGGCCAAAGTCAAAGCCACGGAAATGCTGGCGATGGTGGCCGACGAAGCGCTGCAAATACACGGCGGCATGGGACTCATGAGCGACCTGCCGCTGGAACGCATCTGGCGCGATGCCCGTATAGAGCGCATCTGGGACGGCACCAGCGAGGTTCAGCGCCACATCATCTCCCGAGGCCTCCTGAGGCCCCTGGGCGGCTGATCGCGCGACGTGCACCGGGTTGGGGGCGCGTCGATTTGACATCATGCGCCGTGTTGCGGGCATATGCCCGCAATGTATTGCTCCCGAGTCCTACAGACACTTTGCCCCCCACTTGAGAATATGCCTATGGCCCCTACGTAGTCCTTGTTGAGGGAAGTGCGTTGAAGGATAGGGGCCGGAGAACAAGTGGATACACATGATCGACACTGAAGTTGCACGGTTACGGCGGTTGCGCAATACGGCGCTCAGAGCGAGAGCGCTTGCAGCGGCTCTGGATTCTGATCCGGCGCGGCTCGGCTCGGTGTTTTCGCGAGGCGCGGTGAACTGCTGGCAAATCGCCCGTGTCATCACCGGCTTGCTCCGAGGGCATCCCTACTTGAGTTACCAGCGCGGACCCAGCGAATTGCGCGGCGTCTATGACCGGATCAACGCAAGCTTGATGAGCGGTATCACCCGATATCGAGGCCGAACCCACCATGCCTTATCCGACGAATTGCGGGGCGTTGCGCGTGAATTGGATGACGCCCGGGCATTGACCTGGTCTTCGGATCTCAGCGATGCGCTCGGCCGGTCCCAGAGGCAGATCCGCGGGCTGATCGAGGAACTCGACGCCGATGCCGGTGTGCGCACCGCATCCGGATCGCGCCATGAAACGGCGCCGCGGGTCGAAACGCGGATCGCCGCTGTCCGAGATGACGCCGGCAGTGTCGCCGGCAATTGGCCTTATTTGGCCATCTGAGCCCCGGCGGGGTCACCGGTGCGCTGCGGCGTCCTACAGCCCCGACGAGAATTTTCCTACACGAGTCGGCGCAATGCGCCGACCGCGACGCATCTATGGCGGCGAGATACTCTTTCGCAGCGACTTATGTCATGGAGGAGTCAGTGATGCGCATCGAAACCGCACGCCCCAGCAGGTCTGAAACGCCGCCGCTTGGGCCCCACGATCCGCCCGAGCCGGCCCCGCAGGCCGCCGCTTGGCGCCAGGCACTCAAAGTGATCGGATGTGCGCCGTCGGTCCGGCAGGTCCGCATCGCCAAAACTACCGCACGCCGAGTCAAGTGGGGTAGTGACCATGGGTAAAAGGCAAGAGATTGCCATCGGCATCGCGCTGCAAACGCAGGTGCTCAAAGCCTGCCCCATTCACAATCAACTGTATTGCGACGACGAGCAATGCACCGACGATGAAAATATGGCGCGCGCATTCGCTGTCGCCATCGAGCTGGTCCGCCAATACGGGCCGTATGGCGAGGAATTTCACCACGACCCCCACGAATTGACGGATCTACTGAGCTATACGATCGGCGCGGCGCCGGCCTCCTGTCCTGACTGCGTATCGCAGCGTTATTCGGCGAAAGAGGAAGCGGGCGCCTCGGCAGCGGGGGCTTCGGCCGAGGCCTGACCCGTTCGTCGAGAGAGAGCCATCGCCTTCAAATGGCGCGAGCCGTCGTTTTCAAATAGGATTCGGGGCTGGATACCCATTGCCCCCGATTGGCCGTGTGCTTTGTACTGCAAAGCCTATCGGTGCCAATCATGAAGAGCGATACCTGCATGAGCGACCGAGTGCCCGATCAGCCGATAGACGGCACCGATGTGTGCGCCATTGTGGTTACCTATGGGCCGGACACCGCATTTCCGGCGCGACTCCGCAACGTCGCTCCGCAGGTCGGGATGACCGTGATAGTGGATAACGGCTCATCTGAGGCTGAGCGAGGCATGCTGCAGGAAGCGGCTTCGGATCCCAACATCGACTTGATATTGAATGGCGGTAATCTTGGGTTGGCACGCGCGCTCAATATCGGCGTCCAACGGGCAGCCGCGCTCGGGTATTCTTGGGTTTTGCTGCTCGATCAAGATACCCGCGTCGAGCTCGACATGGTCCGCACGCTATCGGCCATCCACGCGTCTTTCCCCGATCGCGAGCATTTGGCGGTGCTTGGTTCCAACTTCAGCGATGCCACCGAACGAACGAACGAGGCGGCAGGCCATGATTCGCCCGGCGAGCATTGGGGCGAGCATTGGGGCGAGCATTGGGAAGAGGTTGAACGGGTGATTACCTCGGGTTCCTTGCTCCCGGTGGCGAGCTACTTGGCCGTTGGTCCGTTCAGGGACGAATTCTTCATCGACTACGTCGATGAGGAATATTGCCTCCGAGCCAAGGCAAAGGGTTATCGAATCATCAAGTCCCGAAAGCACCTCATGTCGCATGCCATCGGCTCGCCGACGGCGCACAGGATGTTCGGGACGAGCAAGTGGACGACCAATCATGGGCCGGATCGCCGGTACTACATCGCAAGGAATAACACCGTATTGCTCCGTGAATACGGGAATTACCGCGGGGGCATGTGGGCGTGGAAGAGCCTTCGCCGATGCCTGCGGCAATGCAAACGCATTGCACTGTATGAACAAATGAAGACCCGCAAAATTGCCGCCGTCATTCACGGGTTGTGGGATGGAATACGCGGCAACATGGGACCGCGTAATCCGCAGCCGCACACATCGACAACCGCTCCAACCACCGCGGCTTCAGCCGCTTCCGGCCGCAATACACCCGGCGAGAATCCGAGGAAGCGTCAAACGAAGCCGGCCGCGTGACGCCAGGTGCCGGACGCCGGCCGCTCGACGGCGGGGCGTCATCGGCCGGTCCACCGAGGCTTGCGCTTTTCGCTGAATGCCCGGGCGCCTTCCTTGAGGTCGTCCGATCGGACGACTTTCTGCACGGCGTCCAGCGAGTCGTGCAATTCAAAGGCTTCATGCTCGGGCACCATTTCAGTGTGGCGCAGCAACTGCTTGATCGCGGGAAACAGCAGGGGCGGCCCTTCCATCAGTTGCCGGGCGATTTCCCGGGCTTTGGTCATGCCCTCGCCCTTGGGCACGACATGGTTGGCCAGACCCCAGTGCTTGGCCTCGGCGGCGTCCATCCAGCGTCCGGTGAGCAGGAATTCCACCGCGATGTGATAGGGGATTCGCCGCCGCAGCTTCACGGTGCCGGCATCGGCGAGCACGCCGACATTGATCTCAGGCAGGGCGAACTTCGCGTGTTCCTCCATGACGATGATGTCGGTGCCGAGCACGATCTCGAAACCTCCGCCGCACGCGATGCCGTTGACCGCCGCGATGATGGGTTTGTTGAGGTTTCTGGGGTAATTCAGGCCGGCAAAGCCGCCGACCCCCCAATCGGAATCGGATTCTTCCCCGGCCGCGGCCGCTTTGAGGTCCCAGCCGGGCGAGAAAAATCGGTCGCCGGCGCCGGTAATGATGGCGATTCGGAGGTCAGGGTCGTCGCGGAACGAAGTGACGATCTGGTTCAAGCGGCGGCTCGCCTTGAGATCGATGGCATTCGCCTTCGGCCGATCGAGGGTCACTTCGAGAATGGGGCCGTCTTTGACGGTGCGAACTCCATCGGTCATGTCTTACTCCTGCAAGGGGCCACGCAAGCGAATCATCGTATCCACCGCGACCGCGCCCAAGCCCGCGGGCCGGACGATCACGGGATTCACGTCCAATTCGACCAGCACCGACAAATTCTCGGACGCATAGCGCGCCACGCCGAGGATGGTGCCGATCAGCGCGTCAACATCGGCGGCCGGCTTGCCGCGATAGCCGCCGAACAATTTAGCGATGCAGAGGCGGTGCAGGGCGGATTCTATGGAGCTCCTCGTCCACGGAGGCAGCAGGCTGACGCTGTCGGACAGGATCTCGGTGAACACGCCGCCCGCGCCGAGAACCAGCACCTGGCCAAACTGCGGGTCGACGATGATGCCGATCAGAATTTCGGCGACGCCGTCGGTGAACATTTCTTCCACCAACAGAGTCTCCGATATCGCCGCCAGCCGCTCTGCCGCGCTTCGGGCTTCGGCTTCGGAGCGGACGTTGAGCACTACACCGCCCACCTCGGTCTTGTGCTCCAGATGAGCACCTGAGGCTTTGATGGCCACCGGAAATCCCAGCGCGTGCGCCGCCTGGACAGCGGCATGCGCCGGGACGAGCCTTCCCTGGGGAACGCGCACGCCGAATTCGGCCAGTGCGGCCTTGCCCTCATGTTCGCCAAGCGAGCGGACGTGGGAGAAGGCGGATACGGGTGAAGGCGGCAGATGCAATTGCACGCTCGGATTGCTGCTCCACGCGGCGCCGATACTCCCGGCCAGCGAGATGGCTTCCAGCGCTTCGCGCTGACCCTGCAATGGGACGACGCCGCCGTCGAGACAACGCTGCCGAATTCTCGGACTGATGGTCTCCGGCAGCGATGCGATCAGCGCGGCGCGCGTCGGCGCACCGCGCGCGGCCTCGATGAACACATCGATGACGGCGTCATAGGCTGCGGAATCGGCCTTACCCTCCGGCGGACTATCCAGCATGAAGCCCGCCGCATCGTACCCGGAGTGCAGAACCTCGCTGAAAACCCGCTTCAGTGCCGGCGGATCGAACCATAGGTAGGTGTGAATATCGAAGGGATTGGCGACGGTGACGCGATCGGTCAGCACTTCGCGCAAGGACGCGGCGCGTTCCTGCGGTAAGGGCGCGAAATCCAAGCCCAAATCGCGGGATACGTCGGCGGTCATCGCCATGTCGCCGCCCGACGCTCCCATGACCAGCACCTTGCGGCCCGGAAGCGGTCCTCCCGTGTGAAACAGCTTGAGCGTTTCACACAGGGTACCCAAGGTGTCGCAACGGGCGATTCCCGCCTGGCGGCAGAACGCTTCGAACACCTCGTCGGCGCCCGCCAGCGCGCCGGTGTGGCTGTGCGCGGTGCGTGCCGCCACTGCGGTACGCCCGGATTTGATGACGGCGATGGGCTTGCCCGCGGCACGCGCCAGAGCCGCGGCGCGCGCAAACGCTTCCGGATCCTTGATGCCCTCGAGATACAGGCCGAACGCCGTCACCCGCGCATCCTCGCAAAGGATCTCGATCAGATCTTCCACCGCCAAGCGCGTCTGATTGCCGACCGTGAACAGGCAGCCGATGGGCAAGGAGCGATGATTGAACATGAGCGTGAGCGCAATCGTGCCGCTCTGGCAAATGAGCGCCACGCCGCGTTCGACGGGCGGCCCCACGATTTGATCCGGCATCATCGCCACTTTGTCGAAGAAATTCACGAAGCCGTAGCAGTTCGGTCCGAAGAAGGGGAGTGCGCCGGCATTGCCGACGAGCTCCCGAGTGAGCAAATTGCCGGATTCAGTGCCGGTCTCCGAGAAGCCCGCGGTGAAGCACACGAATCCTCCGGCGCCGCGCGCCGCCAGCGCGCCGGCGACGCCCGGGGCTTCGTGATTCGGCACCGCGAGGAACACCGCGTCGGGAACGCCCGGGAGATCGGCGACCGACGGATAGTAAGTGGCGGCGGCGGTCGAGCGCCTGGTCGGGTGAACCCGCCAGAGGGTGCCGGAATAGCCGATCGCGATGTTGCCGGCCGCAACGGCGTCGGTCCACGCGCCGGCGCCGATGAGGGCGATGCTGCGCGGCGCGATGAGTCGATGAATGTCCGCCGGCGGCCGCACGCTTCAGCGACGCTTCAATTCAATCTTGCGGGAACTCGGACCAAAGGCTTCGAGCGCGTCGGGGGATATCTTGAGGGCCTCGAGCTTCGCCGTCACCTCGTCGGGAAATGAGGCAACCGAGGGTTTGTCCCCTTGACGCACGTGCAGCAGCATCAGTTCCGCGGTCGCGACGGGCTCGCTGACGCGCGAACAAATGAATCGACAGCCGACCTGGATCCGTTTGCGGTCGAAATCCAACACCGACGAGATCACCCCGAGATCGTCCGAGCTCTTGACCTCGTGCAGGTAGTGTAAATGCACCTCGAGCGTGTACAGGGTGCAATGCGTGCGCTCCCGATAGGCCGCATCCAGACCGAGGATGTCCATCACACCGTCGACGGCGTAGCTCGCCACCAGGCCATAGTAGGCGTCGCGCAAGTGCCCGTTGTAATCGATCCAGTCCGGTTCGATCGTGGCGCGATAAACGGGAAGTTCCGTCACTGGGGCGGCGCTCGTCATCGGAGTGTCAACGGAGTTCGAGCTTCTCGCGCGCCTGCGCAGGTGTCAACACCCGCGCTCCCATGGCCTCGATGATGGTGCGCGCCTTCTCCACGAGCTGAGCATTGCTGGCATACACGCCCCTGCTCAAATAGAGATTGTCCTCGAGTCCGACGCGCACATTGCCGCCGAGCAGCACCGACTGCGCCACCCACGGCATCTGCATGCGGCTGATCGCGAACGTGCCCCAATTGCATTTCTCGGGCAGCGAATTGACCATGGCCAGGAGGTGTCCCACGTCGGCCGGGACTCCGTAGGGAATGCCCATGCACAATTGAATGAGGGATGGGGAGGTGAGGAGTCCTTCCTTCACCATTTGCTTGACGAACCAGAGATTGCCGGTGTCGAAGACCTCGAGTTCCGGCTTGACCCCGAGATCCTTGCAAATGCCCGCGCCCTGGCGCAGGTAATTCGGTGTCGACACATAGGCACGATTGCCGTCGCCGAAATTCAGGCTGCCGCAGTCCAGGGTGGCGATGTCGGGCCGGTAGAGGCCTTCATGACACAGATCGATGACGTGGCGCATGCGGTCTTCCTGGCTGACGAAATCGCTGCCGGGGCCGGGAGTGTCCTTCAGGCCGTGATCGCCGACGACGATGTAGCCGCCCATGCCGCAGGTGAGGTTCACGATCACATCGACCTTGCTTTCCCGGATGCGCTTGACGACTTCCCGGTAGTGCTTGGTTTCCATGCTGAACGCGCCGGTCTCCGGTTCACGCACATGAATGTGCACGATGGCCGCGCCGGCCTGGGCGGCCGCAATGGCGGTGGCGGCGATCTCAGCCGGGGTGATGGCACAGTGCGGGCTCTTGGAGACCTTGGTGTCGTCGCCGGTGACGGCACAAGAAATGATGACGTCGTGATTCATGGAATTCCCCCCGAGATTGAGCTGCGATGCTCCGTTATATTATCTTGATGATAATATTTAAGCCAGCTGACGGCAACGGAAACGTGGCGATTCCGTAAGATCCAAGCGGATATTCCGTAAGATCCAAGCGGATGGCGGCCCGCAATTTCTCAACTTGCCCCCTCCGTGGCAGCGGCGCCCGTATGGCGGCCGCCGGCAAGCGCCCGGATGATCTCCACCTCGCCGCAGACGCCGAGAATCTTGCCCCCCTCGGCGAGCAGCACGGGGTGCCCCGTGGTCTGGCGCAGGTGAATGATGGACTGCAGCGACAGCGAGGCAGGAGCCACGGCGACTCCGGGCTCTAGGTGACCGAGGTCGGCTTCGTCTCGGACATGACAAAACCCGTGCGCGACGCCGTCGAGGTGCAGACCCAGAGCCTCGTCCGAGGAATTGAGGGACAGCCGATAGCGCCGGCCGATGTCCAGCCACACGTTGCCGCCGTCGCCGGCCATCGATGCGCGGTGCTGCATGATCATGCCGCCGGTCAGGACCGTGAGCGGATTCATGTGGCGCACGAACTCGGCTACATAGTCGTCCGCCGGCGCCAATACGATGTCTTCGGCGGTACCGGTCTGAATGATCCGGCCGTTCTGCAGAATGGAAATGTGATCTCCGAGCCGCAGGGCCTCGTCCATATCGTGGCTGACGAAGAGGATGGTCTTCTTGACGCGCGCCTGCAGCGCCAGCAGTTCGTCCTGCAGCTTGCCGCGAATCAGCGGATCCAACGCCGAAAACGGCTCGTCCATCAGCAGAATATTCGCATCCGTCGCGAACGCCCGCGCCAATCCGACGCGTTGCTGCATGCCGCCGGACAGTTCGCTGACGTAGCGCTCGGCCCACTGCGACAAGCCGACCAGCTCCAATTTCTCGTCGACGATGGTTTTCCGCCGCGCGGCGGCTTCACCGCGCAGCTCCAGGCCGAAGCCGACGTTTTCGCGCACGGTGCGCCATGGCAGCAAGCCGAATTGCTGGAACACCATGGCGACGCATTCACGCCTCAGCCGACGCAACTGTAGGGTGTCGCAGGTCGCGACGTCGATGGAGGACTCACCGTCGCGAATCAGCACATGGCCGCGCGTGACGGGGTTCAAGCCATTCGCGGCGCGCAGCAGCGTGGATTTGCCCGAGCCCGAGAGGCCCATCAGCACGGAAATCTCGCCGGGAGCGACGCTCAGGTTGGCTCCAGCCACGCCGACGATGACCCCGAATTTGTTGTGAATGTCGGCGCGGGTGGCGCCGGCGTCGAGAGCGGCGAGCGCCTCGCGCAGACTCTTGCGTCCATCCCGCCCGGCTTGGGAGAACAGGATATCGACGTCCTTGAATTCCACGGCCGAGTTCATCGCGATACCCCGCGTTCTTTGGGTCTGCTGATGCGGTCCAGTATGATGGCGAGCAGTACGATGGTGAAGCCGGCTTCGAATCCCATCCCCACCTGCACCGAGTTCAGCGCGCGCACCACCGGGACTCCGAGCCCGCCGGCACCGACCAGGGCGGCAATCACCACCATCGACAGACTCAGCATGATGCACTGAGTGATTCCGGCGACGATGGTGGACGCGGCGCTCGGCAGCTCCACTTTCCACAGGAGCTGCATGGGCGTGGCGCCGAAAGCCTCGCCCGCCTCGATGAGCGGCTTCGGCACCGAAGAAATGCCCAAATGCGTCAGGCGGATCGGGGCGGGCAGGGCAAATATCACCGTCGAAATCAGCCCCGGCACCACGCCGAGACCGAACAGCACGAGAGTTGGAATCAGGTACACGAAGGTCGGCAGAGTCTGCATCAGATCGAGCGCCGGCCGCAGCGCCGCGAACAGGCGCGGCCGGTGGGCGGCCGCTATGCCTAACGGCACACCGATGGCCGTGGACGCCAAGGTCGCGACCATGACCAGCGACAGCGTCTCGAGCGTTGCGAGCCAATAGCCCTGGTTGAGGATGAACAGCAGCGCCAGGGCGACGAAGAGGGCGAGGGACAGCGAACGGCGCAGTGCCCACGCCAGCGCGGCGACCGCCACGATCAGAATGGGAGCGGGCACGGCGCGCAACAGCGCGGTGACGCCGTTGACCATGCCGCGAATCACGATGGATATTCCATCAAAGAGATAAGTGCCGTGCGTTTTGACGTAATCGATCGCCACTGCCATCCCATCGCCCACGGGAATCTTGTGACTGACGACCCATTGCTCGAATCCGCCGGGACGCGGCGGCGCCACGGTGTGCGCCAGCGCGGAGGCCGCCGGCCGACCCTCGAAGGTCAGGACTCCCTCGAGCCAGGCCTTGGTGGCCGTGGGATTGGCTTTCAGCCATTCCGTCGCCGCGATTTCGGGCGCCTCATGCCGATCCAAGATCGCCGCCATCATTTCACTCTCGCCGCGCAGCGTGAACTTGAGATTGGCGAGCAGCCGGCCCATGTTGGGGCACTCGGCGCTGTAGCCCTTGCGGGTTACGGTATATATGGTGGCGCCGCCGAAATTGGGACCAAATACTTCGTCGCCGCCCGCGAGATATTTCAAGTCGAAGCGCATGTTCATGGGATGCGGCTCCCACGCCAAAAACACGATGGGCTTCTTGTCGCGGTACGCGCGCTCCACCTGCGCCAGCATGCCCTGCTCGCTGGACTCGATCAATTTGAAGCCGCCCAGCCCAAATTGACTCTGCTTGAGCATTTCCAGCACATGGCGGTTGCCGTCATTGCCGGGTTCGATGCCATAGATCGACTCGTTGAGCGCCGGCGCGAAGCGCTGGATATCCTTGAAGTCCCGCAGGCCCGCGGCGTAGGTGTAGGCCGGAACGGCCAGCGTATATTTGGCGCCGGTCAGATTCGGTCCGATCACCACCACAGATCCGTCCTCCACGTAACGGGCTCGGTCGGCCTCCTGCGCCGGCATCCAGTTTCCCAGGAACACGTCGATGTCGTTGTTCTGCACGGAAGCAAAGGTCACGGGAACGGACAGCACGGTGACGGTCGGCGAGTAGCCGATGGAGCGCAATAGCTGAGTGACGAGGGCGGTGGTCGCGGTCACATCGGTCCAGCCGACGTCGGAGAAGCGCACGGTTTGGCAGGTGACGGGATCGCGTTTGCCGGCGACCGGCGCTGCGGCATTGCTGGCCGGCGCCGCGGCATCGCTGAGTGGCGCCGCGGGATCGCCGAGTTGCGGCGCGGCATCGCCGGCGGGCGCGGCCTGAGCGCTCGAACCGACCAGCGGCAGGGTGAAAGCGCTCATGAGCGCATAGCTCGACAGGGCGGCGGCGAGACTCCAGCGAGCTTTGGCAGAGTACCCGGAGAGGGGCTCCGGGGGCTTGACCGGGCGTCCTCGCGAGCGGCATGATTGAATCAGAGACTCAAGCCTTGAATAGGCGTTTAACGAGGTCTGGTTAGCGCTCACCCGTGCTTCCCTAGTAGACTGAAAATTAACGCATAAATTGTATTGTTACGTATCTTAGACACAACTTCGGCCGGGCGTCCACTCATGCTTCGGGAGTTCTGGGAGCTGCGAAATTGAACAATCAATCAATGACCTCCGTCGAAGGCACCGAGGCACCGATCGAGGACACACGGCGTCGCCAATTGGTCGAGGTCACCATCGATAGCCTAGCGGAACTTGGGTACGTGAGCACGACGCTCGCGCAAATTGCCGCCCGCGCCGGCGTGTCGCCGGGCTTGGTCGCTCACTACTTCGGCGACAAGGATGGTTTGCTGGATGCGGCGTTTCGAGCGCTGGCGCGGCGCGTGGGCAATCAAGTCCGTGCGCGCCTGCGCCAGGTGAGCACCCCGCGCGGGCGCATTCAGGCCGTCATCGACGCGAACCTCGCGCCGGAGGAATTCGAGCAACGCACGGGCACTGCCTGGCTCGCCTTCTGGGGCCAGGTATTGCAGGTCGAGTCGCTGAAGCGAGTGCAATCCGTGTATCAACGGCGCACTTTGTCGAACCTGCGCAGCTCCCTCAGGAAACTGGTGCCGCAGGACGAAGCGCAGCGCCTGGCATCCATGATCGCGGCCATGATCGACGGCGTGTGGCTCCGGGCCGCTCTGTCGGGCTGGCGCGAGGCCGACAGTGAAAGCGCGCGCGCCCTGCTGACTGAATTCGTCGACGCACGTCTAAGCCCCGCGGCGCCTGCCGCAGACGGCGCGGGCGCGGCAGCGCGGGCGCGAAGTTCTCCCGCCGCCGGCGAGCGGTTTGCGTCCATCAATCCCGCGACCGGAGAAGTGCTGGGCTACGTCACGGCCGCCGGCGCCGCACAAGTCAATGCCGCCGTGCGCGCCGCTCAGAAGGCGCAGGCGGGTTGGGGGAGCATGACGGGCACCGAACGTGCGCGCGTGTTGCGCCGTGCCGCGGACCTCTTGAGATCGCGCAATCAGGAACTCGCCGAGCTCGAGACGCGGGACACCGGCAAGCCCATTCAAGAGACGCGGGTGGTGGATGTAGCCTCGGGCGCCGATTGCTTCGAATACTTTGCCGGTCTCGCGCAGAGTCTCAGCGGCGAGCATATCGATCTCGGGACTCAGGCCTTCGGCTACACGCGGCGTGAACCGCTCGGCGTGGTGGCCGGCATCGGTGCCTGGAACTATCCGCTGCAGATCGCCTGCTGGAAGGCTGCTCCCGCGCTCGCTTGCGGCAACGCCATGATATTCAAACCCGCCGAACTGACGCCGTTCACCGCCGTCAAGCTGCAGGAGATTCTGCTGGAGGCTGGGGTGCCGCCCGGCGTGTTCCAAGTGGTGCAGGGGTTCGCCGATACGGGCCGCCTGTTGACGCGGCACCCCGACATTCGCAAGGTCTCGCTCACCGGCGAAGTCGGCACCGGCAAAGCAGTCATGAGCGATGCCGCGCAAACCTTGAAGAACGTCACGCTCGAATTGGGCGGCAAATCGCCGCTGATCCTCTTTGAGGACGCCAAGCTCGACAACGCGGTCGCCGGCGCTCTGCTGGCGAATTTCTACTCATCCGGACAGGTGTGCTCCAACGGCACGCGGGTGTTCGTGCATCGCTCGATCAGGGCGGCGTTTCTGGAACGCCTCGTCAAGCGCGTGGGCGCGATGCGAATCGGCGACCCCATGAACCCGGAGACGCAGGTGGGCGCGCTGGTGTCCGAGCAGCACATGCACAAGGTGCTCTACTACATAGACCGCGGGCGCGCCGAGGGTGCGCGCGTCTTGACGGGCGGCATGCGCGTGACGACGGGCGAGCTCGGGAAGGGATACTTCGTGGCACCCACCGTGTTCGACAATTGCCGCGACGATATGACCATCGTGCGCGAAGAGATTTTCGGTCCCGTGATGTCGGTCCTGGAGTTCGAGGATGAGCAGGAAGTCATCGAGCGCGCCAACGCCACCGAGTTCGGACTGGCGGCGGGCGTGTTCACCAACGATTTGACCCGCGCTCATCGGGTCATCGCGCGATTGCAGGCCGGGACCTGCTGGATCAATCAGTACAACGTCACGCCGATCGAGCTGCCCTTCGGCGGCGTGAAGCTCTCCGGCCTCGGCCGCGAGAACGGGCGCGCCGCCATCGAGCACTACACACAGCTCAAGAGCGTCTATGTCGCGATGGGCGACGTGGATGCGCCTTACTAGGCGCTGCGCGAGCAGCGGATCCAGAGGAGACACAGGCTTGGGCGACGAGAATTTTGATTACGTCATCGTGGGGGCGGGGTCCGCCGGTTGCGTGCTGGCGGACCGATTGACCGCGGACGGGCGGAACCGCGTGCTGCTGCTGGAATACGGAGGCTCCGATCGATCGATCTTCATTCAAATGCCGTCCGCGCTGTCCATACCGATGAATATGGAGAAGTACAATTGGTTCTACCACACGGAACCGGAGCCGCATTTGGACGGGCGGCGCATGCACACGCCGCGCGGCAAAGTGCTGGGCGGATCCTCGTCGATCAATGGGCTGGTGTACATCCGCGGCAACGCGCAAGACTTCGAAGGTTGGAGCGCGCAGGGCGCGAAGGGTTGGGCGTATCGCGATGTATTGCCGTATTTCCGGCGCGCCGAGACCCGGCAAGAGGGGGGCGACGAGTATCGAGGCAGCAGCGGCAAGCTGCACACTCGTTACGGCACCGTGAGCAACCCACTGCATGCCGCATGGCTGGCCGCTGCCCGCGAGGCGGGGTATCCGCACACCGCCGATGTGAACGGGTTTCAGCAGGAAGGCTTCGGCCGCATGGACATGACCGTCGCCGAGGGCAGGCGCTGCAGCGCCGCCAATGCGTACTTGAGACCCGCCATGCAGCGCCCCAACCTCAAGGTGCTGACGCATGCTTTGGCGACGCGCATCGTATTCGAGGGTAGGCGTGCCACCGGCCTAGAGTACGTTCAAGGCGGTACCACTCGCCGCGTGCGCGTCGGGCGCGAGCTCATTCTGTCGGGCGGCCCGATCAATTCACCCCAATTGCTGAAGCTTTCGGGCGTCGGTCCGGCGGCGGAACTGCGCACGCACGGCATCCCCGTGATTCACGATTTGCCCGGCGTCGGCGAGAACCTGCAGGACCATCTGGAATTTTATTTCCAGGTGGCCTGCAAGGAACCGATCACATTGTACTCGTCCATCAATCTCTGGAATCGCGCCCTGATCGGCGCGCGTTGGCTGCTGCGCAAGGACGGGTTGGGCGCCAGCAATCATTTCGAGACCTGCGGCTTCATCCGCAGCCGGCCCGGCGTGCCGTATCCCGACATCCAATATCACTTTCTGCCCATGGCCGTGGCTTACGACGGCTCGACGCTGGCGCAGGAGCACGGCTTTCAAGCGCACGTGGGCCCGATGCGCAGCAAGAGCCGCGGCTGGGTGCGGCTGGCGTCGACCAACCCCCTCGACAAGCCGCGCATCCTGTTCAACTACTTGAGCGAACCCGACGACTGGACCGAGATGCGCGCCTGCGTGCGGCTGACACGCGAGATCTTCGCTCAGCCCGCGTTCGATCGATATCGGGGCCGGGAGATTCAGCCGGGCGCCGAGGTGCAGAGCGACGAGGAGATCGACGCCTTCATCCGCGCCAAGGTCGAGAGCGCCTATCACCCGTCGTGTTCGTGCAGGATGGGCAGTCCGCAAGACCCCCTGGCGGTGGTTGATCCGGACACCCGCGTCCATGGGCTCGAGGGCTTGCGCGTGGTGGACTCGTCCATCATGCCGTCGGTCACCACGGGCAACCTCAACGCGCCCACCATCATGCTGGCCGAGAAGGCTGCGGACCATATATTGGGGCGCGGCATGGCCCCGCCCGAGGATGCGCCGTTCTACGTGACGCCGAATTGGCGGAGCGCCCAGCGGTAAGATTCTCTTTTTAGCGCCTACGCGTAGAGATGAGTCACCGGCAGCCCGAGCCGAAGGCAGGACTGCGCGGCGGGACTTTCCGCCAGCACGATCCTGTCCGATATCCCGCCGGCCAGTTTTACGATCCACCCTTCGTGCGATCGCAGGCCGTAATATTCGGTGAGGCCGAGACATTCGCGTATCCACTCCGGGATGATCTCCACGGCTGCCCGCACGAGCATTCGCTGCATCCAGAGGAGGGGGCGTGGAAAGGCCGGCGTTTCACGCATGATTTCGAGGAATTGGAATATGACGGCGGATGGCTCCAATCGGCCCCGCATGGAATCGAACAGAGCCCGGCGCTGCGCATCGGACCGCGGCGTGCCGAACGCGCCATAGAGCTGCGAGACCGGCGCTCCCTCACCATACACGGCGTCGAATTCTCCTTCGCTGAGCGGATCGACAAAGCGGCTGTACGCTTCCGCAAATCCGAATGCGGCGGTTGCTTGCACCCAGGCCAGCAGCTGCGCGTCGCCCGCAGAATAAGGTACTCCGGCAGGGGTCCTTCCGGCGATTTTGGCGTGCATTCGCACGATGCGCGCAATCATGGGTTCGGCAACGCTGCGCGCGCCATACACGGTCACCATGGCGGCGAGCCCAGTTCGCTGCAAGCGGCCCATCGGATCCTTGCGAAACGAGGAGTGTTCCCACACTCCGGTACGCACGGCGGGCTCCGCCAATTCAAGAATGACGGCGGCTATCCCGCCGATGAGGAGCGCGACGGGGTTCTTGAAGATATGCCACGACAGAGAATCCGGTGGGTACAGCGCGGCTTCTCCCGGCGGGCGAGTGAAATCGATTGCCCGGCCGTTCCGCGGATTCAAGAGAGCGCACGCGGCGGCGTCGAGCCTGCGCTGCACGCTCCACGGCAGCCGAATGATTGAACTACTGGGATGCATTGCGCATCGACCCTTGGAGTCGTCGACCCTCCAGCCATTGCCAGGATATCAGGGCCGGCAGACCGCATAGCACCTCGCGCATACGCTTGGCCATGGAGACGGCCAGCGCCAATTCGCTGCTGATGCCGAGGGCGTGCCCGAACAGGACCAGGCCGGCTTCTTGTACGCCGATTCCGGCCGGCACGACGAACGCCAAATGCCGCACTGCCTGGGTCATGCTCTCGAGCACCACGGCGGTGCCCCAGCCGACGGGGTGTTCAAAGAGGCGCAAGGCGAACCAGATTTCGAAGGCCCCGAAGACCAGCGCCGCGAACTGTAAGATGCTCGCGACGAGCAATCTCCCCCCGCGCCGCAGACAGGCGCGGAGCTCATGATCGAGCGCCGCCGCTTGTTCGGACATCGTGCTCGCGCCCACCAAGGGACCCAAGAATTTTTGAAGGCGCCCAAAAGCCGAACCGTAGCGCAGCAGCAACACGGTCATCACCGGTACCGGCAGGCTCAGCAGGAACGCGAGCAGCAGACGATGGTATTCCTGGCCCGTCGCGCTGAGCTCCACCAGCAGCACCAGACCCACGGCGGTAAATACATACACCACGACCATGGTCATTACCATCTCGACGATCACGGTGGCACCGATGGGTGCTGCGGCCAGCCCGCGCCACCGCAACAAGCGAATCCCGACCACCCCGCCTCCGACACTGGCCACCGGCAGCAGCCGGTCGACCGCATCGCGCACGGTAGTGGCCCAAAATACATAGCCCAGCCCGGCGCGATGTGTCGGATCGTAGGGACGAAGCAGGATGAGCCAGCCGGCGGCATAGAGGAAAAAGAACAGCGAGCGGTACGGTACCAGCCAGAGCAGCCGCCAGCCGCCCGAATTCAAGGTGTGCAGCATCGCGGAAAAATCCGCGCGAACCACGAGGGTGACCAACAAGGCCAGCCCCAGCAGACCACCGATGTACGCCGCGTTCTTCATCGGGTTTCCCGCACGATGAATCCGGGACGGGATGGCTCGGTATTCAGGACAGCGGGCGCATCACGCCGTCGGAGCCCACGTCAAACTCGTTACCGCGCCACGTGACATGGGAGGTAAAGAAGCTGCGGCACCAGACCCAGCAGATCAACACATCGCGTACAGGCAGGAGCCAAAGATCCGATACCAGCGCCCGATCATCGCGTAACCGATGCACGAAATGCAACACCAACCGCGCCAGCAGCGAGATCCCGAAAAGCACCCATGCCGCCGCCGAAAATGGCGATTCTGATAGGGCGGCGATGAGGCCAAGAACTGCCAGAGGATAACTAAAAGTGATGAAAATCAGCCGAAAGCTGCGCGGGCGCAGCACATGTATGGTGCGCATCCATCGTAGCTCGTGGCGAGTAAGCGAAGCCACAGTCGGCTCGTGATGCTCGCCGTCCACCACGTAGGGCGACAACACGATCCGCAGCCCCAGCCCGCGAACGAGTTCGCCCAATCGATGGTCGTCGGCAAGATGGTTCGTCATCACCCGCAGGCCGCCGAGTGCGTCCAGGGTATCGCGCCGCAGGCACACGGTTTGGCCCGAAACATAGCCCTCGTAACCGAAGAGCCACGCCAGCAGCACCGAGGGTACATACCATTCGTTGATGTACATGGCCCCGAGGCGGGACCAGATCCCCCCGGTTGCCGTGCCGCGGTAAATGCAGGTGACCAGGCCCACCTCCTGATCCAGCAGCGGTGCCGTCACGGTGGCGAGATAGTCGCTACCCACGAAGGCGTCGCTGTCCGCCATTGCCAGCATGTCATGACGGGCGTAGGGGAGCATGTTGATCAAGTTGCTGATCTTCAAATTAGTGCCGTGAAGCTGCGGATTGATCACGAGCTCGATCGGCACCGAGGGGAATTCCGCCGCCAGCCGCTTCACCACCGCACAGGCGGGATCGCCCGCATCGCGCACGCCGAACACGATCTGAAATTCCGGGTAATCCTGCCGGCAGAACGAACGCAGATGCTCGAGCAATCCCGGTTCCGCGCCACACAATGGCTTGAGCACCGTGATCGGCGGCATCGAGCGTGCTTTGCCCGGCCTGCGCTGCATTCGCCAGGCGAGTACGGCAACGACCGTCACCAGGGAGTAGCCGGCGGCCAAGCCCAAACACACGAAACCGACGACGGTTACCACCGCTTGAATGGACGGCATGAAATCGACGCTCCCTCAGGCCTCGTGAGCCCGCAGGAAGCGGAAGAACTCGACCCCTTCACGCAAACGCCGGGTCATCATGTCCCAGCTCGTCAGCATTTCCTTGACGATTTCCCAGATCTTGCTGGGCCGGAAATAGAAGCGCTTGTAGAACACTTCCATGCTGTGAAATATCTCTTCCTTCGACAAATGCGGATAGCTGATGGCGGCGAGCTGCACGCCCTTGTCGTTGACCAGATTGACGGCGTCGTTTTCCTGCAGCCAGCCGTTGTCGACTGCCTGCTTGTACAGCGTCGTGCCGGGGTAGGGTGCCGCCAGCGATACCTGGATCGTGTGCGGATTGATCTCCTTGGCGAATTCGATCGTGCTCTCGATGGTTTCCTTGGTCTCGCCGGGCAATCCGAGAATGAAAGTGCCGTGGATCATGATGCCGAGCTTGCGGCAGTCTTCGGTGAAGCGCCGTGCGATGTCGGTGCGCAACCCCTTCTTGATGTTGAGCAGGATCTGATCGTCGCCTGATTCGTAGCCGACCAGCAGCAGCCGCAGACCGTGGTCCTTCATCACCTTCAAGGTCTTGTAGGGCACGTTTGCCTTTGCGTTGCAGCTCCAAGTCATGCCGAGTTCGCCCATACCGCGCGCAATGGCCTCCACGCGCGGCAAATTCGACGTGTCGGTGAAGGTGTCGTCGTCGAACATGATCTCCTTCACTTCCGGCATGTTCTCCTTGATCCAGCGCACCTCCGCGAGGACGTTCTCTGCCGAGCGCACCCGGTAGCGGTGGCCGCCGACCGTCTGCGGCCACAGGCAGAAGGTGCACTTCGAGCGGCAGCCCCGGCCGGTATAGAAGCTGACGTAGGGATGCTTCAGGTAACCGATGAAGTAGTTTTCGATCTTGAGATCGCGCCGGTAGACGGGCGCGACGAACGGCAAGTCGTCCATGTTCTCGACGATCGCGCGCGGCAAGTTGTGCACGATGCGCCCGTCGTCGCTGCGATAGGAGAGCCCTTTGACGTCTTTCAGAGGCACGCCCTCGGCGACTTCCTTGCAGGTGTAGTCGAATTCCTCGCGGCACACGAAATCCACGGCAAGCGTGGCTTTCAAGGAGCCCTCCGGATCAACCATGGTCTTGGCACCGACCAGACCGATCTTGATGTTGGGATTGTCCTCTTTCAGCAGCTCGGCGAATTTCGCATCGGTGGGGAACGACGGCGTGCTGGTGTGCATGATGACGAGGTCGTAGTCGCGCGCGATCTTCCGGCTCTGTTCGACGGTCAGCTCATCGGCCGGGGCATCGAGCAAACGCGAGTTCGGTACCAGAGCGGCCGATTGCGCCAGCCAGGTCGGGAACCAAAATGACTTGATCTCGCGCTTGGCTTGGTAGCGCGATCCCGCGCCGCCGTCGAACCCGTCGAACGAAGGCGCCTGCAGAAATAATGTCTTGTACTCGCTCATGTCCTGTCCTGTTGCGCTGATCTTTGGCCTCAGCTGGTGGTTCGGCCTCGCCGAGGTACCGGTCTCGTCTCGGGATCGGGATATTATAGACCAAGAGCAGCCGAGTCCCGAATATCGACGGGATCTCGGCTGCCGAAGCGGGATTTGAGTGTCCGCGGCGGGTTGGAATCCGGCTTTCGGGCTATCGATCCTCCAGCCGATACACCGACAGGGTATTGGTCACGTCGTCGATGACGGCATAGTTGAACGGCCCTTCGCGCACGGTGTCGAGCCCGAAGGCGCCGCCCGGGCTGGAATCGACGTTGTATTCGCGGACAAACTCGCCACCCTTCGTGAATTCGACAATCTCGCTCGGGTGCAGGGCGTCCGCATTGACCGCATCGCCGTTGGCAGCCAGCAGATTGCCGTTCGGCGCAAATCGCAGCGCCAACGGGCCGCGCAGATGGGAGTCATCGAATGCGACTCCGCCGCGGGTCACGGGGCTCGTGCGGCTGCTTGCGTGGGGGATTACATAGATCTTGTTGTCCGCGGTCGAGGCTACGTAGAGCGAATCGGTTCCCCGGTCGAAAGCGAGGCCGGTGGGACCGAGAACGACTGCTCCGGCATTCGGCACATGGGTATAGCCGGCGGCAATCGCGGTCTCTTTCAATAGGGTCAGCCCCTTTGCCCCAACCGCGACGTCGAGGCGCGAGACGGTTCCGTTCAGCACATTCGACACGAAAATATGGGCGTGGTCGCCATGATCGTCCACTGCGAGGTCCCAAGGACCATCCAGGAACTGCGAATCGGTCAAGGTCTGCACGAGATGGCCATGCCGATCGATCACCTGGAGGGCGCCCTGGCCGATCATGTCGAACATACCGTCAGGAGTCGGCACATTGCCGACGACTACGAATCCATCGCCGAGCACCCCGAGAGCCGTGCTCAGTCCCGGCAGGCTGCTGGTAAAAAATACAACGGCGGTTCCGGGAGGAGCCAGGGGCCCTCGTGGCCTCAACTGCACGATAGTCGTGCCCGTGCCCTGCACATTGGCGCTGCTGTTGAAATTGCTCACGAGAACATCGCCGGCGGCGATGGTGCCGCCTCCGGGGAAGTGCTCGGGAACGAAGGCGACACCGTAGGGGTTGACATCGCCATTGGATGGAATAGTCGAAGAATTGATGACCCGGGGGATGAACGCGTCGTCGGATTCCGCAGCGGCGAACGCCGTCCAGAGCCCCAAACTGACGGCAACCATGACTCGGATCAAAGCGAACCGGGATACCTGTGTGTTATACATTTGTGTGCTCCCCAGGGTTGATTTCGCGGTGCAGGCAACCGTAGGTGACCCGGCAGAAGCGAATTGTTTAATGCCGGCCGACATTTCTTGGACAGATCCGGTCGTGCCGGGAGCGGAACCGGGCATGCTAGAATCCGCGGTTGACATGAACGAAAGAAGTGCGAAATGACTGACCGGCTGACAGCCTTATTGGCGGAGCGGCCGTGGCTGCTCGCGGACGGCGCGACCGGCAGCAACCTGTTCGAACGCGGTCTGCGGTCGGGCGATGCACCCGAACTTTGGAACTCGGAGCATCCGGATCGGATCGCGGAGCTGCACCGCGGTTTCGTGGAGGCCGGAGCGGACATCATCCTGACGAACAGCTTCGGCGGCACGCGACACCGGTTGAAGCTGCACAAGGCGGAAGAGCGCGTGGCGGAGCTGAACGAGAAGGCGGCCCGCATCGCCCGTGCCGAAGCGGATCGCGGGACCCGCGTGGTGCTCGTCGGGGGAAGCATGGGACCGACCGGGGAGATTCTCGAGCCGCTCGGGCCCTTGAGCCTCGATGCTGCGCGCGAGGCCTTCGCCGAACAGGCAACCGCGCTCGCGCGGGGCGGTGCCGACATTCTTTGGATTGAAACGATGTCGTCGATCGAAGAGACGGAAGCGGCCATCGCCGGCGGGCGTACGACGGGGCTGCCGATCGTGGCAACCTTGAGCTTCGACACCAACGGCCGCACGATGATGGGCATCACGCCGTCCGAACTCGCCGGGTTGCACCGCAAGCACCATCTCGCGGCGTGCGGCAGCAACTGCGGTACCGGTCCCTCCGAACTCGTGGCTTGCATCGTCAATCTCGCCGCGGCCTCGGAGCCCACCGCCGTACTCGTCGCGAAGGCAAACTGCGGCATTCCGCAATTCCGCGACGGCGAGATCCGCTTCAACGGAACTCCCGAGTTGATGGCGCAGTACGCGCGGCTTTCGCTGGATTCTGGGGCTCGGATCATCGGCGGCTGCTGCGGTACGACGCCCGGCCACCTGCGCGTCATGCGCCAGGCGCTGGAAGCCCATGTGCGTGGACCCAAGCCCGGCCTCGCGACCATCGAATCCAGCCTCGGCGCCATTTCGACCGGTGCGACGGCGCAGTTGCGCGGCGAGCTCAGCCGTCAAGCGGGCGCCGCCCCCGGCGCAAGGTCTACGCGCGGCACCGGGCGCCGCAGTGCAAGGGCGGAAAATACCTGAAGCCGAGGTCCTCGGGGGTCAGGGGTACTTGTTTTCCACGGCGTCCCGGACGAGATGCGTGTCATACACCAGCACTACGGACGCGATTCGGCCGGTATCCGGATCGAAATTGAATACGTCCGCGCATTCGAACGCCACCTTCGAGCCATCCTTCAGCCGCCAGTCGTAGAGATAGTAGGCGACCGCTCGCATGTGCCCTTCGGCGCTGACCAGAACATCGTGCACGGTGAGCTCGCTGGCGCTCGATGCGCTGGCGACCTTCGTCATGTAGGCGCGCACCGGCAGGCGTCCCAAAAACGGCGACTGGACCCAGCCATCGGCGGTGAACAGCGCGGCCGCCTTGTCAACGTCGTTCGCTTCAAGGGCCTTGAGATACTTGCGCACAGCTTTCTGCATATGCCCTCCCATCCTGCGATGCCCGGGAGATGAGCCTAAACCTACAGGCGCAACAAGGAAAGGGGCGGGGCGGTTGGTGCGGGAATCCGGTATGTTACGCGGCGCAACGGCGGCGCGGCACAGGCCGGAACCCCAAGGGTCATCGATGAGCGCAAAAAAATCGGCACCGGATCTCTGGCTCGGCCTCGACACCGGCGGAACATTTACCGACGCGGTGCTATTGGCCGACGGCCGCCGGGTCATTGCGAGCGCCAAGGCGCTGACCACTCCCTGGAATCTCGCCGTCGGCATCAGCCAAGCGATTCGAGCCGTCCTGGAACTGGTCCCGGCGGGTGCCGGCCGCGAAACCGTGAGCCTCGTGTCAGTGTCGACGACGCTGGCGACGAATGCCGTCGTCGAAAATCGCTTCAGCCCGGTCTGCTCATTGCTGATCGGCTTCGATGATGCGATGGTCGAGCGATCGGGACTGCTCTGGCCCGGGAGCGGCGGCCTGGTGGTTCGGGTCCCGGGCGGGCACGCCGCGACCGGCGAAGAGTCCGCGGCGCTCGACGAGGGTGCCATCACGCGCGCGGTCGCGGAGCACGAGACGCGGGTCGAGGCGTTCGCGGTCGCGGCGAATTTTTCAGTGCGCAATCCGGCCCACGAATTGCGTGCGCGGAAGTTGATCCGTACGTTGACCCCGAAGCCCGTGACTTGCGCCCATGAATTGAGTTCCAAGCTCGATGCTCCGCGGCGCGCGCTCAACGCGGCGCTGAACGCGCGCCTCACGCCGCAGATTCGCCATCTGATCGAGGCGCTGTCGCGCGTGCTCGCCGAGGAGTCGATCGACGCACCGCTGATGATCGTGAAGGGCGATGGCTCGCTGATGAGGGCGGAAATTGCGCTCGAGTACCCGGTCGAGACGATTCTATCGGGCCCTGCAGCGAGCCTGGTCGGCGCGGGCTTCCTGACCGGCCTCGAGGATTTCGTCGTCGCGGACATGGGCGGTACCACGACCGACGTCGCGGTCGTCTCCGGCGGCCGGCCGGTCATCAGCGGCGAGGGCGCTCTGGTCGGCGCCTGGCGCACGATGGTCGAGGCCGTCGACGTGCGCACCAGCGGTCTCGGCGGCGACAGCGAGGTGCATTTCGACCGGCAACATCGGCTCTGCGTGGGGCCGCGCAAGGCCATGCCTCTCAGCCTGCTCGCGCACAGCTTCCCTTCCGCACTCGCGCAGTTGCGATCGATCGCCGAACTCGAACGTCTGCCGGCGCATCCGGCGCAATTCGCGTTCCGCAATCCCGATCGCGCCGCCCTCGAGCATTTCTCGGCGGTCGAACGGCGAGTGTGGGATGCGCTGGGCCTGGAGCCGCGCCAAGTGTCCGAGGTCGTGCGCACCGGCGCAGGTCTCGAGGCGCTGCGCCGTCTCGCCGATGCGGGGCTTGCGACCCTCGCGGCGTTTACGCCGAGCGATGCCATGCACGTGCTCGACCGGCAACAGGGATGGAACCGCGAGGCCGCTGAGTGCGGCGCACGCATCCTCGCCACCGAGGAACGCAATGCGCGCGCCGCGCGCGCGGCGGTTACGCCGCAGGCGATCTGCGAGCGAACCTACGAACATGTCGTGCGCGAGACCGGCCGCGTGCTGCTCGCCGCGGCGTTGGCTCAGGATCCCGGTCTCGAGGCGCGAGGCCGCGGCTGGGGCGAGCTGGGATCCAGACTCATCGAGGAGACCGTTGCCGGGCGGCCGTTTTCGAAGCTCCTGCAGACCACATTCGGGTTGGCACGTCCGTTGGTCGCCATCGGCGCGCCGGTCGGTGCCTACTACCCCGAAGTGGCTCGCCGGCTCGGCGCGCCGCTGTCCATTCCCACGCATGCGGCGGTATGCAATGCAGTGGGCGCCGTCGCCGGTGTGGTTTCGCAGACTGTTGAAATCCTGGTCAATCAGCCGAGCTTCAAAATTTTCCGCGTCCATGATCCGGCGGGCAGTCACGACTATCCGGATCCGGAACCCGCGCTCGAGCATGCGCAGCGCATATCGCGCGAGCTCGCGCTGGCGGCGGCGCGGCGCGCCGGCGCGGCCGATCCGCACGTCGAAACCAGCGTGACCGAAAAGCTCGCGCAGGTGGGCCCGGGTGCCGACTATCTCGCGGAGGCGGTGGCTCGTTCGACGGCGACGGGACGTCCGCTTGCGGGGCATGCGGACGCGCGTCATATCGGATAAAGGCATGTAGCCCCGTCGCCATATCGTATTAAGGCATAGCGAAGAAAAATAAATCACTGCGGGGTGTGGAAACTGCGTAGACCGGCACGGAGACGCGGTTATTTTTCCCTATAATAATTTCTCGTCCACAATTCGCGAGCAGCAATGAAACAGCCTGAAGAGACGGTCGGCCGACGCAGCCGGCGCCGGCCCGGAAGCACCGATGTCAGCCACGCGATCTTCGATCGCACGCGGCCTTACCGGCATCTGCGCAATCCGTTCACGCCGATGAAGGTGTTCTCCGACGATCAGGTCGCCGCCATTCACGAGGCCGCCCTCGTCATTCTCGAAACGCAGGGCATGAAGGTCCTGTCCGCCGACGCGCGGGTTCTGTACCGCAATGCCGGCGCCGAAGTCGACGAGGCGACGCAAATTGTGCGGCTCGCGCGGGAATTGGTCGGCGCCTCGCTCGCAACCGCCCCACACGATATAACGTTGCACGCCGTGGATCCGGAGCGCCACGTTCCACTATCGAACCAGTGCGTGGCATTCGCGCCGACCTCGGGGCCTCCGAACATCATGGATACGGCCGGCGGACGGCGCGCCGGCACGCTCGAGGATTTCTGCAATCTGATCAAGCTGTGTCAAAACTTCGAGGTGATCCACGTGCTCGGCGGGGCCACCGAGCCTCAGGACATTCCCGTCCACGTCCGTCATCTCGAGGTCACGCGCGCGCAGCTCATGCTCTGCGACAAGATTCCCTTCATATTCTCGCGCGGCCGCAAGCAGGTCGCCGACAACTTCGAGCTCATACGCCTCGCGCACGGCATTTCGCCCGAAGAGTTCCGCTCGCGTCCGTACACCTACACCATCATCAATACGAACTCGCCGCTGCAGCTCGACATACCGATGGCCGACGGCATCATTGATTTCGCAACCGCGGGCCAAGTGCTCATCATCACGCCCTTCACGCTGGCGGGAGCGATGGCGCCGGTGACGATCGCGGGCGCGCTGACGCTTGCGCACGCCGAGGCGCTCGCGGGGTTGACCCTGGCGCAGATCGTGAGGCCCGGCGCGCCGGTCGTGTATGGGAGCTTCACGTCGAACGTCGACATGAAATCCGGATCGCCGGCGTTCGGTACGCCCGAGTACGTCAAGGCGGCCTTCGGCGCCGGCCAGCTCGCGCGCTTTCTCGGTTTGCCGTGGCGTTCCTCGAACGCGACGGCCTCGAACATTCCCGACGCTCAGTCGGCCTATGAGTCGCAGATGAGTCTCTGGGGCGCGTTGTTCGGCGGCTGCAACTTCGTCCTGCACGCGGCCGGCTGGCTGGAGAGCGGGCTGACCACGTCATACGAGAAATTCATTCTCGATATCGAGATGCTGCAGATGTTCGCCGAGGTGTTTCAGCCGGTGGGGGCCGCGCCGCCGGACCTCGCGCTCGAGGCGGTGGCCGAGGTGGGCGCCGGCGGTCATTTCTTCGGCTGCGCGCATACCATGGAACGCTACCGAAGCGCCTTCTACGCCCCTCTGGTCTCCGACTGGCGCAATGCCGGCCAATGGGCCGACGACGGCGCCAAAACCGCTACGATGCGCGCCACCGGGATCTGGCAGAGCGAATTGCAGCGTTATGTCGCGCCGGCGCGCGATCCCGCGATCGTCGAAGCGCTCGACTCCTATGTCGCGCGGCGCAAAGCGGAGGGCGGCGCGCCGCCGGTCACCTGATGATGTCGCGTCTGGACATGTCGCCGTCGCGATATCACAAGTCCAGAGGGCGGTTGCGTCTTAACATGGAATACGATAAGGACCGTGTAACGCGCGGTTGCGGTTCGGAAAATAAGGATTGGAGAGAGTATGTCAGCGCCGACTGAGGGTGATTTCGACTTAGGCAAGCTCAATGACGAGGAACTGACGGAGCAGGTCCACGACGATCTATACAACGGCCTCAAAACCGAGGTCGAGGAGGCGACGCGGATTTTCCTGAAGCGGGGCTGGTCGGCCGAACGCGTCCTGAATGACGCCCTCGTGGAAGGCATGCGCATCGTCGGAATCGATTTTCGCGACGGCATCCTGTTCGTGCCCGAGGTACTGCTGGCCGCAAATTCCATGAAGGGCGGCATGGAGATCCTGCGCCCCTTGCTGGCGGAAACCGGAGTGGAGCCGATCGGCAAGATCGTCATCGGCACGGTCAAAGGCGACATTCACGACATCGGCAAGAACCTGGTCTCGATGATGCTCGAGGGTGCGGGTTTCGAGGTCATCGATCTCGGCATCAACAACCCCGTAGAGAAATACCTGGAGGCGCTCGACAAGCACAAGCCCGATATCCTCGGCATGTCGGCGCTGTTGACGACGACGATGCCGTACATGAAGGTGGTCATCGATACGCTGAAAGAGCGCGGCATTCGCAAAGATTACATCGTGCTGGTCGGCGGCGCACCGCTCAACGAGGAGTTCGGCAAAGCCGTCGGCGCGGATGCCTATTGCCGCGATGCCGCCGTTGCCGTCGAGACCGCCAAGGGGCTGATCGCGGCGCGGCGAGCCGGCGCGGCGGCCCACTGAGCCCGCGCAGTGACTCAGAACGCAGAGCCGCGGGGCCTGAGGCTGCTGATCATCGCCTGCGGAGCGCTGGCGCATGAGATCACGGCGCTGCGCCGCGCCAATGGCTGGGACGAGCTCGGCGTGAGCTGTCTACCGGCCGAGCTGCACAACCGGCCGGAAAAGATTCCCGCGGCCGTTCGCGCGCTGATTCACGCCTCGCGCGACCGCTATCAGTCGATCTTCGTCGCCTATGGCGACTGCGGCACCGGCGGGCTGCTGGACAAGGTGCTGCGCGAGGAGGGGGTTGAACGCATTCCGGGCGCCCATTGCTACGAGTTCTTCGCCACCTCCCCTAAGTTCAGTGCGCTTGCCGAGGCCGAGCCGGGCACTTTCTACCTCACGGACTTTCTGTTGCGCCATTTCGACCGTTTGGTGATTCGGGGCCTCGGGCTCGATCGGCATCCGGAGCTGCACTCGATGTACTTCGGCAACTATCGCAAGCTGGTTTATCTGGCGCAGGCCCCGAAGCCGGGCGCGGAGGAGCAGGCGCGCGCCATCGCGGCGCGGATGGGCCTGGAATTTGAAATTCGCCAAACCGGCTACGGAACGCTGGGGACGACGCTGGTCGATGCGGTGACGCGCGCCGCCGATGCGCGGCGCAGCGGCGCCCCACGCAGCGACAGCCCACGCGGCGCCACTGAACCCGGCGACAACGCCCCACGCGGGGACGAGGTGGTCGCATGGGTTCGCTGATCGTCATTTCCTGGCGGGACATCCCGGCGCAGGTCATCGTCAAGCGGGGCCGCGAGTCGGCCAAGGTGCAACTGTCGCACCGCTTCCAGGAAGCGGTGGACCGCGCCGCCATGCGTGCCGGCAAAGGCAGTTCGGATGCCTATCTCGCCGACTGGGCGCGCAGCGCACCGCGCCCCTGCGGCGATGATTTGCAGGCCGAGGCGTCCGCGGAGGCGGCGCGTCTCGAATCGAAGTTCACGGACGAGGATTTGGAACGACTGGTTCGCTCGAAGGGCGTGGACGCGAATCGGATCGTTCCCGATTCCGGACCCGCGCCGGCTTCCGAGTCCGCCTGATGTATGCCGTCAGGCTATGGTCGGTGCGCCACGCGCGCGGCCTGAACGCGTTCTATCGCGGTTTCGAGGCAACGCTGGTGCGTCTCAACCCTCTGTTTCGGGCATTGGGCCATGAGCGCATCGAACGGCCGGTGGCGCGCGTCGAGAAAGCGGTCAAAGGGCTCTTGTTCGATTGCCGCATGTGCGGCCAATGCGTGCTCAGTTCAACGGGCATGTCGTGCCCGATGAACTGTCCCAAGTCGCTGCGCAACGGCCCTTGCGGCGGTGTGCGCGCCGACGGCAATTGCGAGGTCAAACCGGATATGAGGTGCGTGTGGGTCGAAGCCTACCGCGGCAGCGAGCGCATACCGGGCGGCGTCGAGTCCATGAGCAGGGTGCAGTTCGCCGTGGATCAACGTTCCCAAGGCCGTTCATCGTGGTTGCGGGTCGTGCGCGAGAAGGCGGAGAACGGCAGCGGGCCGAAGGGCGTGACGACGGGGTCTGCGACCGGCTCCCCGGCGGGTACCCCCAAAGGCACGCCGTGAGATTCGAGGACGAACCGGTCCCCGGCTATCCGCTGCCCATCCTGCCCGGCCATACCTCCCCTGGACGGTTCGAACGGGTGCTGCGCGCGGGCGGTTTTGCGATCACCACCGAACTCGCGCCGCCGGATTCCGCCGACCCGGAGGACGTGTACAAACGGGCACGAGTTTTCGACGGCTATGTCGATGCGATCAACGCGACCGACGGCAGCGGCGCGAACTGCCACATGTCGAGTCTCGCGGTTTGCGCGCTCCTGACGCGCGTCGGTTATGCGCCCATCATGCAGATCTCCTGCCGCGACAAGAACCGCATCGCGATCCAGGGCGATATTCTGGGCGGCGCCGCGATGGGAGTCTGCAACGTACTCTGCTTGACCGGCGACGGCGTGCAGGCGGGCGATCATCCTCAGGCGAAACCGGTGTTCGATTTGGATTGCGTGTCGCTGCTCGATATCGCGCGCACCCTGCGCGACGATCATCATTTTCAAAGCGGGCGCAAGATCAGCTATGCGCCGCGCGTGTTTCTCGGTGCCGCCGAAAATCCCTCCGGTCTGCCGTATGCCTGGCGGCCGCAGCGGCTGGCGAAGAAAGTCGCCGCGGGCGCGCAATTCATTCAGACTCAATACTGCTTTGATTTGCCTCTGTTGCGCCGCTTCATGGAAGAGGTCGAGGCGCTCGGGCTCTTTGGCCAGGTCTTTATTCTCGCCGGCGTCGGACCGTTCCGCTCGGCCAAGACGGCCGAGTGGATGCGCAGGAACGTCCCCGGCATGCACGTCCCGGACGCCGTCATCGCGCGTCTCGGCGGCGCGCAGGATCAGGCCCGCGAGGGCCGCAACATCTGCATCGAGTTGATTCAAGCGATGCGCGAGATCCGCGGAGTGAGCGGCGTGCACATCATGGCCTACCGCCAGGAAGAATCGGTGGCCGAGATCGTCGATAAATCCGGGATTCTTCGCGGCCGCGCTCCCTGGTATCCGGAGCGCGACGCCCCTCAATATTCTCACAGGACAGCAACATGACCGACACCGTTATCAGTTCCGCCACCAAGGAGGTCGTCATCGGCTTCGACCGGCCCTTCGTCATCATCGGCGAGCGCATCAATCCGACCGGACGCAAGATCCTCGCCGCCGAAATGGCAGCGGGCGACTTCACCCGCGTCGAGGCGGATGCGCGTGCGCAAGTCGAGGCCGGCGCGCACATGCTGGACGTCAATGCGGGCATACCGCTCGCCGATGAGCCCGCGATTCTCGCGCGCGCCATACAGCTGGTGCAGTCGATCACCGATGTGCCCCTGTCCATCGACTCATCCATCGTCGCCGCGCTCGAGGCCGGGCTTGCCGTCTACAAGGGCAAGGCGCTGGTCAATTCGGTGACCGGCGAGGATGAGCGTTTGGAGAGCGTACTGCCGCTGATCAAGAAGTACGGTGCCGCGGTCATCGCGATTTCCAACGACGAGACCGGGATATCCGAAGATCCGGACGTGCGCTTCGCGGTAGCGAAGAAAATCGTCGAGCGGGCGATCGACCACGGCATCCCGGCACGCGATGTCGTCGTCGATCCGCTGGTCATGCCGATCGGCGCGATCAATCAGGCGGGCGTGCAGGTCATGCGCCTGGTTCACAGGCTGCGCACCGAACTCAA
>WNFG01000290.1_pt1 | contig 41930 bp, 33 predicted proteins | sample 5400431 | NCBI WGS metagenome assembly WNFG01 (sample SAMN13153346, study PRJNA577476) | soil metagenome | isolation source: 120 cm saprolite under Douglas fir tree site 2 hole 3 replicate 2 | place: USA:California | collected 2015-04-18
TGGATTCATCCGCATCCACGGGGCTTCCGCCCGTGGATGCGGATGAATCCAGTCTGATTGCTGGCGCGTTTGCTTCCTTTGCTTTCCCCGGCTACAATCGAATCGCTTTGCGGTTTCGACTCCCATTGCGCCTCTTTATTCTCTTGATCGTCACGGCAGTGGGTTTGTGGGTTTCTTCCTGTGCCGTGCCGCTGGGCCCCGGATACACGATCGAAAAACAGGAACTCGGCGTGCATTTCGTGCCCGCTCCGGAGCCGCGCATTCTCATCGAAGCTGACTACCAGCTGCGAAATACCGGGAACCAGCCGTTGTCCTCGCTCGAAATGCGCTTGCCGGGGCGCCGGCGCTTCCACATTGGTGTGTCGCAAACCCTGTGGGATGGAATAGCCCTCGTTCAAGAAACTTCACCGGACAATCCCCGAAATACCTTTATGCACTTCCCCCGGCCGTGGAAGGTCTCTGCGCGCCATACCCTGCACCTTTCTGCGGAATTCCAGCCGACTCCGGCCGGCGAGTCCGGTTTCAGTTTTGCCCCGGATGCATTCTTCCTTCCCTCGGAGGGCTGGGCGCCAGAGCTGTTGCCTTCGCGCGGACTGTTTCCCACCGGCGGCGTTCCTCCGAACAAATGGGACCTGATAGTGCGCGTTCCAGAAGGTTTTCTCCTCCACACTAGCGGCCATGAGCCAAAGACGTCGCGCCGCGGGAGTGAGATTACCCTTCGCGCCACGCAGCGCGCGGAAGATCGCTATCCCTTCGTGATCGCCGGCCGCTATACGGAATCGCAGCTCGGCGGAGGAAAGCAAAGAGCTTATCTCTGGAGTCGCACCCGCGCGGAAGCTGCCAGCTTGCAACAAGCGACGGAATCTCTTACGCGGACCATCCAGGGGTATGACGCAACCTTTGGAACTCGCGCCAAAGATGCTCAACAGTTCTGGATTGTGGAATGCCCGGTGGTGACGGGATGCTTCTCCGGTCGCAGGTCTCTTTACGCCAATCTTCTGGGCGAGGAAGGCGAACCTGTTTCCGCGGAACTCGCTTCGCTTGATACGGTGATGATTGATTTCAGTGGAGGCGCGCCGAAGCTCGGCGCGGCGGCTCCCTCGCTGGCAGCGAGCTGGCTCGGCTACGGGCAAAACCCTGGCTTCTTCGAGCAGGACCCGCCGCTCTCAGCTCTCCCGGCCTTTGCCGCCGCGCTCGGGCACGAATCCGTCGAAGGATCTTCCTTTCGCATCGCAACGATCCGTCGAGCGCTTCGCGTCATACCCAAAACCCCGGAATCTCACAAAGACGAAGACGCCGCGGTTCTCCGCGCAAAGAGCTTTCTCTTTTTCTATGGACTCCAGGACCGCTGCGGCCAGGAAGCATTCCGCAACGCTCTCCGTCACATGTTGGAGGCCCGGCGTGGCCGCGGATTCGAGATTGCTGATCTAATTGCGGCTTTCGGGGACGAAACCCGCCAGAACGTGGCAGAGTTTGTTCGCCTGTGGATGAAGCACCCGGGCGTCCCGGACGAGTTTCGCGCTCGGTATGAAGATGCCTCCACAACAAACTCCGCTTCTTCAAAGGAGACCACACCATGAGGGAAGTTGTTCTGACGGACCGCGGACCCAAACCCATCGGGCCTTATTCCCAAGCCATCAAGGCGAACGGTTTTCTCTTTGCCTCGGGCCAGGTCGCCCTTGATCCTAAGACGAACGAGTTTGTCCCCGGCGACATCCGTCAGCAGACCGAGCGAGTCCTTGAGAACGTGAAAGGCATTGTCGAGGCCGCCGGAAGCAAGATGGGCCATGTGGTGAAAACTACTGTTTTCCTGAAGAGCATGAACGATTTCACGGCGATGAACGAGGTCTACGCACGTTACTTTCCAAGTGCGCCGCCGGCGCGCTCGACCGTGGAAGTCGCGCGGCTTCCCAAGGACGCGCTTCTAGAGATCGAAGCTATCGCGGTGATCTAGCCACATCTCAGGTTTGTAATCTTGTTGCCGGATTGCCTCGAAAAGGGAAGGGGGTCCGCTACTCTGAAAGCCGAGAACTAAATACAAAAACTGACATTCTATGGCCGGTCAGGACTTTCCAGCGCTTCATCGAGGGCAATGTACGTCACCACCGCCGTAACACCCACCACAAACCAGATGAACCTGTTCCTGCCCGCGACCAGCGGAGGCCGTCCAGCGTTTCGAGTGCCCGCGCCCCGCGGAGGCGGTTGGTCGTCCACTCCAATCGCAGTTCCCGGCTCCAGGACCACACGGTACGCGGTGCCCTCCGGGATCACGCGGCTGTCATCGTCCACGGTGATCGTCAGCGAGCCGCGGGTGCACTTCACCACCAACTGCTTGGCGCCCAGAAGCGTAACCTGTCCAATCGTAGGTTCATCGTTTTTCGGGCGGATCACCGCTGTCGCCACATGCAAGGTAAAGGCTTTCGAATTGGCGGTTGAAAATGTGGCCGTCCCCGCCAGCAGAGTTGCCGCGGGCATGCCGTTTTCCTCCGCCAGAGTTGCGGCAGAGGATTGCGATAAGAGGAATCGCGCCGCTCCCGCGCGCAGCTGCATGCTGCCGGCTTGGGCGGTGCTCAACTTATCTCCGCTAAAGACCGTAGTTCCGACCGATGCGATCGCGGCGCCCACGCGCGCACCTTCGGCGGAAACGACAGTCCCCAGGGTACTTACTGGCGCGCCCCAAATCGGGGCAATGAACAAACTAGTTGCCAGCAATATGGCGACAATACCACGCACACGCGTCATGCCTGTCTCCAAGAGGGCCTAAGTCAGAATACTGCCCTCATTTCTGACCGTCAATGAACAAACACGCCCGAAAGTGGAATGTTCCGTACGAGATAACTCTGCCCGACGCTGGCAGTGGCCGGGTTCGACTGTTACAATGCTGTCAACGTATGGCTGATTGGAAACAGATTACCGCGCGTATTCGTCGCGCCCGCACCAGCAAAGACCCCGCCGGGCAACTCTCCAATTTGTTCGAGAAGACACGCGACGCAATGGTGGCCTTTGAGTTGGCTCGCTATTTCGAATCTTCCAGCCAGAATGCGGAAGCTGCGAAGTGGTATGCGACCGCCGCAGACCGTTTTCGCCGCTCCGATTGGAAAACAAAAGCACAGGAGTCGGCCATCCGCCTCGGCGCGGAGCTCGCTTCGGTCAATCCATCCACCTCCGCCGATGAATTCCTGTTGACGCCACCGTCCCCTGAACCCACCGAGCCCGCGCTCCCGTTCGAACAAAACACTTCCGCGATCGATTTGGCGTCTGCTGCTTCGAGCGAGTCCTTTTCCTCCGGGAAGTCTTCTTCCGTTCCATCAGCGGGTGGCGCAGTGCCTCAAGACAAGAGACGCCGCCGTGGCCGCCGGGGTGGGCGCAATCGTCGGAAGGGTGAACCGGCCGGGGAGCCCTCGACCACTCAGTCGCCTCGCAGTTCCGGAGCGCCAGCCACACGCCGCGGTCTGCCCCCCGCTGTCTTCACTGAATCTGTCGAACCAAAGCCTCCGAGGGTCACTGACAGCCGAGCGATTCCGCAGCTCCCCGTCGAACCTATCGCTGACGCCGTTGGACCCGGCGTGCGCGGCCGCTCCGGCGATCCCGGCTTGTCGTCCCGATTGTCGCTCCTCGAGATGCAGCTTAGACGCCTGCTGACGTGTGCGCCAGTAAAGCTCAATGACGCGGACCATGCACCAGTCGGTCCCGGGGTTTTTGTCCTCACCGATTCCGATCTCACCAGCTATTACTATGTCGAAGCCTGCCAGACGCTGCGCATCGCCATCGCAAATCTCCTCCGCGGGGGCGCCAGCCGCCGCGGCGCCGATTCCCTCAAGCCGCAGCTGGCAGAGCATCTCGGGATTCCGGAATCGCGCGTCACGAAATATCTGGCCGATCACTGCGTCGTTCGCTGGCTTCAGCTCGACGAAGGCGCATCGCACTTCGCGCATTTCGTCATTGCTGTCATTCGCCCCACCTTGAATGAGTGAACGCGCGCATGAAGCGATTGGCGAAATCTTTCCCGGAGTGGGCAACGAAATTCCCGAATTTCGCAAAAAAAGCAAGTCTGGCGTGCAAGAGGTAACCCCCCTTCCAGGCCCCTCCAAAACCCACCCGCTGTCTGAGGCTGCCGTTTAACCCCCAATTTTGACCGTTCACCGTTACCCGCTGGCCTACTGCCCCCTTACCCTTCAAACTATAGGTGTCCAAAGACTTATTGGACGTACCACTTGGGCGTGGTACGGTATTTCGAGCCCGGGGGCTTTTTTGGGGGCTCATTTTTTCAACATAACTAGGGCGTAGTTGGGTCGCATCATTCGAAAGCGAGGGTACAGGTTTATGCCGAATCGAGTAGGCACGCAGATTCTGAGGACAATTGATTGGGCAGTCTGCAAGGCCGCTGCCGGCACCTTCAACACCATCCAGTACTTTAACAAGTACAATCCGAATCCGTCCGTCACGCCGCAATGGTCCGATAAGCCGCTTTTGAAGTCCTGGGAAAAGACCAAACCGACCCTCGGCTGGCCCCGGCAGACTGATTCGCTCTGCCCCGATTGCGTCAAAGAAGCGCGCGAAGAAATCATCAACGGCAAAAAAGACTGGCGCGACCTCATGAACGAAAAGGTCGGCGAGATTAAGGCCCAAATTATCGAGCGCGATGGCCAGGTTTGGATGATCAAGGATTGCCCCATCCACGGTCACTACGAAGATATGATGGCCATCGATTCGAAATTCCTCGATTGGATCGAAAAGCAGTTCCCCGGCCGCGACATTCCCGCACACAATGACGAAGATCTCCACAAGCACGGTTCTTCTACCGTTCTCTACGGCCGCGGCTCGGTTCTCACCGTCGACCTCACCAACCGTTGCAACATGATGTGCGATCCCTGCTTCATGGACGCCAACCAGGTTGGCTACGTCCACGAACTCGGCTGGGACGAAATCAAGGAAATCCTGGACAACGCGCTGCGCATTAAGCCGCGCCGTCAGATGTCCGTGCAGTTCTCCGGCGGCGAGCCCACCATGAGCCCGTACTTCCTCGACGCCGTCGCCTATGCCCGCAAGATCGGCTATAACAGCGTCCAGGCCGCCACCAACGGCATCGAGTTCGCCAAGAGCAAGGAATTTAGCAAGAAGGCCTTCGAAGCGGGCATGCGCTACGCTTACCTGCAATTCGACGGCATCGGCAACGACGCCAACAGCCACCGGCAGATCGGCAACCTGTTCGACGTCAAGCTTCGCGCCATCGAGAACATGCACGAAGCCGGCATCGAAATCGTCCTCGTCGTCACCATCGTCAACAACGTCAACAACGACCAGGTCGGCGCCATCGTCAAGTTCGCGATGGAGAATCCCAAGAAAATCGCCTTCGTCAGCTTCCAGCCCGTTTCCTTCACTGGCCGCGACGAAGACATCACTCCCGAACGCCGCCTCCGCCAGCGCTACACCCTTTCCCATCTCGCCCAGGACGTCAGCAAGCAGGTCGGCAAGGTCGAGCCTACGCGCGACTGGTTCCCGATTTCGTTTGTCAGCACTTTCGCCGGATTCGCGGACATGGTCAAGGGCACGGAATCCCAGTGGGGTTCGCTCTCCTGCGGCTGCCACCCCAATTGCGGCGTGGGCACCGCCATCATGATCAACAAGGAAACGAAGGAATGGGCGCCCGTTCCGCGCTTCCTCGATCCCGTTCAACTCACCAAGGACGTCACCGACATCACCGACGCAGCCCGCGGCAAGCGCTTTTCCAACTTCATGATGGCTATGGCGCTCCTCAAGAATTACCACCCATTCCAGGGGCCCAAGGGCTTGACCCTCATGGACCTTTTCAAGAAGTTCGACAAGACCTGGGCGCTCACGAAGAAATCCACCACCAAGTACGGCCGCACTTCCCCGGATCGCAATTTCGAAGACGCCATGAAGCGCCGCCAGACCGACCCGTGGAACTTCCTCTTCATCGCCGGAATGTGGTTCCAGGATCTCTTCAACTATGACTTCCGCCGCACCGAGATGTGCATCATTCCGTACGCCACGCAGCAGGGCGAAATCAGCTTCTGCGCGTACAACACCGGCATCGGCTGGCGCAAGATCATCGAAAACATGCACAAGAACGCGACCGTGGCCCAGTGGTACAAGGAACACGGCAAGCATGAAATCTACGCCAAGGGCAAGACCGTCAATCTCCAGAGTTTTGAGCACTCCCTGGTGATCGACGCCGAAGACGCCGCGCGCGTCCGCCACCTCGAGCACGATATTCCACAGACTGCTGCCGAAGAAGACCGCATCCGCCGCAAGAAGGCCTTCGAAGAGCAGGCCAAGGTTCGCGCTATCTACGAAGAGCTGGTGCTCAAGAAGCCCCAGCAGGCCGTTGTCCAGATCGGCACCGTTCAGGACATCGCCAAAGCCGTCCCGGCGAACTTTACCAACGCGGGCAAGCCGGTATCCATTGCCCCAGCGAGTGGCAATGGCGACGGCCATAGTAATGGCAATGGTCATTCGAACGGGAATGGCGCCACCGCTCCCGACGTTGCGGCCAACTCCGAATCCGCCGAGAAAGCCGCCGAAGCCGTCGCCGGCGACTAATTCTTTATTCCCTTGTGGGGGCACCCCATCTTGGCGCGACGCATCGTGCCGCCTCCGCAGTTTCTAGCGGCCCTGGCTCCGCCAGGGCCGTTGCACTTTGGAAAGCCCGTTATTTGACGCGCTTTTTCACTGAGGATAGACTCCAGCTATGGCAAAAATAGCGATTTACGAACAGGAGGAAGGAGCACGCCGCGAATATAGCTTTACGGTGGTTTTCGAGCCGCTAACAGAGATCGTGACCACTCGGAGAAACGGTAAGAAGGTCCGTCGAGCCCGGAATCCTTCCTACCCTGGATACCAAGTTACGGTCCCACTACTGCCAGGCTTGATCACATATGGTCGCACACTCGACGAGGCGCGCGCGATGGCCCGCGACGCGATCCGTTGCCACCTAGAAGGGCTTCGGAAGGACGGCGAACGCATCCCGAATGAAAAGAGCGCACGAAAGGAAAAGCTGAGTGTCGCGCTTAGTGCATGAATGCCGCCGCGTTTGCCCGTCCTGAAACCGAAGGAAGTTCTCCGCGCTCTGCAGAAGGCGGGGTTTGAGGTTCATCATCAATCGGGCAGCCACGCGCAATTGCGCCACCCTGAGAAGCCGCACTTGCGTATCACTGTTCCCAGGCACGATCGATTTGATCTGCCGCTGCCTGTCTTGAAGAGCATTCTTCGGCAGGCGGAGATGACTGTTGAAGAGTTTCTGAGGTATCTTTAGACGAGCGGGAATTAACCTATGCCGATCTACGAATACATCTGTGACGATTGCGAAACGCGCTTCGAGAAAATCGTCATCAACAAGCAGCAGGAAATCTCCTGCCCCAAGTGTGCCGGCAAGAAAGCAACCATCCAGCTTTCCGTCTTCGCCACCACGAATGGCTCCAGCAACGGCGCTTCTGCGAAATCCTCGACCTCCTCTTCCGGCAGCAGTGGCGGAGGCAGTTGCTGCGGTGGCGGCTGCGACTGCCACTAATTCTGGGCCAGAATCCTTCCGCCGATGTTCCTCAGCCATTCCTCTCTTCTGCTTTTCGTCAGCGCGGCTCTCGTCCTCCTGGCGATCCCTGGCCCGGCCGTCTTTTACATTCTTGGCCGCAGCATCGGCCAGGGGCGCAGCGCCGGCTTGGTTTCGGCGCTTGGGATTGGCGTGGGCACGCTGGTCCACACACTCGCCGCCGCCGTAGGCCTCTCCGCCCTGCTCGTTTCGTCGGCCGCGGCCTTCAGCCTCGTGAAGTACCTTGGCGCGGCGTACCTGATCTATCTCGGCGTGCAGAAACTTCGCCGCCAGGAAGCCTTCGGCGTCACCGGCGACGCCGCGCGCAGCAAGCTGAGCCGCGTCTTCGGCCAAGGCATCATCGTTAACGTCTTGAATCCAAAGACCGCCCTCTTCTTTTTCGCCTTCCTTCCCCAATTTGTTGACCCCGGGCGCGGCAAAGTGGCCACACAGATTCTTTTCCTCGGGACTCTCTTCGCCGTCATGGGCGTCCTGAGCGACAGCCTCTGGGCGCTGTTCTCTGGCACCGTAGCCCACCGGTTGCGTGGCAACGCCCTCTGGCTTCGCACCCAACGGTACGTTTCCGGCAGCATGCTCATCTCCCTTGGCGTGGCCACCGCCTTCGCCTGTTCCGGTCACAAGAAATAGACGGGATTTCCCAACCGCCATCATCCCTTCTGTAGAATCTTCGGGACTCCTGGCATTCGGAGGCAGAAATGAAACTTGCAAAGATTGTGTTTTGGATTGCCGCCATTTGGGGTCTGCTGGTCATCACCCCTCTCTACTTCTTGTTCGATCTGATCGGTCGCAACGATCCGCCGCCAATTACCCACCCGGGCTTCTACTATGGATTCGTGGGACTAGCGCTGTCTTGGCAGATCGCATTCCTCTTCATTGCCACGGACCCGGCTCGCTATCGCCCGTTGATGCTTCCTTCGTTGCTCGAGAAAGTGAGTTACGGCGCCGCTGTGCTTGTCCTGGTCCAGCAGGGCCGGATGCACCCGTCGGACCTCGTCTTTGCTGGCGCTGACCTCCTCCTCGGCGTCCTCTTTGTGATCGCCTACTTCAAAACCCCGCCTCGCACCGCCTGATTCAGCCCATTCCCTCTGTCTTCGGTTGACGAGGACCAGTGGGCAGTTCTCACAAAAACCTGGCCCATCCGCAGGTAGACTGCAGGGCACGCCTTCTGAGGCGGGCCGCTCTTCTTGCTTGGTCCAGTCCCCAGAAAACCATTGACAACGGGGTATATCTTTGATAAGGTACCGATCGGGAAAATGTGTGCAATTCTAGAGCGCGGCAGCTTTCTGCCGCCTTTCTTTTTGCGGCGCTTTCTTTCGCTCTCTTTCTTTTCAATCACTTCCAAACGCCTCTACATTTCTTGCGCAAAACGTCGGTTGCTAAGTGCTTTGGATTGATACTGTTACGAACGCCATTTCCCTGTAAGCTCTTTCGTTTGATATTCTTACAGATTGCCGGGGGTGAGGGGGGGTGCCGCCAAGTCGATCAGCCGCTCAGGCCTCTCTAATCCAGCTAAAATCCTGGAAGTTCTGTCGTTTGTGGGACTTGCCCTTCTACTGCGGCCTGGAATACCGTTGGATGTTCTCGGGCACAGGAATCGCTGGATCGCCGCGCGGATCGCGCACCGGCTCTCCTGGCGTCCACTTGAACGGCAGGACACCGGTCCAGGCAGAATTCGCTATGTAGCCCTCTTCCACATCGACTGCAAACCCGGTGCGCACCTTCGCTGAGGCCTCCACCAGCGGGACGGAGACAACCATCGTCGCTTTGATCTCCTGCCCGCTCGGCGGGTCCACGGTCTGCCATCGTCCGCGGATCACGTATTCCACGAAGTCGCGCATCGCCGCAAGCTTCGCCTTCGGGTCCTCGATGACCTCGGCCTTTCCCATGACGACCACGGAGCGGTAATTAACAGAGTGGCCCATGGCCGTCGGAGCAAAGACAATGCCGTCCAGAAGTGTCACACTCAGGCAAAACGGCGCGCCGCTCGCCAGCGTCTTCATCAACCGGCTTCCCGGCGACCCATGCAAGAAAAGTTTGTCGCCCACACGCACATAATTCGTCGGCACCACGAACGGCATGCCGTCCACCACGAAGCCGACATTGCACACGAAGGCTTCGTCGAGGATGCGGTAAATAAATTCGCGATCGTAATTCGCGCGGTCCGGCTTGCGCCGGACTTTCGTTCTTGCAGTCGGTGTGAATTTGCTCATCCTCGCAGGCTATCGTGTGCCGCCGCTCCTCACAAGTGCCAATCTGGACTCGCCCAATTGACGAGGAATGGGAATCATGTAGTCTGTGGAGCGCCGCACAGAAACGTGATGAGGTAGACGCATGGCGACACCGGAGCCCATTTTCACGCGAAGCACTTTTCAGTTTTTTCGAGACCTTGGCCGCAACAACCGCAAAGTGTGGATGGACGCCAACCGCGAGCGCTACCAGCAAACTGTCGTGCAGCCTTTCCGCCGCTTGCTGGATGAACTTGCTCCCGAAGTGTTGCGTCTCGATTCAAGTTTTGATACGAGCGGCCGCGCTGGCGCGAATTTCTCCCGTATCAATCGCGACATTCGTTTCGCAAAAGACAAAACTCTTTACCGCACGCACATGTATCTGAAGTTTTCTCCGTCCTTTTCCGGCGGTGGAGAAACTGGCCAGCTTTACACCGGTATTTCCGCCGACACGGTGACCGCGGGCTTTCGCATCTACTCCGGGGGCAAGCGCAAAGACTCCGCGCTTGGACAAATCGCCGAACCGCGCATTCTTGGGCAGCCGAAGTGGACGGCGCAGCAGAAAAAACGCCTGGGCCGCCGCTACGAGAGTTACTGGTACAGGACGGAAAAAGGCCAATGGACAAAGCGCGACGGCTGGCCGCTGACGCCCGAAGACTGGAAGAAACTTCAGGGCTGGATTGTCCGCCGGAAATTTCCCACCGCGGCCGCCAGGCGCCCTTCTTTCCCCAAAGAGATCGCCAAAGTCTTTCGCGACCTCCACCCGCTGGTGAAGTTCACGTCGCTCCAGGAATAAGGAGGGGAATGCGCCTGTGAATCGCGACCACGATCGGATCAAGGCCCGGAGAAAATTCCTACGCATGCTGGCTGCGAGCCCGCTCCTCGCCAACGCGCACTTCCTCTCCGGCTCTTTCACAAGTCTTCTGGCAACCAGCGACGCGTCCGAAGGCAGGTTTCTTCGCTGGCTCGAGAGTTTTCCGCCAAGCGACGAAGTGATTTCATCGCCTGACCAGGCGCTCAATGTGCTGGACTTCGAGCCCGCTGCGCGAAAGGCTTTACCACCTGCGCATTTCGGCTACCTGGCCACCGGCGTCGATGACGATGCGACGGTGCGGGCAAATCGCGAAGGCTATTCGCGCATCCAGATCCGGGCGCGCCGGCTCATCGACGTCGAAAAAATCGACATGTCCGTGCGCCTCTTGGGAACCACGTGGAGCAGCCCGATCGTGATCAGCCCGATCGGCAGCGAAAAGGCATTTCACCCGGAAGGCGAAGTCGCGGTCGCCCGCGCGGCTCGCGCGAAGGATCATCTGCAAATTCTTTCCGCCGTGACAACCTCTTCGGTCGAAGACGTGACCGCCGCGCGGGACGCGCCGGTCTGGCAGCAGCTCTATCCAACAAATGTTTGGGATGTCGCCCGCGCGATCGTCAAGCGCTCGGAGGCGGCGGGGTGTCCCGCGATCGTCCTCACCGTCGATCTGCAGGAGGGGAGCAACCGCGAAACTCTTTTCAGGACGCAACGCATGGACAAGCGGGAATGTTCCGCTTGTCATCCCAGCAGCTTCAGCGGATATGCTCGGGGAAAGCCCGGAGCAGGCTCCGGCGGCTTCGCGCAATTTGTGGCGCGGAAGCCGATGTTCGATGGCCTCGATCTTTCCAAGGTCACATCGCATCATTCACCGAACATGAACTGGGATTATGTGAAACGGCTGCGCGATACCGTCACCGTCAAGCTGCTCATCAAGGGCATTGTGACCCGCGAGGATGCCCAGCTCGCCGTCGAACACGGTGTGGACGGCCTGATTGTCTCGAATCACGGCGGCCGCGCCGAGGAAACTCTGCGTCCGACGATTGAGAGTCTTCCGGAAGTGCTCGACGGCGTTGCCGGAAGGGTGCCGGTGATTGTAGATGGCGGCATCCGGCGCGGCACGGACATTTTCAAGGCTCTCGCGCTCGGCGCCACTGCGGTGGGGATTGGCCGGCCAACGGCCTGGGGCTTGGCTGCGTTTGGCCAGCCAGGCGTTGAGACCGTTCTCGAAATCCTGCGGCGTGAATTGCGCACCATCATGCGCCAGGCGGGAACGATTTCGGTTGACAAGATTACGCGCAGCTATGTGATCGCCCGAATCTCTTAGGTGGGATGTCCCACAGTCCTATGGGGCCCAGGTGCGGAGGCCGATGAGGTGCCAGGAAGCGAAGAAAATCGTCACGACGCAGCAGGCGAGCGAAACCAGATAGGAGTGAATGCGCACGCCGGGATGAATTTCGTTTTTCGGCACGCGAACAACGAGGAGCAGACCCATTAGCGACAACAGCGGAAAAACCAGGCTTCCGAGAAGAATGCCCACCGTCCAGAGATTGAGCGTCCCGATTGTCTGGCCGTCCAGGCGAATCGAGCAAAGCGGAATGGCAAGCAGAAAAAGGATGGCCAGAACCGGAACGGCGCGTACGGAAAGGTGCCGGACATGTTTCATGCCACCGAAGAGCTTGCGCAAGATCCAGATGACGGCGAAGAGAAGAGAGGTCGCCATGAGCGCGAGACATACCGCCAGAAGGGCGATGCGTGCATAAAGCAAGGCCAGACTGCTCCGCTCGGCGTAAGGAATCCCCTCCAGGCCGTTGCTCGTAAGCGCCATATTTCCAGCGCCGTTCGAGAAAAATATGGTGCTCCCTTCGGGTTCGCTCTCCGATCGAAAAACATTTTTGCCCGTGGGGAATAGCGGAACCGGCGCGCCGGACAACCCGGAACGAGTAAGCTGGCCGTGGAGCATGCGTATGCGAACCCCTTGAGTAAGGTCGTCCACAAACGCGAGGAGCTGATTCCGTGGAGCCCGCGGCGCATAATAGCCTGCGAAATTTTCCAGGTCAGACGCAGAAAGAGAAATCACCGGGTGCTGCAACTTGGGAAAACCCTTCGCGAGAAAGTCAATTGCGAGCCCGTTGAGGTCGCGGAGCGCCTGGCCCGAATTCGAGCTGTTCAGAAGAATGACATAGCCCCAGTTTTGCTCCGGCATGTAGCGGTAAGTGGACAGAAAGCCTTCGATGCCGCCATTGTGGCCGTGGGTGACAACTCGGCCCTGGAGTTGCGTGTAATTCGCGAGGCCATAGCCGAGACGGAGTCCATTTCTTGCCGCCAGCGTGGTCTCGACGAATTCCATGCGCATGATGGATTCCGGCTTGAGCAATTGTGTGTCTCCAGTTTTTCCGCGCCGCAAAAGAAATTGCACCAGCTTGGCGAGCTCGCCCGGAGAAGCTTTCAGATCCCCAGCGGGCCGCAGGTAAATCAGAGGGTAGCCCAGCAGTTTCGACGGGTTTCCTCCGTAAGCCGTGGCCAACACAGATTTGTTTGCATCGGTGAATGGAAAATCGGCAATTTCCATTCCGAGCGGCCGCAGGATCGTCTCCCGAATGTATTGATCAAACGGCTCACCGCTGATTTTCTCGATCAAGTAGCCGGCGACACCATAGCCGGGATTGGAATAGGACATGCGCGTGCCGGGAGGCCAGCGAACTTCCTGCGGTTTCCGGAAGCGCTTGAACACATCGAGGAGCGGGTAGTCGTAGGGGCCGCGCAAGTTATAGACTTCGCTGAATTCCATGTCGTCAAAACCAGCGGTGTGTTCGAGCAGATTGACGATGCGAACAGGAGTGATTATCTCCCAGGGGTTTTTCATCGGTACTTCGGGAGCGACATCCTGCAAACGCGCTTCCAGGTTGATCTTGCCGTCCTCCTGCAGCTTCAAGAGCGACAGTGCCACAAACGACTTGCTGATCGAACCGACGCGGAATTCCGTGTCACAGGTGACGTCGCGATTCGCGGCGATGTCCGCCTTGCCGATTCCGCCGCACCAGAGAAGCGTGCCACCTGAAACCAGGGCGACGCCTGCTCCAGGCACATGCTCCTTGTCGAGCACATCCTTCATCGCCTTCTGCAACTCTTCCAGCGTTCTGGGATGAGGTAGATTTTCCATTTTTTGCGCGGCGACGCGGACCGGAAGCGCGGCCGCGAGAAAGAAGCTCAGCCAGAGAAAGAGCGGGGACAGGCATAGGCGCATCTGATTCTCCTTCACGCGAATCGATCCGGTTGGTGCCAGCATTTTATCTGCTCATTCTGCGAGGACAAGCGCAATTCTTGTTCCGGATTTCGAGGAGTGGACAGTTGTTTGGCGATTGACGCTGTCAACGGAGTCGCATACGATGCCGCGCGTGCCGGCCTACCGCGGCGGACGGGCCGATCCGTGATGGCTGTTACAAAAAGGGAAAATGAAGCGCGTACTCAAAATTGCTGTTTGGACGGGAATAGCGCTCCTCGGCGCGGGCGCCCTCAGCGCGATCGCGCTGCACCGCGGGGAAGCCCTGAATGCCACGTGGTTTGTCGTGGCGGCGGGCTGCTGCTACCTGGTGGCGTTTCGCCTGTATTCGGCGTTCATTTCCGCGAAGCTGCTGGTGCTCGACGACACGCGGGCTACTCCGGCGGAGCGGCTCGACGATGGCCGCGACTTCGTTCCAACGAATAAATGGGTGCTCTTCGGCCATCATTTTGCCGCCATCGCGGGACCTGGCCCGCTTGTAGGCCCCACGCTCGCCGCGCAATTCGGCTACTTGCCTGGCACGCTCTGGCTGATCGCCGGCGCGGCGTTCGCAGGATGCGTGCAGGACTTTATCATTTTGTTCTGCTCAATTCGCCGCAACGGCAAGTCCCTCGGTGAAATGGCGCGCGAAGAAATCAGCCGGCGCGGCGGGTTCATTGCCCAGCTCGCGGTGCTGGCGATTATGATTATTCTTCTGGGCGTGGTCGCGCTGGTGGTGGTGAACGCGCTGAAGTCCTCGCCGTGGGCGACTTTCACCCTCGCGACGACCATACCCATTGCGCTTCTTCTTGGAGTGTACTTGCGATTCCTGCGCCCCGGCCGTGTGATGGAAGCGTCGGTGATCGGCGTGGGCCTGATTTTGTTCGCGGTCGTCGCGGGGCAGTGGATTGCGGATTCGCCGTTCTGGGCCCATGTTTTTACGCTCAGCGGCGTTTCGCTGGCTTTTGCCATTATGGTGTATGGTTTCGCGGCGTCGGCGCTGCCGGTTTGGCTGCTGCTTGCGCCGCGCGATTACTTGAGTGCGTTCATCAAGGCGGGCGCCATTTTTTCGCTGGCCGCGGGAATTCTTTGGGTTCGGCCCGACGTGCAAATGCCTGCGCTAACGAGTTTCATCGATGGCACGGGTCCCGTCTTTGCGGGAAAGGTTTTTCCATTTTGCTTTATCACCATCGCTTGCGGGGCGATCAGCGGATTTCATTCGCTGATCTCTTCCGGCACCACGCCGAAAATGATTCTTCGCGAGGGCCAGGCGCGGCTGATCGGCTACGGCGCGATGCTGCTCGAGTCGTTTGTGGGCGTGATGGCTATGGTCGCGGCGTGCGCGATGACGCCAGGCGTATATTTCGCGATCAACAGTCCAGCCAGCATTGTAGGCGGCACGGCGGAGACGGCGGCAACGACAATCAGCGGTTGGGGCTACCCCGTCACCGCGCGCACCATGAACGAGCTTGCGCGCGCGGTGGGCGAGCAAACTTTGTTGAATCGCGCCGGCGGCGCGCCCTCGCTCGCCGTGGGCATGGCGCAAATTTTTTCCAGCACGATTGGCGGAGAACGCCTCCTCAGCATCTGGTATCACTTCGCGATCATGTTCGAGGCGTTGTTCATCCTGACCGTGCTGGATGCGGGCACGCGCGTGGGGCGCTTCATGATTCAGGAGCTGGGCGGCCGCGTGTGGAAACCGTTCGCGCGCACGGGCTGGATGCCGGGCATTTTGCTTTCGAGCGCGATCATCGTCGGCGCGTGGGGCTATTTTCTTTATCAGGGAGTGATCGATCCGTTGGGAGGCATCAATTCTTTGTGGCCGCTGTTCGGAATTGCCAATCAGTTGCTCGCGGCGGTGGCCCTGGCCGTGTCCACGACGATCCTGCTGAAAATGGGAAGGCTGCGCTGGGTTTGGGTGACACTCGCGCCGATGGCTTGGCTGGTCTGCATCACGATGACCGCGAGCTACGAGAAAATCTTTGATCACAGTCCGCGCATCGGATTTCTCTCCTACGCAAATTCGCTTGGGGCACAGATCGCCGCGGGAAAAATCCCCGCGACAAAAATAGCCGAAACCCAGCGGCTCATCTTCAACCAGCGCCTGGATGCCGCCGTCACAGCGGTTCTCGCCCTGATGACCCTCGTGTTGATCATAGAAGCGCTGGCCCAGTGGTATGCGCTGCTGAGCCGCCACCGCGAACCGGTGCTGTACGAAGCGCCATACGTGGCGACCAAGTGGGCCGAAGGTTTCTCCGGCGCGGCCCATGGAGACGACTGATGCGTCTGCTCTCTTGTGGGACACGCTTCTGGATGTCGACTTATTTCGCTTGTTCTCGACGAGTTATCCGGGCCGCGTGGCGTGGCCTGCGCGAATGGTGTGGTGACGCCGCCTACGACCGTTATCTTCTTTCCAAGGGCAGGCACTGTGCCGATCATAGCGCGCTGACGCGCGAAGAGTTTTACGTCGAACAGCTAAACCGGCGGTATTCGCGCCCAAGTCGCTGCTGCTGAGCGTGCGCCAATATGGTTCTTGCGGGCGCTACGCTTCGGGCGGTAGACTTTCCCCTGACATTCATTCGGGCCCATTTGCAGCATCTTTTTACGGAGGATACGATGCGGCTCTTTTCACGAATAGCCATGATTCCCATTTTCGCGCTGGCGGTGAGCCTCGTTTACTTGAGTACTTCAGCGCAGGAGAAATCAGCGAAACCCGACTTTGATATGACGGCCTCGTATATTGAGGCTTGTAGTTGCGACATGTTCTGTCCCTGCTACTTCAACACCCATTCCACTCACCACATGGATGAGCACAACATGCCCGCGCATTTTTGCCGCGCTAACCTAGTCCTCAAAGTGGACAAGGGCTATTACAAGGACACCAAGCTAGATGGCGCCAAGGTCTGGATCGCCACCGACTTGGGCAGCGACTGGAGCACCGGTAAGGACTCCTGGACGGTGGTGAACTTCGATCCCAGCGTCAGCGCGGAGCAGAAGGCTGCTCTTGCAGACATCCTCGGACAGCTCTATCCGATTCCGTGGCAGCAAAAGGCAGCAAATACGGCTGCCTTTTCATGGAACGTGAACACACAGACCGGCGTGGCCCACGCCAAGATGAACGATGGCAAGGGCGAGGTCATTCTCGAACGCGTGACGGGAGATAATCCTGGCCACGAAGTGGTCATGCGCAACCTGAAATATTGGGGAGCGCAGTCGAACGACGGCTTCCGCATGTGGAAGAGCAAGCACGAAGCCTTCGAAGGCGCCGGCCACAAATTTTCCTACGACGGAACGAATGGGTTCCTGATTACCATCCACTTCTCTGGAAACGCGAAAGCCGCCGCAGCGGATTAGTTCTCACCTGAAAGAGTGCTCAGAAGCCGCGCCAAGGCGTTTCGCAGCGCGGCTTCTGGACTAAAACTCCTCGTCTTCTTCCTCTTTGCGTTTGAGTAGCGTCGTTTTGTGCGTGATGCGTATGCGCGTGCCGCGGAGCCCGTTCACGATGGCGCGGCGCGTTTCAGCCGGGAGCATCTCCGGTGCAAATACCCCTGCCAAACCGCGCGGCATAAACTTGATGAACAGCGCAGCGACGTGCGCGGTGGCGTACGCCACCGGCGTCGTGAACAGTCCCTGCCGGCGAATCTGATAGAGCGTGGGAAACATCGCGTCTGAACGGATCAAGAGGCGATGCTCTTCCTTTTTGCCGCGTTTCAAACCCGTCACCAGCACTGCGGCTGCGAAGCGCGCGTTTTGCAGGATTCCCTGGCGAATCAGCTTGGCAATAGCCCGCGGAGAAATCGTCTGCGGAAAGTGGCGCCGCGCCATGCCGCGCGACTTCGATAATTTCCCCTGCTTGTGCCACCGACGCAGGCGGTCGATCTCGTTCCCGCCGATTTTCACGTCCAGGTCGCACAGTTTGATGACGTGGGGCAACGTGGCGACCTCATCTTGCGCGGCCAGCACGACGCGCACCGTTCCGATGGGGTCGGGGAAGCGGAACTTCTCGATTTCGGAAAAGCGTTTCATCAGCCGGAATTTTCCATTGCGATACACGCGTGGGTGCGATATCGCTTCGTCGAAGGACACTTCGGGGGACCATTGCGAGATAGGGTCGTCGCTCTCGCTGCATTCGTACAGCCGGATATGCACGGCGTGGACTTCGTCCAGCAGATCGGCGGCGCGCCTGGCCAGCAGATTCGTCAGCCCCGGCGCGGCGCCGGTGTCGATCAGGGCGACGCGGTTTTTTTCTTCGAATTTCTTGGCGTAACGGAACTGTTCGGCCTTGAAGGGATGCCGCGTCAGGTGCGAGCTTAGGTCCATGTAGTGAGCGCGCAACCTTAGCGCGGCGCGCAAAACAATCTCGTTGAAGACGGAGGCAGAGGCGTTGACGATGAGCTGGCAACCGCGCGCCACGCGCACGATGCCACGCAGGTTTCGCGCGTTTACTTTGGTGATGGCGATGGTGCTTTTCTTGCCCAGAAAGCGGCGAGCGCGCTCAAGATCGCGGTCACCGCACCAGACGGTATGTCCTTGACGTTCGAGAAGTTGTGCGAGAAGGGAACCGGTTGCCCCGGCCCCGAGAACGAAGATCCGCATGGCGTGCCAAAAACTGTATCACAATCGCCCTGCTAGCCTCAGTCGCGCTGCTGCCGTTCATCGAATTGCGCACAGCGAGCATGTGGCGTAGACTAGGGCAGAACTCCGACCCCTGCGGCCTACGGGAGAGAAAGCCTACGGCGGCAAGGGCGATGCCTCGGCGATGCACACGAAGCAGTTTGTGCGGCCGGGACTGAGGGTTCGGGTGGAAACGCCCGCGCCTCCCGTGCTTGGAAAGGAGCGATTTCGCCGAGAATGTGTGTTTTTCGGCGCGCGCCCGATTCTAAGCAGCGAATCGGGCTTTCGTTTTCTTGAGCTTCCGCGGCGTGAGCCGGCGGAAGGACAAATTGCATCGAACAGCGGTGATATCGCCATGACCCTTCACGACAAATTCGGCCGACAGATTACCGACCTGCGCATTTCGGTTACGGACCGTTGCAATTTCCGCTGCGTCTACTGCCGCTCGGCCGATCCGGAGAATTACCGCGATCACGATGAAATTCTTTCTTGGCCCGAACTCGACCGCCTCGCGCACATTTTTCTGAGCCTTGGCATTCGCAAAATCCGCATCACTGGCGGAGAGCCGCTGGTGCGCGTTGGCGTCGAGGATTACATCTCTCGCCTGCATGCCCTCGGCGTCGAGGACCTTTCGATGACCACCAACGGTCATTTGCTCGCCGAGCGCTGCGAGCGCCTGATGCAGGCGGGGTTGCGCCGGATCAATATCAGCCTCGATTCACTCGACGCGGGGAAATTTGAACGCATCACGCGCACAAAATCGTTCTCGACAGTGATGCACGGCATCGACGTGGTTCAGAAATCGCGTCTCGCGCCTGCCAAAGTGAACGCGGTCCTGGTCCGCGGACTGAACGACGACGAAGTGGAAGCCTTCGCCGGCTTCGCCCGTGAGCGCGGCGTGATCATGCGCTTCATTGAATTCATGCCGCTCGATGCCGACCGCCAGTGGACGCGCAAACTTGTCGTTCCTGCTGCGGAGATACACCAGCGCATCCACGCGCAGTGGCCGCTGGTCCAGATTCCTCACGAGCGCAGCGAAACCGCGCGGAAATACCGCTTTGCCGACGGCGCTCCCGGAGAGATCGGCCTGATTGCCCCGGTGACGCAGCCCTTCTGCGGCCATTGTTCGCGCATCCGGCTCACCGCGGACGGCAAGCTGCGAACCTGTCTTTTCAGCAAAGATGATCACGACCTGCGCGGGCTGCTCCGTGAAGGCGCGACCGACGACGATTTGACAACCTACATTTGGTCCGTAGTCATGGAAAAAGAAGAGGGCCACCGCATCAATGCCCCCGATTTCGTGCCCCCCTCCCGTACCATGGTATTCATCGGCGGGTAGGCGGAGCCCGTTCGCTGCGCTGTGACGTTCGTTCCGCCTGCCAGCGCGTTCCGCTCGACCGCTTCGTGACTTTGCGCTAGCATCGGTTTGAGCAGCGCGATGCCGCAAGAGCCCCTCCGGCCAGCTGGAAAAGAACGGAAGCGTCATGGCAGACGAAGACGACGAACAAGAGCAGGACGAATCGCCGGAGCCGGAAGAACGGCTCTTTACGCTGACGGAGGCCGAGCGCGCGCGGAAGGATCTCGAGCCGTTCCTGGTCGAAGCCATGGAATGCCGCAAAAAAATCTCCGGTCTTGAGACCGATCTCTCCGCCGTTTCCGCGCGAATCATGATGATGGGTGGCGTGATCGTCCCTTATGAAAAACTGGCGAGGGTGCGCCTGGAACACCAGCAACTGGCGGAAACGATGAAGTCGGCGCTGAATCGGATCCTCGAAACGGGCTGCCTCATCAAGGACCTGGAAGTTGGCCTGCTGGACTTTCCTTCGATTCTCGACAACGAAGAGGTCTATCTCTGCTGGAAGCTGGGCGAAGATCGCATCCGGTTTTATCACCGGCAGGACGAAGGGTTCGCGGGGCGCAAGCCGCTCGACCCGCGCGATCCCGGCCCCGGAGACACTGTTCAATAGTTTTGGAAATACGTCATCCTGAGCGAAGCGTAGGATCTCAACTCGACCATCCTGTAGCTGCTGCTCTGTGAATTAAATCGTGCGGGTTTTGACCTCCGAAAGGGTTTCTAGTGGCGTCTCACCCTGAAAACCGCCTGAAAGATTCCGCCAGCCCGTATCTGCGTTCGGCGGCGCACCAGCCCATCGACTGGCACGAATGGGGCGACGCCGCCTTCGCGCGCGCCAAGGCGGAAGACAAACCGATCCTTCTGGATATCGGCGCAGTCTGGTGCCACTGGTGCCACGTCATCGATCGCGAAAGTTATGAGAACGTGGAGATTGCAAATATCATCAATGAAAATTTCGTGGCAGTGAAGGTGGACCGCGACGAGCGGCCCGACGTCGACTCGCGCTACCAGTCGGCCATTAGCGCGATCTCCGGACAGGGCGGGTGGCCGCTCACGGGCTTTTTGCTGCCCGACGGCAAGCCGTTCTTTGGTGGCACATACTTCCCGCCTGAAGATCAGATGGGGCGGCCGGGGTTTCGCCGCTTGCTGCGGGCGGTCGCAGATTCTTATCGCAACAAGCGCGGCGAACTGGAGCGGGCCGCGAATTCTCTAGCTGATGCCGTGGCCCAAGCCGAAATGTTTACCGGCGCCCGCGCCGAATTCGATGCCGGCGTGGTCGATGCGCAGATCGCCTCCATAACCCAGCAATTCGACATTAAGAATGGCGGCTTCGGCCACGCGCCGAAATTCCCACATGCTTCGGCAATAGATCTGGTGCTGGAGCGCTACCAGCAGACCAAAGAAAAGCATTTGCTGGCGATTGCCGAGACGACGCTCGAGAAAATGGCGCGCGGCGGCGTCTACGACCAGCTCGTTGGCGGTTTCCATCGTTATTCCGTCGACGAACGCTGGCTCGTGCCGCACTTCGAGAAAATGAGCTACGACAATTCGGAGCTGCTCAAGAATTACCTGCATGGCTGGCAAGCCACGCAGAACGCTTTTTTGCGCGAAACAGCAGTAGGCATCATCGGCTGGGTGAACGAAGTTCTGTCCAATCAGCAGAATGGCGGTTTCTACGCCAGCCAGGACGCAGACTACTCGCTCGATGACGACGGCGACTACTTTACGTGGACGCTCGAAGAGTTGCGCGAGGCGCTGCTTCCCGAAGAGGCCCGCATCATGGAGCTCTACTACGGCGTCGAGCCCCACGGCGAGATGCACCACAATCCAGCCAAGAATGTGCTCTGGATTGCGCGCGATGCCGCCGACATCGCCAAACAGGCCGGGCTCGACGAAACCACAACGAGGCTCACCATCGCCCGGGCAAAAGGGAAAATGCTCGTGGCGCGCAAGCCGCGCCCCACGCCTTTTGTCGATCAGACGATGTATGTTGCGTGGAACTCCATGTTCGTTTCCGCGTATCTCGACGCGGCGCGCGTCCTCGGAGGAACGCTCGGAGAGCAATGCCGCCGCTTTGCTCTGAAAACGCTTGACCGCACGTTGAGGGAAGTCTGGAGTGAATCTCGAGGCTTCGGCCACCGCATTGGCGGGCCCGCTCTGGATGGCTCGCTCGACGATCAGGTTTTCGGCGTGCTGGCGCTTCTCGACGCCTACGAAACGACACTCGATCCGCGCTACTTCGCCGCGGCACGAAAAACCATGGACCGCGCGATGGCCCGCTATGGCGATGCCGAAGCCGGCGGCTTCTTCGATCGCCCCTCCGATGCCGCCCCCATGGGCGGCCTCGGCGTCCGGCGCAAGCCGTTTCAGGATTCGCCCACACCGGGCGCAAATTCCGTCGCCGCGATCGCGCTTATTCGCATGCACGCGTTCACGGGAGAAGAGCGTCATCGCGCCTTTGCCCAGAGAACGCTGGAAGCGTTCGCCGGTATCGCGCCCCAGTACGGCCTGTTCGCCGCAACCTACGGCCTCGCTGCCACGCTTTTCGCGCGTCATCCGTTGCAAGTGGTCATCACCGGCCGCGCGGACGATCCCGCTGCGCAGGCGCTCGAAGCCGCCGCGCACCGTGTCTACCGCTTCGGCAAGTCCGTCCTGCGCCTAACTCCCGGCGCCTCGCTCGCGAATCTTGCCGGCGCGCTCAAGGATACGCTGGCGCATCTTCCTGTGGAGAAAGCTACGGCCGTCGTCTGCGCCGGCCAAACCTGCTTGCCTCCCACTAGCGATCCGGCGCAGCTCACAGCTCTCCTTGAAAATGGTGCCGCTGGGACGGCCACTCGCTCAACCTAATCATACGATTCGCCACCGGAGGCGCGGCATGTTGCGCCCCTACAGGTATACTCACCACACGTCGTGATGTTTTAATTGTCCTCGCCAAAGAAAAAATGGGCACGATGTGAGACCATCGTGCCTATTTCAGCTTCTGTCTGGAAGGCTGCTACTTCTTCGGGCGCGACTCCGGCGGGACCAGGCCGTTGATCCGGTAATACACCACCAACTGGCCGTAGTGTTCTCCCGAGTGCTCGTTTAGCCCGTAGGCCAGATCCGAAAGCCGGTACGTCCGGCCACCCAAAACCACGGTTCCGGCCATGCCGGCGTCGCCTTTGGCCTTGATCAGGTCTGCGCCGTCCTGGACGCACTTTTTGACAAACGCCACCACTTCAGCTTTGGTTTTTAGATTGTCGCGCTTGGGATCATCTGGATAGCGCGGTTTCTGCCCCTGCGCCGGGTCACTGAAGTAGTACATGGACGCGGCAACGTGCAGCAGTTGCGCCACGAACGTTCGCGAATCCGGATTGGGCTTGTAATCGTACTTGTCTTCCGGCAAGTCCTCGGCAATCGCGATCAATTTTTTTCCGATTTCGTCCCAGCCTTTCAGCACCGCCTGCGAAGGGCTTGCTACCGGTTTCGGCGGCTCGGTTTTCTTGGGCGCATCCTGGGCCGACACCGGAAGTGCAGCCAACCCCGCGGCCAACACGGCTGTCGCCATCAAACTCAGTCTTTTCATGGTTTCTCTCCTCAGTTTAGTCCGCCGAAGCGGACGCTTACTCCCTCAGACGCGCGGCTCGGCCAGACGTTTCCACCAACGGGAATGGCCAGGCCGGGCACCACCGGGGGGTTATCTTATGTAGGATCGAGGCCGGCGTCATGGGAAGTCCCATACGCCTTACATGGTAAGCTTATAGTTTGCTTCCGGGGGTCCTCTCGATTTGAACTGGGCCTGGCTCATCCTGCGCGTGGCGATTGGCCTCAGCATCGTCACGCTCCTATTTCTCTCTCAACGCTTTTGGTATCGCGCCCTTTGGCGCGTCACGTCCAATTGGGGCAACGCCTGGCTGCGCGTCGCGGGGCGACTGCCGTATATCGTGGGTCTTGTGCTCGTCATCGTTGCCACGGCCGACAGCATCCGAATGGGGCACCCTCATATCTTCCCGCGGGGGACTCTGATTACCGTGCTGGCTGGCCTTTGGATTTTCAGCGCGCTTTTCGCGTACCTCGCGGTGAAGCTTGTCCGCGGCGCGGATCGGCTATGGGCCTGGATGCGCAAGGCGCTTCGCTCTAAGGCCACGACTGCGCCTCAATCGCAAGCTGTTTCGCCGGAGGCGCTGGGCACACTTGACGTAGCTGAATCGCTCTCCAACCCCTCACGCCGCTACTTCTTCCGGACCGCCACGGCGCTCGCCGGAGCAGGCCCGTTTCTTGGCGCCGTTTATGGATTTGCTGCGGAACGCCTGCGCTATCAAGTGCGCCGCGTCGAAATTCCCATAACGAATCTGCCTGCGGCGCTCGACGGCATGAAAATCGCGCAACTCAGCGACATCCATCTCAGCGGCTATATGCCCCGCGCGCAAGTCCGCCGCGCCGTCGGCATGGCCAATGAACTTGGCGCTGACCTCGCTGTGGTCACGGGAGACTTCATCACCGGCGCCGGCGATCCCATCGCCGATTGCATCGATGAAATCCGGCACCTGCGGGCCCCGCTTGGCATCTGGGGCTGCAATGGTAATCATGAAATCTACGCAGGGGCCGAAGACACGGCGCAAATCCTTTTCGCGCAAGCGGGCATGAAGCTCCTGCGCCATTCGAACGCGCAGCTTACCTTCAACGGTGCTTCCTTCAACCTCATCGGCGTCGATTATCAGCGTGAACGGACACCCAGCGGGCGCAGGGTGCAGATGCTCGCGCATGTCGAGCAGCTCGTGCGCCGCGACATGCCCAACATTCTTCTTTCGCACAATCCCAATTCGTTCAATCGTGCCGCGGAGCTGGGCATCGAGCTGACTCTTTCCGGCCACACCCACGGCGGCCAGATCCAGGTAGAAATCCTCGACCATCGCCTCAGCCCGGCGCGCTTCATCACCGATTATGTCGCAGGGCTCTATCAGCGGCCGCTTTTGGCTCAAGCTCGCCCCGAAAATGCCGGAACGGATGCGCAGAACTACGCGAATCGCGAATTACATGTCGAAATTCCCGAAGCCACCCTCGCCTCTATTTACGTCAATCGCGGACTCGGCACCGTGGGGGCGCCTGTCCGGCTTGGTGTCCCGCCAGAGATCTCGCTGATCGTCTTGCGCCGGGCTTAATCGGTTCTCCTTCAAACTCCGCTGTTGAAAAAATGGGCGGATGTTGCAATTTCTTGCGTGGCCTTGTCCCTGATTTCCAATCCATCGCCCGTTCAGGCAAAATACCAGCGCAAATCCAGGGGGTCGAATGAATCGCAAAGCACTGATCGCATCCATTTTCTTTGCCGGAGCCTCGCTTGCTCCCGTAGGCTCGCACGTTGTCGCCGACGAACAGCCACTTGCCGGGTATTCGGCGGAGTCCTCCCGTGCCGAACGGCAGTGGGAAGAAAAGCTTCGGGCCATTCCGTCTCCAGAGAAACTCCGCGCTTACATGGAGCATCTTTCCGCACGGCCGCATCATGTTGGAAGCCCTTACGACAAAGAAAATGCGGAATGGATAGCCGCAAGGTTCAAAGAATTTGGCCTCGACACGCACATCGAGCAGTTCGACGTGCTCTTCCCAACCCCAAAGGAGCGCGCGGTAGAATTAGTCGAGGGCGGCCCCAAATTCGCCGCCAAGCTGCAGGAGCCGGCGCTGCCGCAGGACCCAACCTCGAACCAACAGTCCGAGCAGCTTCCCAGTTATAACGCCTATTCGATTGATGGCGACGTTACCGCGCCGCTCGTGTACGTCAACTATGGAATCCCCGAGGACTACGAGCAACTTGAGCGCATGGGAATTTCCGTGAAAGACAAGATCGTCATCGCGCGGTACTACCACTCCTGGCGAGGCATCAAGCCCAAAGTCGCCGCAGAGCACGGCGCTCTTGGCTGCCTCATCTACTCCGACCCGCATGAGGATGGCTTCTACCAGGGTGATACTTTTCCGAAGGGGCCGTATCGCTCGAGCGACGGCGTGCAGCGCGGCAGCGTCGCGGACATGCCAGTCTATCCCGGCGATCCGCTCACGCCTGGAGTAGGCGCAACCAAAGACGCCAAGCGCCTCGACTTGAAAGATGCGGCGACAATTACGAAGATTCCCGTTCTGCCGATTTCCTACGGCGATGCACAACCGCTCCTCGCAGCGCTTACCGGCCCCGTTGCGCCAGAAGGATGGCGCGGAGGTCTTGGCCTTACATATCACGTTGGCCCTGGCCCCGCCAAGGTTCACCTGAAAGTGAAATCAAACTGGGACATCAAACCGATTTACGATGTCATCGGAAAAATCACGGGTGCGGTTTATCCCGACGAATGGGTGATTCGGGGCAACCACCACGACGCATGGGTGAACGGAGCCGAAGATCCGACTGCCGGAATGGTTGCCGTGCTCGAGGAGGCCCGCGCGCTCGGCGAACTTGTCAAATCCGGCTGGAAGCCCAAGCGCACCATCTTGTACGCCGCGTGGGACGGTGAAGAACCCGGCCTGCTTGGCTCAACCGAATGGGCGGAGACGCATTACGGCGAGCTGCGTGCGCACGCCGTTGCGTACATCAACTCTGACACGAACGGACGCGGTTATCTCGGCGTGGAAGGCTCGCACACACTGGAAAAATTCAGCAACGACGTGGCGCGCGATATTCAGGACCCGGAGACCAAGCTCTCCACCTGGAAACGAAATCAACTCCACGGCATTGCCAACGCCAAGACTCCCGAGCAGCGCCAGGAGATTCGTCAGCGCAGCGATCTGCGCATCCCCGCTCTTGGCTCGGGCTCGGATTACACCGCTTTTCTCCAGCACGATGGTGTCGCTTCGCTCAACATCGGCTTCGGCGGGGAAGATGGCGGCGGCATCTACCACTCTATTTATGACGACTTCTACTGGTTCACGCATTTCAGCGACACGGATTTCGTTTATGGCCGCGCACTGGCCCAGACTGGAAGCACCGCAGTTATGCGGCTGGCCGACGCCGACTTGCTGCCATTCGAATTCGGCAATTTTGCCGACACCATCCAGACGTACCTGAAGGAACTGGAGAATCTCTCGCAGAAAATGCAGGACGACATTCGCGAGCACAACCGCGAAATCGAAGAAGGCGTGTTCAAGGCCACGAACGATCCAAAACGCCCGCTGGTGCCGCCCGCGGCAGAGGCCGTTCCGCCGCACCTTAATTTCGCTCCGCTGGAAAACGCCGCTGACGCGGTTGCTCGCAGCGCCGCGGAGTATCGCAAGGCGTTGGACCGCGCCAATGCTAACGGGGGTACCGCGCTTGCTGCAGGTTCTATTGCCGAAGTGAATCGCCTGCTCATTGAAAGCGAGCGAAAGTTCACAACGTCCGAAGGCTTGCCGAATCGCCCATGGTTCAAGCATCAACTCTACGCGCCCGGCTATTACACCGGATACGCCGCGAAGACAATGCCGGCAGTGCGCGAAGCCATCGAGCAGAAACAATGGAAACAGGCCGACGAAGGCATCGTCGTGGTCGCCCGTGTTTTGCAGGATGAAGCTGCGTTAATTTCCACGGCCGCGCAGAAATTGAGCGCCGCTCACTGATCATTCGGGGAGGCGCACGGCATATTTTTGGGTTGCAGCTCGCGCGAGCCGAATAATCTATCGCGTATAACGCGCTGCGTATGCCGGGACGGGGATGGACGGATCACATTTTTCGTCGGGGATCGGAGCTTCCGCAACGAGCCGCAGCGGAACGACTCCGGCCCAGACGCGCAGAGAATAATCCGCATCGTCGTCCAGGGGCGGGCCGACGCGCACTTTTGCGGAAGCTTCCGTGAGCGGCAAACGAAGAATGCTTGTGGATTTCAGCTCTTGCTCGTTAGGTTGCCGGGCGTCGTTCCAGCGCCCCGGAAGGATCTTTTCCGTGAACGCCCTCAGCGCTTCAAGTTTTTCCGTTGGCGAGTCCACGAGCGTTGCCGCCCCCAGCGCCACAACGGAGCGGTAATTCATTGAATGATTGAAGACAGAGCGCGCGAGGACTAGGCCATCCAACAGCGTCACGGTGACACAAACGTTCACGCCCTCGCCCACGCGGCGCAGCATCCGGCTCGCTGCGGAACCGTGAAAATAGATCGCGTCTCCCACGCGCGCATACATCGTGGGAATGACGAAGGTCTGATCATCGGCGGTGAATCCCACGTGACATACCAGCCCCTCGTCCAGGATTTTGTAGATTGTCTCGCGGTCATACACACCGCGCTGGGGTTCGCGGGTCACGCGCGTGCGCGCGGACTGCGGCAGACTTTCAGGCACGATTCACCTCGTCAAAACAATCCGGCGCCGATCCCTTTGCAACCGTCTATTTGCTGATCGCCGGCGCTACGGCAGCATAACTCAGCATAGTCAACAGGCGCAGCTTCGTCACCAGCTTCCTCTGTGAGAAACTAGCGAGCGGAGATTTCGATGAGCACACCCGTTTTGAAGGAATCACCCATAACACCCCTGGATAGCGCTTGGGTGAGAGCGCAATTTCCTTCGCTGCAATTGAAGGTGAACGGACATCCCGCGGCGTTCCTGGACGGACCCGCGGGGACGCAAGTTCCCCGGCAAGTGATGGAGGCGGTCCAGAACTATTTCCTGACATCGAATGCAAATACCTGCGGGGCGTTCGAAACCAGCCGGGGCAATGACGCGATGATCGCCTCGGCGCGCGGAGCGATGGCGGATTTTTTCCACTGTGATAAAGATGAAGTGGTCTTCGGGCAGAACATGACCACCATCACGTTCGCCCTGGCGCGGGCCATCGGGCGGGAACTGGAACCTGGCGACGAAATTATTGTGACTACTTTGGACCACGACGCTAATGTCGCGCCGTGGAGAGCGTTGGAAGAGAAGGGCGTGGTGATTCGCCAGGTGGACATTCGAGAAGCGGATTGCACGCTGGATCTGGACGATCTGAAGCGGAAGATTACCTCGAAAACAAAATTAGTCGCTGTTGGCTACGCTTCGAATGCGGTGGGCACAATTAATCCTGTGGCAGAAATCACCAAGTTGGCGCATGACGCTGGTGCGCTGATGTTCATCGACGCGGTTCACTACGCGCCCCACGGGTCAATTGATGTGCGGGCGCTCGATTGCGATTTTCTGGTTTGCTCGCCGTACAAGTTTTTCGGTCCGCACATGGGCACGCTCTACGGAAAACGCGAGCGGCTGCTGCAATTCAAGCCGCACAAAGTGCGGCCGGCGCCGGATTCACTCCCCGATCGCTGGGAAACCGGAACGCAGGTGCAGGAGCTGATTGCTGGGATCGGTGCGGCGGTCGATTACATCGCCGAACTGGGACGCCGCTGCGATCCCGGCGCAAAGGATCGGCGGACTGCGCTGTTGGCAGCGTACCGCGCGACGCGGCAGCATGAGATGGCCTTGCTTTCGCGATTGATCGAAGGATTGCTGGCGATTCCAGGGTTGCGATTCTACGGCATCAGCGACCCGAAGCGGTTCGACGAGCGCTGCTCGACCGTTTCCGTTCGGATCGGGAATCACAATCCCACGGAGATTGCGAAGTTTCTCGGGGATCGCGGCATTTTCACCTGGGACGGCAATTACTACGCGTTGAATCTGACCGAACGCCTCGGGGTGGAAGCAAGCGGCGGCTTATTGCGGATCGGCTTGGTGCACTACAACACGATGGACGAAGTGGAACGTCTTCTGGTCGTGCTGCGCGAGTTTGCTGCGCTATGAGCGAGCGGCCGAAACCCATTGTGCTGACCGTGCTGGATGGATGGGGTTATCGCGCGGATTCAAAGGGGAACGCGATTGCCCTGGCCCGGAAGCCTACCTACGATGGACTGCTAAAGAAATATCCGAACACCCTGATTCACACGTCGGGGCCATACGTAGGATTGCCCGAAGGGCAGATGGGCAACAGCGAAGTCGGTCATCTCAATATCGGCGCGGGGCGAATCGTCCACATGGACATCACCCGGATCGATTTGCTGATCGCAAACAAGCAGTTCGATCAAGTACCGCTGTTCCAGCAGGCGATGCAGCGCGGGCGGCAGAGGCAGTTGCACCTGCTGGGGCTTTTGAGCGACGGCGGCGTGCACTCGCATATCAACCATCTTTTTGCGCTTTTGGAAATGGCCAAGCAGCAGAAGGTCGAACGCGTGTTTGTGCACTGCTTCATGGACGGGCGCGACACGCCGCCGAACAGCGGCCGCGACTACCTCCGCCAGTTGCAGCAAAAGATGCGCGAGCTGGGGGCCGGCGAAATCGCCACGGTCGTCGGCCGCTACTACGCGATGGACCGCGACAATCGCTGGGAGCGCATCGAGCTGGCCTATCGCGCCGTCGTCCATGGCGAGGCCGAAACACGCAGCGATGATCCGATTGCGGCGCTGCAAAAGAGTTACGAGCTGGGTGTAACTGACGAATTCGTGAACCCGATCGTGATTACGCGAGGGAACGGCCTATCTGCCCCGCCAGTAGCAATGATTCGTGACGATGACGCGGTGATCTTTTATAACTTCCGCGCCGATCGCGCGCGACAGATGACACGCGCCCTTGCCGAGCCGGGCTTCGATAAAATCGTGGACCCGAAGCGGCCCAAAAATCTCTTCTACGTGGCCATGACGCAGTACGACAAAAACTGGCCCTGGCTCAAGTACGTGATCGCTCCGGAAAAGCTGGAGCACATCCTGGCGCAGGTGTTTCAGGATTTGCAGTACAAGAATTTGCGCTGCGCGGAGACGGAGAAGTACGCGCACGTCACGTACTTCTTCAACGGCGGAGTCGAAAAGCCCTTTGGCGGCGAAGAGCGCATCCTCGTCCCTTCACCAAAGGCCGCGACCTACGACCTTAAGCCGGAAATGTCCGCCGCGGGAATCACGGACACCGTGGTGAAAGCCATCGAGAAAGGCGAATTCGACGCCATCATCATGAATTACGCGAATGCGGATATGGTGGGGCATTCCGGCAAGCTGGAAGCGGCGATCAAGGCAGTGGAAGCGGTGGATGCCGGACTAGGACAGATTTACCAGGCGCTGAAGCCACGCGGCGGAGCATGGATCATCACCGCGGACCACGGCAACGCCGAGACGATGATCGATCCGGCGACTGGCGGGCCGCACACCTATCACACGACGAATCCCGTGCCGTTCATTCTCCTCACCGAAGAGGCCCGCCTTCAATTGAAGCCCGGCGGCGCGCTGCGGGACATCGCGCCTACGATGCTTGGGATACTTGGCCAGCCGCACCCGGCGGACATGACCGGCAAGGACCTGCGGCTTCTTCCATGATTCAGTCATGATCCGCACCAAACCTGCAGAAACAAAACTGGTCATTTGCGTATGGCACCCGTTCACGGAGTGGCGGCCGAAGCCGTTAATGGCGGAGGCCATTCGCAGGCGGTGGCCGGAGATGCGCGTCCTGCACTTGCCGGATTACGATCGGCTCGCTCAAGAGTTGCCGGACACGGATATTTTTGTGGGTTACTCGTTGCGGCCGCAGCAATTGAAAGACGCAAAGAAATTGAGGTGGATCCATTCGACCGCGGCCGGCGTGGCGCAATTGATGTATTCCGAGCTGCGCGAGTCCGGCTTACTCGTTACCAATCCTCGAGGAATATTTTCCGTGCCGATGGCAGAGCACACCACGGGGCTTCTCCTCGCGCTCGCCCGCAATTTTCCGGATTCTGTGCGGCACCAGGACCGCTCGCATTGGAGCCAGCAGGAATTGTGGGACAAGCCGCAACACCTGACGGAATTGAACGGGCAATTGCTGCTCATTGTGGGATTCGGGTCCATCGGGCGGGAAATCGCCAAGCGGGCAAGCGCGTTCGGGATGACCGTGTGGGGTGTAACGCGGTCCGGAAAAGGCGACCACGCAGTCGCGGAGAAAATCGTCGCCGCTTCGCAACTCAATGAAGTGCTGCCACTTGCTGATTACGTGGTCATCGCCGCGCCGGAAACGAGCGACACAAAGCAATTGTTCGGCGCCGCGCAAATCGCGCGCATGAAGCGCCATGCGCGATTAATCAATGTCGGGCGCGGATCGCTTCTGGATGAAGTGGCGCTCGTCCGCGCACTGGAGAGTGGCGAATTGGCAGGCGCGGCGCTCGATGTGACCGCGGCGGAACCGCTGCCCGCGGAGAGCCTGCTCTGGAAGGCGCCGAATCTGCTGATCACTCCGCACACGAGTGCGGTGAGCGACCGCTTGTGGGAACGCGAGACCGCGCTGCTGGTGGATTTGCTGGACAGATGGTTCGACGGGCGCGAGATAATCAACCAGGTAGATTTCGCACGAGGTTACTGACGCGAGAAGAAAACAGCCAATAGAAAACCGGATTCACAGAAAGAGTGAGCCGTGAAGAGCGGCAGACAAAAATGCGTGTCCCGCCTTGCGGCGCCAATCAGTCGCCGGTCCCCGTTTTCTGGGCCTGATAGCCTTCGCGGGCGTACACCTGGTATTTCTGCTTCTTGCCCTTCTGGTCCACTACCTCCAGCGGCGTGCCATCAGGCTTCACCAGTTCGATCTTGACTTTGTGAAACTTTCCGTCTTTCCCGCCGCTGGTCGGAGTGTAAGAAAGACTGTACTGATGGCGCAGGAATGCCGACACATCGCGGAAAATCCCAGGAATTTCGCCGTCAAATTGCGGGAACCACGCATAGCCGCCGGTCAAATTCGAGAAGGTGCGAAGCTGGTTTTCCCCCTGGAGGTAGTTCAGGTGTGAGCCCAGGGAACCATGCGATTCGAGGAAGTTGATGTAAGGCTTGTCAAGGCCCAGGCAGAAAATCGTGACATCGCTCTGCCGGAGCAGCTTCATCGTCTGGTCCAATGTGTGTTTCGAGAACGTATCCACGCCGGTCGCCAGCAGGAGAATCGATTTCTTGCCTTGCACGTCCTTCAGGCGGTCAACCGTGTCGAGCACCGCGTCGAAAACATTCGACTCGCTGAAGCCGGGGAAATAGAGATGGTAGATGGCGCTGCGCACTTCGTCCTTATTCTGCGTGAAATCGACTTCTATGCGCGGTTTCATGTCGAAGGTGACCAGCGAGACCCAGTCCTTCGGCTGCAAGTTTGGAAAGAAAGCATCGGCCCAATACTTTGCCTGATACGCAAACCACTCGTAATAACCACGACTGCTGAATTCCATCAGCATCACGATGGTGATCGGGGCGTCGGTGGGCCCAAAGTTGCTGATCGTCTGCGGCACTCCGTCGTCGATGATACGGAAGTTTTCCTTCTTGAGACCGGTCAGGATGTCGCCGTGTTGCGTAGTGGCGACCACATCCAGCGTGACCACGGGCACTTCGACTGCGATCGTGACGCCGGACTGCGGCGCTTCCTTTTGCGTTGCGGTTGGCGGAGGCGGCGTGGTGCCCTGCGGGGGTTGCGAGCTGGGTTGGGGGCCCGAGGGTGCCTGCGCGAGCCCGCGCTGCGCAGCCAATGCCGGGATGAGGATTGCCGCTAAAATTGCCAAAAACTGCCGGGAAACGCTGGTCTTCATGACTCGCTCCTCAATTCGCAATCAGGTGCTCCCTTCGATCCCATACCGGCGCGTAATACCCTCGCTGGGCTAAATCCGCAGCGATGGAATTTACACAACCCGAGGCAAAGGTGCGGCCGGGTCCCCATACTCACATGTTAGTATGAAGCGAGTTCATTGCAAAGCGTTGCTGAGCTGGCCGCAGAGCGGTCACGCAAGGATGGAGGATGGCTACGTGAATTGGAATTGCAGAATGTCCACCATGGTGCGCACCGCGATCCTGCTGTTTGCCACAAGTTTGCCGCTCGCGGCCCAGGCCCCGCCGGCTGCCGCTCCCGGCGCGCTGGTCGCGCCCTCGCCCGTCGGAGATACTGCGGCGCTGGCCAAGCAAGCCGAAGGGTGGCTCGCGGACCTGATCAGGATCAACACGACGAACCCGCCGGGGAACGAGCAAGCCGCGGCTAAGTACATTGTGGGAATTCTGGAGAAAGAGGGCATCACGCCAGAAATCCTGGAGGTAGCCCCGGGGCGCAGTGCCGTGCTGGCGCGGCTTCGCAGCGCGGTGATGCCCGACCCTTCGCGCGCCGTGTTGCTGGTGGCGCACATGGACGTTGTCGGGGTCGAGCGGGCGAAATGGAGCGTCGACCCATTTGGCGCTGTGATTAAGGACGGCTACTTGTACGGCCGCGGCGCCATTGACGACAAAGGAATGCTCGCGGTCAACCTCGCCGCTTTCATTGCGCTGAAGCGCGCCAACACGCACATAAACCGCGACGTCATTTTTCTCGCGACGGCCGATGAAGAGCAGGGCGGCGACGCCAGCATCAAGATCCTCATCGCCAAGTACTGGGATAAGTTTGCGGCCGGCTTTGCGCTCAATGAGGGGGGAAGGGTAGTCCTCAAAAGCGGGAAGGTTGAGTACGTTGCGGTGCAGGCTAGCGAGAAAGTTCCGATCAACGTAGCGGTAATCGCGCGCGGGCCGTCAGGGCACGCTTCGTTGCCGACGAAAGATAACGCCGTCGTGCATCTCGCTGCGGCGGTGGCCAAGATCGGCTCGTATTCGGCCCCAGTGCACCTTACCACTATCGTCCGGCGGTATTTTGAGCAGCTTGCCGCGCTCGAAGACGATGAGCTCGCCAAGTGGATCCGCTCGCTGGATGCGGCGGACCGCGGAGAACACGCCCAGAGGGTGATATCCGATGCCAATCCGCTGTGGAACTCGATGCTGCGCGATTCCATTGCGCCAACGATCCTGACAGCAGGCGTGCGGGCAAACGTCATTCCTTCGGAGGCGCGGGCAAATTTGAATATTCGCCTGCTGCCCGGTCACACCATCGATACGTTGCTCGCGGACCTCACCAAGCTGGTGAACGATCCGCAAGTCCGCTTTGAAGTGCAGCCCGACGCTGGGCTGGCCGCTCCGCCCTCTTCGCTGGAGTCGGATTTCTATGCCACAATTGCAAAGGCCGCGGCGCAAGAATTTCCGAATGCTCCTGTGTTGCCGTTCATGTCGGCGGGCGCGACGGATTCGGCTCAATTGCGGCTGCACAACGTGCAAGCCTACGGGCTGATGCCGTTTCCCTTGACCGACGAGGATTTCCGCCGTATGCACGGGGATGACGAACGGATTCCTCTCGCATCGTTTGACAAAGGCGTCAGCTTGATCGCGCGAATCGTTGCGGAATTCGCCGTCGCGAGGTAGCGAGAGCCCAACGGCCGGGGAATTCCGCCCGTTCCGGACAGGCAATATCCCCGTTCCGCCCTTCCGCAGGAGACCATGGCTTTCCGTCATTCCAAAATCGTTTGCACCATCGGGCCGGCGACCCGCTCGCCGCGCATGATCCGGCGGTTGCTCGAAGCGGGAATGGATGTGGCGCGCCTGAATTTTTCTCACGGCACACACCAGGAACACGCGCACAGCATTGCGATGCTGCGCGACGCCGCCATCGAACACGAAAAGCCCATCGCGATTCTTGCCGATCTGCAGGGCCCCAAAATCCGCACCGGCCCGTTGGCCGGGAGCAGGCCCGTGCAATTGCGCGCGGGACAGCGATTTGTCATTACCACCTCGCGGATCCTCGGCGACTCCACCCGTGTGAATACGACGTTTACTCCGCTGCCGCGCGAAGTCCATCGCGGCGACCGCATTCTTTTGTCGGACGGCCTCATCGAGTTGCGCGTCCGGCAAGTGCGCGGCCGCGAGGTGATCTGCGAAGTCGTGAACGGCGGGGCGCTCGGCGAGCACAAAGGCATCAATCTGCCCGGCATAAAGCTGCGCGTGCCCGCGCTCACACCTAAAGACCGCGCGGACCTGGCGTTCGCCCTCAAGCACGGCGCGAACTACATCGCGGTGAGTTTCGTCAGGCGGCCGGAAGACGTGCTGCTGGCGAAGTCGCTGGTGCGCCGCGCGGGCCTGGACACGCCCGTCATTGCCAAGCTGGAAAAGCCGGAAGCCATCGGAAACCTGGCCGCCATCCTCCGCGCGGCTGACGGCGTGATGGTCGCTCGCGGCGATCTTGGCGTGGAAATGAGCCCCGAGCGCGTCCCGGTCGTGCAAAAAACAATCATTGCGCGGGCGCGCGAATTCCGGAAGCCAGTCATCACCGCAACGCAAATGCTCGAATCCATGACAGAGAATCCGCGGCCCACGCGCGCCGAAGCTTCAGACGTGGCCAACGCTGTTTTTGACGGCTCGGACGCGGTGATGCTCTCGGCGGAAACGGCCACGGGAAAATACCCTGTCGAGGCCGTGAGCATGATGGCGCGAATCATCGAGGAGGCCGAGTCGAGCATCACCGAGTTCCCACGCCCAGCGCCGCAGGAACAGTTGAAGGTCGCGGAAACCGTGGCCGAGCTGGTCTGCCACGCCTCGCGCGAGCTGCACATGAAGCTCATCGCCGTGTTCACGCACAGCGGCTTCACCGCGCGCCTCGTTTCGCGCTACCGCCCGCTCGTGCCGATTATCGCCTTCTCGCCCGTAGCCGAAACGCGCCGCCGCATGGCATTGATCTGGGGTGTACGCCCGCGCAACATCCGTGACATCCAAAAAATTGACGGCCTCGCCGCCGTCGCCGAGAAACGCCTGGTGGAAGAACGGCTGGTCCGCAAAGGCGACGTCATCGGAATCGTCGCCGGCACGCCGATGGGCATCCGGGGGAGCACAAACTTCATGAAATTCCACGTTATTGGCGGCGCTGCCTGACGGGCAAACCGCAGCTTTCGAGTGTTATCAGGGATTCCTTCTGACCTCTAACGCCAACCTCTAAACGCTTCTAGTTTACCCAGCGGTCGGGGCGCGAAGGCGGCTCGTTCTTGTGCTTGTTGATGTACACCTGGAAGCGCTTGCGGTTGCGCTGGTTCTGCCAATCCGAAACGCTGTTGCGCACGCTATAGAGGAAAGATCCGCGGCGAAGATAGACGTAGCCCACAAGCATGCCGCCGAGATGACAGATATGGCTCACCTTGTCGTCACCCAGGCCAAAGGTGCCGAGGAATGTAAACGCCGCCATGATGGCGATCACCATGCGCATGCTCATTGCCACCGGGATAGGAAACATATAAACACGGCGATCCGGAAACAAAATCGCGCACGCGATCATGATTCCAAAGATCGCGCCGGATGCGCCGATTGTCGGGATGTCCGAAAACCCTTTGCCAAAGAGGGCGGGCACGGTCTTCACAAAAACGTTCAGAATTCCAGCGCCCACGCCAGTCAGAAAGTAATACCGCAAGAACCGGTTACGGCCCCACACCAATTCGAGCTCACGCCCGAACATCCAGAGCATCAGCATGTTTAGAAGAATGTGCCAGATGCTGTTGATGTCATGAAAGAAGAGGTAGGTAAACGGTTGCCAGATGCGCAGGCCTGGCACGACTCCCGCAGGGACAAGACCGAACCAGAGCAGAAGACGCTGGTGGGAAATGGGGCCGGAGAAGTGATAAACGAAAGCTTGAAGGATATATATCGCGAAATTCGCGATTAGCAGGATTTTAACACCCGGCGTGACGTAAAAATCGAAGCTGATCCGATAGCTCTTGACACCCGAGCGTGAAGCCATACTTGCCTAGTTTACGGCGTCGGAGCATTCACGTCAAAGAGTGCTTGTCCGCTCAGTTCAGCTTCTTGCGCGCGAAATAAAACAGCGACGCGCCAAGCAGCGCAAACATAATGACCCCGAAAAGATTGCTCGTCGCCAGCGGGCCCATCAGCCTTGGACCAAATGAAAAAAGATCTGGCCGCCACGGAAGGTTGAGCACGGACGAGAGCCAATGCGGCACGCGATTGAAGATTTCCGGGTCCTGCAGAAGATTGATAATAATTCCCAGCAAGCCAAACACGCCGCCCGCCGCAATCAATCCGCTGGAATAAAGCGCTCCCGGGCTGGCTTCGCTTTCATCTTTTTTCTTTGTCGTTGCTTCGACGAGCAAGCGTACGAGACCCCCCGCGAACATCGCCCCCGTCGTGGCGATGGAAAGATACGACCCGGTCGCAAACGCCAGCGAGCGCACGCCAAGAATCTCCACGGCCACAACGAGCGCCACGCCCATCAGCACCAGTCGCCACGGCAGACGCTGGTTCAGGATGCCGTTAATCACCGTGGCCATCAGCCTCGCTTGCGGCGCGGGCGCCTTCTCGCTTCCGATCCCTTGCGCCCACTGATATTCAATCCGGCTGGTGCTCGGATCATAGAGATATTCCCCATCCGGAACTTCGTGCGAGCCGAGCGAATTGATCAGCACGTAACTCTTACCTTGATAGGCGAAGGTGTCGCGTTCGACTTTGACACCGGCCGGCAGGGCCTGGATGTTCACCGGGATGGGCGTCGGCAAATATTTCTCTAACCCCTTATTCATCAAATTCAGTGTCGCTCCGATCGCCACCGTGGACACTGTCACGCCAATCAGCAGGCCCATCTGCTGCCAGAAGGGCGTCGCACCGACCAGATAGCCGGTCTTCAAGTCCTGCGACGTGGCCCCGGCAATCGCCGCCGCGATGCACACAACTCCGCCAATCATCAGCGCGAGCACCGCATAGTTCGGCGCCGTCCACCCCGCCAGAAAGAAAATTGCGCACGTCGCCATCAACGTCGCAATGCTCATTCCGCTGATGGGGTTTGACGAATTGCCCAGCAATCCGCTGATGCGCCCCGCCACGGTCACAAAAAGAAAGCCGAACACCACCACGAACACCGCGGCAAACAAATTCTGATACCACCGCGTCGCTGCGCCTTCCATCGGATGAAACGTCAGCAGCACCCACATCATGACGACGATTACGCTGGACCCGAGGATCACCGTGCGCATCGGGATGTCGCGGTCAATTCGGCTCGCCGCCGTCGATTGCCCCGCGCCTTCCGCGCGCACATCCTTCAGCCCCGCTCGCAGCGCGGAGATAATCGTCGGCATCGTCCGCAACAGCGTAATCAATCCGGCGGCTGCAACTGCCCCTGCGCCCATCGGCCGGATGTAGCTCCGCCAAATATCATCCGGAGACATGAGTGGTATCGGAATGGTCGACGGATAAATCGGCGTATTCCCGGCAAGCTGCCCGTAAAACTTGATCGCCGGCATCATCACCAGCCACGAGATGATTCCCCCGGCAAACAAGATCCCGGAAACGCGCGGGCCAATGATGTATCCAACGCCGAGGTATTCCGAAGTGATGGCCGCGCGAAACGAAGCGCCGGGAAACCAGCTCGGCCTCGCCTCCGGCTGCGAAGTCCAAGCCTGCACTGTGTTCATCAGGAACGTATACACGCCCCCGAGTCCCAGTCCCCAGAACACGCGGCCCGCAAACGATCCCCCTCGCTCTCCCGCCACCAAAACGTCCGCGCAAGCCGTGCCTTCCGGAAAGCTCAGGTTCCCGTGCTCTTTCACGATGAGCTGCCGCCGCAGCGGCACCATGAACAGCACTCCGAGCCATCCACCGAGCAGCGCCAGCGGAAAAATCCGCCAGAACGTAAACTCCGATCCGAACCCGAGAAAGATCAGCGCTGGAATTGTGAACATCACGCCCGCGGCCAACGACTCCCCGGCGGAACCTGTGGTTTGCACGATGTTGTTTTCGAGAATTGTCGAGCGGCCAAACGCGCGCAAGATGCTGATGGACAGCACCGAAATGGGGATCGACGCGGACACCGTGAGCCCCGCTCGCAGTCCTACGTAAACCGTCACCGCGCCGAACAGCAGACCGAACAGTGCGCCCAGGATCACCGCCCGGATCGTGAATTCCTTGAGGCTCTCTTCCGCGCTGATGTACGTGCGGAATTCACCCGGGGGCGCCGTGGAACTCCATGGACGTTCGCTCACCGAAAACCCTCCCGCGTCTCTTCTTGAATTGTCTAAGGCAGCCCCGTGCGGGGGGATTATGCCGCACCCGGGCTGCCCGGGGAAGGAATTCCTACGAAGATAAGAACTCTACGACTTGCCGCCGCCGGCCAACGCTGACTATTGCTTCGCGAACTTCCGCAGCAAACCGGAGGCCAGCGGCGACATGCTCCGTTACACACGCACCTTTGAGGTGAAGCAGACCAGCGTCCCTCTCAACAAGATCGACGACCTAAAAAAGCTCTACCGCCTCATCGCCGGCGACGAGCGCAACACCGCCGTCCCCAAGCTGGCTTCTCACTAACCTGCGTACACTGGCCTGCGGGTGCCGCTTTGGTGCGGCACGCACCGCGAAATCCCGCTCGTTAAACCGTTCGACTACGCCGTCCCCGCTGACTTCTTCGTGGCTGAAGCTCTCTGCCCGAGAAAATCCAGCAGCGCACGGTCGACTTTCTCCGCGTGCGTCCAGGTCAAGCCGTGCGGTCCGCCCTCCACAACGGCCAGTTGGCTTCCCTTGACTGCCTCATGCGTGCGCTTTCCTGTGACGGCGATGGGGAGAATCCGGTCGGCATCGCCGTGAATGACCAGTGTGGGCACGTCAATGCGCGCGAGGTCGCTTCGGAAGTCGGTTAACCACGCCGAAACACAATCCAGCGTCCCCTTTGGCGAAGCGCCGGCTGCGATGTTCCAACTGAGCTGAACAGCCTGGTCGCTGATCAGTTTGCCGCCCAGGACATCCACGTTGTAGAAGTCGCGGAGAAACTGGGATAGGAATGCCGGACGGTCTGCGACAATGCCTTTCTTGATCCCTTCGAAAATACTTCCGTCCACGCCCTCAGGGTTGGCAGGCGTCTTAAGCAGGAATGGGGGAATCGCAGAGATAAAGACCGCCTTGCTGACGCGCTCGCTTCCGTACGTGCCCAGATAGCGAGCCACCTCGCCACCGCCCATCGAAAAACCAACCAGGGCCGCATCGCGAAGGTCGAGAGCCGTCACGATCTTCTGCAGGTCTTTGGCGAAGGTGTCGTAGTCGTAGCCCGACGTCGGTTTGCTGGAGCTGCCGAATCCCCTGCGGTCGTAGGTAATGACCCGGTAGCCCGCTTCCAGCAGGACAGGTACCTGCTTTTCCCAGGACGCGCCGCTCAGCGGCCAACCGTGCACCAGGATGACCGGCTTGCCTGCGCCGTGGTCCTCGTAGTACAGATCAATGTTGCCTGAATTTTCTTTATCGACAGTAATGTACGGCATTGCGATTCTCCTTTCTGCGCGCGTTGATTTTGATGGTTATCTCCTCAATGTCTGAAGCGCCGGATGCTTCTGGGCCCTTCAAAGGTCACTGACTACTTCTGACAAAAACCACGTCCGGCGCTCGGTCTCGTCAATCCAGTTCTCAATCAAGCTGGCGGTAGCGACGTCGTTGTGCTTCTCGCAGACCTCATGTGTGGCGCGCAAAGACCGCGTCAGTTGCTGGTTGTCGGCGCGAAGCTCTGTCAGCATCTCTTTCGGGCTGACGGATTCCTCGTTGTTGTCTTTCAGCCTTTGATGTCGCGAGATATCGCCGATGGAGCGCAGCGTCGTTCCGCCGATCTTGCGCGCTCGCTCCGCGATATCGTCCGTCATGGCGAAGATCTGCTCGGCGTGCTCGTCCAGTAGCAGGTGGTAATCGCGAAAGTGCCGCCCGCTCATGTGCCAGTGGAAATTCTTCGCCTTCACGTAAAGCGCGAAAACGTCGGCGAGCAACGGACGCAAAGCGTCTGAAATCTCCGCAACACCTCCGCGGCTGAGATCGCTTGTTGTTTCCGAGCTCCCTTTTTCGTGTACCTCTAGTCGAATTGTGTCTTTTCTTCCCATTGTTTCGTTCTCCTTCGAGTCGTCTTTCCCTGCAGATTCGATGAACAATAGCGAAAAACGTTAGAAATAATCAATTGGGCGGCCATGCGTTTCTATCGCGAGTTGGACGGCGGGAAAGCCGCCGCCATGCTTCCCGCCCGCAAGCCTTAATGGCCCCGAAAGTGCCAGGAGCATGCAAAAGAGCTCGGATAGGACCCGGCATCGCCTTGGCTGTTTCTACGCCCGCCGTGAGAACTGGTTTCCCGCAACTCATGCCTTCTCAGCGTGTTGCGCTTGGACTCGGCGGCGTCCACGTGCCCACGAAGAGATGGAAGGCAAGTTGCTCCCAATTCCACGGTGAAGAATCGCCTCGTCTTGGCGTATGGGGTCTTCCTGAGCAGTTGCCTCTCGGCGCATGCGCAGTCGGGCCCAGTACGGATGAACCTGACGCCGGAACGTGCCGGTCCAGTCGTCTTGGTGTCTGCGGCCTCAGCCAGCTTGCCGC
>WNFG01000889.1_pt1 | contig 41788 bp, 36 predicted proteins | sample 5400431 | NCBI WGS metagenome assembly WNFG01 (sample SAMN13153346, study PRJNA577476) | soil metagenome | isolation source: 120 cm saprolite under Douglas fir tree site 2 hole 3 replicate 2 | place: USA:California | collected 2015-04-18
CCCGGCAGAAACTGCTGGCGCGCAACGCATCGCGTAGACGCCTGGCCACCACCAGGGCGGAATCCTTCGCCGTCTGCGGCAACAGCACTACGAATTCATCTCCGCCGTAGCGATAGGCAAAGTCAATCAGCCGCAATTGGGCTTTGATCAGATATCCGATCTCAGCCAGCAACTTGCTACCGATGAGATGCCCGTGGGTGTCGTTGACTGCCTTGAAGTGGTCAAGATCGATAAACAGTACGCTGAATTCATAACCGAAGCGGGCCGAGCGGTAGACCTCGGTATCGAGCGTCTTGTAAAGATGCCTCGCATTGTACAGGCCAGTACAGTCGTCGGTGATGGTGAGTTCCTGGATACGTTCCACCCAGCGCGCGTTTTCGATGGCGATCGCGGCATAGTCGCAGAGCGACTGCAGAAAGAATACTTCCTGTTCGCTGAACTGCTTCATCTCAACATTGACGAGTTGGATCACGCCGAGCACGCGGAGCTTCGACCGCAGCGGGACGCAGATGATGGAGCGCGTCTCCCACTTGGTGGTTTCGTCAATGCGTTTGGCAAATCGCGGATCCGCTTCCACATCCGGCACAATGAGCTGCTCGCCATGTTTGGCCACCCAGCCGGCAATTCCCTCGCCGACTTTCAAGCGAACATTCTTCAGAGCTTCGGCGGCGTCGCCCACGGCAATGGCGAAATAGAGCTCATCATGTTCTTCGTCGACCATCAGCAGCGACCAGGTGTCGGGGCGGAAATATTCCGCCATTTTTTCCATGATGGTCTGCAGAATCGAGTCGAGGTCTAGCGACGACGTGAGCGCCTTGGCCACGTCGTGGAAGATGGTCAACTCCTGGCTCTGCCGCGTCAATTGTGTGCCGGTGGCCTCGGGCATTGCAAAATACCGTATGTCCTTAGAGAAACGGATGGCGTTGCAAAAATTATAGGGCTGATCTCGTCACAGGGGCAACGCCCGATGGTAACCGGAACCGGTAACGCCAACCGGATGTTCCGTTTGCAGGAAACCGGCCCCGTTAGGCCATAGCGCGGACGCGCCAGTTGTCCTATCATGGGCCTGTCGTCTTAGCGGTACATTGTCTGTTGATTCCGCACCAATGTTCGCGAATCTGATATTAATCTGAGCGTACGCGATCAATTCGCGTGCGGGTGAAGATGCCCGATAAGTTTCGGCGGGTCTGAGGCAATCCGTGGGAGAATTCGGGGAAAAATTTCGAAAAGAGCGCGAGCGGCGAGGCCTGACGTTCGATGACGTCTCAAACGTTACGAAGATCAACTCGCGCATGCTGAAAGCGATCGAGGCGGAACACTTTGACCAGCTTCCGGGAGGGGTGTTCAACAAGGGTTTCGTTCGGGCCTACGCCAAGCACTTGGGACTCAACGACGAAGAAGCGATTACCGAGTATCTAGCTGTCTTGCGGGAGGCGCAAATCGGCGCTCAACCCGCAGAGTGGCAGCCGGGTCATCGGCCGGAGACGCGCGCTGAAGTCGCGAACCGAACTGAGATCGAGCAGCGGTCGCAGATGCCGCCGCCAAACTCTCCGACTGTGGAACGGAAGTCCGTGGAAGTCAAAACGCCACCGCTGGTCTCAAGAACTGTGGCCCCGGTCGCTCCATTGCCGCAACTTGCACAGCCGCTGGCCGATAACCTTCGCCCTTCCAACTTTCACACGGCGACAGGCACTTTATCAAACGGGCGAGTGGATGGTATTCCGTGGAAGGCTCCAGCAATTGTGCTGGCGATCATCGTGGCAGGCGTCGGTCTCTGGGGCCGCCATTCGCGAAACGCTGGCACTGAGCAAGCAAATCCAAAGCGAGAGAATACTCCGCAGATCGCGAGTGCGTCCGGCGTTGTTAGTGAAGCAAATCGAGCCCCCAGTGATCCCAAGGCCAGTGCCCCGGCGACATTTCCCACAGCATCGTCCGCGCACGCAACCCCCGCGAGTTCTTCTGCTACTCCTGATCCCAAGCCTGGTGTGCAGTCTACGACTACGCGGGCAAAGCAAACAAAGAGCCACGGGGACGAGGACGTTACGGTCCGCCAATTCTTCAGCAACAACTCAGCAGCGGATGCCGCGAAAGCGCCCACAGGTTTGAGCCTGGTGATCCGAGCCACGAAGACTTCATGGATCTCGGTCGCGGCGGACGGCCAAGTGGTAAACCAGGAAACGCTCATCGCACCAGCGCACACTTCGGTTCGCGCAAATCACGAGATTGTGGTGAAGGCAGGCAATGCGGCCGGAGTAAGTTTTCTTCTGAACGGCAAGGAGATTTCGCCGCAAGGAGACGAAGGCGAAGTAAAAACCTATGTCTTCGACAGTGCTGGAATGCGCACCCTCGCCCCAGGCGAAGCGCCGGGCGCTGATCGTTGAGAACTGTGTCAGTCAAATGAGAAGATTCACATCGGCGGAAGAGCAGCTGCCCGCTGAACAGAGCGGTCCGCCATTCTTGATTTACTGCACTTTGGCCTTGACACTCCCAAATCCATGACGCTAGGCTACATCGCCAATCTTTCCGCGAACAAATGAAAATTCTCCAACTTGCCGTAGCATACCGCGGGCGACGCCCGATTGGCGCATTCCCGGTGCTTTCCGTAATCTTGCTGGTTGCAGTGTTGGCTAGTCCAGCCTCGGCAGCCAAGAAAATTATCTTTGACACCGATCCGGGCACTGATGATGCCCTGGCGCTGATGCTGGCGCTCAACTCACCCGAATTGGATGTCCGTGCGATCACGGTCGTGCCGGGGAACGTCACGGCAGCGATGGGTCTGGAGAACGCGCTGCGCATGGTCTCGCTGGCAAACCGGTGCGACATCCCTGTGGCCGCCGGCGCGCAACGTCCTCTATTCCAGAAACTGATTACCGCCGAGTTCTGGCATGGCAAGAATGGATTGGGCAACGTCGAATTGCCCGCGAGTAAATGCAAAGTCGATTCGCGCTTTGGGCCTGATCTCATCATTCAACTGATACACGCGTCGCCGCACGAGATCACGCTCGTTCCCGTCGGCCCGCTTACTAATATCGCGCTCGCGGTTGAGAAAGATCCATCCATCGTCCCGCTGGTAAAGGAAGTCATTCTGATGGGGGGCTCAATCACTGGGGGCAATGTGAATGCCGCGGCCGAAGCCAACATCTACAACGATCCCGAAGCCGCACAAATAGTTTTCCAGGCGGGATGGCCGTTGACCATGGTTGGCCTCGAAGTCGGCGATAAAGCGCTTTTCACGCGCAAGTATCTGACTGAACTCGGGCAATCTCATGGTCCTGTGAATGACTTCATTGTTTCAGTCGCGAAATTCATGGTAGGCCTTGCGGAGAAATTCGGCGCTTCCGGTTCGCCCATGTACGATCCGTCGGCGGTTGCTGTGGCGGTCGATGCAACCCTGGTGAAAGTGCAGGAGATGCACGTGGATGTTGAGACCAGAGGAGAGTTCACGCGCGGCGAAACCGTAGGGAATCGCCACGGAGAAGTGGAGCGTAACGTCCTGCAAGGAGATCGCTACGTGATTGAGGGCATCGATCCCGTGAAGCCGAATGCAAAAGTGTGCGTGGATGTGGACGCCGATCGCCTGCTGCAACTCTTTGTTTCCAAAATTCGCGGTAAGTAGGTTCGCAGGGAGGATCGTCACTTCGCGGAAAAGTAAGTGGCTACGCTTCCTGCGGCCGGGTTGGGCACGAATCGCTCTGAGGAAAAACGAAAATAATGTTTACGCCACATAGTTTGAGTATCGCGCTGCTGATGATGATTACCAGTGCAGTCTGCTGGGGTTCGTGGGCCAACACTTACAAGGGCGTCAAGAATTACCGCTTCGAGCTTTTCTATTGGGACTACGCTGTCGGTATTTTCCTTATTTCCTTGATTCTGGCCTTCACCATGGGAAACACGTCGCCGGACGACCCAAATAGCTTCCTCAACAATGTTCGCTCCGCGGATGGTTCGAATATCGTTTCTACTATGGTGGGTGGAGCGATATTCAATTTGGCCAACCTGCTGCTGGTTGCGGCTATTGATATGGCCGGCTTGGCAATCGCGTTTCCGGTTTCCATTGGGATTGCGCTGGTGGTCGGTGTCGTTCTGAGTTATGCACTGCAGCCCAGAGGGAATGGTGCATTGCTCGCCGCCGGAGTGGTGTGCGCGGTCATCGCTGTGATCATGGACGGCAAAGCCTACGGGAGTCTGGCTGGCGCAGGTCGCTCCAGTTCGAAGAAAAGTATTATCGTCTGTATTGTTTCCGGAGTCCTGATGGGACTCTGGGCGCCCTTCGTGGCACATGGAATGACGCAGGGGCATACGCTCGGTCCATACAGCATTGCCGTGTTCTTGACGTTAGGGGCGCTGCTCTCTTGCTCGGTTTGGAACGTTTACTTCATGAAGAAGCCACTGGTTGGAGAGCCGGTGAATTTCAGCGGATATTTTCGAGGTCCGGCTTCCGGACACATGCTCGGACTGTTCGGTGGAGTGATCTGGGGCACGGGCATGGTTTTTAATCTTGTGGCCGCGAACTTCACGGGAGTGGCAATTTCCTACGCGATTGGCCAGTCAGCGCCAATGGTGGCGGCGTTGTGGGGCGTGCTGGCGTGGAAGGAATTCGCAGGGGCTGGTAGTCGCGCCAAGCTGTATCTGGGGCTCATGTTTGTTTTCTATGGCCTTGCAATCCTGCTGGTCGCAAAGGCGAACGGGTAAGAGCAACTTCGCCGATTTAGTTCACAGCAACATCCCCGCGATCGAAGCTGACATCAGATTCGCCATTGTGCCCGCCAGCATCGCGCGAATACCAAGTCGGGCCAACTCTCCCTTTTTGTTGGGCGCAAGCGCTCCGATACCGCCAATCTGAATTCCAATCGAGCTCAGATTTGCAAAGCCGCACAGTGCGAATGTCGCGATGGTGAACGAACGCGGATCGATTGCGGCCCTCATTGGCCCGAGCATCGAAAATGCCACCAGTTCATTGAGCACCATTCGCGTGCCGAGAAGGTTGCCGATGATGCCGCAATCGCGCCAGGGAATGCCGATCACCCAGGCAACCGGAGCAAAAATCACGCCGAAGATTTTCTCTAGACTTTGGGGAAACCAGAAGATCCCGTGACCAGCCAGCCAGTTGTGCACTCCGCCCATAATGCCATTCGTAAGCGCGATCAGTGCCAGGAAAGAGATCAGCATGGCAGCGATGTTGAGTGCGAGGTGCAAGCCGTCAGTTGTGCCCCGCGCCACCGCGCCCAGCAAGTTTTCCTCTTTCTCCGTTTTTTCCTCTTCTTTGCTCATTACCACTCGTCCGGCTGTCTTTGGTTGCTCGGTTTCGGGGACCAGCATCTTCGCCATTAAGAGCGTGCCCGGCGCCGTCATAATAACCGCACTCAGCAAGTGCTTGGGCTCAATACCAAATGCGATGTAGGCCGCCATGATTCCGCCCGAGACATGCGCCATGCCGCTGGTCATCACGGTCATCAATTCCGAGCGCGTCAGATCGGGCAGAAACGGACGGATTGTCAGGGGTGCTTCGGTCTGTCCCATGAAAATGCTGGCTGCCACATTCAGCGACTCTGCGCCGCTCGCGCCCATCACGCGCGTCATCACCCAGGCTGCAATCTTGATGATGAACTGCATGATCCCATAGTGATAGAGCACGGCAAAGAAAGCAGCGATGAAAATGATGGTGGGCAGCACCTGGAAGGCGAAGTAAAAACCGAGATGCGAGCCTTGCTTTCCGAGATCGCCAAACACAAACTGTGAGCCAACAAACGCATAACTCAATAAGTGGTTGACGACATCGCCGGCGGTTTGGAAGGCGCGACGTCCGGCGTCAATTCTCAATACAAACACCGCGAACACGAATTGCAAACCCAAGCCCCACGCTACTGTTTTCAGCCGAATCGCGCGGCGATTGGTCGAGAATGCGTAGGCCAACCCTAGCATCGTCAAGAGGCCGAGAATCCCTGTGAAGCGTCCCATTTAGTTTTTCTCTCCAGGCTTTCGGATTACTCGATGGATCAACGGTCTCCTCTTCGTTGGTGGCGCATCTGCAAATTGGAGGCTCTCTTCGAGCAGTTGCCGGGCGCGCCCCGCTTTCGTTTCCGCGTTGTAGTGGATTGTGGCCAACGTTTCTCCAGCGGAGACCTGGTCCCCCACTTTCTTGTGGAGGACAATGCCCACTGCAGGATCAACCGAATCCTCTTTGCGCTCGCGGCCTCCGCCCAGAATCACGCAAGCTGTGCCCACCTGCTCGCACTGCACGGACGAGAGATATCCGTCCTTGTTGCTCAATATTGTGGCCGTGTGCCCGGCCTGCGGCAATCGCTTCGTATCGTCAATCACTCGCGGATTGCCACCCTGCAGTTCCACCATTCGGCGAAAAGTGTCGAGCGCATGGCCTGAGGAGATCAATCTCTCGCTCAGCTGCCTACCATCGGCGACCGTGCCGGAAACTCCGCCCAAGTGCAGCATCCATCCCGCCAGTTCCAGGCAAAGGTTCCGCAAATCCTCCGGACCTCCACCGCGCAAGACTTCTACGACTTCCACCACCTCGAGCGCATTGCCGATCATGTTTCCCAGGGGCTGATCCATATCGGTGATGAGCGCGACCACCTGCTTGCCCATCCGCTCTCCGGTTTCGACCATTAGCTCGGCAAGGAAGGCAGCATCTTCCTCGGTCTTCATGAAAGCCCCGGAACCAGTTTTGACGTCGAGCACCAGAGCGTCGATGCCTTCCGCGAGTTTCTTGCTCATGATGGAGGCGCAGATCAGGTAAGGACTTTCTACCGTGCCGGTCACGTCGCGTAGCGCGTAAAGTTTGCGATCAGCAGGAGCAATCTCCGCGGTTTGGCCGATCATGGCGCAACCGCAAGTCTCAAGCACGCTACGAAATTGCGATACCGGAAGATTGACGTTGAAGCCAGGAATGGACTCAAGCTTATCCAGCGTGCCTCCCGTATGTCCCAGTCCGCGGCCGCTGATCATCGGCACGGCCAGTCCGGCGGCTGCTACCAGAGGCGCCAGGACGAGAGAGGTTTTATCTCCCACCCCACCGGTAGAGTGCTTGTCGACTTTTTTTACGGGGAGAAACGAGAGGTCGAGCACTTCGCCCGAGTGCAACATGGCATCGGTCAGAATGGCAGTTTCGGAGCGCGTCATGCCCCGCAACACCACGGCCATGAGCCACGCTGAGACCTGATAGTCGGGAATGTCACCGCGGGTGTAAGCGCCAATCAGATATTCAATTTCACCACGAGACAACTCACCGCCATCGCGCTTCTTGCGGATTACATCAATGGCACGGAACGTAGTTTGCGCCGAAGGTGTGGGTGGGCTCACTGGAGGCGGAATCCTTCCGGCAAAAGTTCCTTGATGTGAGCTTGTTTCGGTCCCTTCGCGCCTTGGAAGAAGATGATTGCGTCAGGGCCAAATTCGTAAATGACCTGACGGCAGGCGCCGCACGGCGCACACGGCACGCCCTGGTCGTTGGTTACAGCGACCGCGCGAATCTCGATGCGCGGGCCCAACTGCGCGACGGCCGAGAATATTGCGGTTCTTTCCGCGCAATTAGTCATTCCGTACGAGGCATTTTCGACGTTGCAGCCGGAAAAAATCTCGCCACTCGTGGTCAGAATTGCCGCGCCGACCCGAAACTTCGAGTACGGCGCGTGGGCGTTCTTCATGACCTTTCGGGCGGATGTCAACAACTGTTCACGAACGTCGGTGGGTACTGTTCGCTTGCGCATGAGTAATTAAGTTGAAGTACGAAAGGGCCAAATCGAGCGCAATTGTAAACCCTCGCTCCACAATTCAGACCTTTTTCTTGGGAAGCGTAGTTTCGCGAATCGGAAGGCAGAACCGCTTGTTGACACGGTATTGCGAAAATCCGGAATCGGAATTGCTTTTGCTGTGCCTCAGGTCTAGGATACTGCGGTCAACACTTCGTCCGTCCGGCATCTTCATGTCGTAAGAGTATCTGCCTGATTTAAGGAGGACATATGGGCATCGCAGTTTCCCCACAAATTCATCCGCGTGTCGCTGATTTCATTGAGAAGCCTCGGAAGATGTTGATCAATGGCAAATGGATCACCGCCGCTTCTGGAAAAACCTTTCCCACCTACAATCCCGCCACCGGCGAAGTTCTGGCACAAGTGGCGGAAGGAGATCGCGAAGATATTGAGCAAGCAGTGAAAGCCGCGCGCCAGGCATTCGATCACGGACCTTGGCATCGGATGACCGCATCCGAACGGGGTCGCCTTATCTGGAAGCTTGCCGATCTGCTCGAGGCGAACACCGAAGAGTTCGCTTATCTCGAGAGTCTCGATAATGGCAAGCCGCTCGGCGTCGCGAAAGCTGCCGACGTTCCGCTGGCCGTCGATCTCTTCCGCTACATGGCAGGGTGGGCTACAAAAATCGAAGGCAACACAATTCCGCTCTCGGTTCCGTACACGCCCGGCGCGAAATACCTCGCCTATACCCTGCGAGAGCCGGTCGGAGTCGTGGGCCAAATTATTCCCTGGAACTTTCCGCTGTTAATGGCTGCATGGAAACTGGGGCCAGCGCTGGCCACGGGCTGCACTGTGATTTTGAAGCCTGCCGAGCAAACACCTCTCTCCGCGCTGCGCCTGGGTGAACTGATTATGGAAGCGGGTTTTCCTGACGGCGTGGTGAATATTGTGCCTGGTTACGGCGAAACCGCGGGCGCTACGCTGGCGGCTCACTCGGATGTCGACAAAATCGCTTTCACTGGGTCAACCGAAGTCGGCAAGCTGATCGTGCATGCCGCTACTGGCAATCTGAAGAAAGTCTCGCTCGAGTTGGGTGGCAAATCTCCGAACGTGGTTTTCAAGGATGCCGATCTTGAGAGCGCGATCCCGGGCGCGGCGAGTGCGATCTTCTTTAACCACGGCCAGTGTTGTTGTGCAGGCTCACGGTTGTACGTCGAAAAGGCGGTTTACGATCGCGTGGTCGAGGGAGTTGCTGAGCACGCCAAGAAAATCAGGGTAGGCTCCGGCCTCGATCCCGAAACGCAGATGGGTCCGTTAGTTTCAGAAGAGCAGCTCAACCGGGTCTGCGGATACATCGAGGCTGGATTCTCCGAGGGAGCAAAGGCTATTGCCGGTGGCCGAAAGGCTGGCGACAAGGGCTACTTTGTGGAGCCCACGGTCCTGGTGAACACCCGCGAGAATATGAAGGTCGTGCAGGAAGAAATTTTCGGACCAGTCGTGACGGCGATGCCATTCGATGACCCCGAAGAAATTCTCACCCGCGCCAACGATAGTAATTATGGTCTCGCTGCGGCAGTGTGGACGCGGGATATCAGCAAAGCGCATCGCTTGGCGGACAGTCTGCGTGCAGGCACGGTGTGGATCAACTGCTACAACATCTTCGACGCGGCCATGCCGTTTGGAGGATATAAACAATCCGGGTGGGGCCGGGAGATGGGACACGACGCGCTCAACCTGTACACGCAAACCAAAGCGGTTTGCACCCGGCTGGCCTAGCAATACGCTCTAGACACGAAGGGCGGCGGTGAAACTCCGCCGTCCTTATTTTACTTTTCCATCAAGAGGACTTTTTCCGCATCATCAATTTCGGTTAGCTTAACTTCAATTACCTCGTTCATCGTGGTCTGGATGTTGCGTCCCACAAAGCTGGCCTCAACCGGCAACTCGCGATGTCCCCGGTCAATCAGGACGCACAATTGAACTTGTCGCGGTCTTCCATGGGAGAAAAGTGCGTCGAGCGCAGCCCTGGTCGTTCGGCCGGTGAAGAGAACATCGTCCACCAGAACAATGTTCTTGTCCTCAATCGAAAAACCGATCTCTTTCTCTTGCACCACGGGCTTGGGACCCAGCGTCGAAAGATCGTCGCGGTAGAAAGTAATATCCAGCGTGCCGACCGGAACCTGGGCATTCTCGATTCGCGTAATAATCTTTCCTAGGCGCTCTGCAATCGGTACGCCGCGGCGACGGATTCCCACCAGGCCGAGTCCATCAACTCCGCCATTTTTCTCGACGATCTCATAGGCTAGACGCACCAGGGTTCGCTCAATTTCGGAAGCAGACATCAGTTGTGCCTTCTGGCGAAGGCCAGTCTTGCGGGAGGAATGTTTTACATTCATTGCCGGAGCGCCTCACAAAAAATGCTTAGGATCATGAGAAACAAACTGCGACTTACGCGTCGATAACTTTCAGGCCGATTGTTCAATGTAGTGAACGGGATCGCCAAGGTCAAGGGGTCGATCATCGTGGTAGTGGCTCAATTTCAAATTGAGCCACTACCATCATCGTACATCGTACATCGTGGAACAATCGTTTGATTCGACCGCGGTGAAAAACCGAGGCTCAGTCAGGGCAAGTTCAGGACGCGACGCTAGACGGGCTCAGGCGTAGGTACTGCGATTTCTGACAGCGAGAGCGGAACTGGGCATTCCGTTACTATGACCCGGGTAAGGCCGTTCCAGTCCTCCTTCAACGAACGAAGCTTGATAACAGAGGGTGCAGAAGCAGCAGCATCGCTCGGCAAGAGTCCCACGCCGCGATTTCTACCCAGTGCCTTGGCTCGGTAAAGAGCGGTGTCCGCAAGAGCGATCACCTCTTCGGCGCAAATCGCTTCGAAAGCATCGCGCGCCCAAGGATACGGGGCCCAGCCCACCGAGCATGTCTTTCTCACCGCAATGCCATGGCCCAGCTCAAACGGTTTCGAAGACATGACTTCGAGAATTCGACTGCAAAATGCGGGAGTTCCAGAAGGATCGGTGGACCGGTTCATGATCAGGAATTCTTCTCCGCCCCATCGTACGAGTACGTCTGACTTGCGAACCACGCTAGCCAGCCGCTCGGCAACCAGTTGGAGCAACCGATCGCCGGCCGGATGACCATATTGATCGTTTACCTGCTTGAAGAAGTCGACATCAACCATCATGAAGACCAGATCCCGATGATCAAGCTTGCTAATGTCAGCCCCGTGCGCACGCTGGTAGTTTCGCAGCACCTGTCCCGCCTCGGCTGTAAGGATCTCTTCGAGGTAACGGCGGTTCCACACTCTAGTCAGGGAGTCAGTAAAGGAAATTTCCTGGAGTTCAAGATTCTTACGCTGGAGTTCCAGGCTATGCCAGCGCAAGGAATGCTCCTTGTTCTCCAGTTCGTCTTTCAGTCTGCAGGTCTCCTCCAGATGCTGGCCCGAAGCTCGCAGCAGGCTGAGGAGTTCCTGATCGAGCAGATGCTGCTTCAGAAAAACCAGCGCTCCCATGACGATCATGACGGCCACGGTCAAGAGCAAACGGTAGGCGCGGACACGGGGTGGCGCATTTCCGCCGAATTGTGCCCAGGCCACCATCAGCGGCGTAAAGAATACGGCCAGCATGGCCAAACGGGCCTTCCATATCCCATGGCCATCCGCGGGAACTTCTTCCATCGGATGCAAACTCGAGATCTCGCGCGCCATAAATCCGATTGCCGCAAACCAAGCCATGGCGGCGACCAGCGGAACATCATAAAGACTCCCTGTGTAGTAGGCATGGTAGTCGATGGCTTCACTGGCAGCGACCGAGCCTACGCAATAGAGAAGTGCGGCGCCGAAGAACTGCGCATAGAGGATCCGCCATGATCCTTGGCTTCGACGCCAGACCAGAAATAGGGCAAGAACGAGGACGAGTTGTTCGCAGGCGTACAAGACATCGAAAGCCCGACCGTATGTTGCATCCGCCGGGTAAACGTATTGCCAGGGGATAATGATGAAGAGGTAGAGATAAAGCCAACAAGTGAGAAGCAACAGAAAATCAAGTGATCCCATGCGCCGGGCGCGTTCGTCCTGATAGAGATGCGGCTGCACCGCGACCGCCGCCATCATGGGAACAATATGCAGGAAGAGAACGACGTCGCCGACAAACGGGTTCGGCGATTCTTGGCGCAAGAAGACTTCGAAGTAAGTCCAGAGCACCTGGGAGCAGAACCACATAGCGCAGCCCAGCGCCAGAAGACCCCAAAACAATCTGGCTTTCTTCTGAGCGGTTCGCAGATTGGCGAGAGCGGCGAACGCCCCGCATAATAGAAGGATGCTCTGAATCAAATCGCCAGAGGCCGTCAGCGCAAAACTGCGAGGCGCCAGAACAGACAGCAGGATCTGACCGCATGCGATCGCGCAGACCGCGAACTGCCATTTCCTGATGCGCTGGAACGGAGCATTCCCCACGCACAGATTGTAGTTTTGTCGGGATTATCTCGAATGTTACGGAGGTAATTGAAAATGCGTCTCTACCGAATCACGAAAGCTCCGCTACAAACCTTTGCACAAACCTGTAAACATCACCGTATGAATTGTATAGAGGTACGGGTGCCACTCGGAACGTGTCCGGTTCGCGCCAGTCACCGACGATGCCGTTCTCGGCTAGTTCCTTACATAACTGTCCGTTGTCAAGAATTCGGATGGAAATCTGCGCGCCCCTTCGTTCGGCATCGCTCGGAGTGATCACGGAAAACTTTGGCGAAGCATGTTGGCTGAGTAGGAATTCGAGGTAACCGGTCAGGGATAAACTCTTGGCTCGCAAACGCTCCATTCCACCTTCATCGAAAATATCCATTGACGCTCGCAAAGCGGCCAACGACAGAATGGATGGGTTGCTCAATTGCCAGCCTTCGGCTCCGGTCATGGGTTGAAAGTTTGGCCCCATCTCGAATCGTGTCTTTTCGTCGTGACCCCACCAGCCGGCAAAACGGGGTAACGTCCACGCATGCGAGTGTCGATCGTGAACAAAGCAGCCGCCAACGCACCCTGGACCGCCGTTAAGGTATTTATAGCTGCACCAAACCGCAAAATCCGGACCCCAATCGTGAAGCCGTAAGGGTAGATTCCCTGCCGCATGCGCCAAATCGAAACCGACTACGCATCCTTTCCTGTGGCCAGCATCTGTGATGCCGGCAATATCGAATGCCTGACCGGTGGCATAGTTCACGCCTCCCAGAAGAATTAAGGCGATCGAATCGCCCTCGCGGTCGATCAACAATTCGATATCTTCGTCGCGGATACAGGATTCACCACTCCTCGGCGCCAACCCCAGCAACGATGATGCGGGCTGGAATCCGTGAAAGGTGATTTGCGATTGCACTGCATACTGGTCGGATGGAAACGTTCCCCGCTCCACAAGTATTTTGTGCCGTTGCGAGGTTGGCCGGTAAAACGAAACCATCATGAGGTGCAGGTTTACGGTCAAGGAATTCATCACTACGACTTCCTCAGGCTGCGCGCCTACCAGGGATGCCGTCTGCTGCGTCAGCAGGCGATGGTAAGGCATCCATGGATTACGCGCCTGGAAGTGCCCCTCCACGCCCAGGTCAGCCCAATCGGACAACTCCTGTTCAATGTATTTGCTCACGGTTTTGGGCTGCAAGCCGAGAGAATGGCCGCACAGGTAAACGCAGTCCTCTCCGTTTCTTGTTTTGGGCAAACAGAAGCGATCCCGGTAGTGTGCCAGCGGGTCGCGAGCGTCCATCGCGAGGGCAAATTTTTCAGTCGCTTCAAACGAAATGCCGGTCACGACGCCTGCTCCAACGGGGAGAGTTGGCTGCGGATCAACTGGTCGGCTTTTGCCCAGTCGAGATCCTCAACCCGCTCAATCGGATCGCAGAGTTCCGCCAGTATTCGATCCTGCACCACGCCTCGCGCAAGCGCTACCGAGTAAGGAATTCTATGAAAGGTGACCATCGCATATTTCGGGACGAAGAGTTGCGGGTACTTTGCTTCCAGGGCCAGCTCGACTTTTTTACGAAAAAGAAATCGAGGATCCGCCACGCGATCTCTCATTTCGACAAAATTCTCGATCGCCATGTCGGCGATCGCATCTGTGTTGATTCTTCGGGATTCCTCAAACCGTTTGAAAACGAGCTTCCAATCCGCCCCGTGGCGATCGAATATCTCAAGAAAACCAGTGCAATCTTCGAAACCGCAATTCAATCCCTGGCCGAAGAAGGGGACGATCGCGTGAGCGGCGTCTCCTAACAGCAAGGATCTACCTTCTACATGCCAGGGAGAGCATTTAATCGTGACCATGAATCCAGTTGGATTAGCAAAATAATTGTCGGCAAGTGCGGGCATCAAGGGAAGTGCGTCGGGAAATCGGGAACGGAAAAACTCGACTAAGTCGAAAGGTGTCGCCAGCTCGGCGAAGCTGTCCGGACCCTCAAAAGGCAGAAACAGGATGCAGGCAAATGTCCCATCGATGTTTGGCAAGGCGATCAACATGTAACTGCCCCGAGGCCAGATGTGAAGAGCGTGCTTGTCAAGAAGATGTTTGCCACCCGGGCCTGCTGGAATCGTCAGCTCTTTGTAGCCATAGTCGAGATACTGTTGCGAAAAGTTGAAACGGTTGAGCTTAAGCATTTCGGTGCGAACAGCCGAAGCCGAGCCGTCGCACCCGATTACCACCTCGGACTGGATTGTTGTTTCTTCGTCCGTCTCTTCATGCCGCAGTCGGACTAACCCTGTTTTCACATCGAGTCCCAAGCAACGCCGCTGGAAGTGAATGCTCGCACCCTTCGCTTCGGCTGCATTCATCAGGGCTATATTCAAGGCGGCGCGGGAAATCGAATAGATCACCTCGGCATCATCCTTTCCATAAGGCTGGAAGGTAAGTTCTCCGGTCACCGAGTGCATCATCCTGCCCTTCATGGGGATGATGATCTGGGTCATCGCGTCCCACAGTCCCGCCTCGGCAAGAGCATGAATTCCTCGCGTCGATAGTGCGAGGTTAATGGAACGTCCAGCGTTCACGGGTATCCGACGCATGTCCGGCCGGCGTTCGTAAATCTCAACGCGAAAGCCGCGCTTTACCAGGGAAGTCGCAAGCAGGGGGCCATTTAATCCGGCGCCGATCAATGTGACTGTAGCGGGGGTGCGATGCATGGAAAATGAGCTTTACTGAATTGTCTGCTAGAGATTGCGACTGGGCCAATCATTCCGTCAACAGCGTCCGGGCCTCCCACAATTCCGGGAAGAATTTCTTCTCCAGCGTGAGTTTGAGGTAGGACGACCCCGCGCTGCCGCCCGTTCCCATGCGCACTCCTATTATGCGTTCCACCAGTTGAATGTGGCGAAGCCTCCAGCTCACGACGAGTTCGTCAAATTCTGTGAGCCGCTCGCATACGTCAATCCAATCGCGATGGTGCGTCTCGTCCTTGTACAGAGCAAGGATTGCCCGGGCGCGAGCGTCGAATTGTTCCTGCTCCGTTGCTCCATCCATAGGCTTCGCAAGTTTGCCCATAGCGCGGAGAGCTTCAAAGAAAACATCGTGAAGCGAAGGCTCACGCAGCCGGCGCTCAAGTTGTGCGTGCGCCTCTGGTGTGGGCTTGTGATAGCGAAGCATTTTGTCGTCCTTCAGGCCGCATAGGAATTCAAGTTCACGAAACTGTTCGGATTGAAATCCGCTAGCCGGCTCCAGCTTCGCACGAAACGCCAGAAAGTGGGTAGGAAGCATGGTTTCGAAGATCGTGAACTGCTCCACCAGTACGCGCGTAATTTCGGTGCAGCGACGAAGCAGGCGCGCAGCTTCGTAGACCTCATCCCGCGAGTTCGGATTCTCCCCCGCGGCGCCCAGGTTCGCAACCACTGCGTCCAGGTCGTGGAGCAATTCTTTGAACCACAGCTCATAAGTCTGGTGAACGATGATAAAAAGCAATTCGTCGTGATGCTGCGGCGAAGACTGCGGATGCTGCAGCTCGAGTAGTTCCGGAACTTTCAGGTACGAACTGTACGTGAGCTGTTCGGAACTTGGAGAGTCGACCACAATAGGCTCGGTACCCCGCTCTTTTTTAGTAGTGGCATCAACCTTTTTCGCACCATTAATATTCAGAAATTCTGTCGCGTTGCCACCCAACAATTTAGTCTTTGCCTGCGCCGGGAGTTGGCTGTGCCGAATGAGCGATCCCACACGCTCCTCCCCCAGCGGGAACGGATAGTCAGAACCAAGCAGTACTTGATCGGTCCCCATTGTTCCTACCAGAAACTCCAGGGCACGCTCCTCAAAAACCGCGGAATCGACATAGAAGCGATCGAGATATTGGCTGGGAGCGAGTTCGCAGACTCCATGCGCGACGGGATGATGGTGCCAGGCATTTTCCAGGCGTCCCAACAGAAACGCGAAACTTCCTCCTCCATGGGCAAAGCAGATGCGCAGATTCCGTGGCACCTTGTCGAACGCTCCGCCCACAATCATTGCCACGATGCCAAGCTGTGTTTCAGCGGGCATTCCGACGGTCCAGGGCATCATGTACTTCGGCATCCGTGGCTGGCCCATCATGTCCCACGGGTGAACCAACACGGCTGCGCCCTCGTCCGCACAATGGTGCAGGAATGCGACGATGCCGGGGTCGTCGAGATTCTTGTCGCCAACGTGATTTCCGATTTGCGCTCCAAGATGCCCGGCACGCATGCACCGGCTCAGTTCCGCGCACGCGGCATCGATGTCCTGTAGTGGAACCTGGCATAGCGACTTCAGTCTTCCGTTCCCGTGCGCGCAAATCTCCAGCGCCGCGTCGTTGAATAAGCGCGCGCAGTCGAGCGCGTGCTCGACCGGACGATCGTAGGCGAACAGTACGGGCGTGGCCGACATTACCTGGATATCCACGCCGTCGCGGTCCATTTCCTCAAGCCGGACCTGGGGATCCCAGCATGCGGAATATATGTGACGGAAAACGCGGTCACCGACCATAACGTCCGCCTTCCCAGCCTCGGTGTGTTTGATCCACGGCCAGTTGGGTGTACCGTAGCGCGCCGCCAGATCGGGCCATGCGCGAGGGAAGAAGTGATTGTGGATGTCGATAACGCGCATCGTTACTGTTTGCCCGGATGAATCGCACCACAATGCTTGCACTTACGAAGACTCTCACTGCTGTAGAACTGTTCGAAAAGCGGGGGCAAATCTTTAACGATACTTTTTAACTTCACCTCCGCCCGATGCAGTAACTGGTGGCAGTTCTGGCAATACCACTCAAATCCGTCGAGAGCGCCTTCGGGGCGCGGCATCTCCACCACTACGCCGATGGTTCCGGGCTGCAGCCGCTGGGGAGAGTGACGCATGTGTTTCGGCAGAAGAAAAATCTCGCCCTCTTTGATCGGAATTTCGAGAGGCGGTTTGCCGGGCGTCTGCATGATGCGGAGAAAAATGTCGCCTTTGAGCTGGTAGAAAAATTCTTCTGTGGGATCGTCGTGAAAATCGCGCCGATTATTAGGCCCGCCGACGACTGTCACCATCATTTCGCCGTCTTCCCACACTTGCGCATTTCCGACGGGGGGCTTTAACCTTTCTTTGTTCTCTTCAATCCAGGCTTGGAAATTGAAGGCCTTCAGGCTTTGTATGGACGGCATCGCGCCTCCTATTTCACCGGCTTATACGCCATGGCTCGGATTTCAATCAGCAGTTGCGGATGGGGCAATTGATGAACCGCTATTGTGGTACGGGCGGGCCCATCGTAGCCAAAGTATTCCCCGTACACCTCGTTGTAGCCGCCAAAATCATTCATATTCACCAGGTACGCGGTTATTTCAACAACATCCTCGAGCTGAGCGTCAACGCTTCGCAGAATGTCGCGGACGTTCTCGATTACGGCCCGAGTCTGTATGCGAATATCGAGACGTGTGGCTCCAAGTTCATCGACGTCGGCTCCGGCAATCGTGTTGTCGGCACGACGCGCACTCGTTCCTGACACCAGCAGGAAGTCTCCGGCACGTTTGACGTGGGGATATTTGCCCCGCGGCTGCGCCTTTCCCTCGACGACTTTACTCTCGATCGGACCCATGTTAAATGACGCACTCCGCTCCGCAGGTTCGGAGGTCGAACTTCAAAGCCGGACACAAATATTATTGAGTTCCGAATAAAAATTCAGGGAGTGAATGCCGCCTTCCCGGCCGATGCCAGAGAGCCCAACCCCTCCAAATGGCGTTCTTAGATCGCGTAGAAACCAGCAGTTCACCCACGTGATGCCCACATTCATCTGGTGCGCCATGCGGTGCCCGCGCTTCAAATTTGTGGTCCAGATCGAGGCTGCCAATCCGTACTTCGTGTCGTTGGCCATTGCCACCGCTTCATCGTCAGCGTCGAAAGGGGCTATGTGGCACACGGGCCCAAAGATTTCTTCTTTTACACAGCGCGCCGATTCGGCCAGTCCAGTATAGATCGTTGGCTGCACGTAAAAACCTTTGTCGAGCGCGTTGCCGAATTCGGGGATGCCGCCGCCGGTCACGACCGCAGCGCCTTCTTCGCGTGCTAGTTTGTAATATGAAAGCACTTTGTCTCGATGCTGCGCCGAGATGAGTGGGCCCAAGTTTGTGCTCTCGTCCATTGGCGATCCGAGTCGCAAGCTTTCGGCCTTTTCTTTCAATGCAATGACGAATCGCTCAAAAATTACACGCTCCACATATACGCGCTCAATGCACAAGCATACTTGTCCCGTGTTCAAGAAAACGGCTTCACTCAACCCGTTTACCGTCTCTTCAAAATCGCAATCCGCAAAAACGACTGCGGCATTCTTGCCGCCTAGTTCGAACGAAACTGGTTTCACCGAGGGCGCCACGGCCTTCATAATTGCCGCTCCGGTTCGCGACTCACCGGTAAAGGTCACGGCATCCACGTCAGGATGCCGGGTCAGAAACTCTCCTGCCGAATTCGGCCCGAAACCGTGCACCACGTTGTAAACTCCCTTCGGAATTCCGGCCTCCTGCATGACCTCGGCCAGCAGCGTCGCAGTTGCCGGAGTCTCCTCCGAGGGTTTCACCACAACCGCGTTTCCACAGGCGAGAGCAGGGGCGACCTTCCATGTTAATAACAGCAGCGGAAGATTCCACGGGGTAATGACGGCGACGACGCCCAGCGGTTTGCGGACGGCATAGTTCAGCGCACGCTGGCCATCTGGGGTCTCGGTTTGAAACGACTCGAGCCCTGCCATTTTGACGGCATCGGCGAACACGCGAAAATTCGCCGCGGCACGTGGAACATCCAGCCTGCAAGCAAGAGCTTTGGGTTTGCCGGTGTCCTTGACCTCGGCCTCGACGAAGCAATCGAAGCGCGATTCAATCGCGTCTGCGACCTTCTGTAATCGCGCGGCGCGTTCGCGTGGTCCCAGCGTACCCCACTCACCCTGCAATGCTCGCCGAGCGGCAGCCACCGCGTCATCGACCAAGCCTGCGTCGGCCTCGGTGACCTGCGCGATTAGGGTGCCATCCGCAGGGTTGACGTCGGCGAACTCCCGCTTGCCGCGTACGAATTGTCCATCAATGTAATTCAGAATGGACTTCACGAGGTGCCCTGATTCCCGAACCACCTTTGGATGGAGACCAAACTCCACAATGTTCTTTGATCGGAATTGCCGCAGTTAGTCAAATGTGTCAGCATCGCCGAGAGCCGCGCCGGCCTGGTCCTTCGCCGAAACGATTGGATCGCCTTTCAGGCCCCAGTCAATCTTCACGTCAGGATCGTTCCACGCTAAAGTGCGCTCGTGTTCCGGCGCGTAGAAGTCAGTAGCTTTGTAGAGCACATGGGCCTTTTCCGAGGTCACGTAAAATCCGTGGGCGAAGCCTTGGGGAATCCACAGCGTGCGCTTGTTGTCGCCGGAAAGCCGCACCGCCTCCCAGCGGCCGAAGGTTGGGGAACTCCGGCGCAGGTCAACAGCCACATCAAGGATTTCGCCCTCGGCAACCCGAACCAGTTTCCCCTGTGGCTGTTTCACCTGATAGTGCAGGCCGCGCAGCACGTTCTGGCTCGAGAAAGAGTGATTGTCTTGCACAAAGCTCTCCACGATTCCGATTTCCATCATGGCGTGCTGGTTGTAGCTCTCGAAGAAGAAGCCGCGCTCGTCGCCAAACACTCGAGGCTCCAGCACGAAGACGCCGGGCAGAGAGGTCGGAAGTTTTCTGATGGCATCCATCGGGTAGTGAAGTGCAGGCATCGCACTCATTTCAGAATACCTTCTCCCGCAAAAGTTGCAGCAGGTAGGTTCCGTAGCTGTTGTTCTTCATGGAGTGCCCGATTCTCTCCACCGCTTCCGCCGTTATATAGCCAGAGCGGTAAGCAATTTCTTCGGGACACGCCACCATCAGACCCTGTCGTTTCTCGATCGCCTGAATGTAGAGCGAAGCATCCATCAGTGATTCATGCGTGCCCGTGTCGAGCCATGCCATTCCGCGCCCCATCACCACCACCTCCAACTGGCCCTTCGCGAGGTACGCCTGGTTGACGTCGGTGATTTCCAATTCTCCGCGCGCGCTCGGTTTCAGCGACTTGGCGATATTTACCACTTGATTATCATAGAAATAAAGCCCGGTGATCGCATAGCGCGACTTCGGATGCTTCGGCTTTTCCTCGATACTCAGGGCTCGGCCGTTTCCATCAAACTCCACAACACCGTAGCGCTCCGGATCGTGGACCGGGTAGGCGAATACTCGCGCCCCGTGATTTGCTTTGGATGCCGCCCGCAAGTCTTTGGCGAGATCGTGTCCGTAAAAGATATTGTCGCCCAAGATTAGCGCGCAACCACTGTCGCCGATAAACCCATCCCCGAGTAAAAATGCCTGCGCTATCCCTTCGGGTTTCGGCTGCACCTGATACTGCAAACGAATGCCGTACTGGCTCCCATCCCCCAGCAGCACCTGGAATTTAGGCACGTCTTCGGGAGTCGAAATAACCAGGATCTCGCGGACGCCCGCCAGCATGAGCGTGCAGAGGGGATAATAAATCATGGGCTTGTTGTAGACCGGCAGCAAGCTCTTTCCTATGGCGTGCGTTATCGGATAGAGTCGAGTACCAGATCCGCCGGCCAGAATGATTCCCTTGGAGTGCATGCTCTCTTTCGTCATCAGGGCTGCATCTGCCTTACTTGCTGTACGTCGAGCCTTCGCGAGCGCGTCCCTAAACCGAATAGTGGGTGGCAATCCACTGCCGGTAGCTGCCGCTGGTCACATCGCGGACCCAGCCTTCGTTTTCAAGGTACCACCGAATCGTTTTGCGAATGCCGGTCTCAAAGGTCTCTTTCGGCCGCCAGCCGAGTTCACGCTCAATCTTGCGCGCGTCCATGGCATAGCGGCGATCGTGACCTGGCCGATCTTTTACAAACGTTACCAACTGACGCCGCGACGTGCTGAGCCGCGGCGCCAGCTCGTCCACAATGTCGCAGATAGTCTCCACAATTTCCAGATTCCGCTGCTCGTTGCCGCCGCCGATGTTGTAAGTTTCTCCCGGCAACCCTCGATCCAGCACCGTGACGATGGCCTCGCAATGATCTTCCACGTAAAGCCAATCCCGAACATTCTGTCCGTCGCCATAGACCGGAAGTGGCTTGCCCTCTCGAGCATTCAAGATCATTAATGGGATCAGCTTTTCCGGAAATTGAAATCGTCCATAATTGTTCGAACAGTTGGTGGTGAGCGTGGGCAATCCATAAGTATGGTGATAAGCCCGCACCAGGTGATCGGACGCTGCCTTCGACGCCGCATAGGGGCTGTTCGGGGCGTAAGGCGTGCTCTCACAAAAAGGGGCATCGTCGGGTCCCAAAGAACCATAGACTTCATCGGTCGAAATATGCACGAAGCGGAACCGAGCACGCTCCAAGTCGGGCAGTGCCGTCCAGTAGGCCCGCGTCTCTTCCAATAGTGCGAAGGTGCCGTCAATATTTGTGCGGATGAAATCTTCCGGGCCGCGGATTGAGCGATCCACGTGGCTTTCGGCCGCAAAGTGAACCACGGCCCAAGGTTGATGCTGCTCAAACAGACGATGGACCAGATTACGGTCTCCGATGTCACCTTGCACAAACTCATAGCGCCGGTCATTGGCGATACTTTCCAGGTTGCGCAGATTTCCCGCGTAGGTGAGCTTATCCAGGTTCACGATTGACGTCGTGTCTCTCTCCATCTTCTGCAAGATAAAGTTCGAACCGATGAAACCCGCGCCACCTGTGACAAGAATTGAATTGTGCATGAATGAAGTTAGTGTTCCCTGCCGCCACCCGTCGGTTCCCGCCTTTGTTCTCTGACGGACGTTCAATTGTAATAAAAAAGGACGGGGTTGGCCCCGTCCTTTCTAATGGAAACAGATTGCCGTGGATTCTCACCGAATCCAAGTGGCCGGACTCGAACCGCAGGCCCCTTAGCCGGGCGATGCGTCGCGAGACTACCCCGCGATGCGCTTAGCTCTGGCAGCAGCCTCGGTCGCCGCCTCGACTCGCGTATTCGGCTTCTTCGCCGAAGTCTGCAGACTACCTCCACCCGTGATTGTGAAGTAGACCCGCTCAATATTCTCGGCAATCCTGGGCCAGAGGTACTGTTCACGAATCCTGGCCTTCGCCGCCAGGCCTGCGGCTTCACGGACCGCCGGGTTGGCAATCAGAAAGCGCAGCCTGTCCGCCAGGTCCATCGAATTGCCGCGCTGAAACGTGAATCCCGCTTCATCGACGAGTTCGCGGTTCTCGGGAATGTTACTGGTAAGCACACAGAGGCCGGCGCCCATGGCATCAAGCAGCGCCAGAGACAACCCTTCCACGTCCGAAGGCAGGACAAACACCATGGCGTTCGTCAGCAGCTCATCGAGCGTCTCCCCAGAGACCCAATCCAGAATCAGAATCCGCTCGCTCGCGTGAGTCCGCAATTCGCGGACGTAGTCATTGGAATAACTTGACCCTCCGGCCAGCACCAGTCTCACGTTGGTATCGAGTTGCTGGTAGGCCTCGACGAGCAGGTGGCAACCCTTCTCAGGCGAAAACCGTCCCAGAAACAAAATGTAGTTGCCGGGTTCAAGCCCCCATTCGAAAATCTTTTTTGGTTCGCGCCGCTCACGCAGAACCCCGCCGTTCGGCACATAGAAAGTTTCCACGCCATGTTCCTTGCGGTAGTGCTGCCGCAACGCTTGCGATACCACCATAGTCCCGCTGGGGAGCTGTACGGACGCACGTTCTCCCAGGCGAAGCACCTGCGATGCCAGCCATCCCCACTTCTTCCGTTGCCAATCCAGCCCCTGCACGGTAACTACAGTCTTCTTCCCGAAGAGTCGCGGCAAAAATGAAAATAGAGCGGGCCCCAGCGCGTGGTAGTGCACGACGTCACACTTTTGCGTCAGCACGTGAGCCGTGCTCAAGATCGTGTGCACCACCGTTTCCCAGTGCTTGGACCGGATCGTGGGCAACCGTACCAGTCGCATGCCTTTGTGCCTGGCCATCGAGGGCGTGAAGTAGTTGCGACAATATACTGTAACCTCGTGTCCCATTTGCGCCATCCGTGCGCCGACCTCTTCGTAGTACGTCTCGATCCCGCTGTACTTCGAGATCACACCACGCCCGCCAATGAAGGCGACTCGGAGCTTCGGCTTCTGCGAGGCGACGAAGACCGGTTCGCGACGTGCCGCCGCAATTGCTGACGGCCGAATCCGGCCCCAGGGCGGAGCTTGCGAGGTGGCGACCAGAGCAGGATCGGTTGCAGTCTTTTTTTTCTTCAATGCAATCCTCTTCGTTGCAATCGTCCTTTCGTACAAGCCCAACAGCGCCTGATAGTGGGCTGCGGGAGTGTAGCGCTCTCGAACCAGCTGCCACCCTTTGCGGCCCATCTGTTCGGCAAGGTCCGGTTGGCGAGCGAGGGCCCTGATGGACGCTGCGAGTTGGTTCACGTCCCCCATCGGATATAAAAGCCCGGTCTCGCCTTCGTGCACTAGTTCTCGACGCGACCCCAAGTCGGATGCGACCACCGCTCTTGCTTCCGCGTAGGACTCAAGAATTGTTTTGCCCAGCGTTTCATAGGCGTGAGAAGGCAGCACGGTGAATTGGGATTGAGCAATCAGTGCATGCAGTTCCGATCCCCGGGCGTATCCCACAAATTCCACGTTTGTCAGGCCCAAACCGGCGGCCAGATTATGCAACTCGCCGCGTTGCGGTCCATCTCCGGCGATGATCAGACGCATGTTCGGCAACTGTTTCATGGCACGCACCAGGTCGCTGACACCTTTTTCCCGTGACAGCCTTCCGAAATAGAGCAGTGGGGCATCCTTCTCCGCGCGCGGTCCGACCTGGGATGGCATCGTCTGAAAATGCGGGAGAACCTCGAATTTGTCCGCGCTCCATCCGTGCTCGACGAACTTGTCGCGGACGAACTGGCTGGGTGCGAGGAATCGGTCTACACATTTCCGGTAGGTACCTAACCATCGATGAATGTAAGCTTCCGCCGTCAGCGTCATCCGCGCCCCCACACCCGGATAACATTTGACCATCATCATGTGCCAGAATTCGCCGCCCTTGCACGCCTCACAGGACTCACCCTGCGACACCATGTTGTAGCTGGGACACAGTAGTTTGAAATCGTTCAGGTGATACACCACCGGAACATTCTGGGCCTTGAGTTCGAACAGGATCGATGGCGAAAGATGGTGGTAGATATTTCGTACGTGTGCCACATCTGGCCGGAACTCTTTGATCATGGCCCGAATGCGCCTGCGGGCATCGAACGAGTAGACTGCGTGTCCCGCCACCTTCATCTTCTGCCACGCCCCGTGTTGATTTTTGAAGTCGATATGGGGAACAAAATGTTGATCGTAAGCCGTGGGCTCGCCTCGCGGATCGGCCATGGAAAAGAGCGCCACTTTGTGGCCATGGGAGCGCATCAATTCCATCAGTTCGAACAGGTAGACCTCAGTGCCACTGAAAGCGAAGTTATATTTGTTGCAGAACAAGATCCTCATCACGAAAACCTCCGACTCTGTTGGACGGTCCGCTGGATGAACAATTCGCCGAACGACTCAAGGTTCCTGGTGCGGTTGAAGTTGTGGCGGACCTGCACCCTGGCCCCATGCCGGATCCAGTCGAGTTGCTTCGCCGCGGAAAGAATGTGAGGAGATTGATCGGGACGCTGGTGCCCGCGTACCAGCGAGTGGATGTAGAGAAGCCGTGCGACAAAACCAGCCAACGATCCGGGTTTGTACAGAAAACCCGTCTTGCCGGCGATGATGAGCTCTGGGATGCCCGTGATCTCCGGCGCCAGCACAAGCTTGCCGCTTGCCATGGCCTCCATCAGTACCAGAGGAATTCCTTGCGAGCCGGTTTGTGCGTTTGGCACGTGGCCTAGCAGCCGTACCCGGCCCCTGAGGCCGTACTTCAGAATCAGCGCTTCCAGATTGCTGCGTTCCGCCCCTTCACCGGCTATCAAACATTCGAACCCGGAGCCACAGGCGCGGAGATGAGCACAGGCGCGCACGAGAAATGCATGATCTTTGACTGCATGCAGGCGCCCCACAGCGAGCACTGATAGATCGGAACTCGGTCCGTCACTGTCGATCCGACGCGTAACACATGAGAGGGCTCTAGATTTGGGAATACACACACCCAGCCGTGATACCAGCACCTTTTTGGCTTCAACCCCTGGATATTGTTGGAGAATGTAGCGCCGGTTATATTCCGAAACCGTGAGGCAGAAGCGGCAATTCTCAAGCTTCGCGTCCAGATATGTCCCGTGCAGCAACAAGTCTGATCCGTGCAAGGTCAGGCTGAAGCTCACGTCGAGAAATCGCGCCGCTGCCATCGCGATCCACGACCCGAAATACCCATGGTGTGCGTGAATGTGGTCGACCTCGCGCCCTTCTAATTGCAGGGCGTAACACGCTCCCAACCACGTGTGTGCGAGTGCCTTGATCCGCTGCATCGGAGACTCGCGGCCCCGCAGAAGAATGCGCCGTATGAGGTCCGCAATCCGATTCCAATGACGGATGCAGAGCCAAAGTGCGCGCATCACGATGATTATCCGAAGCGGCTGCAGCACCACCGTTTCCAATCCAGATTCTACGTGAACAGCGTCATGTGAAGTGGCCTTCCTTACACTTCCCGGGATGACGTGAATCCCGCGGCTCCGTAGCTCTTCGATTTCTTCCGTCACGTAGGGCTCGACGGCAGAAGGAAACTGAATCGCGAGATAGGCGATGGTCGGCATAAGAATCGGGAGCGAGGCTCAGATGCTCTTCAGAGGACGGACCTCTGGGACCGAGGTTCCCGCGCTACTGCGCTTTCCCCAGCTTTCCTCCGTTGCGCGGCGAGCATTCCCGCCATGGTGAATAGCAGCCCATTCACAAACTGATAGTTCATGACCACCAATGCGGCATTTATCCAGTACACGCCGAGAAGAAGCGGCCACAAACTGTGGAAGCTCCGGTCAAGAAAAACGTTGGATTCTCCTCGTGGAATCGACCCGCGGCCCAGTCGCCAGATCTCCCACATCAGCCACGCATACAGGGCCAGCCCGGCGATGCCATGCTCGACCAGTAGTTCAAGGTAGGTATTGTGCGGATACAACACTCTTTCGTTGTATCCGTTGACATGACGCGCCAACTCGGTCGGCATCTGGTTGACGCCCCATCCCGTTAACGGTCGCTCCAGAAACATTTGCCACCCGCCGCTGTAGACAGCTTCCCGAAAATCTACCGGTCCACGCTCTTGCATCCGCTCGGTCAGCGTGCTCTGCAACTCTGGAAAGCTGACAACAATCAACAGTCCCGCGGTCCCGATGATGGCCAGACCGAGGCACGCCTTGCGTAGAGTGCCGTTCCGAGAGCGAACGATCAACAAAAGCATCGTCGCCCCAAACGATAACCACACAGCGCGCGTCATCGTGGCCAGAATGGCCACCGGCACTGACCCAAGCAGGAGCGCGGCCTTCACGCCCCGCAGCGTGCCACGGCGAAACGAGTGCCAGGCGAGAAGGCCAAGAAGGTTAAGAGAGACTCCGTTGGCCACAGCCTGCAACAGTGGGCCTCGCCCCCGGTCGGCGTGGTAGCCAAGGCTGGCATCGAGAATGAAGTGGGGAAAGATTAGTTGCTTCGCTCCTGCCAGAAAAGCGATTGCTGTGAAACTCAGATAAGCGAGGGTGAGCAGCGCAAAGATCTCGAACTGCCGGAGGAACCTTTCCTCCGTGAACACCATGCCTGCCAGATGAAACAACGTGAACGGCACAATGAACTTTGCCGCAAGCAGGCACCAGGTTTGATTGTCGAAGGGCTGTCCGGCAACACTCGCCACGGCAAGCACGGTGAGTCCCACCATCGGCAACGTGGCTCGCTCTATCCTCAAAAGGCGCTGGCGCAGGACTATCGCCTTGCCCACTATGGCAAGCACCAACACTCCAAACGCCACGCGGTCGATTTCATAGAAGGAGACGTCCGGATGTCGAAACAGCATCGCCGCCAACGCAGCTAGAAACAGTAAGGACGGCAGCGCCATAATGGCCTGGAGCGGGCGCAGCAGGGCCGCCACTACCCACCCCGCGAATTCTTCCGGCCACGTGACTGGTCTGGCCACGCGCAGTGAAGTCGACTGCATCAGTCCCCGCTCCCTCGAACCACGGCCACTACCGTCTTCAACAGGATCTTCGAGTCCAATCCCAGGGTCCACGTCCGGATGTATTCCCGATCTAGTTCAATGCTGCGCTGGAAAGAGGGATCGCGTCGGGCAGTTACCTGCCACAGGCCGGTAATTCCCGGCGTGACGTCGAGTCGGGCCAAGTCCTCAATTTCGTACGTCACAAAGTCGTCGAGCGGATGCGGCCGGGGACCCACCAGACTCATCTCCCCCTTCAACACATTCCAAAATTGAGGAAGTTCATCCAGGCTGAACCGGCGCAGAAGACGTCCCACCCGTGTGATCCGCGGGTCGCCGGTGATCTTGAAAATCGCTCTCGAGCGCTGATTGTGGTGCCGTAAACTATTTTTCAAAGCGTCCGCATTCCTGACCATCGTGCGGAATTTGTAAAAGCGGAACAGCCTGCCCTTCCGTCCTGCCCGTTGTGCTGCATAGATCACCCGGCCGCTCGACTCGAGTTTGATGAGAGCTGCAATCGCGATCAACAACGGAGCCAAAACCAGGAGGGCAACGCTCGCTCCCAGCACGTCCACGACGCGTTTCGCAAATAACCCGGCGACCGGCAAGCGCTCGCGATGGAGGCAGATCACTGGCAAATTGCCGAGCCTCTCGACCTCGGATCCGGCGGACTGGCATCCGAAGAGGTCGGGAACGATCTGCACGTCCAAGCGCAGCTTCCGGGCTTCTTGCAGTACACGGAGCGTTAATCTCCGGTCGTGCGGAGCCGCGAGAATCACCTCGTCTATGAATCCCTTACGTGCCAGGCGCGCCAGACTGCTGACCTCTCCAATAACTCCGTCGCCCGTGGCCCTTTCATCGTCCAAAAATCCACAAATCACGCGCCCCTCTTCGGGATGGTTTTGAACATGCGCCGCCACTCGTCGCCCCACTCCTCCCGCTCCTACGATCAGGACGTTCCGCGTTTCGCATCCACGCTTACCGCCGCGGCGCTTTCGCCGTAGCTCATTCCAACGCCAGGAAAAAAGAGCGCAGAAATTTAACAAGCCTGCGCCGCAAACAACTGCAGTCATACGTAGAGGCGCCCCTTGCATCTGATACGAAACGCAGAGCAGCCCTGCCGCCCATAGAGTCGCTTTTCCCAATCCCCGAGCCTGCTGTCGCAGGTCGGAGTTATGTGTGTATAGCCCCTCGGAGTATCCCAGCAGTGTGATCAGCGCTGCATGCAGCAATGCGATTCCTAGGAGCCTGGAGGGCACCAGTGGTTCTATAGTTCGAGTGAACAGTGGGAGTGTTCCGACGAAAAGCCAATTCAGCTCAACAAGCGTGAAGTCAGCTGCCATCAACCGCAGCCATCTCTCACCGTCTCTAGTTTTCAAGGGGTTTGGAAGGATAAGCCCGAGTGCAGTTTCCGAAAACGTCTTCGTCGCAGGATCTGCCGGTGCCGGCCACGCCTCTTCCGCGGATAATTCGAACTTGGGCATCACCGAGCGTGATGGCTTCTTCAGGCTTCCACGAAAGGGAACCGCGACGCCGGGGATCAGGCGCGCGGCCCACTCCGCTTCTGGGGTTTTCAAGTGCCTGGGATTTAAGAGTGAAGGAGACACAGTTCAGACCAGTTCCAACCGGTAACCCCTGATCTCGACGGCCAGCGAGTTCGCAATCGATTCAATCGAGATCACCCACCTAGCTTTGCCGTAATGTGTCAAGGTCGTCCGGCTCCGTTTGCACGTCGCAAGTCCCCGTCCGCAGCGTGGTCGTGACTGCCCACGCGGTTGCCACGGTCCTTCGCGTTCGAGGCACACCTCGTCTCAAGCTTGTTAGCGGGATAACGCGCTACTGACGGGTCACAACCTCCAGTAGATTCCTTCCGGAATCGGAAACCTTCTACCGGTCAATACCATTCCAAGAAGTCTCACGTCTGCCGCATCAAGGGTCTCCTTGATCTTTCGTGCCGCAGCTCGCCGTGTCCGATGGGCTTCCAAGACCAGGATGATTCCGTCCGCGGACCGTCCCAGGACTGCGGCCTCGTTCGACTCTCCCGCGGGCGGCCCCTCGATGATCGAGTATTCGAACTCGCGGCGAAGCTTCGCCAGGTATGCATTCAGAGACATGCTCGGAACCAATTCATCGCCGCCGGTCAGGATTTTGCTCCGCAGGAGCATCCAAAGATTACTTCGCACCTGGGTAGCGGACTGAAGCAAAGGTGTAGCGCTCTCTTCGATTCCGGGCCAGGTTCTGTCCCGATCCATTCCCATTCCACCGTTCTGCGTGCCACGGGGCACTACAGCGATGCCTCTCGATGTTTCGATCGCGAGAGCTTCCCCTATTTGGCGGCAGATACTGGCGACGTCCGTCCCCGACTGGGCGGCGGTCAGCACGATCTGCCTGACCGGACGCGCAAGACTCGCAAAAAACACTTGCCGAACGAGTCCCCAGATCTGCTCGCGGGCAAAACTTTCCGGATTCCATGGGCAGACCTGGAAACTCGCTACACTTTGCCGACGGGCCGCAATTGTCTCCGCCGCACTGTCCAAGTCAGAGGATTGGAACGCGCCCAGGCTCATGAGACACTCCTCCACGCAGAGAGAGACTTCTTGCTGGTCTTCCCCGGCAATGACGCCAAGACCGGTACGTTTAGATAAGTAAGCGCTTCGTCAGGCGTGCGGAATGCTGGGTCCAGGTAGTCCACGGCAAAGGCGACAGCCGTGCCGGACGTTCCGGCCGCCGCAAATCCAACCATCAGCACCATCCATGCGGACCAAACTGGGAGTGCGGGGACCACAGGTTGCTCGGCGATCACGACATTCACGATGCCTCCCTTGTCGAGGGCATCGTCCATGCGCGCCTCCTCCCGCTTTTTTACATACAACAGGTAGCTCTCCTGCGCTGCTTTTTCCGTGCTGATCATGGAATTCTGGTCAATAGCGTCTTCCCCGAATCTTTTGGCCAACGATCGATATGCACCAATTTGCGCGCTCGTCGCGGCCGCTCTCTCTTCCAACCCTCTCAACTGCACTTGATCGCGTTGCAACTCGGCCTTGGCCCACTCGTAATTCGCACTCTTATCTGTCGTTTCATCGCGCACCGGGTTTTGGGCCTCGGCTGCGATCGCCGCCTTCGCTTGTGCAATTCGCGTCGGCCTCCTGGACGAATCGGTGAGTCGGTTCAAATTTCGTGAGCAGCTGAATTCGGCGCAGTTCCAACTCAAACAGGCTCGATTTCAGGGCTTTCAGAAGTTCCGGATTGTCGGCCGTGCGAATCTGCGTTGTCGTTCGCTCCGGCAAAGTGGTTAATTGTGACTCCAGTTCCTGGGCCCGGCGTCGGGTTTCCGCGAGTTCTATCTGCGCTTGGCGGTAGTTCGCATCTACATCACTCAATCTCTGCAACGCCAGGTCGCGTTGCTGCGCCGCCGATACCACTCCCTTGCTTGAAGTGAAGCGCAGCAAATCCAGTTGGGCCTTTTCCAGTTGTCGCCGGGATTCATTCGTCTGTTGCTCGAAGAAGCGGGACTCGCCGTCGGGACGGTGAACCTCAGTATGTTTCGCCAAATAAACGCTGGCCAGGGACTGCAGCACTTTTGCTGCCCGCCTGGGATCTTCGGAGCTATAACTCACTACGATCAGGTTGGTCTTCCGGATCGGCTCGATAGTCAGCTTCTTGGCGAGCCGCCGCATTGCTCGTTCCACTCGAACAGCCTGGTCCTCGCCGGGCCTCAAAAAGTGCAACCAGTCGCGATTGGCCAAGCCATCGCTCGCGACAACCTTGCGCAGAACCTCGTCACCTCTAAGCAACTCCACTTCAGAACTCAATTCTTCCTCGGTAACGGCCATCCGAGTCAGGTCGACCGGGGCGTTTTCCTGCGCCGTCACCGGAGCGTCTGCGCGTCCTCGCCGGACCAGGAGTTTGATGTGGGCTTCGTACTTAACTCCGGCGAATGCGTAAAACGCCGCCCCTGCGAAAACTATTCCCGCGATGCAGATGAAGACCCTTCGCTGCCGAAATAGCACCATTGCTAGGTCGCGCACCGTCGGCGACGGCGACTCCATTTCCCTGCGTATTGGCGCTTCGTCGAGCATGTGGGTTGAGTTGAATCTGTTTCTTAAAACTGGGTAGGACTGACGTACATGCTCATCGAAGGTTTCGTCAGAAATCTGGCAATCTTTGAAATCGCATTCTGTGGAACAAAAACCAAATCGCCTGGCCGAAGGTGAGCGTCTTCCCTGAGGCTGTTCGTCTTCAGCATCTTTTTCAGATTGAGTACCCGCGTCTCGACCAGATCGTCATCCACGCGGCGAAATAGCACCACCTGAGAATGTTTCGCCTGCGAAGTGAGTCCTCCCGCGATCTCTACGGCCTCAGCGACGGTAGTGTCGCAGCGCAGTTCGTACTTCCCGGGGTGTCCGACTTCCCCGCCCACGATGAAGTAGGGATGCTCGAACTCTTTCAGCGCTACCGCAACTTCGGGGTCATGCAAATATCCACGGTAGGCCTGCCGGATGGCATCGCAGAACTCCGCCATGGTCAGCCCCTGCGCGTACACCATGCCTGCGTCCTTCACTGCGACGTAACCGTCGGGCTGCACCGTCAGGGTCTGGTTGAATTCCGGCGAGATCGTAAAAGTTACTTCGGCAACGTCGCTCGGTCGTAGCCGGTAGAGCGGACGGCGCTCCCCTCCGAGTAAAGGGTTTCCCAGTCCGTCCGCTCTTCCGGATTTTGCGGCCATTGTTTCAACGTCTCCCGCTCCAGCCCCGGTTAAGCCAGATTGGGAAGACCCCTTGTCTCCGCCCGAGTTATTGTTTTGACTTTCCTGGGCGGGGGCCGCCAAAGAGCAATGCAACACGAATAGCGCCAGCAACGAATGTCGGACGATTATGAAAAAATGCCTCATTTTTTTCGCGCGTACTTTGTACGAAAAGTCACCGCTTGGTGGCGGGGCTACATATCGCAAACTACAGCCTAAGGAATGGCCCAGCAAGACATGGGAAGTGTTGTGCTCGAAAGTAGGGAAGCCCCGGAGTTGGGAAAAACATGCAAGAGAATGGCAAACGATGGCTTAATGAATTCTCCTGAGAGAGTTAGCGCGCGTGCAAGCAGCGCTTACTTGTCTCAATTTCTGATTCGGGACTCGCTCAACGGGCTACCCACGAAAGTAGACTTGCATGTTTGGACTGTCACCACGCAAGAGGAGTAGCAGTCAGTTCCGAGGCGGCAATTGATTCGCGCGCATCAGACCAGGGGAGAGAATCGCAATCAATGCGCCGTCCTAAATTCTGCGTGCTGGCTTATTTCCCACAGACTCTCAGAATTCATTCGGAATTCCCAGGGCACGAGATTTTCGATTCCCGATTTGAATGACGTACAACAATTATGTGATCTCCTTACTTGTGAAGCACTTATCCAGTTCCCTAGAATCGACACCATCTGGTCATAAGTTGGGAGAACCCGTTCATGAGTCCGTCAGCCGCCACTCCGGATGCCATCGGTGTCCTTATCGTCGATTCCAATCGCCTGCAGGCACAATTGCTTACCAATGCTTTGCGCCGCCATGCGGAGTTTCGCATCGCCACTTGCTCCATGGACATCGCTTCTCTTCTTCAGGCCTTTGCGGCCAGGCCTCCCCACGTTGCCCTTTTGTCCCCGAATTCTTTCGTGGGCAATGCCGAGAATATGGCGGTTCTGCGCCACTTTCATCTCTCTCATCCCGAAGTCTCTAAGGTTTTGCTGGTTGAGTCCTGCGATCGTGAGATTGTGGTCAGCGCCTTCCGCTCTGGTGTCCGCGGGATCTTCTGTCTTTCGCAGTCCAGTCTTCGATTGCTGAGCAAGTGCATCCAGTGTGTTGGGCGCGGGCAAGTATGGGCCAACACCGAACAACTGAATTACCTGCTTGATCTAATTTCTGAAGTCCCATCGTTGCGCGTGTTCAACTCCTATGGGGATCAGCTTCTCACTCCGCGCGAAGAGCAAGTTGTCGCGCTGGTCGCCGAAGGTCTGGCCAATCGGGCGGTTGCCATGGAGCTTAAGCTGAGTGAGCATACGATCAAGAAATACCTGTTCCGGATCTTCGATAAGCTGGGCATCTCAACCCGAGTTGAACTCGTCCTTTACGCAGTGAACCATGGAGATCCACGGCACGCGGAATTGCTGATGGGGATGGGCCGAACTCGTCCCCGCGCGTAGTGCGGCTATCGAGGGGCAAAATGGGCTGGCATTTGAAAACTCGGGGCCTTAACCTGTATAACTGGCGGGACGGCACTCCTTGCCCAACGCCGATTCCAACCCGGATCTGGTTGTCAAGCCTCGCCGCTGGACGATATTTGCCGCCAGCCTGTTGCTGCTGGCATTGGCTCTGGTCGTGATTTATACCGGCCGCGGCGCGTTTCATAGCCCGCTCGCTTTGGTGGTGGTCGCCGCCATTGGTTTCGCCGCACTTCTCCTCCAGCTGCGTTTGAGGCACAACTTGGCCACGCGGGTCTATCCCCCATTGTGGCTGAATATCCTGGGAGTAATCTTCGCGGGTACGGCAGTCGTCGTTGACATCACGCGCCCCGGTTCGGCATGGATGCTCATCACCGCTCTCGGCGCAGTTTTTTGCTTCGCCATCAGCGGCGTGATCGTCTTGGATGGCCTGCGCAAGAATCGCACCTGAGGCCGCGACCCATAACGCTGCGCCAGGGGTTTTGAGTGCTAACGCTCATTACAACAGTTACGTCTGATCAGCCCGCCAACGGGAGCCATTTCGGCCTTGATCGCGCTCTCCCAATTTGGTGGGTTTAGGATCACACTGGAAGAGCGCGTGACGCAGAATAAAAAGATCCGCTATGGCGTTATTTTAAAAACCGCACCGTCGCCGGCCGATCCGCCATAGAGGGTTGTACCGTAGAGGACGCCTCCCTTGCCAAAGGTCACGCCTGCGGTCGGTTCCGCAGCATCGGTGCCGCCCGCAAATGCGTAAACTATGGTTTCGCTCCAGGTGCCATTCGAATGAGGCGTCAACTTGAAGACAAGACCATTGCCGTTGCCAAATTGCTCCCCGCCCTGTGCAGTCGTGCCGTACAGATTGCCGTTTTTATCCGCGACTAAGCCACCCGCCGGTTCTGCCCCCTGTTGCAGGTCGAAAAACGCGTAGATGATGTTTTCTGTCCAACTGCCATTGGAGCCTTTAGCAAGTTGGTAAATGTAGCCGTTGTCAGGATTCGGTCCGGTTCCGTAAAGATTACCCGCTGAGTCAATAATAAGCGGGCCACTCGGATTGTCCGGGCAACAGCCGCTAAAGCTGTAAAGTACGCTCTCCGTCCAACCCCCGGACGAGTCGGACGACAGCTCAAAGACATTGCCCATGCCGAATGTGCCGCAGCCCTTCGTCGTTCCAAAGAGATTTCCCGACTTATCGAAAACAACCCCGCCGGCGACTGCACATCCATCGGAAGGTGCGGTGAAGTCGTACAGCACACTTTCGCTCCAAGTCCCATCTGAATTGGGCGCGAGCTTGAAAACGGTACCGTTCTCGTGGGGACCTCCGACTCCTGTGTTGCCGTAAAGGTTCCCCGCAGAGTCAACGATCAGTCCATCGGTCGGGCTGTTTCCGTCAGCAGCATTGGCCGGGTTAAAAGCGTAGATAACCGTCTCTGTCCAGGCCCCTCCAGCACCAGGCGAGAGCTTGAAGACCAAGCCACCAGCGTGGGTTCCTCCAGAAGTTGCGACGCCATAGAGATTGCCCGCACCATCCAGCAAGAGGCTCGTGCCAGGAATACCGCCGTCGACGCCACCTGTAAACGCGTGCAAACGTCGATAATTCCAGCCACCGCCGGACTTGGGCGCCAGTTCGAACACCACGCCGCAACCGTAAATAGAAAGGCAGTTCGGCCCTGGCTGACCGCCGTAGATGGTGGTGCCGTAGAACCTTCCGGAGGAATCTTGTATTAGTCTGGAGTTCGGCGTCATGCCGCTTTTTCCCGTGAAGTTGAAGATTACCTGCTCACTGATCAGCGCCGACGCTGCGCTAACCAGCACGAGTGCCGCGGCGAATAAGCTCACAGGGCGGCCCAGAAATCGTGAAAATCGAATGGACATCTCAATACCTCGGGAAAGGGGGTATTGCAGAAGAAGGAGGGGAGGAACCGTCTCCGCAGGCGGACAATATACCACAGCGGGGAGCTTACGGAAGACTTTTGCGGTTGACATGGGCATTGTTCGATTCTGTCCGTGGCCTCGTTTCAATCCACCGTGTGCTTCGGCGTGTACTCGTCGCCCATCTGGTCTTTCACCTTCAAGGGGGCCGCCTAGCCGAACGGTGCGTAGCATGATGCTGCGACTGGGGGTTTGAGTGTAATCGCTGTTAGCGTCAGTTATGATGCTGTCTCGTCATTGAGGAGGGAAAGATGGGTCTGTTTCACACGGCTAGCCGCAGGCTCGTGGCTGCCCAAGACTAGGAAACAAGTGACGAAGATTTGGGAACGGCTCTATCTCGGCAGCCTCAAAGATGCAGAGCAACTAGCGCGTTCCAATCCGCAGCGCATCACAACGGTCGTTTCGCTCTGCCGGGAACAGGCCGTTCACCGAGCTCCGAAAATCACCTACATTCACATCCCAATCCCAGATTCGCGCCCGATCTCTGCGCAAAAGTTCGAGGACATTATGTTCGCGATGGCGATAGGCGTCCGGCGAGGGAACCTGCTGGTGCATTGCCTTGCGGGCCTGAGTCGATCGCCAATCCTGATTGCTGCGTGGCTACATCGTTGTGGCTATGCGGGAATCGAGAAAGCCTTATCCGAGATCGCGAAGCTACGGGATCTCGCTCCCTCTCACACATTGCTAAGAAGCGTGAAGGACCTACTGAGCAAATGAAAAAAGGCAGTGGCGGAATTACAGGGTGAGGAAGTCGGCCAATTCTCAATGAGCGCTATCGCCTGTTAACGCTCATTCACTAGCGTTATCTCCCAAGCGCCGATTCCCTAAAAAGCACAAAGACTGGCGCGCCGGTCGCACCTATGGTTTGAACTCCACCGCCACGGTCGTCCCCACGACGATCGGTTCGCCGTTCAGTTTGTAAGGTTCAAACTTCCACCAACGTAGAGCATCCATCGCCGATCGCGCCAGTACATCGGGCCCGTTAAGCGGTTTTATTGCCAATACCGTCCCGTCCCGGCCCACCACTACGTCGAGAGCGATCACTCCTCGAAGTCCTGTCCCCCGCGCACTCTCTGGATACTGAGGTTCCACGCGATGAATCAACAGCCTCTCCATTTCCTCAGCCGGAACATGAGCTTTCGGCTGTTCCCCTGAAGGGGTCAAACGGCTATTCAATCCTGACTCCAGTTCTTTCCAGCCCCGGTTCCAGCGCCACCAGAAAACGGCCAGCAAAACCGTCACTGCAATCAGCACTCCCATCCATCTGCGGCCACGCCGCCCGCGGAGAGACCTGCGCGGCCCACCTGGATGCAAGCCTCCTGGGACCACGCCTTCGCGTTCGTCAGTAATTTTGGTGGTGGTCGTGGTCGCGGCAGATTGGGGAAGAGTCTTTATCTGGGTCGTCCAATCTCGAATCGCAGCCTGTTGCTGATTTGACAGGCCCAGAAATTCCATCCCGCAGCGTAACCGGTCGTGATAACGAACAAGTGCCCGGGTACGCAGCGGCTCCGCAGCTCCCGCCAGCCGAATCTCCACTCCGACGGTCTCGCCTGGTATCAGCTCACCGGCCAGTACGGCTGCGATTCCCCGCTCGCAGAAATTCACCGCCCGTCCCGGCAGAGTATCCGGAATTCCCGACCGCAGCACGGTTACATCGAGGGGAACATGCGCCTGATATCGGGGAACACGCCTCCGCGAAGGTTTGTCCCAGCCCAGCGCCTGTGCCCCTACCGCCATAAGCTAATATCTTCTCCGCAATCTAGCGTTCGCTCCGAAAAGCTCGCTTTCACCGACGGAACTCCGCGATCTCGCTTCCGTTTGCCATCAGCACGGTGTTTGCCATGCCGATAAACAATCCGTGTTCCACGACTCCCGGCATATCGCTGAGCCTCCGCGCCAGGCCATCGGCATCGGGAATCTGGCCAAAGCTGCAGTCGAGGATGTGATTGTTCTCGTCCGTTACGTACGGCTTTTCACCCGCCTCCATCCGCAGCGTGACCTGCGCACCAAGGGCCGCAATTCTTTTTGTCACAAGAGCTCGGGCAAATTGGATCACTTCCACGGGTAGTGGAAATTTCCCCAGTACAGCGACACGTTTGGTCGCATCGGCCACAATGACAAGCTGCTTCGTCGCCGACGCCACGATCTTCTCGCGCAATAACGCCCCGCCGCCACCCTTGATGAGTCTGAGTTCCGGGTCGACTTCGTCCGCTCCGTCCACAGTCACATCGATTTCCTGGCATTCATCCAGCCTGGTCAATGGAATTTCCAGGCTCAACGCCAACTCCCGCGAGCGCACCGAAGTGGGGATGCCCCGAATCCGCAGCCCATTCTTCACCTGCTCGCCCAGCAGTCGAATAAAACATGCCGCCGTCGACCCCGTGCCCAGCCCCACCACGTGACCATCTCGAATGAATCGCAAACTCGCCCGTGCCGCAGCTTCTTTTTCCAGATCGTTGGCCATAGCGTGTCAGGTGATGAGCCCGCTTTCACAAAGTAGCTGAAGAAATCACGCCTGATATCCGACTCGTGTCCACGATTCTCATCAGAACTGGATTCGTACCAAGCGACAGCTTCCGTGTTTTGTATCGGGGTAGGCCTTCAGGCATACCGCAAGCACCGGTGAGCAGCGCGCTTCTAGGCGCTGCACTTCGTTGATTAGGCACCCATCGAGCCTGTCTCTATTTCACCCCAGACTCTTCGCCGTGTAAATCAAATAGCCCGCAAGCGCCAATCCGAACAAAACCGTCAGAATGGTAACCATATCTACGAGAAATCCCGCCGGTTGAAACCTTCCCGAATCCAGTTGCGCTCGGGTCTTGCGATAGCGCATCAAGCCAGCGCCCACCATCACCACACCCGCAAGGATGGAACTCATTCCCATCCACACCGACAGTCCCGTAGTGCGCAAGGAATGCCCCTGCATCTCTGTTAACTGTCGCATGGCGATGGCAAACCGTCCTATGGCAAAGCCGAACACCACGACTGCGACACCCGTACGCACCCACGCCAGAAATGTCCGCTCATTGGCCAGATGGTCGCGCGCGCGATTGGGATTCTCTGCCACGGGTTCTCCGGATAATGGCAGCATTATTCCACAGCCTTCTCCATCAGCGCTCCAGCTCCCGTGAGATTGTTGATCAGCTCGGAGGGTACGGCGTGCCGCTCCCTCAAGTACTCCGGGCTGTTGTAGGTGAGCCAGATTTTTCCGGTTGCGTCCTCCCACACCAGCGCCTTGAGGGGCAAATCGATGGCGAGTGTCGGAGCGGCCACCATTAGAGGGGTCCCGGCCTTCGGACTGCCAAAGATCAACAGCTTCGTTGGCCGCATCTTCAGGCCAGCTTTCTCGGCTTCCCCACTATGATCCACGCGAGCGAACACCTGCAACCCGCGCGTAGCCACAGCCAACTCCAGTCGCTGCAGCGTCTCCTCCACCGAATAGCGGCTGCGGATTTGCACGAGACCTTGTTTATTCACCATCACAGACTCCTGACCGGGCACAAGAATGCAGGCCGAACGCAAGAATCCTTACACCGTATCCGTTCCGTGTCCATAGCCATCCGCGGCGCCAGGCTTAGCCGCGCTTAGCAAGAGCAGCTGTGTGGCGGGCGTGCCGGCCCTACAGAAACTCATGTATGTAGTTTGGCACGCTGTGGAGATTATTTAACCTGGGTGTAATCTTGCCTTCGCCGCATCGCGCATTTTCAGATTAATGCGCGGATCATCGTTCTCTCGTTTTTCCCCGGCTGTGCATTTCTTTTTCTCCGGAATTCATCTTTCCCCGGCGTTCCGGCCACTACCTTTGCCTGTGTAACCCAGGTCCTCGCACGTCTTTTAGGAGAAAAACGATGTCTTCGCACAATTTCCTGGCTAAAGCCAGGCAGCATTTTGCCGTTGGTACCAGCCTGTTTGCGCTGCTGGCCAACCTCGGCGCGCCGTTCACCGCTGCCGCTGAAGAACCCAAGCACTCCAAAACCGGCACACCCATTAAGCGTGTCATCGTGATCATTGGAGAAAACCGTACCTTCGATCACGTATTCGCCACGTACAAACCGAAGGATGGGGAGACCATATCGAACCTGCTGTCAAAGCGCATCGTCAAAGCCGACGGAACTCCCGGTCCCAAATTCTCTTTAGCTAGCCAATCCTCCGCTATTGACTCCAGCGCCGATGGCTATCAGCCGAGTCCGTCGAACAATGTCGCCTACTCAGTACTGCCGCCAGTACTTGCCGGTGGATACACCACGGCACCGTTTCCGGATGTGGCGACTGCGAAGTTTTATGAGAATGGTCTGCCGGACAGCTATTACGTCTACATGACCACCGGCGGCACCGGACTGAATCACGGAGATGTCGACACTCGCGTTCCGAACGCCACCACCCTGCCCTCCGGTCCGTTCCAGCTGACCTCCCCTACGCACCCCTACGACGCCTACGACAACAGCCCAGTGCACCGCTTCTACCAGATGTGGCAGCAGTTTGATTGCAGCGCAGCAAAGGCCACACAACGGAACCCCAGCGGATGCCCGGGCGACCTGTTTCCCTGGGTGGAAGTCACGATCGGCGCCGGCTCAAACGGGCTTGCCCAGCCCGCCGGCTTCACCGACACCACCACCAAAGAAGGTTCGACCGCGATGGGCTTTTACAACGTGCAGCAGGGCGACGCGCCTTACTTCAAGTATCTCGCCGACCACTATGCCATGAGCGACAACTTCCACCAATCCGTGATGGGCGGAACCGGTGCCAACCACGTAATGCTCGGCACCGGCGACGCAATCTGGTTTAGCGACGGTAGCGGAAATCCCGCCCAGCCACCGCATAATCAACTGGTTGCCGCAGGCAGTCCCAATGCCGGCGTTGTAGACGAAATCGAGAACCCGAATCCCCAATCTGGCACCAACAACTACTACACCGAAGATGGCTACGGCGGCGGTTCTTATGGATCCGCCTCATTTGGCGGTGGGACCTATACCAACTGTTCTGACACTACCCAGCCCGGCGTCGCGCCGATCGCCAGCTATCTGAGCTCGCTCGGCAAACCCGTCAGTCCCCGCTGCGATCCGAATCACTTCTATCTTTTGAATAACTACAATCCCGGCTACTACGGTGACGGCAAGAACGCGTATGCCGACATCGGCAATCCAAACGAGACCGTCTTCACCATTCCCCCATCTCCTCTGCGCAACATTGGCGATGAACTAAACGAAAAGAAAATCTCGTGGGCGTACTACGGGGACCAGTGGAGTGCCTATCTCGCGAATCCCGATGGAAACTATGTGACCCCCGACAACACGTACTGCAACATCTGCGACTTCTTTCAGTACTCGACCTCAATCATGACCAGTGCCTCCAGCCGGGCTAACTTGCAGGACACCACTGCTCTTTATCAGGCGATCAAAGACGGAACGCTGCCGGCGGTTTCATACGTTAAGCCGGACGGCTGGCTGGACGGGCACCCGGCCTCTTCGAAGCTCAATTTGTTCGAGGGCTTCGTAAAGAAGATTGTGGACGGTGTCCAGGCCAACGAAGATTTGTGGGCGAGTACAGCCATCATCGTCACCTTCGACGAGGGCGGCGGCTACTACGACTCCGGTTACATTCAGCCGCTCGACTACTTTGGTGACGGTACCCGGATACCCACGCTGGTAGTTTCTAAGTACACCAGGGCCGGGCACATCTCGCACACCTACGCTGACCACGCCTCGATCCTGAGGTTCATCGAAGCCAACTGGGGCCTAGCTCCGCTGACTGCCCGCAGCCGGGACAATTTCCCCAATCCCATAACCAGCGCGCAAAACCCCTACGTCCCGTTGAATAGTCCAGCGATCGGCGATCTCAGGGACTTGTTCAACTTTGGCGAGCACGAAAAAAGATAGTCGCATAAGCCGTAGCGGATGACCCGAACGCCGGGCCATCCGCTACAGCGCTCTACCCTGTGTTCCTCTGTGCCCCCTGTGGTTAAAGTTCTTGTAGTTGTGCGCGTTGGTATGCCCGAATCCCCCGCACCCCACCCAGCATCCGTTATTCTAGTAACGGACTCATATGGCTACCCCGAAATCCAAGACTTCCGGCAGTGCCGCTGTAATCGATAATTCCGCCAACAACGGTTCGAACCTCGAGCGTGAACGCGTCTTCGAGGCCTTCCGTGAATGGGGATATCTCGAAGGCGACCTGGACCCCCTGGGCTTCCTTCGCCCGCGCCCGCATCCCGCACTGCAGATCGAAAGTGAGTACGCCCGCGAAGCCCGCGCCATCTACTCCAGCACCATTGGTATCGAGATCAACCACATTTCCGATCCCGAACGCCGTAACTGGATCTACCAGCGCATGGAGTCCGAACATCCGGAAGAAGATCA
>WNFG01000364.1_pt1 | contig 41599 bp, 40 predicted proteins | sample 5400431 | NCBI WGS metagenome assembly WNFG01 (sample SAMN13153346, study PRJNA577476) | soil metagenome | isolation source: 120 cm saprolite under Douglas fir tree site 2 hole 3 replicate 2 | place: USA:California | collected 2015-04-18
CCCTCGTGACCCTGGCTAATGGCACGTTAATGGCACGGCGGTCTTGGTGGCAGCCAGAACGCTACGCTTAGAAGGCGGCGGCCATGTGGGAATCGTTGTCTATGGCTGATATGGAGGGGCCATGCCCCATCCCCAGTGTGGGACGGGAGCCTGTTGGGCAACATCCGCGCCGGGCTGCGAATTGTGCATGGCCAGGCGGGTGCCCCACTCCAGGTAACCGACGAATGCCGCGCGGAACTCGGGGTCGGCAGGCAGTTTGGCGTCGTCAGCTGCCAGGCTCATCAGCGATGCGAATCGGAAGCGCTGCTCGGTAGTGATGTTGAGGTTGCGGTGATGCGCGAGCATTGCGGGATAGCCGCCGAGCCGGTTGGTGTAGTCGGCGGGGCCGCCGAACACCTCGCACCACCAGGTCGTGACATGCTCGCGGTGCTGCTCGCTGACGCCGCCGGGAAAGAGCGGGCTGAGCAGCTCATCGCGCTCGACGCGGTCGTAGAAGCAATCGATCAGACGAGCTATAGCTGGACGACCTTCGGCCCACTCGTACAGCGTCGGTGGCTCGCTCATTCGGTAACTGTAACACTGTAATCATGGGCGCAGTCGCTGCCAAGGACCTCCGCGTTGCCTGGCAGTCGGCGCGGCCACACGGCGGGGTCGGACGGTAGCTTAGTAGATCAAGACTCACTTGCGTGCTGGGTGCCTGACCTGGGTTGGAGGACTGGCGCGACTGGCAGGACTCGAACCTCCGACCGGCTGCTTAGAAGATCGTTTCGCCTCTCTCGCTGACCTGTTCCATGCCAGCTCGGCCCTGCTTGATGGTCTCCGTGAGTGACCGCTGCAACCGTCAACGGCTGCCCGTTCTGGCACGGATCTGGCAAGTGCCCCGACTCATGCCAGCGACTCGCCGCGCTTAACGCTTTGGATGAACTCTTCGATGGCGGGGAAGGCCAGATCTGGCCTGTCGCGGAAGATCTCGTGACGTGCTTGAGGGAGGTGAACGAGGCGGGTGGTTTTGGCGGGGAGCTGCCGGGCCAGGTCCTCGACGATCGGCAGCGGGCACATCGGGTCGTCTTCCCCCGCGAGGATAAGCGCCGGGCAGATGATCGACGGTAGCAAGCTCCATGGGTCGAAATGCGGTGCTTCGTGGCGGAAGTAGTGCAGGTTGACATCGAGGGTCTGGATGGCTCTCGCGCTGCGCTGGCGGGACTCTTCGGCGTACCCAGGCTTGCTGCTGTACAGCGGATGACAGATGCGGTCGAACTCGGCCTCGGATTCTTCGGTCAGCTCCGTGAAGTCGCGTTCCGCGACAGCGGCTACCTCGTCACCACCCAGTCGGCGGAATATCTCGACGCTGCGCTGATGGTCCAGCCGTCCTCCGGTCGTGTTAGCCAGAATGATGCCGCCTGGGTGGCCAGGGAACAGCCCGGCATAGGTGAGGGCGACGAAACCGCCGAAGCTGCTGCCGAGCACGACCGGCTTGGCCAGCCCGAGCGCGTCACACAACCGCCGCAGGTCATCTGCCCAGGTCCGCAGGTTCCAGAACTCGGGGGTGCTGTGATCGCTGCGGCCATGCCCGCGCTGGTCGTAATAGACGACTTGGATGTGCTCACCGAGAGGTGTCAGCGCCACCTTGACGGTCATATGGTCAAATCCAGGACCACCGTGAACAGCCACCAGAGTGGGCCGCTCCACCGTGGTGTCACCGCGGGGAATGACGGACGGCCCGGATACGTCAAACCAGAGACTCACGTCACCAAGGCTGATCCGCATCAGGCCCCCTGACTGGCTAAGAACGGCCAAGTGCCGGAACTCCTAATTCTCTCCGTTTTCCTCGCAGGCGCCGAATCCTTCATGACTGCCGCATTGCAGGAACGCACGGGCGGTGTCCATGAGGAAGCTCGCCTTGCGCTCGGTCACGTCGATCTTGCCGAGGTCTACGGTGCGCGCCACGTCGATCGCAGTTCCGGCGTCGCCGAGGGTGACGGCGATGTTGACCCGGTGCAGGCTGGCATTGGTCGGACCGAACGCCGTCCAGCGCAGGTTACGGTCTTCGCCCCAGGCGTCCGGCGGCGTCCTCGGCCTCGGCCAGCAACTCGTGGGCTCCACGACGGTTGTCCTGCTGGGCGGCTGCTATCGCCCCGCGCAACAGAAGTGAGCCGTACACCGACAGCGACTCGGGATCGTGTGATGACATGTCCCGGTCGAACTTGGCCGCCAGCGTGCTCGCCGTGTCAGTTGCTGCCTTGTAGTGCTTGCTGTTCATCATGGCGTGGGTAATGATGCGGGCGCTTGAGGCGATGGTAACTGGATCTAATGACACGTTAATGGCACGGAAGATCACCAGGAGGCCAGGGATGATCGAGACTCAAGCCAGGGAGCCTCACCTGACCTGCGGCTACATCGTGGAGCGGGTGACGAGAATCGTACTCGCACTATCAGCTTGGGAATTTGACCGATCCGCCCCGCTAGGGCCACTGACCAGGCCAGTCGGGCGACCTGGAGTAGCCGTGATTGACCCCTCGTGACCCTGGTTAATGGCCCGCTAATGGCCCGACGATCTCGCTCGCGACGACCTGGCTGCTCGCTGCTCGGCCGCCGGGAGTGGCCCCGCTACCACCCCGGGGTGGCTGATGAGCATAGTGCAAGGTCATCGCATGTACATGATGTACACTAGGTACAACTGCGGATCACGATCACGATTCAGATAACGATCAGGAACAAGGAAGGTCTGACCATGCCCGCTGTCCACTACGACAGCTCTAGCGCTGCCCGTGCAAACTTCAAGGATCTGCTGGACGCCGCAGGTAAGGGGCAGGTAGCCACAGTCCGCCGTGATTCCGGTACCGCAGCAGTGCTCGATGCTGCACGTCTACGGTATTTCCTGGCCGCAGTGGTCCCATCTCGGGCCAAGGTTGTGGCCGAGGCCGGGGGGTGGTCGGTGTTCATCCCCGGCCTACCGCTCGCCGCTGACGGGGACACATTGGACGACGCAGTCACGGACATGATCGAAGCGCTCCGCGAGTACGCGCACGACTGGCAGGATCGGCTGCTGAACGCGCCGAACCACCGCGACAACTGGGGCTTGGTACAGCTGGTCGAACTCAGCTCTGACGACGAGCTGAGGGCATGGCTCCAGGGTGTTCCCCAGTGAGTTGGCCAGCCCCGACACGCAAAGATCATGAGGCATTCTGCAAGGCGGAAGGCTGGAAACTCCAGCAAAACGTCCGGGGCGCGACGGGCGACCACTTCATCTATGAGCTGGAACTGCCGGATGGCCGCATCCTGCGGACCCGGATCTCGCATCCGGTGAACCGCAGCGGGTACGGGGCCGACATGTGGGCACACATCCTTCGCGATCAGCTGGATGTTGACGCTGCGGTGTTCTGGGCCTGCGTCCGGGGTGAGGCCCTCCCCAAGCGGGGTGACCCAGAACCGCCCGCTGAAGCGTTGCCCGCAGAAGTGGCCTACCTACTGCGCGAGCGGGTGCGGCTGAGCGACTCTGAGATCGCGGCACTAACGAAGGACGAGGCAATAGCCCGGTTGCAGCGATACTGGATAGAGGGTGGCTGACCCCGCGGACAGGTCGACGTTGCCGCAGACGCTAATGGCCCGGAGTGCTCGTAGCTTGCTCCGCAAGATCGCTAGCAGCTGGCCGGACCTGCATCGACCTGGGCTTTCGTGGAGCGGGTGACGAGAATCGAACTCGCACTATCAGCTTGGGAAGCTGACGTTCTGCCATTGAACTACACCCGCAGGACCGAGCGGCCGGTTCGGGCCGCGTTGCCTTCGCCACGACATCGTACCGGAACCGGTAGGTTGCGAGCGTGCTGCTCTCCGACCGAGACATCCGCGGCGAGATCGAGTCCGGCCGGGTCCGGGTCGACCCGTACTCGCCTGAGCTTATCCAGCCGTCCAGCAGGTACCCGCACATCGACCCAGCGGTCGAGCAGCCCGACCTGACCCGGCTGGTGGAGACCACTGGTGACGAGCCCTTCGTGCTGCACCCCGGCGAGTTCGTGCTCGCGTCCACCTACGAGGTGGTGACGCTCCCCGACGACATAGCCGGGCGCCTGGAAGGCAAGTCAAGTCTCGGCCGGCTTGGGCTGCTGACCCACTCGACCGCGGGCTGGATCGATCCGGGTTTCTCCGGCCACGTCACGCTGGAGCTATCCAACGTGGCCACGCTGCCGATCAAGCTGTGGCCAGGGATGAAGATCGGTCAACTCTGCCTGTTCCGCACCAGTTCGCCAGCCGAGCATCCGTACGGGTCGGCCGTCTACGGCTCGCGATACCAGGACCAGCGCGGGCCCACCCCGTCAAAGTCCTACCTCAACTTCTACCGCGCGAAAGTCTGACCGCCAAAGCGCACAGCACATGCCAAACCAGGCGCAGCGACCCGACTGCGGACAGCGCAAAATCCGCAGGGTCGCCGAGCCACACGTCAGCGGGAAGCTGACCTCAGGAAACCGCTCGGCCCACTAGCAGAGGTCGTCGAACTCGCCCCTTTTAGCCCCATCCAGGAACGCCCGCCACTCGGCGGCCGTGTAGGTAAGGATCGGACCCTTCGGGTTCTTGGAATCACGAACGGCAACCATGCCATTGACAGGAGCCGCTTCGAGGCAGGCTCCGTTGTTGACGCTGCTCCGCGCCTTGCGCCAGGGAAGATCGCGACTCGTTGAGTCGGTCGGAGGCATTGCGGCTCCTCGTGTAAAAACACTCTTTCTGTGGCTATTTATTCTGTGGGGCTGGACCTAGGATTCGGAGCCTCTCAGCCTTCTCTGCAATCAAACCATGCGCAGCGTTCATTCAGCCGCCCTGTACTCCAAGCTCGCCTTGGCCATTAGCTCGACTGATTCTGCCGGACTCAAAGACAAGGCAGTCAAACGCTGGAATACCTGCTGATATTTCTTTAGCTCTTGCGGCCGCTCCAGATAGATCTGCCCGACCAAACCCTCAACATACACCACTCCAGCCACAGGAGATGGGAGCTCCAACAGGATGAACGTGCTGTCCAGGGCAGGATGCGCGCCGATGCTGTAGGGGAGGACCTGAACGGTGATGTTCGACTGCTTGGATACTGCGACCATGTGCTCCAACTGAGCTCGCATGACGGACGGCCCGCCCACCACGCGATGCAGCACAGCCTCATCGATGACTGCCGCCAGCCGAGGCGGGTTCTCGCGCACCAGGATTTGCTGGCGGGTTCGCCGCACTTCAAGTTGCTGATCGATGGCTCCCGGGCTGAGCCGGGTCAGCGTGCCCTCATGCACGGCGCGCGCATACGCCGGGGTCTGGAGGAGGCCGGGGAAGACCCCTGGCTCGAAGTCGGCGATCGAGATGGCTTCGGACTCCAAGCCGATGTAGGTGGCGTAGGGCAGGTCGTACGGCTGCCACCACGCCTGGCCCCTTCCCTCCCGGGCAAGAGTTGTCAGGTGCTCGCGCCGCACCGGATCCTCGATGCCGTAGATGTCACAGAGATCCCGGACGTCCCGGGCGCTCGCGCCGCGCTGGCCGGTCTCCATGCGACTCACCTTGGAGGTCGAGCAGAGCAGACGCTCAGCCACCTGTTCGACGGTCAGCCCAGCATCGGTCCGGAGTGCCCGCAGCAGTGACCCGAGCTCGCGACGGCGGACGGTGGGGCTGCGCACACCCGTCGCTCCAGTCGCGTCCTCTCCCATCTGGCATCACCTGCATCGGCGCGGACCTGGCCAACGGCACTTGCTTCAGGCAAAACGAAAATGGCACTTGCCAACGGCTCTTGCCCAGGCGACCATTAGATCAGACGCAGTACGCATCCTCAAGCGACTCGCCGACAGTGCGGTCGATAGGTGGCCAGAGGGCTGCCACATAGATCGTCGCCAGGCCACGGGGGCCCGGGCGGCGGAGAGGAGGCGCTGCTGGATTCCCCCTCACCGGCCTTACCGGCCATTCCCTGCCGCCTGCTCGCACATGCGACCGGCACCCACGCCAAACCATCACGCGGCACGCAGCATCTGCCTGCGCTGCCGAAAAACGCAAAGCTGGGCCGATGCTGTCACATCGACCCAGCCAGACACCATCCCCGACGCGTGCATAAGCGAAAGGATCAGTGCTTTGACCAAGGCTAGCAGTCTTACCAGTGAAGACAAGACGCCGACCTCACTTGTTGACCGGCTGTCCCGGCTTCTGCGCAACTTCGGAGACCGGCTGTTCGCGGACACCGACGCCCGGGCGCGGCAACATGGCTGGCAAGTCACCCGGCGTCACGGCGGGCTCAGCCGCCGCTACCGGGACCCGAGGTTCGACTCCCTCGTCAGATGCCCTTCCAGCGCGGGCATTGGCGGCTCGGACGCCGTGGCCTGCGGACCCTGTGGCGGCACCGGACGGCTAACCCTGCACCAGCCCGCCCGCGTGCAGGGTGGTGCGCGACATGCCTAGGACACGCGCTCGCCGGCGCAGCGAGGCGTTCCTGCTGGCCGACCTCGAAACGCTGCTCCGGCCGGCCCGCCGCGCCACCGTGTTCGGGTTCGCATGGTGGTGGCGGTATGAACTCGGGCTGCTCATCGGCGTGACGTCCGGCTTGGCCCTGCTTGTCCAGGCCGTCGGCATCGGGTGGGCCGCCGCCGGACTGTCCGCGATGATCGGCGCGGTCGGGCCATGGCCTCCAACGCACAAGGTATTCATCGCGACGGCATGGCGGATCATCACGCCACACCGGCTGCGGGTCGGGCTCGTCCAGGCGCGCATCCACTCCAGAAACGGAAGGCTCCCCACCATCGTCCGCACCATACGCGAGCCGTTCGGCGAGCGCGTACGGCTGTGGTGCCCAGCCGGAACATCCGTTGAGGATTTCCGGGCCGCCGTGAGCATCCTCCGGGCCGCCTGCTGGGCGGCGGACATACGGGTTACCAGCCACGACCGGCATGCCCATCTTGTGACTCTCGATGTCATCAGGCACCGGCCGAAGGGCCCTGACCGCCAGCCGCATGGCTGATCAAGGCTGACCATGGCTGGCTGCGCCGCAAGAGCAGCCAGCCCGGGCCTAGGGCGAAGACACGCCCTATTGCCCTCCAGCCGGCCACTCGGACCGGTCACCTCGCTCGGACCGGTCACCTCGCTCGGACCGGTCACCTCGCTCGGACCGGTCACCTCGCTCGGACCGGTCGCGGTTGCGCCGCTGGGCGATGACCGCCCGCAGCGCATCACACTCGAGCTCAAGCTCACGGACCCGCGCCTCCAGGGCGAGCACCCGGCGGATGGCCGCCAGCGTCATCCCCTCGTCAGCCAGTTGGACGACGTACTGGATGACGGTGATCTCGCCGCGCGTATACCGGCGCTGGCGGCCATCTGAGCGTGACGGGCGCACCACGCCGAGCTGGTCCAGCCGCCGCAAGAACGCTTGCTGCACTTCGAGCATGGCCGACACCTGCCCGACCGTGAAGATCGGCCGGTTCTCGTCGTCGAAAGGCAACGTTGGCATGGCTCACTCCATACATGCGCGGCCGGGCCCGGGTGGCAGTGCCAACCCGGGCCCGGCGAACGCACCTGCGTTCAGGTAGTCAATCAGGCAGCGATCGGCTTCGTCTCACCGGTGCGGATCTCGACCCTACGCGGCCGCGCCTTCTCGGCCAGCGGTACGCGGACGGTAAGCACACCGTCGTTGTAGTCGGCCTCGATGTTGTCAGCGTCGGCCGTCTCGCCCAGGTGCAGGCGGCGGGAGAAGGTCCCCGTCGCGCGCTCCCGGATGTACGGCTTCTCGCCCTCGGCCAGCTCCTCGGTGCGGCGCGCGCCAACGGTGAGAACACCGCGGTCCACCGTCACCTCGATGCTGTCGGGGTCGATGCCCGGCACGTCGAAGCGGAGCAGAACGTCATCCTCGCGCCGGATGGCGTCCATGCGCATGACCGACGGTGCTGCGCCGTTCGTCCAGCCAAACGCGCGCTGGGTGAGGCGATCAAACGGGTCAAAGGTTGTAAGCACCACTGCGGTTCACCCTCCAGGTGATACTAGGATCCACAGATCCAGGTTCTATGGTCTATCACTTGGAGTAAACCTGCGACTTGACTTGTATATTTCCTCAATTCACAGCCGAACGTAAGGTCCGCCGTACTCCGTCAGGGCGTGTCCCGTGGATCTTGGCTGTCGCGAGCGGTGGTCCGGAGGTGGTCGATGCGATCATTCCGGAGTGGTCGATGTGACATCGAGTCCCCTCTAGGGTGCTCGATGGCACATTGACCACTTCTACGGGACGCGCCCTGGCCCGTTCGACGGCGCTTCAGGCAACGCGCTCGATGATGGTGGCGTTCGCCTGGCCGCCGCCCTCGCACATGGTCTGCAGCCCGTACCGGCCGCCCGTCCGCTCCAGTTCGTGCAGCAGCTTGGTGGCCAGGACCGCGCCGGTCGCGCCGAGCGGGTGTCCCAGGGCGATCGCCCCGCCGTTGGGGTTGGTCTTCTCCAGCGACGCACCAGTCTCCGCCGACCAGGCCAGCAGCACGGGGGCGAACGCCTCGTTGACCTCGAACACGTCGATGTCACCCACCTTCAGGCCCGCCCTGGCCAGCGCCTGCTCGGTTGCTGGCATCGGCGCGGTAAGCATGAACACCGGGTCAGCGCCGGTCACCGCCAGCGCCATGATCCGCGCCCGCGGCGTCAGCCCGTGCCGCTCGATCGCCGCCTCGGACGCGATGAGCAGCGCCGCGGCGCCATCGGAGATCTGCGACGCGGTGGCCGCGGTGAGCTCCCAGCCCTCGCGCAGCGGCGCCAGGGTCGCCATCTTCCCCAGCGACGTGTCCCGGCGCGGCCCCTCATCGGCGGTCACCCCGGCCACCGGGGCGATCTCCCGCTCGAACCGTCCCTCGTCGATCGCCCGGATCGCCCGCCGGTGGCTCTCCAGCGCGAACTCCTCCAGCTGCCGCCGGGTGAGGCCCCACTTCTCGCAGATCAGCTGCGCCCCCCGGAACTGCGAGATCTCCTGGTCGCCGTACCGGGCGAGCCAGCCCGGCCCGAACGGCAGCGGCATCCCCTTCTCCATCGCCAGCGACACCGTCGAGCCCATGGGGACCATGCTCATGCTCTCCACGCCCGCCGCGACCACCAGGTCCTGGGTGCCGGACAGCACACCCTGCGCGGCAAAATGCACCGCCTGCTGTGACGACCCGCACTGACGGTCGATGGTCACGCCGGGCACATTCTCCGGCAGCCCAGCGGACAGCCAGGCGTTCCGGGCGATGTCGATGGACTGCGGCCCGATCTGCGAGACGCAGCCCATGATCACGTCCTCGACCGCGGCCGGGTCGGCGCCGGTCCGGTTCATCAGCTCGGTGAGCACGTGCGCCGCCAGGTCAACGGGGTGAACCCCGGCCAATCCTCCGTTTCGCCTGCCCACGGGAGTGCGGACCGCACCGACGATGTAAGCGTGTGCCACGTTGCCCTCCGCTGGGTGTGCCCGGGCGAATCACCCCGGCCTGGTGTAATAGCTCACTTTGAGGCTACCGCGCAGCTCGCCGGCGGCCATGGGCCAGACGAGCGGATCACTACATCCAAGATTCTCAATTCGACTACTATCCGTGATTGGTATACGACTACGCGCAGGTCAGAGCACCTGCTGGACCGGCCGTCGATACCACCGGGGACAACGCACACGGACACGGGGGGATACGGGGACTGTGATGGAGACCATCGAGGAGGCCTCGGGACTGGTGAGCATCGGCCAGCTCGCCAAGGCAGCGGGGGTGAGCAGCCGCACGATCCGCTACTACGAGGAACTCGGCATCCTGCCCGAACCGCGCCGCACCAGCGGCGGCACCCGGAAGTATCCTCGCGAGTACAGCGGCTACATCGAGACCGCGCTCGCGCTCAAAGACCTCGGATTCCGGCTGGAGGAAGTCAAGCCGCTGGCCAGGCTGGCCCTGGGCCGGGCCGTCAGCCCAGGCCAGCGGGCCAGGGCCGCGCAACTCGTCGAGGACCGGATCCAGGCGCTCGACAGGCAGGTGGCCGTGCTGCGCAAGCTCCGCGATTCGGTCCGGCGCCCGGACGGGCTGACCCCGGGACCGGTTCCACTCGAATGGCACGCCGAACATTAGCCCGCACCCTTACCCGCGCCCGGCCTTATGCTCAGTACCAGGGAGCGAGCCGGAGGGGCGCGGCGGTGCCTGGACTGAGGAGCGACGGAGGAGCGACGAGGGAAGGCGCCGCAGTGAAGAGGGATGGGGAGGTGGGTGGGGCCCCGTAGGCGAGCGGGAGACGTAGCGTGAGCGATCCACGGAGGCCGCGGTGGCTGCAGGCGCGATACTGCTGGTATTTCTCGCCGTTCTGGTGGCTTTCGGCTGGACCCGGGTCCGGCGTCGCCTGGGGCTGAGCGTGACCGGTCGCCATTTCGTTCTGGTAATTGTGGGGTTTTGCCTGATTGTCCTGGCCATGTGGGCAGCTTCCACGCACGGCTGACCGGGCTCAGCCGCCTCCCGAACCCTCCCGGAGGGGCATCTCGAACCAGACCGCCTTGCCGTCCCTGGTCGGCCGGGACCCCCACCGGCTCGCCAGCTGGTCGACCAGGTAGAGCCCCCGCCCCCCCTCATCGTTCTCCCCCGCGCTGCGGATCCGCGGCAGCCGCAGATCGGTGTCGAATACCTCGACCCACACCGTTTCCGCCCCGCGCCGCAACCGGAGCGTGAACTCCTTGCTGGTTGATCCGGCAAAACCATCACTGAACGGAGCTGTGTCCCAGCCACCGACCAGTACCGGGGCCACCGGCGGGGCCGCGCCAGCGGACTCGAGGGCGAACTCATGCCGTGGCGTGCGCGACGTGGCGGTGTGCAGCACGACGTTGGTGACCACCTCCGACACGAGCAGGCAGGTCAGGTTGGTCTGCTCCGGATCCATGCCCCAGCTGAGGAAGGTCGCCTGCGCCAGCCTGCGGGCCTCGGAGACCCTGATCGGCTCAGCCGGGAACGAGCACTCCCACCAGGCCAGGTCCACCGGCGACGTGCGGACGACGAGGATCGCCATGTCGTCGTCGATGTCCCCGGGCACCGCCTCCTCCGCAGCCTGCGCGATCGCCTCGACGTGGCCCGTGGCTACCCGGCCGACCGACTGCTGGAGCATCTCCAGTGCCTCGGCCTCGGTGTAGTGGCCGGTCCCGTCGGCTCGCTGCCTGCGGTCGGTCAGCCCGTCGGTGTACAGCACCAGCGCGGAGCCCGCGGGTAGGTGGCGGGTCTCCTCACGATAGGTGGGGGCACCGGGCATGTTCCTGCCCCGCGCGCCGAGCAGCAGGCCCTTGTGCTCCACCTCCAGCTCGCCGACCTGGCCATCGGTGATGAGCAGCGGCGCGTCATGCCCGGCGTTGGCGAACGACAAGGTGCGTGACCAGGCGTCATAGACGAGGTAGGTGCAGCTGACGATCGGCGGGTCGGGCGGGTCGGCGCCCTTCTTCGGCGGGGCCAGGGTGCGGCACCAGTCATCGAGCTTGCGCAAGATCTCGGCGGGTGGCTTGTCGTCCTGCGCGAACGCGCGCAACGCGGCCCGCAGCTGGCCCATGATGGCGGCAGCGCGGGCGCCGCGCCCTTCCACGTCGCCGATGACGATGCCCACCCGGCCGGCGGACAGCGGGATGATGTCGTACCAGTCGCCGCCCACCTGAGTCTGGATCCCCTGGCCATGGGTCTCCAGCGGCTTGGCCGGCACATAGCGGCACGCCACCTCGAGCCCGTCGAGCGTCGGCAGGTTCTGGGGCAGCAGGCTGGTCTGGAACGCCAGGGCCGTCCGCCGCTCCTCCTCGAAGAGCAGCGCGTTGTCGATGGCGACGGCCACCCTGCTCGCGATGACGCTGAGGAAGTCGCGGTCGTCAGCCTCGTAACGCTGGTCCTCCCGCTCGGTCAGGTTGGACATGGCCAGGCTCATCACGCCGAGCAGCTGACCGCGGACCAGGAGCGGCGCCGCGATGACCGATGCCAGGCCCACGCTCCTGGCGGCCTCCAGGCTCCCCTGGGTAGGCGCCCGCGGGGGCTCGTCCCGCAGGTTCTCCACGAGCACGGCATCCAGGCGCCCCATGGCCTGCTGGCAGAAGTGGCCTTCCGGGTAGTCAACCGGGTCGCCAACCCTGGCCCAGCTCTCCGGGGGCGGTGTCCAGCCGTTGGCGTTCATCTGCACCCGCCGCATCAGCTTCTCGCCATGGAACAAGTCGATCACGCAATGATCGGCGAAGTACGGCACCAGCGTCTCGGCCACGTGCCGCAGGGTCAGGCTGAGCTCAAGCGACCCCGCGAGCCGTTCCCCAATGCGCTCCAGCAGCCCGATCTGATCCCGTTCACGCTGGCTGCTGCGCCTGACGGCCTCGCGCGCGATGATGACGATGCCGTCGATGGCGCCTGATGGATGGCGCAACGGCACCGCCTGGGCGCGGAGCAAGATGCGGGACCCGTCCTCCCGGACAGTTGCGAAGGTCCCATCCCACGCCCGGCCGCGCAGCACCTGCTTGGCCAGCTCCGTTGCCTTCCCGACATCGCCTTCATCGAATCCGAGCGAAAGGATGGGCCGGCCGACGAGCTGCGCGGGGTCCTCGGGGAAGTCGAACAGCCGCACCGCGAAGGCATTGGCGTACAGCAGATTGCTGAGCCGGTCCGTCACCACCACCGCGGCGGCTATCTGCCCGAGAACGGTCTCCGCCGGCAGGTATGCCCCATACGCCGCATTACCCCACGGTGTCATCGGCCGTGCCCCCGGCCGCTACCCCCGGCGTGGCTCAGGGCGCAAGCCTGGCGACGGCGGTACGCCGGGTTCCCGGGCCGCAGCTCATGGCCGGGTGACGAAGAGGTGCGCAGCAACCAGGCGGGGCAATTCCGCCGTAGTACCGCCGGCTTTGTCCTCACTGGTCACCCGCACACCATCGTCGCTCGCCGCGAGCGTGACCTCGCGTCCCGGTTGTATCCCAATGCGCTTGAGTTTAAGCATCAAAGAGGCATCGCTTTGGACTTGTTCGCTGATCCGGCAGACGATGACCCGCTCGGCCAGCGCGGACGCCACCTGGGTCATGGCCTCGGCCTGCTCCCCCTCGGCGGCGAGCGCACGCTGCTTGGCATCGGCGGGCAGCCCGAGTTCGTCGAGCCCCGGAATCAGGTTGCCGTGCGGGCAGCGCACCGGGTAGTCGAGCAGCTCCACCAGCCGGCGCTCGACCTGCTCGGAGATTACGTGTTCCCAGCGGCAGGCCTCGATGTGGACCTCTTCCCAGGGCAGCCCGATGACGCCGACCAGCAGGCACTCGGCCAGCCGGTGCTTGCGCATGACCCCCACGGCCAGGGCGCGGCCCGCCACGGTCAGGGACAGCTGGCGGTCACCCTCCACTCGCAGCAGCCCGTCGCGCTCCATCCTCGCCACGGTCTGGCTGACGGTCGGCCCGCTCTGGGACAGCCGTTCGGCGATGCGGGCCCGGAGCGGGACAATGCCCTCTTCCTCGAGCTCGAAAACTGTCCGGAGATACATCTCTGTCGTGTCGATAAGCCCGTGCGCCGTCAACGGTCCTCCCTTCTCACCTGATGTTATGGCCGGCGCGCCACTACCGCGATCTGGCGAATATCCGCCGGACGCCGGGAGGGCTGGCCGGGCGGCCCGGCGCGGGATCAGGGCGCCAGGCGCTCGATGATCCAGTGCTGGCCGTCCCGGCGGTACCGGAGGCGGTCGTGCAGCCGGTTCACCCGCCCCTGCCAGAATTCGACCGTCTCCGCGGCGACCCGGTAGCCGCCCCAGAATTCCGGCATGGGCACGGTGACCCCCTCGGGCCAGCGTCTTTCCAGCGTCTCGTACCGCTCGTCCAGCTCGCGGCGGGAACTGAGGACCGACGACTGCCGGCTGGCCCAGGCCCCGAGCTGTGAACCGTGCGGGCGGGAGTGGAAGTACGGCTCGCTCTCGTCGGTGGACAGCGCCGTGACTGCGCCCTGGATGATCACCTGCCTGTGCAGCGCGTGCCATGGGAAGAGCAGGCACGCGCGCGGGTTCGCGGCCAGCTCCTGGGCCTTGGTGGAGGTGCGGTTGGTGTAGAACGTGAACCCCCCGGGGCCGTACTGCTTGAGCAGCACCGTCCGGGCCCGCGGCCAGCCAGCGGCGGACACCGTGGCCAGCACCATGGCGTCCGGCTCCGGCAGCCCGGCGGCGATCACGCCGGCCATCCAGCGGCCGAAGAGGGCCAGTGGGTCGGCCGGGGCGACGGCTTCGTCAAGACCGGCCGGCGTTGCCGTTGGTGGTCCCCCTGGCCTTCCTGGCGGGTGACGGGTCGCATCCACGGGAATGATCCTCTCGCAGCCGGAGCCACGGCGGCCAGCCAGGCTGGCGGGTGGCCCTTGTCACGGATCGCACGGCTACCGAAACCAGGTCCGGCGCGGTTGAATTGACCCGGCTGTGGGGTGAACGTCGCCCACGGGGGTTTCGCCCAGTTGTCCCCCTTGGCGCATGTCACGCCGCTCACAGGGAGACGGAGGATGCACAAGATGTCCGACTTCAAGCCCGGGCTCGAAGGCGTCGTGGCGTTCGAGACGGCGATCGCCGAACCCGACCGGGAAGGCGGGTCACTGCGATACCGGGGGGTGGACATCGAGGAACTCGTCGGGCACGTCTCGTACGGTCACGTCTGGGGCCTGCTGGTCGACAACGAGTTCGCACCCGGGCTGCCCCCCGCCCAGTCCTACCCGATCCCCGTGCACTCCGGCGATATCCGGGTGGACGTGCAGAGCGCCCTGGCCATGCTGGCGCCGGCCTGGGGGATGCGCCAGCTTCTGGACATCAGCGACGAGCAGGCGCGCGACGACCTGGCCCGCGCCTCGGTGATGGCCCTGTCCTTCGTCGCGCAGTCGGCCCGCGGGCCCGGGCTGCCGGTGATCCCGCAGGAGCGGGTGGACGAGGCGGAGAACATCGTCGAGCGATTCATGATCCGCTGGCGTGGCGACCCCGATCCACGGCACGTGAAGGCGATCGACGCCTACTGGACCTCGGCCGCCGAGCACGGCATGAACGCCTCGACCTTCACCGCCCGGGTGATCGCGTCCACCGGCGCCGACGTCGCGGCCGCACTGTCCGGCGCGGTGGGCGCGATGTCCGGGCCGCTGCACGGCGGCGCGCCCGCCCGCGTGCTGACCATGATCGAGGAAGTCGAGCGGAGCCAGGACGCCGCGCAGTACGTCAAGGCCGCACTCGACCGCGGTGACCGGCTGATGGGCTTCGGGCACCGGGTGTACCGGGCCGAGGACCCGCGCGCCCGGGTGCTGCGCAGAACCGCGCGGGATCTCGGCGCCCCCCGGTACGAGGTGGCCGTGGCCCTGGAGGAGGCGGCCCTGGCGGAACTGCACGCCCGCAGGCCGGACCGGGTGCTCGCGACGAACGTCGAGTTCTGGGCGGCCATCATGCTGGATTTCGCGCAGGTGCCGGCGCACATGTTCACCTCGATGTTCACCTGCGCCAGGACCGCGGGCTGGGCCGCGCACATCCTCGAGCAGAAGCGCACCGGCCGGCTGGTCCGGCCGAGTGCCCGCTACGTCGGTCCCCCGGCCCGCTCGGTCAGCACCGTGCCCGGTGCAGACGAGGTGCTGGACGAGGTCTGACCTGGCCCTGGGCCCGGCCGCGATCCGAAGGCCGGCCGGGCGGCCCAGTGCGGACCGCCGGTTAGTCTTGGCACCGTGGCCGACATCATCCTTCCCCCCGCGATCAAGCCCGTCGATGGCCGGTTCGGCAGTGGCCCCTCCAAGGTCCGCCCCGCCCAGCTCGCTGCCCTGGCCGCATCGGGGAGCAGTTACCTGGGCACCTCCCACCGCCAGGCACCCGTCCGCTCACTCGTCCGCCGCGTCCGCGAGGGCCTGGCGGAGCTGTTCACCGTGCCCGACGGCTATCAGGTCGTGCTCGGCAACGGCGGCACCACCGCGTTCTGGGAGGTCGCGGCGTTCGGCCTGGTGCGGCAGAAGTCACAGCACCTGGCGTTCGGCGAGTTCTCGTCGAAGTTCGGCAAGGTCACCGAGGCCGCCCCGTGGCTGGAGGCGCCCACGGTGATCAGCGCCGAGCCCGGCAGCCATCCGGTGTCCCAGGCGGAGCCGGGTGTGGACACCTACGCGCTGACGCACAACGAGACCTCCACAGGTGTCGCCATGCCGATCCGCCGGGTGGCAGGCGCCGACTCCGGTGCCCTGGTCATCGTCGACGCGACCAGCGCCGCGGGCGGCCTGCCGGTGGCGGTCAGCGAGTGTGACGTGTATTACTTCGCACCGCAGAAGTGCTTCGGCTCGGACGGCGGGCTATGGCTCGCGTTGATGTCGCCCGCCGCCCTGGAACGGGCGGCGGAGATCGCCGCCAGCGGCCGCTACATCCCGGAGTTCTTCTCGCTGCCCGTCGCGATCGACAACTCGGCCAAACAGCAGACCTACAACACGCCCTCGGTGGCGACCCTGCTGATGCTCGCCGACCAGCTGGAGTGGATGCTCGGCCAGGGCGGCCTGGCCTGGACCACCGAGCGGACAGCCGACTCCTCGGCGCGGCTGTACACCTGGGCCGAGAAGGTGCCGTACGCCAGCCCCTTCGTGGCCGACCCCGGGCAGCGCTCGCATGTCGTGGGCACGATCGACTTCGCGGACGCGGTCGACGCGGCCGCAGTCGCGGCGGTGCTGCGCGCCAACGGGATCCTCGACACCGAGCCGTACCGCAAGCTCGGGCGCAACCAGCTGCGCATCGGCATGTTCCCGGCGGTGGACCCGGACGACGTGGAAGCGCTGACCGTCTGCATCGACTACGTCATCGAGCGGCTCTAGCATCTGGCCACAGATCCAGCATCCGGGGCCAGGCCGCATCCGGACGCTTGATCAGTGGACAGCGGCCCCGACGATGGCGCCCACCACGAGGATCGCGAGCACCACGGGCAGCAGCCACCGGGTCGTGCGGTTCACAACACGCAGCTTAGAGCGTCCGGCAATAGGGCGCTGGATCAGGGAGCGGCGATCCAGGCGGCGGTCCGGCAAGGCCGAGCGAGCCCGCATAGCGAAGCTATGCGGGCGAGTGAGAACGCCGCCGGTCGTCGTCTGGGCGCCGCGAGCCCAGCAGTCCTATTGCCGGGCGCTCTTACGTGCTGAATTCGCGCCACCATCCGCTCACTTGCGCAGGGGCCAGGTGCCCAGCGTCTCGTAGCGTGGCCGCGACTGGGGGCGGCTGCGGATCAGGTAGATCTCCTCGGCCGTCCACGGGTCTCCCGCGTAGTCCGACAGCTCGGTCACCAGGGTGCGGACGTCCACCGGCGCCCGGGATCTGGCCAGTGTCAGATGAGGCTGGAAGCGCCTGCCCTCCTCCGCTGGTGGCGCTCCCGCGCGCCGCGCCCCCGCGGCCACCGAATCGGCCAGTTTGCGTAGTTCCTGCCGCTGCCCCTGCACTCCTGTCCACAAAACCCGGGCCCGGTCCGCCTCGGGGAACGCGCCTGACCCGGCGAGGGACAGGGCAAGGTGCGAGTGGTGTGAGGTGGCCAGCTCCATCCGCCGGCCCAGCTTGGCGGCAGCGACCTCGTTGACCTCGCCGAGAAAGGCAAGCGTCAGGTGCCAGGCGTCGCGGCCGGTCCAGCGCAGGCTCGGCCACGAGGAGCGGAGCGGTGCCACCGCGGCCTCCAGCTCGCCGGTGATCTTGTCTGGCACTGTCACCGCGACAAACAACCTCATAAGTCATTGGTAGCACCAAGGAGCAGGTCACAGGTCAGTTCCGGTCTCATACACGCGGTTCCCGATTCCGCTGCCTGCGCTGCCGTCGGTCCACTCCCGCCGCCGGCCAGCGGCTGGGCCTCAGGCCACCATGCGGGCCAGCGCGGCCGGGCGCAGGTACTCGCGGGTGCGCACGCCGCGCCGGTGGGCCAGCAGCAGCCCGATGACCGCCGCGGCCACGGCCGAGATGGCGCCGCCGGCGACCAGGCTCATCCGCGGCCCGAAGGCCTCCGCCACCCAGCCGACCAGGGGTGATCCGAGCGGCGCACCGCCGAGGAAGACGAGCATGTAGAGCCCCATCACCCGGCCGCGCATCTCCGGCGAGGTACGCAGCTGCGTCGCGGAGTTAGCCGCGGTGCTGAAAGTCAGCAGGGCGAGCCCGGTCGGCACCAGCAGGGCCAGGAATGACCAGAACGATGGCATCAGGCCGGTCACAACCTCCAGGATTCCGAACGCGAAGGCGGCCGTCACGAGCAGCCGGGCGCCGGGCCGGCCACGACGGGCCGCGAGCAGCGCCCCGGCCAGGGCCCCGGCCGCGAACACCGCGGACGCGAGGCCGAACGCGGTCGCCCCGGTGTGGAAGACCTGACGGGACATCAGGGCGTTCGTCACCTGGAAGTTCATCCCGAACGTGGCCACGAAGAAGATCAGCACCATCGGCATGGACAGGCTGGGGCGATCCTTCACGTAACGGAGCGCCTCACGCAGCTGCCCCCGGCCCCTGGGCACCGGTTCGGCCGGGTGCAGCTCGGCGGGGCGCATCAGCTTCAGGCCGGCCAGCACGGCACCGAACGAGGCGGCGTTGACGAAGAACGCGACCGGGGTGCCCACGGCACCGATGACCAGTCCGGCGATGGCCGGGCCCGCGATCCGCGCCAGGTTGAAGATCGCGCTGTTCAGCGCGATCGCGTTCGGCAAGTCAGCGCGGCCGACCATCTCGACCACGAACGTCTGCCTGGTCGGGTTGTCCACCGCGGTAGCCAGCCCCAGGGCGAACGCGAGCGCGTACACCTGCCAGATCCGCACGGCGCCGGTCACCGCCAGCACGCCGAGGATGAGGGCCAGCGCGCCCATGACACTCTGGGTGATCATGAGGATGCGGCGCTTGGAGTACCGGTCGGCGATCGCGCCGCCCCAGAGGCTGAACAGCAGCAGGGGCAGGAACTGCAGGCCGGTGGCGATGCCAAGCGCGGTGCCGCTCCCGTGGGTCAATTCGAGGACCAGCCAGTCCTGCGCGACCCGCTGCATCCAGGTGCCGCTGTTGGAGATCACCTGGCCAGTCGCGAAGAGCCGGTAGTTGCGCGTGCCCAGCGAGTGGAACGTCCGCAGCCGGGACAGTCCCGGACGGTGCGGCTGAGGCCCGTCGCCGGCACCGGTCAGGACTGGCTGAGCTTCTCCAGGATCGGCGCGGCGGCCCGCAGCGTCGCCCGCTCCTGCGGGGTCAGCTCGGCCAGCCGTCTCGCCAGCCACGCGTCCCTGCGCCGCCGGGACTTGATCACCAGGTCCCGGCCCGCCGCTGTCACGGTGAGCACCACCTGACGCTTGTCCGAGGCGTGCGCCGCCCGCGTGACGAGTCGATATTCCTCCAGCGTGGCGATAACGCGCGTCATGGAGGGCGGCTGCACCTTTTCGTACTCGGCCAGCTCCCCTGGGCTCATCGGGCCGTGCGTCTCGAGTTTCGCCAGCGCGGCGAACTGGGTGTCGGACAGCAAGGGCTCCGCGGTCCCCGGCACGGTCCGTTCGACCCGCAGCCGCCGGGCCAGCCTGCCCACCGAAATCCGGAGACTGCTGGCCAGGCCGGCGTCCGACCTGGTCTGTGCTGATGTCATTATCGTTAGCCTGAGTCATTACTTTTGCTAACGATAGACAGGTGCACGGCATTCCGTCAAAACGTTAGCGACGCGAACAGGTGGACGCCCCCGCGGGCATACCGCAAGTACACCATGGAAGCGGCCGGTTAGCCTGATCATGTGAGCAGCCCACGCCGACCCGCGCCGCCGCCCCTCGAGGCCAACGACCGGCTGGTCACCGCCGTTGTCACCGCTGCGTGGGCGGTCGCCCTGATTGTCGTGCTGGTGCTGCGCGACAGCCTTCCCGCAGCCGAGCGGTGGTGGCTCTGGACCTGCGTGGCGGGCCTGGGCCTGGGAATCTTCGGGCTGTGGTACGTGCCCCGGATGAAGCGGGCCCGCGCCCGCGCTGCGGAGCGCCGGACGCCCGGGAGCACCGGCAAGACCTGAACCTTACCTAACGAAAGGACCTGGCGGGTCCCCCACGCCCAGGGCTGTGCTCAGCCGTGATCGAGCGGCTCGAAGAGCGTCTCGTCCACCGAGATTCCGGGCAGATCGACGAGGTCATAACCCAGTTCGTCGATGACCGGCCGCAGCGGCTGGTCGACGCCGGGGGGGAACACGGACTCCGAGTGCGCACCGCATCCGTGGTCCACCGAGACCACCCGGCCGTCGTCGGGCGCGTACGCATTCGCGCACACGCCGAACACCTGCCCGAGCGGACCGCCCAGCCGGACGAAGAAACCACAACCCGCGCAGGGACCCGGGGCGGCGTGCGCGAGCGGCGTCTTCGGCCCGTGCTCGCTGGCGTACCAGCGGGCCGCGGTGGTGTCCCGCCCGATCGCGGAAAGGACACGTGGCCGGGCGGGCAGGGTGTCCCCGGCGGCGAACTCCCGGGCGGCGGGCGCCCCGGCGGGCAGGTCCCCAGCGGCTGGCTGCCCGGCGGCAGCCTCCCCGGCGGCGGATTCTCCGGCGGCAGCCTCCCCGGCCGGGCCCTCCCCGGCCAGGTCATCACCGGCGCCTGGCGCTACTGGCTCGGTGAAGGCGACCGCGGCCCAGGTAGCCTCCCCCCAGTCAGCCACACCGTCGTCGCCTTCGAGCGCGGCCACCGGAACAAGCCGCTCGTCGTCGGGCGGGGCGGGCAGGATGTCTCCCACCCCCAGATCGCCCGGGCGCAGCCGTTCCCGCCAGGGGACCCAATCCGGAGCGAGGATGGCGTCGGGGCCCGGGAGCAGAACGCTCTCGCTCACGGTCACCGTCTTTGACCACGACGCCCGGGCGACGGTGACGGCCCAATGCCACCCCTGGTAGGCGAGGTCGAGGCAGTTGAACAGGTGGGTGACCACTCGGTCGCCGTCCGCCTGGAGGCCGGCATGCGCGCCTACCTGCCCGGTGCCCGCCACCTCCTCGGCAGCGCCGCGCGCCAGATCGGTGGCCTGCGCACAGGCCTCATCCGGCTCCTTGGCTCGTACACGGACTTGGCTCACGGTGAGTAATTGTCCTCCATCCGGGCACATGCCCGCTTCGGAAAGGACCACCGGCCGCAACTGGGCGGGCCGGTTAGGTGATTGCTTCCCCACAACGCAGAATACTGGGGTCATGGGACTGTCCGGCGCGAGGCTGCGGGCGAGGCGGGTGAACCGCGGCCTGGCCTCGGCCGCGCAGACCGGGGCCCGGGCCGGTGCCGCCGGGGCCCGGGTCGGTGCCGCCGGCGCCCGCGGCACCACCCGCCTCATCCACCGGATGACTCAGGCGTCCGGTGCCGGCCGGACCGGCCTGGACCGGCTCATGGAACTCACCGCCGCGGGCAGCGCGGCCGACGCGTTCGTCGCCGTGTCGCTGGCCGGGACGCTGTTCTTCAGCGCATCGGTGAACCAGGCGCGTGGCCGGGTAGCGCTGGCCCTGCTCGTCACCATGGCCCCCTTCGCCGTGCTCGCCCCGCTCATCGGGCCGATGCTGGACCGGGTACGGCAGGGACGCCGGTACATCCTTATCGGCACGCTGCTGGCGCGGGGCCTGCTGTGCTGGGGGATGGCGAGTGCGGTACAGCACAATGACGCGCTCACGCTGCTCCCGGCGGCGTTCGGCGTGCTGGTGCTGCAGAAGGCCTATGGCGTGACGCGCAGCGCGGTCACTCCCCGGCTGCTGCCGGCCCAGATCACGCTGGTGTCCGCGAATGCACGAACCGCCCTGGCCGCGCTCATCGCATCCACCGTCGGCGCGGGCGCGGCGGTGGGCATCGACGTGATCGCCGGCGGCGGGACCGGGGGCGCTACCTGGGTGCTGCGCGCGGGCATGGTGGTGTACTTCGCCGCGATCGCACTCGGCATCCGGCTGCCCGACCGGGTCGACCAGCCCCGTTCACAGGCGGCCGCCGGGCCGGCGGCCGGGCGCCCGCCGAGGCCCGCCCACCCTGCGGAGGATCTGGCCGGGGCCCCGGGCGCGGGCCGCAATGCCCCAGGCCGGGCGGCGCATCAGGCGAGAGCCGGGCCGGGGGGGACCAGACCCATGCCGCGACGGACGTCCAAGCGCGTGTCGTGGGCGGCGCTACGCAACGTGGGGCCGGTCGTCAGCGAGGCGATGCGCGCCAACGCGGCCCTGCGTGCCTTCTCCGGTTTCATGGTGTTCTTCCTGGCCTTCCTGCTGCGCATCGAGCATTTCCACGGCGTGAACGACAAGGTCGCGCTCGCGGAGATGGGCGCGGCGGTGGTCGTGGGCGGATTTATCGGGACGGCCATCGGCGCCGCGCTTGGCTCGCGCACGCCGCACCTGATCATGTTCGTGATGCTCGGCCTGTCAACCGTGATCACTGCCGTCTGCGCGGTGTTCTTCGGCTTGTGGGCGGCTCTCGCCGTGGCCCTGGTCTCGGCGTTCAGCCAGGTACTGGCCAAGCTGGCGCTCGACTCGATCGTCCAGCGCGAAATCAGGGAAGAGGTCCGGTCCTCCACGCTCGCTGCCTCGGAAACCGTCCATCAGGTGTCCTGGGTGGCGGGCGGCCTGGCGGGCCTGGCCATGTCCATCACCGCCAGCGGGATCGCGGGACTGACCGTGGCGGCCACCGGCCTCGCCGCGGCCACCGTCTTCCTGCTGGCCAGCCGCAGGCGCCGGATCCTCGCCGCGCGGCAGCGGATGGCCCCCCAGCCGGCCCGGTAAGGTCCGCCAAACCGGCCGGTGAAGCTCGCCAGAAGCCCGGGCACGCCGGCCTGACACAGGGAGTTCTACGCCGCCGCAGGTAACACGGGCGCTACGCCGCGACGGCCTCAGGGCACCTCCCACGGCCCAGCACGTGCAGGTGGGCGCGGGACAACGTCGGCGCGCCAACCGCCGAGCCGGGCTGAACAAGGACGGCGGTCAGGCCTCTACGTCGTCGGCGACGGCGCGCAGCACGGCCGCGATCTTCTTCGCGTCGCGGGGGTCGGCGTGCCGGCCCCGCCGGTAGGCGGCCGACAGCCCATCCAGGAGCTTGATGAGGTCCTCGACAAGCAGGACCATCTCGTCCGGGCTCTTGCGGCTCGTTTTAGCCACCGTCGGCGGCGGCTCAAGCAGCCGCACCTGCAGCGCCTGCACCCCGCGTCGCCCCTCGACGACGCCGAACTCGACCCGCTGGCCTGCGCGCAGCCCGGCGGCGCTGCCCGCCGGGAGGGCCGACGAATGCACGAACACCTCACCCCCGTCATCGCGGGTGAGAAAGCCGAAACCCTTTTCGGCGTCATACCACTTGACCTTGCCTGTGGGCACGGGGTCAGACCTCACGCGGAGTAGGAGCGGGCAGGGCGCGCCGTAGGCGCGGGCGTCCAGGCTATCGGTCCCGCGCCGTCTGCGGCAGGTTCGTAGCCCGCACGTATGCAGCGACGTGACCCCGGCTGGACCGGCCGAGGTCACGTCCCCCACGGCCTCGCACGATGGGATGCTGGGACGGGATCACGTGCGCGGCCGGGAAGCAGGGATGATGCGCATGCTGCCGTTCCCCGCGGGCAGCAGAATCGCACGGCGGATATACCCCGGCTCAAAGCCGGTAATCATGTGAAACGGCGCCAACTATCGGATGGGACCGCGGCGCGGGCGCTGCCACGGAGGGAGTGACCGCATCCGCGGGCCACGGCGGATCCGCCAGGCCAGGTACCCGGCGGTGAAGACGGCCCCGCCCCGGATCAGGTAGTCGCGGTATGCGTCGAACGCGTGCCTGAAACCACCGAAGAAACCGTGATGCCCGCCGCCCAGGCCAGCTAGCAGCAGCCCGGCGAGCACGAACAACGGCGGACCCAGCAACGCGAGCCACTTGTCCCGCGCGTCCCAGATCCGGGACACCGCCGCGACCAGGCCCCCGGCCAGCCACAGGGGCGGCAGGATCAGCCCGCCGACGCCGAGCAGCAGCACGGCGATGGTCTCCAGCGGGTGGCTGCGGGCCAGCGCCTGCAGGCTCGGCCGGGGCGGGGCGGGGGCCACGGGCGAGGGCGGCCCGCCGGCCAGATCCGGAGCCTGCACAGGCAGCGGCGGCCCAGGAGGAGGTGGACCAGGAGGAGGTGAACCAGGAGGGGATGACCCAGCCGGGGGTGACTCAGCAGGCGGCGCCCCAGGACGATGTGCCGCGGGCTGGCGCGGGATGGGCTCCGTGTCATCCCTGACGGGCTTCCAGTCTTCGTCACCGGGACTCCAGTCATCCCCGCTGGGCTTCCAGCCCTCCTTAGCGGGCTTCCAGATCACCACGGGTGGCGGCGGGGCCCCGCCGCGGTGCGCAGTCTCCAGCCGCTCACGTTCCGCTTTGACCATCGTCAGCGGATCCCCGAGTTCGGCGAGCATCTCCATAACCTTCGCCGGATCGGCCTTGGCCAGCGGGCCGCACCTCTTCTCGATCGCGGCCCGGGTACGCCCCACGAACAGCAACCGGTCACCCTTGGGCAGGACGCGCTGCGCCGCGCTGGACACCCGGCCGAGGTAATCAAGGACGAGCTTCTCGGCGGAAAGATTCGCAGAGCGGCGCATGCCTTGATAATCCCCCCGAAGGGCCCGAATGTGGAGTCTCACGCGCCAGCCAAGCCAAGGATAAACCGGACAACAACCCACGAAAGGGCGGTCCCGGCCCGGCCCCGAACTCACTAAAGGGGCGGTCCCGGCTCCCGGGAACAACGCGAACAGGCGGTCCCAGCTCCCGGGAACAACGCGAAAGGGCAGTCCCGGCGCTCCCCGGGAGCAACGCGAAAGGGCGGCTCCGCCCTGCCCCGAACACGCGAAAGGGCGGTCCCGGCTTTCCCGGGACCGCCCTTTCGCGTCCTGGCCGCGCTGATCCGGGGGCAAGCCCCCGGCCGCTGCTAGAAGTCCATGTCGCCGCCGCCACCAGGGGCAGCAGGCGCCTTGTCCTTCTCCGGCTTCTCGGCGATCACTGCCTCGGTCGTGAGGAACAGACCGGCAATGGACGCCGCGTTCTGAAGCGCGGACCTGGTGACCTTAGCCGGGTCGATGATCCCAGCCTTGAACATGTCGACGTACTCGCCGGTCGCGGCGTCCAAGCCGTGCCCAACGGGAAGCGTCTTCACCTTCTCGACTACCACGCCGCCCTCAAGGCCAGCGTTCACCGCGATCTGCTTGAGCGGCTCTTCGACGGCACGGCGCACGATGGTCGCGCCGGTCGCCTCGTCGCCCGACAGATCCAGCTTCTTGAAGGCGGCGGCACCCGCCTGGAGCAGAGCCACGCCCCCACCGGGGACGACGCCCTCCTCGACGGCTGCCTTCGCGTTGCGCACCGCGTCTTCGATGCGGTGCTTGCGCTCCTTCAGTTCGACCTCGGTAGCCGCGCCCGCCTTGATGACGGCAACGCCGCCGGCCAGCTTGGCCAGCCGCTCCTGCAGCTTCTCGCGGTCGTAGTCGGAGTCGGTGTTCTCGATCTCGGCCCGGATCTGGTTGACCCGCCCGGAGATCTGCTCCGCGTCGCCCGCGCCGTCCACGATCGTCGTCTCGTCCTTGTTAACGACGACCTTCCGCGCCCGGCCGAGCAGGTCGAGGTCGGCGGACTCCAGCTTGAGCCCGACTTCCTCGCTGATGACCTGACCGCCGGTGAGGATGGCGATGTCGCCGAGCATGGCCTTGCGCCGGTCGCCGAAGCCTGGCGCCTTCACCGCGACGGACTTGAACAGGCCGCGGATCTTGTTGACGACCAGGGTCGCGAGGGCTTCGCCCTCGACGTCCTCGGCGATGATGACCAGCGGCTTGCCCGACTGCACAACCTTGTCAAGCAGCGGCAGCAGGTCCTTGTTGGCGGAGACCTTGGAGTTGACGATCAGGATGTAGGGGTCCTCAAGGACTGCCTCCATCCGCTCCGGGTCGGTGGCGAAGTAGGGCGAGATGTAACCCTTGTCGAAGCGCATACCCTCGGTGAGCTCAAGCTCAAGGCCGAAGGTGTTGCTTTCCTCGACAGTGATGACGCCTTCCTTGCCGACCTTGTCCATTGCCTCGGCGATCATCTCGCCGATCGCCGGGTCCGCAGCGGAGATGGATGCCGTCGAAGCAATCTGCTCCTTGGTCTCCACATCCTTGGCGAGCTTGGACAGTTCCTCGCTCACCCGCTCGACCGCCGCCTCGATGCCCCGCTTGAGGGACATCGGGTTGGCACCCGCGGCCACGTTACGCAGGCCCTCACGGACCAGCGCCTGCGCCAGCACGGTAGCCGTGGTGGTGCCGTCGCCCGCGACGTCGTCGGTCTTCTTAGCTACTTCCTTGACCAGCTCGGCGCCGATCTTCTCCCACGGGTCCTCGAGCTCGATCTCCTTGGCGATGGACACGCCATCGTTGGTGATCGTGGGGGCTCCCCACTTCTTCTCGAGAACGACGTTCCGGCCCTTCGGGCCGAGGGTTACTTTCACGGCGTCGGCCAGCTGATTCATGCCGCGCTCGAGGCCGCGCCTGGCTTCCTCATCGAACGCGATCATCTTGGCTGCCATAGGCTCCAGATCCTCCCGGAACTTTGTGGCTTGTGTGTGAATCGAGTCGACGCCCGCGACGGACGGCCTCCCCAGCGGACAGTCACATCCTGCCGCCGGTGACGCCTCATCGCCCCGATCCCGCCCTGGCGTTGTCACTCTCATGCCGAGAGTGCCAACGACCTGTTTAGCACTCTCCGCATGAGAGTGCAAGCCGGGGGCGTGCGGAGTCACCGAGGCCACGGGCGGGGCGCGGAGTCCGGGCAGCCTGAAGGCCGGACCGCGCGGAGGCGGCGCCGGTGGCACCCGTTGGAATTATTGTTCAGAGTTCCCGGTGGCAGCGGACCCGATGGCCCGACACCCACGCGGGGGGCGCCGGGCCATCGGCCGGCCTTGCCAGCACAGGCTCACACAGCGCGCACGGCCTCCGCCTGCGGGCCACGGTCGCTCTGCGTGATCTCGAATTCGACCCGCTGCCCCTCTTCGAGGCTGCGGTAGCCATCCATCTGGATAGCGGAGAAGTGCACGAACACGTCCCTGCCACCGTCGACCGCGATGAAGCCGTAGCCCTTGTCCGCGTTGAACCACTTGACGGTGCCCTGAGCCATTACCCAACAACTCCCTAACTGCGCTCGGGCCTCGGGCCCTGCCCTTGCAACGCAGAACCCGTCGATCGCGGAGCGGGTTAGCGTTGAGCAAGCCGAGCTTGCCGCTCGCGGCGACCGACAGCGACCGGACACGACCTTACCTCGTGCCATGAGCGTTCGGGACCAGTAACTCCCCGAATCCGGCTACCCGAGTTTCCCGGCCGGGGGACCCCAGCGCCCCGACCGGCATACTTCGCTGGCAGCGCGCCGAGTCCAGCGACGAACGGTCTGGGACGTGCCCCGACCCCGCAGGGGCGGTCAGCCCCCCGCCACGGCCGGGATCACCGACACGTGGGTCCCCGCCGGGACGGGCGTGTCCAGTCCCTGGGCGAACCTCACGTCCTCCTCACCCACGTAGACGTTGACGAAACGGCGCAGCTTGCCGGTGTCGTCAACGATCCGCCCGGCGATGCCCGGGTAGGCGGCGTCCAGGCCTGCGATGACCTCGCGCAGCGTTCCCGCCGTCGCGGTGACCTCGGCGGCCCCGCCCGTGAACGTACGCAGGATGGTGGGGATACGGACGGACACGGTCATGCTAGGCCTGCCTCTCCAGGTGATCGGCGCGCAGCTCTCATGATGCGGGGTGGCCGGGAAGCGACGACTCGAAGGCCTCGAACGCGGCCAGCGTCGGGCGTATCGCCGGCAGGCCGCCCGCCGGCCCGGCCACGGCGTCCAGCGTCTTCAGGCCGTCACCTGAGTTGATGATGACAGTCTCCGCCCCGGGGTCGATCTGGCCCGCGGCGAGCAGGCTGCGCAGCACGCCCAGGGTGACGCCCCCCGCGGTCTCGCCGAAGATGCCCTCGCTGGTGGCCAGCAGCCGCATCGCGGACACGACGGCGGCGTCGTCCACGTCGGCCACGGCCCCGCCGGTGCGGCGGACCACGTCGAGCACATAGGGACCGTCGGCGGGGTTGCCGATCGCCAGCGACTTGGCGATGGTGGCTGGCCGCACCGGCTGGACCACGTCGTGCCCCTGCCGGAACGCGGCGGCGACCGGGGAGCAGCCGGTGGCCTGCGCGCCGAACACCCGGTACGGACTGTCGTCGACCAGCCCGAGAGCGATCAGCTCACGAAAAGCCTTATCGATCTTAACGAGCTGCGCACCGGACGCTACGGGGACGACGATCTGGGCCGGCAGCCGCCAGCCCAATTGCTCGGCGATCTCGTAGCCGATGGTCTTGGAGCCCTCGGCGTAGTAGGGCCGGACGTTGACGTTGACGAAGGCCCAGTCCTCGCGCTCGTCGGCCAGTTCGGACGCGAGCCGGTTCACGTCGTCGTAGCTACCATCGACGGCGACCAGCGTGCCGCCGTACACGGCCGAGGCGATGATCTTCTGCGGCTCCAGGTTGGCCGGGATCAGCACCACGGAGCGGATGCCCGCACGGGCCGCCGCCGCGGCCACCGCGTTCGCCAGGTTGCCGGTGGACGGGCAGGCCAGCACCTTGTAGCCCATCTCGACCGCGGCCGCGAGGGCGACGGCGACGACGCGGTCCTTGAACGAGTGAGTCGGGTTGCCGCGCTCATCCTTTATCCACAGGGTCTGCAGGCCGAGTTCGCGGGCCAGTTGATCGGCCCGGACCAGGCGGGTCCAGCCCGGCTCCGTGTTGGGCGTGGCGGCGACATCCGGGGGAACTGGCAGCAGGCTGGCGTACCGCCAGATGCTGGTCGGCCCCGCCTCGATGTCTGCCCTGGTGAGCCGCGGGAGGTCATAGATCACCTCCAGCGGCCCGAAACACTCGGTGCAGGCGTGGTGCGCGCCGAGTTCGGTGGTGTGCCCGCACTCGCGGCAGGCGAGGCCGCTGGCGTAGCCGAAACGGGATGGGGTGGCGATCGAGGTTGTGTTCACGAGGCGAGGCCTTTCTCCCTCATCTGTCCCAACGACCGGAATCAGCCGCGGGCCGGACTTGGCACCTGTCACGGGAGACCTCGCGCGGACGCATGTCACCGTGATGGTTGCCGGGGCTTCGCAGGGCCGATCCCTCCACCCCTCTGGATGAGCGTTATTCAGTTGTGTTGCCTACTGTAACTGATCCGGCTTCCGCGCCCTCCCCGCTGCTCCCGCTAGCCTCTGCTTCATGAACGCTGAACCGGGCGGTGGCAGGATCCTCATCGCCTCGAACCGGGGGCCGGTCTCGTTCACACGTGGCGAAGACGGGAACCTGACCCGGCACCGGGGCGCTGGCGGGCTGGTCTCAGGGCTGTCAACCGTCGCAGGCCGGGCCCATGTGCTCTGGGTATGCGCCGCCCTGAGCGACGCCGACCGGGCCGCGGCCCGGGCCGCCCCGGATGGCCGCATCGACGCCGGGGCCGACGACGGCGACGGCCTTGCGGGCGCCAGCGGCGCCGACGCCAGCACGGGCGTCCGCATGCTCGACATCCCGGCCACCACATTCCACCGCGCGTACAACAGCGTGGCCAACTCGACCCTGTGGTTCGTGCACCACATGCTCTACGACACGCCAAACCGGCCGAACTTCGGTCTCACGTTCCGCCGGGAATGGGAGTCCTTCCGCGGCTACAACGCCACCTTCGCGGCGGCACTTGCGGAGGGCGCGGGTGACCCGGGCGGCGGCGTGCGGGCCATGGTGCAGGACTACCACCTCACGCTGGTCCCGCGGATGCTCGCCGACCTGCGCTCCGACATCAGGATCGCGCACTTCTCGCACACCCCGTGGGCGCCTCCCGACTACTTCAAGCTGCTGCCGGAGAGCGTAGGCCGGGAGGTGCTCGAGGGCATCCTGGGCGCGGACCACGCCGGGTTCCTCGCCCAGCGCTGGGCCGACGCCTTCGTGGACTGCTGCCGGGAGTTTCTGGGCGCGGACATCGACCCGGTGGCGCGGACGGTCACCCACCGCGGCCACGTCACCAGCGTCGGCGTGCATGCCCTCGGGGTGGATGCCGACGACCTGCGCCAGCGCGCCGCCGCCGCCGACGTGCAGGCTCAGGTCGCCGCGCTCACCGCCGTCTGCGGGGACCGGAAGCTGATCGTCCGGGTGGACCGGACCGAACTGTCCAAGAACATCGTCCGCGGCCTGCTTGCCTACCGTGAGTTGCTGATCACCTACCCCGAGTGGCGGGGCCGGGTAACACATGTCGCGCTCGCCTACCCGTCCCGGCACGACCTGCCCGAATACCGCGAGTACACGGCCAGCGTGCAGCGGCTGGCCAGCGAGATCGAGAACGAGTTCGGCGCCGACGACTGGGATCCGCTCCTGCTGGCGGTGAACGACGACTACCCGCGCTCCCTCGCCGCCTACCGGCTGGCCGATGTGCTGCTGGTCAATCCGATCCGGGACGGCATGAATCTCGTCGCGAAGGAAGGCCCTATCCTGTCCGAACGCAACTGTGCGCTGGTCCTGTCCACGGAGGCCGGCGCCGCGGCGGAACTCGGCGCCCACGCGCTGCTGGTCAACCCGTTCGACGTGACGGCCACCGCGCACGCCCTGCACGAAGCGCTCACCATGCCAGATACCGAACGAAAAGCCCGCAGCGCGGCCCTCGCCCAGGCCGGGTCCGCGCTGCCGCCCACCGCCTGGTTCCAGGCCCAGCTCGACGGCCTCGACCAGGCGCCGATGTCGCCAGACGGGGAACCTGCCCGGCGTGGGGCCCACGACGGGCAGGCGCGCGGCCGGAGGCCAGCTGGCCGGGGGGGCGGTGGCTGGCGGGCCATCCGCGCGCGGGGCGGCCGCTGGCGGCCCAGCCAGTAGTCGCGGCCCAGTGGCCCCCTTACGGACCACTGCCAGTAATCGCGTCGGCCAGCCCGTCAAGCAGGGCGATGACCCCGTCCGGGCCGTCCACCACGAGATCCGCCGCGGCGGTCAGTTCGGCGGCCGTCTCCGCCGAGCCGCTGCACACGGTCAGCCCCGGGACGCCGGAAGCGCGCTGCGCGCGCACCACGGCGAAGGCGGGCGCGTCCCCGAGATCGTCACCGCAGAACATGACCGAGCGCGGGGATCGTTCGGTAATGAGAGTTTTCAGGGCGATGCCCTTGTCCGTACCGCGTGGCCGCAGTTCGATCACCAGCCGGCCCGGCTCGACGGTCAGGCCGGTCCGCGTGGCCAGCGCGGTGAGCGGGCCGCGCAACGCCTCCAGTGCGCCCTGCGGATCCGCGGCCCGGCGGGTGTGCACGGCCACCGCGTTTCCCTTGTCCTCCGTCCAGGTGCCCGGGGGGGCGCCGGCACCGGCCAGGACGGCGGGCAGTTCCGCGCGGGCCGCTGTCACCCCCGGCGGGGACGGGGGTGAGCTCAGCTTGCCGTCGTGCCAGCGTTCCCAGCCGTAGTGGCCGAGCACGATCAGGCCCGGGACGTCAGCGAAGCCGCCCAGTTCCACCGCGACGGCCGCGGGCCTGCCGGTGATCACCGCGAGGGTCCCGGTGACCGCGCCGAGCCTGCGCAGCGCCGCGGCGGCGCCCGGGTGCGCCCGCGCCGCCGCCGGGTCGGCGACGATCGGGGACAGCGTGCCATCGAAATCGAGCGCGATCAGTGCCCTGGCGGGCTCGCGGAGCAGCGCCGCCAGGCCCGCCCGGCCCTCCGGGGTGCGCGGCCGGGGCAGCGGTCCGGTCATCAGGAGCCGACGTCCCGCCGGTCGGCGTGGGCCGAGCGCAGCCGGTTTCGTTTGGCGCGCTGCCTGCGCAGCCGGGTCACGAGCGCCGGGTCGAACACGAGCGCCTCCTGACGATCGATGAGCTCGTTCAGCACCTGGTAATACCGCGTCGCGGTCATCCCGAGCGCGTCCAGGATTTCCTGCTCCTTGGCACCGGGCGAGCGCCACCAGCTCCGCTCGAAGGCCAGGATGCGCATCTCCTGCTCAGACAGCGCCGCCATCAGGCCTCCCCTCCGCCCGGCACGGGCGTGCTGGGGCCATCGTCAGGGGCCCGGCACGCACGGCGGCAAAACCTATCGTAGGGCCGGTCTATACGGAACGCCTCCGACGTCGTACGCTCACCCTTCGTGGCCACTTATGACTGCCTGACGTTTCTTACCGACTACGGCGTTGAGGACGGGTTCGTCGCCGCCTGCCACGGTGTCGCCGCCCGCATCTCGCCCGGGATCCGGCTCATCGATATCACGCACCTTGTGCCGCCAGGGGATGTCCGCCGTGGCGCGGCCGTCCTCGCCCAAACCCTGCCCTATCTGCCGCCTGCCGTCCATGTCGCGGTCGTGGATCCGGGTGTCGGCACCGCGCGCCGCGGCGTTGCCGTGGCGGCCGGGGACTGCATCCTGGTCGGCCCGGACAACGGGCTGCTGTCCTGGGCGGTCGCCGCGCAGGGCGGGGCGACCAGTGCGTACCAGCTCACCAACGGCGAGCTGTGGCTGCACCCGGTATCGCCCACGTTCCACGGCCGGGACATCTTCACGCCGGTCGCCGCGCACCTGGCGGCGGGCGGCGACCTGGCCTCGGCGGGGACCAAGATCGATGTCGTGGACCTGGTGACGCTGCCCGCGCCGACCAGCAGGGTGCATGACGGCGAGGCCGAGGGCGAGGTCATGTCGGTGGACCGGTTCGGCAACGTGCAGCTGTCCATCGCCGCCTCCGACGCCGACCGGCTGGGCATCGGCTTCGGATCGCCGATGGTCGTGCGCTGCGGGCGACGCCAGCTGACGGTTCCGTATCTGGAAACGTTCGCCGCGGTGGCCCCCGGCGAGATCGTCGCGTTCACCGACAGCGCCGGGCTTATCTCGCTGGCCGTCAACGCGGGCGACGCGGCGCAGCAACTCGGGCTGCCGCCCGGCGCGCACGTTCGGCTGTCCGGGGCCCCGCCGTCCTGAACACCGGCCTCGCCGCCCTGAACACCGGCCTCGCCGCCCTGAACACCGGCCTCGCCGCCCTGAACACCGGCCTCGCCGCCCTAAACAGTGGCCGCGCCGTCCCGATCTCTCGCGCCTCTCGGGCAATTCCTCGGCCCAGGCGTCACACTCCGGACACCCAAACCATCCCGGACGTGGCAGAATGCCGGAGGTGTTCGACCACGGAAAGGTGGACGCCGTGGCGCGGAGGTTCCGCAGGCGAGCAACGGCAGCGGTGGCGGCCGGGCTTGCCGTGGCATGTGCCGCGCTCATGGCCGGGCCGGCCCTGGCCGATCAGGTCCGTGATCAGCAATGGTGGCTCGGCGCACTGCACGTGAGGACGGCCTGGGAATCCAGCAAGGGTTCCGGGGTGACGGTCGCCGTCCTGGACACCGGTGTCGCTCCGGCGCAACCCGACCTGGCCGGCTCGGTGACCACCGGGCCCGACTACACCGCATCCGGGCGGAAGGCTGGCGGGCCCTTCTGGGGGATCCACGGCACGGCCGTCGCCAGCCTCATCGCGGGTCACGGGCACGGGGCGAACAAGGCGGACGGCATCATCGGCGTGGCTCCGGCGGCCAAGATCCTTTCCGTGCGGGTCACCGTGGAGAGCGGCGACCCGCTGCTGGCGAACGGGAGCATCGCTGCCAGCCTGCCTGGCGCTATCGCCAAAGGCATCCGCTACGCGGTCGGCCAGGGCGTCGGCGTCATCGACCTGCCGCTGGACCCGGCGGCGCTGGCGGGCGCCACCCCGGGCGGCAGCACCGCGGAACGCGACGCGGTGGCGTATGCCCTCAGCAAGAATGTGGTCCTGGTCGCACCCGGAGGTGACGGAGGATTCACGGGAGCCGTCAACTATCCGGCGGCGTACCCCGGCGTGATCTCGGTGGGCGCCTTCGACCAGGCCTTCAGCAAGGCCACATTCTCCAGCCGCAAGTCATACGTCACGCTCACCGCCGCCGGGGACGGCGTCGACGCCGCGACGCCGTCCGGGTACGCCATGCTTCACAGCACCGGTGCCGCCAGCGCGGTAGTGGCCGGCATGGTGGCACTGATCAGGGCGCAGTTCCCCACACTCACCCCGGCCCAGGTGACCAGCGCGCTCACCCAGAGCACGGTATTCCGGCCGCGGAACGGCAGGCTGAACGGATCGGGCTACGGAACCGCAGACGCCCAGGCCGCCCTGGTCGCGGCGGCCCGCATCAACGCGGCGGTCCCCACGTCCGGTTCGGGGGGCGCCGTCGCTGCGCCGTCGTCCCCGGCGGTTCGTGCGCAGGGCATGAGCGTCTGGGCCATGCTGCAATACGGCGCGCTGATCCTGGCCGGCATCCTGCTGCTCGGCCTGTTCGGATTTATCGTCTTCGGCCGGGTTCGCCGGCGTCGCGCCCGGGCCGCCCGGCTCGCACCGCTGCGGGACATTCCGCGGGTCCCCGTGCGCGCTCAGCCGGACTTCTCGTCCACGCCCCCATCCGCCTCGGGTCAGTTCACCGGTTCCCAGTTCGCGGGGTCTCAGTTCGCGGGGTCTCAGTTCGGGGGCTCTCAGTTCGCGGGATCTCAGTTCACGGGATCGAAGCTCGCCGGGTCTCAGCTCGGCGCCTCTCCACTTGCGGGCTCCCCGGCGGCGGGCGGCCAGTTCCCCGGGGCCCAGCGGGCACCGGCACCGTTCCCAGGCGACGCTGCACCGGCACCGTTCCCCGGCGACGCTCCACCGGCACCGTTCCCCGGCGACGCTGCACCGGCACCGTTCCCCGGGGACCAGGCTCTCCCCGGGGACCAGGCGGCAAAAGCACCATTCCCTGGCGACCTCGCTGCGCCGGCACCGTTCCCCGGCGACCAGGTCGCACCGGCTCAACTCCCCGGCAGCGAGTTCCCCGGTGCCGCTCCGTTCCCCCCCGCGGCGCCCGGCAACGGCGCCCTTGGCGGCCCGGCCAGCCCCCCGGCACGGGTCCTGCCCCCGACTCCGAGGCCAAGCGTGGTGCGGCCGCCCCGGATATCGGGCCGGCCGCCATGGGATCCGGCGCAAGAGCCGGAGGGGGAACTTCCGTGGGCGGCCACGCCTCCGGCCAATTCAGCCCACGGCCTGCCGGCCGGGCCACGCCGGGTCACCCCTACCGGCGGCGTGCAGCCCTGGGGGCCAGCTACGCGGCGCGGTATAGGCCAGAGCGGCACAGCCGCCACTGGCGGCAACGCGCCGCCGGGGGGCACGGACCTGGATGGGCCAGCTGCGGACGGCCCGGGATCGGAGAGCATGATCCCGGACAAGATGGAACTGGGCGGCAGGACACCCGGCAGCATGCCGTTGCCTGCCCCGCAGAGCGGCCGCGGCGAGTCAGCCGGCGATGACGACATCGACGATGACGGCGGCCGGCCCATCTACGTGTGGAACCCCGCCGAGGTCACTGAGTCCTTCCCCAAGCTGCCGCCGTCAGGAGAGTCCGGCCGCAGTTAGTGGTCTGTAAGGGGAATCTTCTTTGGCTGTACGTCGCCCAGGCGCCGTTCGTTCAAAGGACCCCACTTACAGACCACTAGCCACGATTACCGGGCGTCCCCGGTCTGGGCAGGAAGGGATGGGTTCATGCGCGATGCGACCTGCTCCTGTGCGGATGCGGGCGCGCCATGGCTATGCGGACCGGGAGTTGCTGTGGGGCGTTGGCTGGGTGCGCGCGGCTTCGCGGTGGTCGGCGACGGAGGCCATGAGCTTGTCGGCCCCGCTGAGCCGGTTGAGCGCCGGGCCCATGCCGGGGAAGTAGTCCATCAGCGCCTTCAGCATCCGGCCCGGGCCTAGGCTCACGACGATCTCGGCCCTGGGCTTGTCGATGGCACGCAGTGTCGCGGCGGCCACCTGCTCAGGTTTGACGGAGAACGCCGTGCTCGCGGTCAGGCCGGTCTCGGCGAGGGTGCGGACGCTCACCCCGGTGTCCTTGACGGGCCCGAGAATGAGGCTGGTAGCCGATACCCCGGTTCCCCGGTAGTCGCTGTGCAGCACCCGGCTGAACGCTGTGAGCCCGTCCTTGGCCGCCGCATATGCCTCGGTGTACGGGAAGGAGGTGTACGGGAAGGAGGTGTGCCCGGCCAGCGAGGAGATGCTGACGATCCGGCCGTATCGGCGTTCGAGCATGCCCGGCAGCAGCAGCCGGCTGAACAGCAGCGGGCTGATCAGGTCAACCTGCAGCACGCGCTCGATCTCGGCCGGGGTGAGCACGTGGAAGCGGGTCTGCGGCTCGGTGGCCGCATTATTGACCAGCACGTCGACAGCTCCTAGCTCGGCTGCGGCGGCCTCCGCGATCTGGTCGGCAGCCCGCCGGCCGCCGAGGTCGATCGCGGCGACCGCCACCTTGGTGTCGTGTGTCCGCAACTCCTTGGCGAGACGGACGAGTTCGGCTTCGGAGCGGGCCACCAGCAGAAGGTTCATGCGCCGGGCGGCGAGGGCCCGCGCGGTGTACTGCCCGATGCCATGCGAGGTGCCGGTGACGACGGCGTTACGCGACTGCATTCCGCACACTCCCTTGGGTTGCCCTTCGATGTCGTCGGAGGGTACGATAATCTTGTTACAAGACAATCTAAGCGAGAGATCAAATATGCGCAAATCGGCGCCGACGCGAGGGCAGACCAGCCGGGTGGGTCAGCTGCTGTTCGTGGCGCAGCAGGCGGCCCAGGCCCTGGCCATCGAGCGCCTGGAGCCGCTGGGGCTGTCGCCGCGGGCCTGGGGGGTGCTGAGCACCCTGGTGGAGTCTGGGCCGCTGACGCAGATCGAGCTGGCGACCACGATGTCGATCGACCGCACAGCGATGGTCTACCTGATCGACGGGCTGGAAGAACAGGCGCTGGTCGAACGGGTACGCAGCCCGCGGGACCGCCGCGCGTTTGTCATCCATCTGACCGCGAGCGGCCAGGACGTCCAGCGCAGGGCGGCTGCCGCGCTCGCGGGCGCGACCCAGATCCTTCTCAAGCCGCTCGGCGCGGCCGAGCGCCGCCAGTTGGTCGACCTGCTGTCAAAAATCGCAGACCACTGGCAGGACCTGAGCGCCGGTGACCAGCATCCGGGTGCCAGCCAGACGGGACCGGCCGTCCGGAGGACCCGGGCGTCTCGAGGGCAAGGTAGAGCGGTCCAGTCCACCGCCAGTGACGACCACTAGTGCTGTGTGAAACCCGGAGCGAGGGTCTGGGGATCTTCAGGCCGCTGGGCGCCCGCCGTTCAGTTGTTCCTTGTGCGCCGAGGCGTACATCGGCACGAACTCCTGGCCGGAGAGGGCCTGAATCGCCCCCATGACCTCGTCGGCCACCGCGCGGCGCGCCTTAGCCCCGGTGCCCTGCCCGTCGTGTTCGGCGAAGGTCAGCGGCGCGCCGATCCGGATTCGGATCCGGTGCAGCCGCGGAACAGTATGGCCGGGCGGGAGCACCCGGTCCGTGCCGATCATGGCGACGGGGATCACCGGAAGGCCCGAGTTGAGGGCCAGCCAGCCGACCCCCGTCCGGCCGCGGTACAGGCGCCCGTCCGGTGACCTGGTGCCCTCCGGATAGATGCCGAACAATTCGCCGCCGCGCAGCAGCCCGAGCGCCGCGTCCAGCATGTCCTGTGCCGCGCGTGCCTCGGCCCGGTCCACCCTGAGTTGCTTGGTCGCGCGGAGGTAGGCGCCGGCGAACCGCTGGGCAGGCCGGGTGCCGGTGAAGTACTCCGACTTGGCGGCGAAGGTGAGCGGCCGGTCGAGAACCAGGGGGAGGAAGACCGAGTCCACGATCGACAGGTGATTGGAGGCGATGATGGCGCCACCGGTGCGCGGGATGTGCTCGCCGCCCTCGACCTCCGGCCGCCACAGCAGATGCAGTAATGGGCCGGCCAGAACTCGTGAGACCTGGTACTTCAACCGATCCCTCCCCGTGGTGCGAACCTCGACGGCAGGTCAAAGATAGCCTTGGTCACCGCTCCGGGATGCGGCGGCGGCGGAAGGGCGGACAGGATCGCCACGGCCAGGGGCAGTACCAGCGGCAGTTCGGCGGCGGCGACCGTCACGCCGGAGTCCTCCGCGAACCAGCCGAGCACGGCCATCAGCCAGATCGCGCCGAAGACCGTCCGCAGCAGCGGGATGCTCTGGTACGCGCGGACCAGCAGCCCGGCGTGGAACCTGGCCGGCCAGGCGACAGCCAGGCCTGCCGCGACAATGACGACCGGGATCACCAGGCTCCACATGCTGACGGTCAGCGAGCCGACGTTGGAGCCGACCTTCCGCTGCAGGATGCCGCCGGCCCCGCCATGCAGCACCTTTCCGACGAAACTCCCGACATCGGACGGCCCGGTGGCCGGGGCGAAGTAATTGACCACCGCGAACAACGTCACCAGCGCGACTCCGCTGACTGCGACGATCACCGCCCGCCTGGCATTCATCTTCACGCCGGCCAGCGCGGCCAGCAGCAGCAGGAAGCCGGGGACCATGGCGATCGTCCCGCCCACCTTGGCGCCGAACCCCGGCCAGCCCGCCGCGACCACGGCGAACAGGGCCACCGCTCCGGCCGCGATCACGGCCCGGCTGCGCGAGCCTTGCCGCAACGCGGTCGCGCCGACCCAGGCCGCGCAGAGGATGCCCGATGCGCCGTAGATTTCCACGGCGTTGTTGCCGATGCCGTAGTACCGGCCTGCCACCAGCACGGAGAGCCCGAACGGCGTGCTCACCTGCAGCCGGGAGCCGGTCATCACATCCAGCGCGATGACGCCCACTGTCACGGCACCCACCACACCCGGCGGCCCGAGGGGATCGCGCCGCCACGGCCCGTTCAGCGCGATCGCAGCGATCACGGCCGCCCACCCGGCGGCCATCGCGTACAGCAGCACCGCCGGGTGCCCGAGCAACCACCAGGGCACGAGGCTGGCCAGGAAGGTGCCCGCGGGGACGGAGGCGGCGTAGACGCCTGCCACCCTGGCGATGGCCCGGCGGCGGCGCTGCCGGCTGGCCCGCCGGCCCCACGGCAGCACCCAGATCAGGACAAAGACCGCCACGTAGCCGAATCCGACGATCACGAAGAACCAGGTCATCGTGGCCTTGTAGACCTGGGCGCCGGCGTCCTGGCCGATCAGCCCGCGGACCGCGGTCGCCAGGCTGCCGCGGCTGGCGCGGGTCAGCGGCGAGCCCACCACACCGGAAGGGACTGGCTGGGCCCGCCAGCGCAGCACGCTGGGCGTCAGGTCGGTGATCACCGCCATGCCCGGCTGGCGGGTCGAGGCGGCGGCGAGCAGCCCCGAGCGGTAGCCAGGGCCACTGACAATGACCAGGCGCAGGTGCGGTGCTGAGTCATCCCCGGGCGCGGTGACCACGAGGATCGTTCCGGGCGGGAGTTCGGCGCTCAGCCGCCCGATCTCGCGGTCATCGGCCCGGACCTGCGCAGCCCGTGCGCCAGCGGCGAACCCTGCGGAGGAACTCAGCGCGCCCAGGTCGACCACGGTCAGCGGGCACCGCGCGAGGTCCTGGCGGGTCAGCCCGGTCGCCGCCGGGAGGTAGGAACTCACCTGCCCCGTCTTGCTCGCAAGAGCCAGCGCGGCGCCCGGCCCCACCGCGGTCGCACACCGCCCGGGACCTGCTGCCGTCCCGAGCAGCCCCCACTGCGGGTTGTAGTGGAACTGCGCGTTGTAGGAGGCGATCGAGGGCGCCCCGGGCACCCAGGCGGGCCCGGGGGTCCCCGCATTAGCGGCCGTCGCCTGGGGAAACACGTCGGGGAGCGGTGCGCACGAGCCTGCGGCGGTGCGCGGGGCAGCCGCGCGGGCGGCCCCGTTCAGCGTCAGCCAGCCGTCAGCCGGGCAGCTGTGGGTCGCGACCCCGCTGACCACCAGGGAGCCGATCGAGCCCTCCTGGGCGAGCCGCCACAGCGCGGGCGTGGCCGCCGCCGACACGTCGCTCCAGCGCAGGCCCGCGACTCCGATCAGCACGACGCGGTGTGGCGTAGCTCCCGCCCCCGCGGACGCGGGACGCGCTGCGGCGACTCGGCTGACTGTCGCCCCGTTCGCCGCGCTGGCCGTCGTGGTCGCGCTGGCCGTGCTGGCCAGGGCGGTTCCGCCCACCACGGCCACGGCCAGCACGACGGACGCGAGAGCCAGGGTCCTGCGCACGTCGTAACCGTATCCGGCTCCGGGAGGCCGCCGATTTCACGCCGCCGCGATGGCACGGAGTCACGCCGGCTAGATGCAGATGTTCTGGTTGGCGGTCCTGGGCGCGAAGCTGGCTGAGGGCTGCGCGGCTGGTGCCGGTGCTGACGGCGTCGTGACGTAGGCGGTGGTGCCGTAATCGCCGCCGAGGACGAGCGTGACCGCCGCCGCGCTGCCCGGGACCTCCTGCAAGCCGGCACCGGGGACCTTGCCTGCGAGCAGCCTGGCGGCGGCCGCCAGCGCTGGAGGGTACTTGATGACGGTTTCGGTTACGTTCTGGATGGTGGTTGTGGTTGTGGTTGTGGCCTTAAAACCGTCCTGCTGCAGAACGGCCGCGACGGTGGCCTCCAGGCCGGCCTGCTGGGTTCCGTTGAGCACATCGACGGACACCGTGTGCGGTGCGAGTGCCGGTGCCCTGGGCGGCGCGAACAGTGCCGTGCTGACCGGTATGTCATCCTGGAACGCCTGGAAGATCAGGCTGGCCTCGGGCTGTGTCCACATCACGTTGGCGTTGTCGGTGGGGTCCACGAGGGCGCGGGGGTAGGTGGGCACGGTGAAAAACGTCACCTGGCTGCGCTGCATGTTCTTCAGGCTGCTGGCGAGGTTGTAGAGGCCGTGGATACCGCCAAGTCCGGTGTCGATGGTGACTGACTTGGTCGCCGCGTTCAGGAAATTGTAGATCGCCAGAGGGTTGAGCAACTGGCTCTTGACCCGGCTGACCAGCGAGGACATGAACGCCTGCTGCCTGCCGATCCGCTCCAGGTCGCTGCCGTTGCCGAGGGTGTACCGGGCGCGGACGTAGCCGAGCGCCTGAACGCCGTTGAGCATGTGATGGCCGGCGGTCAGGTTGAGGCCCGATTTCGGGTCGTCGATCGGAGTGGTGTTGCACTCCTGGACGCCGCCGAGGGCATTCACCATGTCGCGAAAGCCCGCGAAATTGATAGCCACGAAGTGGTCAATGTGGATACCGGTATTCTGCTCAAGTGTCTTGATCGTGCAGGCTGTGCCGAGAGTGGTGTGATTCCCGTCCAGATTACCCAGCGCGAACGCCTCGTTAATCTTGAAACTGGTCGGCGACGACGTCTGCCCGTTGCCCATCCGGCAGGACGGGATGCTCACCCAGGAGTCGCGCGGAATTGACATGATGTCGGCCCATTTCCGGCTTGCGGAGATATGCACGATCATCAGGGTGTCTGACTGGTCGGTGGTCAGGTTGGTGCCGAAGCCGCCGCCCTGCCCGTTGCGCGTGTCCGAGCCGATCACCACGATGTTCTCAGCCTGCGGGTGCAGGTCCGTGGGCTGGTGGCCGAGCATGCCGGAGATGTCGACCTGGTGGATGTTGCTGTTCAGGTGCTGGTAGACGAGGTAACTGCCGACTGCGGCGAAGAGGAGCAGGCTGGCCGTGATGCCGCCGGTCCACGCCAAGACCTTCTTGCGGCGGGCTGGCCTCTGGCGGCCGCGTCGGCGGTGGCGCGCGCGGTTGCCCGGTGCTGGCGTGCCCGTGTGTGCTCACCCCCATCCCCGAGCCAGTGGGGGGTTCCTGCGGGCCCCTGCGCCAGCGCGCAGGAAAGGTGAAACGGCCCAGCCATCTCGCGGGCCCATTTCATTATGTAACAACGTAGAAGCGACCCTGAGTTGCACGCTCTAGCCGC